>Ga0181527_1002707_pt1 | contig 16349 bp, 14 predicted proteins | sample PEATcosm2014_Bin_30_FD_119762 | JGI IMG/M metagenome (GOLD analysis project Ga0181527, IMG submission 119762) | Peatland microbial communities from MTU Mesocosm Facility, Houghton, MI, USA - PEATcosm2014_Bin06_60_metaG | ecosystem: Environmental > Terrestrial > Soil > Wetlands > Peat | place...
CCGTGGCCTCCTCGCCGTCGGTCGGGGTCCAGAAACCGATCACCTCGATGCCGTGCTTCTTGAAGAGCTTGCAGGTGTGGTCGCGGAACCGCGCGTGCAGGGCTTCCAGCTTGCCCGGGTTGCACTTGTAAATCCGCGCTTCGTAGACTTTGTCCCCGGCGGGGGCGTCCGCGGCCGAGGCCTGGCGGCTGCACAGTGCCGCCCCGGCCGCAAAGATCCCCAGCAGTACCGAAATGCAAGTGAGCGTCCTCATGGAAACCTCCGATCGTTGGTGTGAATAGAAACGCTTTTCTCCCTTTTGCCGCAAGCCGAGCCTACCACAAATTGCTTCTCTTGCCAACCGGCCGCTCGCTCGGGATACTAGGGCCTCATGGACCAGATGCCGTTGGGTTCAGGGCCGCAATCCGCTTCTTCCCGAACGCTACGGGCCCGCTGGGTGTTCCCCGTCGCCGGCCCGCCGGTCCGCGACGGGGCGATCGTGATTTCCAACGGCCGAATCGCCGCCGTCGGGCCGGCCCGCGGGCAGCCGGCCGAAGACCTGGGCAACGTCGCCGTCCTGCCGGGGCTGGTCAACGCTCATACGCACCTGGATTTGAGCGGTCTGGCCATCCCGCTGGGCTCGCCGGGCCAAGGGCTGACCGACTGGATCCGGCGGGTGATCGACTATCGCCGAAAGCCCCGCGACTGCGTCGCGGGGTTGGACCCTATCCAGCAGGGCTTCCGTCTGGGGCTGGCGGAAAGTCTGCGGCTGGGGACGACCACGCTGGGCGACGTGGCGCAACCCGCTTGGCCGCAAGAGGCCCTCGCCGATTCGCCCTGCGATGCGACGGTTCTTCTGGAGTTGATTGCCCCGCGGATGGAGCGGGTCGCGGCGGCGATGGAACTGGCCCGCAATCACTTGCAGGCGGGTTCTTCAAGTGCGAAGCCGCAAGCGGCTGCGTGGCGCGCCGGGTTGAGCCCGCACGCCCCCTACAGCGTTCATGCCGAGCTGCTGCGGCACGCGGTCGCGCTCTCGGCCGGCCAGCACGTGCCCCTGGCCATGCACCTGGCCGAATCGCGCGAAGAGATGGAGTGGCTGCGGACCGGCGGCGGACCTCTCGCGGCCTTGCTGGAATCGTTGGGGGCGTGGGACCCAACCGCCATCCAGCCGGGAAGCTCTCCGCTGAACTACCTCCGCTTGCTCGCCCGCGCGGACCGGGTCTTGGTGATCCACGGAAACTACCTGGAGGACGAGGAGATCGGTTTTCTGGCCGAGCACCGCAAACGGATGGCGGTGGTCTACTGTCCGCGGACGCACGCCTGGTTCGGCCACCGCCCCTATCCGCTGGAGAAGCTGCTGGCAGCCGGGGTCGCGGTGGCGCTGGGCTGCGACAGCCGGGCCTCCTCGCCCGACTTGAGCCTGCTGGCCGAGATGCGTGCCGTGGCGCGGCGGCACCCGGGCGTCCGCCCGCAGGCCGTCCTCGCGCTGGGCACGCTGGAGGGTGCGCGGGCCCTGGGACTGCGTGACGTCGGCAGCCTCGAAACGGGCCGCTGGGCCAATCTGGCGGTGGTCGCCCTGCCCGAGCGCGAGGCCGCCGACCCGCACGAGCTGATCCTGAATGAAGACGGCCCGGTCGTGCGGGTCTATTATCGGGGGATGCCCGTGGTTGGGTGAACTGCGATAATACCCGCGAGGAACGGCGGGTGCCATGCCCACGCTTGCATGGGCATGTGGGGCGGGGCTCCGACATGCATGCTGTCTCGCTGCGCTCGCTTGGCAAGCATGGCACCCGCTCGTAGAACTACATTATCCCGCGCGAGACGCTAGACTGGTTAAGGGTTTGGGGTCGGCCATGCTCGCTCCCGCTTTGGACTGCTGGTTTCTCACGGGCTCGACGGCCGTCGGCAAGACGGCGGTGGGCGTGGAGCTGGCACTGCGGATCGGGGCGGAAATCGTTTCGATGGATTCGATGGCCCTGTACCGGGGGATGGACATCGGCACGGCAAAGCCGACGGAAGACCAACGGCATACGGTTCCGCACCACCTGATCGACGTGCTAAAGCCGCACGAGGATTTCAGCCTGGCCGGGTACCTGCAGGCGGCGCATCGCGCGATTGAGGAGATCCGCTCGCGGGGGCGGGAAGTCCTGCTGGTAGGCGGAACGCCGCTGTACTTGAAGGGCCTCTTGCGGGGGATCTTCGAGGGGCCGGCCGCCGACTGGGCGCTCCGCCACGGCCTGCAGCGGCAGGGCCGCGAGCACGGCCCGCAGTGGCTGCACCGCCGGCTGGCCGAGGTAGACCCGACGGCCGCCCGCCGGCTACACCCCAACGACACGCGGCGGTTGTTGCGGGCCTTGGAGGTTTTCGAGAAGACGGGCCGGCCGATCAGCGAGCTACAACGGCAGTTCGACACGGGCCGCCCGGCCCAGCAGTGCCGCGTTTTCGTGCTGGAGCGGCCGAAAGCGGAAATCCTCCAACGGATCGAAGGCCGCGTGGAGGCCATGTTCGCCGCCGGCCTGGTCGAGGAGGTCCGCCGCCTGGCGGCCGGACCGCGCGAGCTGGGCCGCACCGCGGGCCAGGCCGTCGGCTACGCCGAGGTCCTGGATTATCTGGCGGGCCGCTGCGACCTGCCCGAGACCGTCCAACAGGTCAAAGTCCACACCCGGCAGCTCGCCAAGCGGCAGCGGACCTGGTTTCGCAGTCTGAGCGAGTGCCGGTTCGTGCCGGTCTCGGGGGCGGCGGACCCGCAGGCGGTTGCGGAGCAGATTGCCGAAGCCGGAGCCTGCCCCGATACTGGCGGAGATGCCACCCGATAGGGTGTCCCGGCCCCTTTTCGCAGCGGCCGCTGCAAGCTAGAATGAGGGATTCCGAGTTGGTTTCTGTTGCGGAAACATCGGTAGGAAACCCGCCGAGATGTTGTTGGTGGGGCTCGCTGCGCTCGACCCACCCTACCATTCGCCGTCTTCCGCGACAGAAACGAGTAGAAACCTTTGGCCCACGGGGACCCCAGCGTGTTGCGGACCCATACCTGCGGAGAACTCCGCGCCAGCGATGTCGGCCGAGAAGTAACCCTCTGTGGCTGGGTGGACAGCTACCGGGACCACGGCGGCCAATTGTTCATGGACCTGCGGGACCGCTACGGCAAGACGCAAGTCGTCTTTACGCCCGAAAGCGGCAGCGAAACCCTGGAAGCGTCCAAGTCGTTGCGGTCGGAGTACGTCGTGCTGGTGCGAGGCGGCGTGGCGCTGCGGCCGGAGGGGACGGTTAACCCGAAGCTTGTGACCGGCGCGGTAGAGGTCCGCGCCCGCCACGTCGAGGTGCTCAACCGCAGTGCCACCCCGCCGTTCCAGCCCGACGATCTGGATCTGCCCGGCGAGGACGTGCGGCTGCGGTACCGCTACATCGACCTGCGGCGGCCGACGATGCAGCAGACGCTCCTGCTGCGGCACCGCATGATCAAGATCATGCGGGATTATTTCGACGAGCAGGCGTTCGTGGAGGTGGAAACGCCGATGCTGGGCCGCAGCACGCCGGAGGGGGCCCGCGATTACCTTGTCCCCAGCCGCATCCAGGCAGGGTGTTTTTACGCCCTGCCGCAGTCCCCCCAGCTTTACAAGCAGATCCTGATGGTGGCCGGCTACGACCGCTACGTGCAGGTGGCCCGCTGCTTCCGCGACGAGGACCTGCGGGCGGACCGCCAGCCGGAGTTCACCCAACTGGACGTGGAAATGTCGTTCATCACCGCCGAGGACATTATCGGCATGATCGACGGCCTGATGGTTCGGCTGGCCAAGCAAGTGCTGGGGCTGGACTTGAAAGTGCCGCTGCCGCGGATGACCTACGACGAAGCGATGGAGCGGTTCGGGCACGACGCCCCCGACCTCCGCTACGGGATGGAGCTGGTTGACGTGACGGACCTGGCCGCCGAGTGCGAGTTCCGCGTGTTTCAAGAGGCGGCGGCAGCGGGAAACCGCGTCCGCGGCTTCAATGCCAAGGGGGCCGCCCCGCGCTACTCCCGCAAGAACATCGACGAGCTGACCGCCTTCGTGGTGGAGAATTTCGAGGCCCGCGGACTGGCCTGGTTCAAGGTCGAGGAGGGACGGAAGCTCGCCTCGCCGATCGCCAAGAATTTCAGCGAGGCCCTGCTGGGCCGGATCGCCGAGCGGATGGGGGCCGAGCCGGGCGACTTCCTGCTGCTGGTGGCCGACCGCTTCGAGGTGACCTGCAAAGCCCTCTACGCCCTGCGGAAGCGGCTGGCTGCGGAGCTGAAGCTTTACGATCCCGGCCAGATGCACTTCTCCTGGGTCGTCGAGTTTCCCATGTTCGCCCGCGACGAAGAGACGGGGGGCTGGACGGCAATGCACCATCCCTTCACCTCCCCGCGGCCGCAGGACCTGGCGCTGTTGGCCGGCGATCCGGGCCGCTGTCGCGCCCAGGCCTACGACCTGGTGCTGAACGGCTCCGAGGCGGGCGGCGGCACGATCCGTATCCACGACCAGGCGTTGCAGCAGCAGGTGTTCGGGCTGTTGGGGATCGACGCCCCCACGGCCCGGGAGCGTTTCGGCTTCCTCCTGGACGCCCTGCAATTCGGCGCGCCGCCCCACGGCGGCATCGCCCTGGGGATCGATCGGCTGGTGATGCTCTTCGGCGGCCTGGACAGCATCCGCGACACGATCGCCTTCCCCAAGACCCAGCGGGCCACCGACCTGATGACCGGCGCCCCCGGCCAGGTCGACGCGAAGCAGTTGCGGGAGCTTTCGATCAAGACCAGTCGGACATAACTTCAAAGCCGGATTCACTGATGAGCGACCTGCCGCGATCCGCTGCCCCTGAGAACGCCGAGCCATCGCTGCTCCGCGTGGCGCTGGCCCAAGTGGCCCCGGTGCTGGGCGACCGGCAGCGGAACGTCGAGATGCACCTGGAGCAGATTCGCCTCGCCGCGCGGCAGCAGGCGGACCTGATCGTGTTTCCGGAGTTGTCGTTGACGGGCTATTTCGTCCGCGACATGGTGCCGGACCTGGCCCTGACCCCCGCCGCGCCCGAGATTCGCGGGATCCTGGAGGCGGCCGGCAAGATGGCCGTCGTGCTGGGGTTCGTCGAGGAGTCGCCGCGACACCGCTTTTACAACGCGGTCCTGTATGCGGAGGGGGGGCGGGTGGTGCACGTCCACCGCAAGGTCTATTTGCCCACCTACGGCCTGTTCGACGAGCAGCGGTACTTCGCCGCCGGCGAGCGGCTCGAGGCCTTCGACACTGCCCGCTTCGGCCGCATGGGCATCCTGACCTGCGAAGATTTCTGGCACCTCTCGGCCGCCAGTATCATGCAGGCGGAGGAAGTGGACGTGCTGGTCTGCCCGTCCAACTCCCCCGGCCGCGGCGTGGACGGTGCGACGGTCCGTACCGCGGAGACCTACGAGCACCTCGCCAAGGCGTATGCCCAGCTCCTTGGGGCCGTGGTGGTTGTGGTGAACCGGGTAGGATTTGAAGACGGGCTGTGTTTCTGGGGCGGCAGCTCGGCGACCGGCCCCGACGGCCGTACGCTGGCCCAGGCCCCGATGCTCGACGAATCCTTGACGATGGCCGCCTTCGACACGGCCGAGCTTCGCCGCCAGCGGCTGATTACGCCCCTGGCCCGCGACGAGCGGCTGCTGCTGACCATCGAGGAACTCCAACGTATCAAGCGGCGGAGGTATGGGGAGGAGTAGGGATTCTGGATTTTGGATTTTCGATTTGAGATTTGAGATTTGAGATCGGCGATTAGTTTAGCGGGCGGGCTTGCCCGACGTTTTTCAGCGACCGGCCGAAAACTATGCCCTGCGAACCTCCCGACGCCGAGCTGACGATCAACCCCGAGCTGGTCGCCGGCATCCTGACGCGGTTCATCCGTAGCGAGATTCGCCGCGCGGGCTTCAGCCGGGCCGTGGTCGGACTCAGCGGGGGGATCGACTCCAGCGTGGCGACTTTCCTGGCCGCCCGCGCCATGGGACCCGAAAACGTGCTGGCCGTCACCATGCCCTACAAGACCTCCAGCGAGGCCACGCGGCGGGACAGCCGGGCGGTGATCGAGCAACTGGGCGTCGCGACCGTGGCTGTGCCGATCACCGCGGCGATCGACGCCTATTTCGCCCGCTTCCCCGACGCCACGCAGCTTCGCCTGGCCAACAAGTGCGCCCGCGAGCGGATGACGGTCTTGTATGACCAGAGCGCGGCCTTCCAGGGGCTGGTGGTGGGCACCAGCAACAAGAGCGAGTTGTTGCTGGGCTATGGCACGCAGTTCGGCGACATGGCCTCGGCCGTCAATCCGGTCGGCGACCTTTACAAGACGCAGCTTTACCAACTGGCCGCCTGGCTGGGTGTGCCGCAGCCCATCCTCGAAAAGGTCCCCACCGGCGACCTGTGGGTCGGCCAGACCGACGAGGGCGAGCTGGGATTCGGCTACGCCGAGGTGGACCGGCTGCTGGTGTTGTTGATCGACCGCCGCTGGCGGCGGGCGGAGTTGCTACGGGCGGGCTTCACCCCCGAGTTCGTCGACCGCGTGGCGACCCTGGTCCGCCGCAGCCACTACAAACGCCGCATGCCGGTGATCGCCAAGCTCTCGCACCGCACGATGGACCGCGACTTTCGCTACGCCCGCGACTGGGGAACGTGAGGAAGGAGAAAGGATGAAGGATAAAGGAGGAAGGAGGAGGGCGGAGCGCAGAGCGCTGACAACTGACAACTGGCAACTGACGACTGACGACTGACAACTGACCACTGATGAACAACGTTGTAACACTGGTGCTGGGCGGCGGGCAGGGGACCCGCCTCTATCCCTTGACCAAGGTCCGCTCGAAGCCGGCCGTGCCGGTCGCCGGCAAGTACCGGCTGATCGACATCCCACTGTCCAACTGCATTCACAGCGGGCTGAACCGCATCTACGTGCTGACGCAATTCAACTCCGTCAGCCTGCACCGCCACATCCGCAGCACGTACGTCTTCGACGCCTTCGACCGCGGCTTCGTCGAGATTCTGGCGGCCCAGCAGACCCTGGACAACAGCGACTGGTACCAGGGCACCGCCGACGCGGTCCGCCAGAACCTCCGCTACATCGAGGACCCGCAAATCGATCAAGTCCTGATCCTCTCCGGCGACCAGCTCTACCGCATGAACTTCCTGGCGATGATCGCCGCGCACCGGCGGAGCGGGGCCGACGTGACCATCTCCGCCGTGCCGGTGGACCGGCAACAGGCCGCCTCCGTGGGGGTCATGCGGGTGGACGCTTCGGGCCGCGTGGTGGGCTTCCTCGAGAAACCGCAAACCCCCGCGGACGTCGACCTCGTGCGGACCGACCCCGCCTGGATCGACGCCCGGGGTATCCCCAGCCGCGGTCGCGACTGCCTGGCCAACATGGGCATCTATCTCTTCAATCGCAACACGCTGCTGGCCGCGCTGGAAAAGACCCCCTACCGCGACTTCGGCAAAGAGGTCTTCCCCGCCTCGATGCGGACACACCAGGTGCGGGCACACCTGTTCGACGGCTACTGGGAAGACATCGGCACGATCAAGTCGTTCTACGATGCGAACCTGCAGTTGGCCTCGCGGAATCCCCCGTTCGATCTGGCCCCGGCGGCTGCCCCGATCTACTCGCGGCCCAGGTTCCTGCCCCCTTCCCGCATCCACGGCGCCACGATCCGGCAAAGCCTCGTGGCCGACGGCTGCATGATCGAAGAGGGAGCACAAATCGAAAACAGCATCGTCGGGCTGCGGGCCGTCATCGGCCGCGACGTGATCGTTCGCAACTCGATCCTGATGGGCAACGATTTCTACGACCCGCCCGACGGCCCCAGCGGCCGCATCCCCTTGGGCGTCGGGCCCGGCTCGCACATCGAAGGGGCCATCATCGACAAGAACTGCCGCATCGCCGCCGGGGTCCGCGTCCTCAATTCCCGCGGAGTGTCGGACACCGAAGAAGACCAGTGCGGCATGATCCGCGACGGCATCGTCGTCATTCCCAAGGGCACGACGTTGCCCGACGGCTGGACGATGTGACCGCCGCTTGCGGCTTCGCTTCGCCCGCACCGTCGCTTGCGCCGGTGCCATGCTCACGCTTGCGTGAGCATGTCCACGCTGCCGGCGCGACGCGGGCATGATGCCCAACCTACGCCGCCGGTTTCGCCGGCGTGGGCTCCGCGGCCGGCGCGGGCTCCGCGGCCGGGGTGGGCTGGATTTGCTCGGCGGCAGGCGGGGTGTCTGCCGATGTGTCCGGCGGGGTGCCCGCCGGGCCGCTGAGCACCGATCCGGCCCGATAATCCGGGTTGCAGTTCACACACCGGCCCTCCGCCCAGACCGGCCCGCAGTAGTCATACGGATGTTCGCCCATGTGGCAGCCGGACAAGACGATCGCCGCGGCCAGGGCGCACCCGGCCAGCAAGAAACGAACCATAGAAATGCCCCCCTAACACTGACAAGTGCCTTGCTATCTTCGGCCGGAAAAGTCCGCCTAATCCATACTTTTTCCCAGGCAAGCGGGGGTGGCGTGGCAGAGGGGGGCGCAAAGTCTGTGCGGCTTGTTCAAGCTACGTATATTGCCCGGATGAAGATCGGCTCAGGATTCCGGCTTTTCCCCTTCGCCGGGATCCTTTCCCAGCGCGATGGCGTAGGCCGTGGCGTGGGTGCGGCAGTGGGAGATGCTGACGAAGATTTGGGCCACTCCCAGCCGCTGGACGACGTCCTTGATGCCGCCGCGGACGGCCACCACCGGGCGGCCGCCCGGCTCATTGCGGATTTCGATGTCGCGCCAGGCGATGCCCCGCCGCGAGCCGATCCCCAGGGCCTTCAGCACGGCCTCCTTGGCGGCCCATCGGCCCGTGAAATGCTGCGTCGCCTCCCGGCGATTTTGGCAGTAGCGGATCTCCTCGTCCGTGTAGACCCGGTCCATGAACTGCTCGCCGTGCCGCTCGATCATGCGTGCGATCCGCAGGCACTCCGTGATATCCGTGCCGATGCCGAGGATGTTCATGGCGCGTCCAAGGTTCGGCCGGCGCGATCGCGGCCCTCCGCGTCGAGCCAGGCGGTGGCCAGAAAAGTCTGGCCGGCGGGCTCCTCCCAGGACAGCTCCAGCCGGGTGGGGCTGCAGCCACCGGTGCAATTCGAGAGCCGGTAGCGGGCCGATTTCGCCTGCTCGCCCAGCGATGAGCCGGCCACCTCCGCCAGCCGGGCTGCCGTGGCGGGCGGAATGCAGCCACTGCGGATCGTGCGATACCAACTCCGGCAGCGGTTGCAATAGGGCTGCCGGGCGGCGGGAATCATCACCGCGATCGCGGCCACGAGCAGCAGCAGGCCGTCCACCCCCCAACTCACCCAGGCCCAAACGCCCACGGCCTTCCAGCCCGCCACGAGCGGGCGGCCCAGCACCACCTGCTCCCGCATGAATTCCAGGAAATCATCCGGCGGCTCGACCCGGCGGCCCTGGAACAACTCGGGGCACGCTTGCCGGGCCTTCTGCAAGAGCTCGGCGTCGGGACGCTTCTGCTCGCGCCATGCCTCGCGAAAACTGAGGTAGTGCTGGCCGGCAACCGCCACCGCCGCGGCCAGCACCGCGCCGCTGAAGAGGATCGGGCGGTGGCCGACCTGGGCCACCCGCATCAGGCCGACCAGCATCGCCCCCAGGCCCACCCCGACGAGGATTGGGAACAGGCCAAGCGGTGCCCAGTAGGACTGTCCGATCATTCCCCCCCACGCGGCGATTGCACCCACAAGTGGTGCGGCAACCAGCCAGAGAATCCCCTGCCGCCAGGAGAACCGGCCGCTGCCCGGCGGCACCGCCGGGCGCGGGGCATTCGGATCATTTTCCATGCCGTCATGCTACCGGGGTTCGGCCGCCGTGTCGAGCCGTTTAGCGGGCGGGCGGGCACCATGCGCAGCATGGTCGGCCTGGTCCGCCGTGTCGAGCCGTTTTGCGGGCGGGCGGGCACCGGGCGCCAGCCTGGTCCGCCGTGTGGCAGACGTTGGTGTTTGCGGGCGTTGCGAAGCCGCAAGCGGCTACCGCACCCCGCAGGCCCGTTGGGCGCGCAGGAGGACCTCGGCGGCTTTCTTGCGGGCAGTGGCCGCCCCGTCGGCGAGGACCTGACGGACCTGCTCGGGGTGGGCCTCCAACTCCTTGCGGCGCTCGCGGGCTGGGGCGAAGTACTCGACGGCCAGATCGGCCAGGGCCTTCTTGACCTGGCCATAGCCGAACCCGCCCCGCCGGTACGTCGCCGCCATCGCCTCCCGCGCTTGCGGACCGGCAAACAGCGAGTAAAGCTGGAACAGGTGGTCGCCCTCGGGGTCCTTGGGCTGGTCCATCGCGCGGGAATCGGTCACGATCCGCATGATCTGCTTCCGCAAGACCGGCGGCTCCTCGAAGACGGCCAGCGTGTTGCCGTAGCTCTTGGACATCTTCTGGCCGTCGATCCCCGGCACGCGGGCGGAGTGGTCCAGGATCTTCGCCTTGGGCAAGACGAAGGTCTCGCCGAACTCGTGATTGAAGCTGCCGGCCAGGTCCCGCGCCACCTCGATGTGCTGCACCTGGTCCTCGCCCACCGGCACGGTATCGGAATCATAGATCAGGATGTCGGCCGCCATGAGCACGGGGTAGGCGAACAAGCCGGCGTCGGCGCGGATTCCGCGGGCCTTCTTGTCCTTGTAGGCCACGCAGCGTTCCAGCAATCCCATCGCCGCGCCGGTCATGAGCAGCCAGCAGAGTTCGCTCACTTCCGGGACGTCCGACTGGACGAAGAGCGTCGCCCGCGCAGGATCGAGGCCCAAGGCCAGCAGGTCCATGGCCGCATCGAGCGTCGAGCGGCTGAGCTCCTCGCGCTGGCGGACCGTGGTCAGGGCGTGCAGGTTGGCGATGAAGTAGAAGGCCGCGTCGGGCCGGCCCTGCAGCTCGATATATTGCCGGATGGCGCCGAAGTAGTTGCCCCAGTGGAAGCGGCCGGTGGGTTGGATGCCGGAGAGAACACGCATGGGAAGGGATTGGGGATTGGGGATTGGGGATTAGGACAAAGGATGAAGGATAGAGGATGAAGGAGGAAGGATCAAGGACCGTGGGTAGTCGGTCAGTTTGAAATCAGGGTTTCGGCCTTGGCCAGAGGATCAACGCCGCGCCGACCGTCAGGAGGACGAGGCCGACCAAGAGCCAGCCCGGACCTAAGCCTATACCTCCTCCACCCTTGATCAGGATTATCACCGCGCCGCAGACGAGTCCCCAGCCAACGCCCTTCCTCTTTAGCATCTTGAGCCCCTGGCGGATGGTGGGGGCCGCCTGCGGCTTCGCAAATCCCCAATCCCCAATTCCTAATCTCCAATCCCCAATCCCTAATCCCCAATCCCTAATCCCTCTCCCACCCGTAGCGTGCCGACGACCTCGGCCACGGTGGTGGCCCCCAGCTCAGCCAAAGCGGCGGGCAGGGCGTCGAGGATCTGCATGGACACGGTCGGGTTGTAGAAGTTGGCCGTTCCGATCTGGACGGCCCGTGCGCCGGCGACCAGGAATTCCATCACGTCGTCGATGCTGGCGATGCCGCCGATGCCGACCAGGGGGACGCGGACGGCGCGGGCCACCTGGTAGACGGCCCGCAGGGCGATGGGCTTGATGGCCGGGCCGCTCAGGCCGCCGGTGACGCCTCCCAGCAGCGGCCGCCGCTGGCGCCAGCGCACGGCCATGCCCAGGCAGGTGTTGATCAACGAGACGGCGTCGGCGCCGCCGGCCTCGGCGGCCCGGGCGATCGGTACGATGTCGGTCACGTTCGGCGTCAGCTTGGCCAGCAGCGGCAGCGAGCAGGCCTTGCGGGCGCCGGCCACCACGGCCTGGCAGCGCTCGGGCTGCGTGCCGAAATCAACCCCGCCGCTGACGTTGGGGCAGGAGAGGTTCAGCTCCAGGGCCGCCACCCCGGGCAGGCCGTCCAGCCGGGCCGCCAGCTCCACGAACTCCTCTTGGCGCTTGCCCGCAATGCTCACGATGATCGCGGTGCCCAGCCCGGCCAAGTACGGCAACTGCCGCTGGATGAAGGCCTCGACGCCGTCGTTGTCCAGGCCGATCGAGTTGAGCATGCCGCCCGCGGTCTCGATGGTCCGCGGCGGCGGGTTTCCCGCGCGGGGCTGCTGCGTGATGGTCTTGGGCAGGATGCCGCCCAGGCGGCCCAGATCGACCAGGCCGGCCATTTCGCGGGCGTAGCCGAACGTGCCCGAGGCCACCAGGATCGGATTGGCCAGGCGCAGGCGGCCGAGTTCGACCTGGAGCTGGATGTCGCCGGGGTTCACGTTGTTATGTATCCGGCACACTCCGTGTGCCGCCTTTGTGCAGCGGCACACCGACCATGCAAGGCATGGTGCCCGGTGCCGGGTACCCTGGTTTAGATCACGCCCCCGTGGGTGCGGAAGGGCGTCTGGTGGTCCGGCTGGTCCAGCAGCCAGAACCGCTCCCACTCGTCGTGCAGCAGGCGGAGATTCTCCGAAGTGTAGACCAACTGCTGCGTGCGGCGGACCGGATCGCCGGAGTACGCCGGAATGATGCACCCCACCATGGTACCCACCAAACCGCACCCTGCCAGAGCCATGAGCAAACTGCGCATACGACAACTCCTCCGTGAGACGGAAAATGGTGAACTGCAAGGTAACCGTGGACGAGACGAGGAGTTGGGTCGGAACTTCTCGGCAGGCCCGGCCGAAGCCGCTTCACACGCCGACTCTTGCCGGGCTCCCTACGCTGCCGTCCGGGGCGTCGGGCTTGGACTTGGCCGCCGCCTGGCGCTCCAGCTCGCGGACACGCTGTTCCATTTCTTTGCCGGGCTTGAAGGTCACCACGTACTTTTCGGGCACAAAGACCTTGTCGCCGGTGCGCGGATTCCGGGCCTTGCGCGGGGCCCGCCGCTTGACTTCGAAAACGCCAAAGTTGCGTAGCTCGATGCGACCGTCCTCCACCAGGGCTTCCACGATGGCGTTGAAGGTTTTCTGGACGATTTCCTTCGTCTGCAACTGGGTCAGTCCGATTTCCTCGGAAATAGTCCGCACGATTTCCTTCTTGGTCACAGCTTGGTTCTCCTGTCACGTCAGAGCAGGTCGCTAGCAGCGGACCGCAGGGTCATCGGGTCCCCGCTAAGCCTTGCTTCATGCTGGAAGTGTAGGCCCTGCAACGATTAGTGTCAAGAGCAGTTGGGCGTTTGCAGCCGGCTGGGTGGCAGCGGCGGCTGGCCATTGCACGCCCAAGGCACGGGCACGATGCCGGTGTGGCACGGCGCAACTTCTTTTTGTCAAACAACTTATGTATGCTGGGGCAGCGCCGGGGCCGGCCCGTTTTCCACAACGCCTTTGCTGGCAATGACTAATGATTTTCCGTCGCGGCAGCCCGGCGGCGCAGTTGTAGCCCACGCACCCCTGGTCGGCAGCCTATATCGGCCCCAGCGCCGGAAAACTCCAGCTAATCGCTACAACCGGCAAAGTCGGGCTTGGATCTCCGACAGCGGAACTCGCGGACCGCGGTTGCCGCCCGGGCAGCGGCGGCACATCTCGCTCCAGGCTACCGGGCTCTCCAGGTTCGAGGTCCAGAAGGGCCAGGCACGGCACTGCCTTGGCCGGACCGCGTAAACCTGGCAGCCATTCTGGTGGCGGTCGAAGAAGACGCAGTCGCCGTTGGCTAGCTCCAGCAGACATCGCCGTTTCCCCACGCGGCGGACGTACCGTGCCTGGAACTGCTCGGGGTCCAGGCCGAGGGCGGCCGCCAACGTCGCTATCTCGTCGCGGTTGACCCAGACGTAGCCGGGCTCCCCCGTGCAGCAGCCGCCGCATTGCACACACGCGAATGCAAGGCCGGCGTGATACCAGGGTTGGTCGGACATAGGGATGAAGGATAAAGGATGAAGGCTTGCGTGCCGCTTGCGGTTTCGCGGCGCCGGTCATGCGACCGTCAGGTCGTCTCCCGGAGCGGTCAGCAGCCCGGCCAGCTCCGGCATCAGGCCGTAGGCCAGGGCGAGGAGTTTGATCGGGTGGATGGTGCGTTTGGTGGTGCCTTGCTCCATTTGGATGCGGCATGCGCTGCACTCGGTGGTGCCGGCCTGGATGGCGGGGTCGCGCAGCCGGGAGATGAGGCCCCAGCCGGCCCGCAGGCTGCTGCGAAAGTTGCGCTCCGCCAGGCCGAAGGTGCCGGCCATGCCGGAACAGCCGCGCTCCAGGTGACGGATCCGCAGGCCGGGGATCAATCCCAGCAGGTTCTCGCCCGGGGTACCGACGTTCAAGGCCCGCAGGTGGCAAGGCGTATGGTAGCCGAGACTGGCGTGGACCGGCTTGAAATCCAACTGCAGGCCGCCGGTGAGGTGCATTTTCCAGAGGTAACTGCAGAGCTCGCTGGTGTGGGCGGCGACCAAGCGGGCGTCGTCGTCCTCGACCAGGTGCAGGTACTCGTGGGTCAGGCAGAGTGCAGCGGCCGGCTCGGTGGCCACCACCTGGTAGCCCTGCCGTACCGCTTCGGCCAGCAGGGCCACGTTGTGCCGGGCGGTCTGCCGGGCGTGGTCCAGGGCGCCGCAGGCGATCGAGGCCATTCCCGACGGCCATTGCTCCGGGTGTACGAAGACCGAGACCCCGTTGTGCTTCAACACGGCCACCGCGGCCTCGGCCAGCGGCGGATCGTGGTAATTGGCGAAGGTGTCCACGAAGTACAGCACCTTGGGGCCGCTGCGGCGGACCGGGCGCACCAGCCGCCGCCGCGCGGCCCGCCGCAGGAAACTCCGCGAACTGACCCGCGGTAACTTGCGGCCTTGGGCGATCCCCAGCGTCTTGGCCAACAGCCAGCGCATCTGGCGGTTGCCCATCGCCCAGTTGGCCAGCGGCGCAATCCGGCTTGCCAGCGCCGAGAGCAGGTCCAGCCGCGTCATCACCCAGTCGGTCAGCCGCAGGCCGTTGGCCAGCACGTAAGCCGCCTTGCTTTCCATCATCAGCTTGGGGATGTCGACGCCGGCCGGGCATTCCAGCGGGCAGGAGTGGCAGTGTATGCACAAATCGGCCACTTCCTTGAAGCGGTCGCTGGTCACGCGGCCCAGCTCGATGCTCCGCGTCAGGATGCCGCGGATCAAGTTGGCCTTCGCCCGCGGCGAGGCCTCCTCGCAGGGGGAGAAGCGGAAGATGGGACACATCCGCACCGCGGGGGCCTGCGAGCGACACTCGCCGCAGCGGTTGCAGGTGGCCGTGACGCCCTCCACCCGCGCGGGGTCCCAGTTCAATTGCAGCTCGACCAGGTCCCGCAGCCTGGGCGGGGCCGGCTCGGCGGACTCGGCGGACTGTCCGGCCTCGGGGCCCTCGCAAGGGCCCGCGGCCGCCATGGGCGGGCGGAGGTGCCGCGTCAAGAGCTCCGGGTCGTCGCCCACGATCTTGCCCGGATTGAACACGCCCAGCGGATCGAAAATCTGCTTCACCTGCCGGAAGACCTCGTACAGCGGCCCGGCCTGCCGCTTGAGGAACGGCGTGCGGCTCAGCCCGTAGGCGTGCTCGCCCCCGATGGTCCCCCCGGCGGCAAACACCTCCTCGTACAGCTCGTCGGCCATCAGCCGCATCCGCTCGACGTCGTCGGGATTGTCCAGGTCCAACAGCGGCTGGATGTGCAACTGCCCGTGGCCGGCATGGCACAGCAGCGAGGCCGTCACCTGGCGGCGCTTCAGCACGTTCTGCATGCGGACCAGGAAATCGGGCAGGATCTCGGGCGGGACGGCGACGTCCTCGACCACCGGCAGCGGCCGGCTGGGACCCTTCATGCGGTAGAACAGCGGCTGCGCGCGGTTGGGCAATTGCAGGAACAGATCGGTTTCTTCCTGGTCGAAGGCCTGGCGGGTGCCCACCGCCAGCCGCGCCCGCCGGTGCACGGCCTCGATTAGCCCCTGCATCTGCTGCCGGATTTCCTGCGGCTGGTCCCCTTCGAATTCGGCCAGCAGCACGGCCTCGGCCTCGGCCGGGATCAACAGGTCGAAGCGCACCTCGCTCTGCCGCGCCAGGCTCAAGTGGCGGCGGTCCATCAGGTCGCAGGCGGCGGGCCGCCAGCGGAGGATCTCGCAAACGCTGCGGGCGGCCTTGTCGAGGCTCTCGAACAGCAACAGCACCACCCCGCGGTGCCGCGGCAACGGCTGCGTGGCCAACCGCGCTTCGGTCACCAGCGCCAGCGTGCCCTCGGAGCCGGCCACCAGGCGAACCAGGTCCAGCGACGTGTCGCCGAGCACGTCGGCCACGTGGTAACCGCAGCGATTCAAGGGGCTCTTGGACTGGTTCGCCCGGATCACGTCGGCCCGCGCCCGCAAAAGCGCCGACAGGCGATTGACGAGGTCCCGTTTCCGCGGATGGGCGTCCTGGCTGACCCCGTCGAGGAGCGGC
>Ga0181527_1002713_pt1 | contig 16313 bp, 16 predicted proteins | sample PEATcosm2014_Bin_30_FD_119762 | JGI IMG/M metagenome (GOLD analysis project Ga0181527, IMG submission 119762) | Peatland microbial communities from MTU Mesocosm Facility, Houghton, MI, USA - PEATcosm2014_Bin06_60_metaG | ecosystem: Environmental > Terrestrial > Soil > Wetlands > Peat | place...
AGGCAAGTGGCTTCCGTCGTAAATCGCGCCTCGAATTCCTTGAGCGATCGTGGATAATCCTCGGCCATCGGCCGGGACGCTACATCTTGTGGTTACTTGAGTCAACTAGATACCCCAGTTTGACCAATTGACTGCCGGCCCCCGCCTTACTCCTGGCTATTCAGGGAAAACGTCCAGAGGTAGCCCACGAGGGCGGCCAGCTCCTCCTCGGTGAAGATGTTTCCCCAGTACGGCATCCCGCTGCCCATCCCGCCGCGACGGATCTTCGCCGTGTAGAGGCTTCCCGTTCCTGCCAACATGGTTCGGGCGTTGGTGAAGTCCGCCGGCCACTTCGGTTGGCTCTTGCCGCCAGGACCGTCGCCGGACCCGCGCTCGCCGTGGCAGGCGGCGCAATTCCTCGAGAAGAGGCGCCGACCGACGTCCACCCGGTCCGGCGTGGTGCCGAGCGACCAGAGATACGCCACGGCGTCCCACTGGTCCTGATCGGTCCATCCCCGCATGGGCTGGGGATGGATTGCCGCACCGCTGGACATTCTCTTGACACCGCTCGGAGTTGCACCTCCCAGAAGCTCGAACGTTTGAACGGGGCTCCAATCCTGAAGCGTCTCGCGCCTCCCGATGGCAGGCGCACGGCCCGCCCCCTCGCTCCCCTGCGGCCCACCACGAGACGGGTCACTGCACCGGCTGACGCCAGCACATATAGTGACCCTCCGCCGCCGGCCGTCGCCAGGCCGATCCGTGGGACCGAAATGGGCGGCGGCCAGCGCCACCAGGAGGTAGAAGAGCAGGTAGAAGTGGCTCTCTCCGCCTCCTGTGTGCCAGACAAAGAGCGAGACGAACACGAGGTCGAGGCCGGTGGTGCCGATGAGGATCAGGCGGAGGCGGGCGGGCCATGCCCAGATGGCCAGGAACAGCAGCGCTTTGTAGGCCACGAACAGCCCGGCCAGGGGGACGAGGTGGTGCTGCTGCTCGGGGCGCACCGGCACCAGGAAGAGGGCGACCATCCCCCCGAGCATCGAAAGGGCGCGGAGGATCGCGAAACTCCACTCCTCCGTCATCCAGAACCTGCCATTCCCAATGGCCATCGGTGCGCCTTCTCTGATCGAGGCCCCAGCGATTCGTTCGGCCCATGCCGGGACCGCGCCTCCCGGTCGTCTTCCGTCAGGCGGGCTTTCCTCCCGGGGCGATTGTCAGGGGAAAGGCAGATGTGGAAAGCTGAGAAGAGACTGAGGAATCAGCGGCCCAGAGCCCCCTGGGAAAACAGGATTGACCCGGCTGCGCTTCATAGACTATACTTCTTGCAATTAATTTGCAGAAATGAAACAGGGAGGCATGCGTGACTTCTTCACTGACTGCTACGCGGAGCCCTCTTTCCCACCTGCTCGCCCGACAGGGCCACCGCCTGACCGGCCCGCGACGCGCCATCCTGGAGGCCATCAGCGGGAGCGACAGCCCACTCACGGTCGAGGAGATTCACGCCCGGGTGGTTCAGCAGCGGGTCAACCGCGTCACCGTGTACCGGACGATTCACCTGCTGGAGACAGCAGGCCTTCTGCGGGCTGTAGACACTGCCCGCGGGAGCCTTCGGTACGAGCTGGGGGAGCAGTTCACCGGGCATCACGCCCATCTGATCTGCCAGCGCTGCGGGCGGGTCGAGGAGCTGGCGGGCTGCCCCGTCCCGGACGACGCGCTGGCCCGCCTTAGCCGCCGGGTGCGCCAGGCGCGCCAGTTTCGCGTGGTCGACCACGAACTCCGCCTCCTCGGTCTTTGCCGCACATGCCATGCATGACGTGCGCTATCAAGATGTAATTCAGTTGCAGCATTCCTCGTTCCGCCCCCCGAGCTCGCGGTGGCAGGACCGGGGGGTGCGGATGGCCATGCGGTCCGGTCGGCCCATCGGGGCGGTTGTCCTTGCTGCCGCCATTTTTACCTTGGCGGTTCTGGCGGGACCCCACCTTATCGAGCACCTGCTCGGCAAAGACGGGGATCCGGACCACTGCGCGGTGTGCGCCGCCGTTCACGGCATGCGGGCCGGGGCGCGTACGGCCATTGTGCTCCTGGCTCCCGCTCTCCTCCTCGTCGGCCCCCCGACGGTCCGGCATCAGTCGAAAGTTCCAGCCCTCACGATTCCCGTTCCCTCGTCTCGCGCACCACCGACCTTCGCCTGATCCTCAATGGGCAGAATCGGTGGCCTGGCCCCTGCGGAGTAAGAGGGGCCAGGCTGGGGCCGCCTCAGGCGAGGCTTGCCTCGCGGTCTTGCGCCCAGCGCAACCTCCAGACATCCCAGACCGTAGCGGTCTCGGCCGGGACTGGCTCGACGACCCCTCCTCTCACCTGGGGCCGACTCGGGCTCGAAGGTCTTGGAGCCAGCCTGGCGCTGTGCACGCGCAGCATGGGTGTTGGCTGTGGAATCATAGAATCGGAGGATGCCTTCATGGGTAGCATCGGAGCCGCGGTCGGCCGGTGGGTAGCCTCCCACCGCGCCTGCTCGATTGTCGTCGGGGTTGCGGTTCTGCCCTTTGCTTTCGGTCCCGACGCGGCACGTGCCGCGACGCCAGCCGGCACCGTCGAGGGCCATGCCAAGGATGCCCTGGAACGGCCCCTGGCTGCAGTGCAACTCCGACTCGAGACGAGCGAGGGCCAGGTGGTCGGACGGGCCATGACCGCCGAGGACGGGCATTTTGCGTTCACCGAGGTCGCGCCCGGCACGTACGTCGTCGTCGGGGAGAAAGAGGGCTTCGAGGCGGCCACCGCAGCCGTGACGCTTTCGGGCAGTGTGGGCGCGAATGCGGATCTCACCCTCGCCTCGCGGCAGGCGCTGGACCTGAGCCTGGTGGCGAAGCGGTTGGAGGAAGCCCGCCTCAGCATCCAACCCGAGATCGGCGCCTCCACCTACGAGATCAGTAGCCAGGCAATCGAGAGCCAGCCCCGGGGCGAGAACAATTCCTTGAACCAGGTCCTCCTGCAGGCGCCCGGCGTCTCGCAGGACTCGTTCAGTCTCGTGCATGTCCGCAACGAGCACGCCAATGTGCAGTACCGCATCAACGGCATTATCCTGCCGGAAGGCGTCAGTCTGTTCGGCCAGAGCCTGAGCCCACGCTTCGCCAGCTCGGTCAATCTCATCGACGGCGCGCTGCCCGCGCAGTACGGCCTCCGGACGGCCGGCATCGTCGACATCGAGACGAAGAGCGGCGGGTTCGGCGAGGGCGGCTCGGTCGGGATGTACGGCGGCAGCGACGGCTGGCTGCAGCCGAGCGCGGAGGCCCGCGGGTCGTTCGGCCGGTTCAACTACTTCGTCATGGGGGACTACCTCCAGAACAATCGCGGGATCGAATCCGCCACCCCGGGGACCCCTATCCACGACGAGACGCAGCAGGGGCACGGCTTTGGCTACTTCGAGTATCTCCTGGATGCAACCAGTAAGCTCACCGCTGTCGCCGGGAGCTTCACGGGGCAGTTCCAGATCCCGAACCAACCGGGCGTGCCGCCGGCGTTCACCGTGAACGGGCTCTCCATGTTCGATTCCACGGGCCTGGACGAGCGGCAGCGGGAATCGAACCAGTTCGGGATCCTCTCCTACCTGAAGACCGGGGACAAGTTCACGGCGCAGATCTCGGCCTTCACCCGCTACAGCAGCCTGAACTTCCGCCCGGACACCGTCGGGGACCTCATCTTCAATGGGATTGCCCAGCAGGCCTTCCGGAACAACCTGGCGAACGGTCTCCAGGCCGAGGGTAGCTACATCCTCGCCCCCACCAACACGCTCCGCGGGGGGTGATCGTCACCGGCGAGCGCAGTAACTTCGACACCACCTCCCAGGTGCTCCCGGCGGTGGGGGGCGTCCAGACCTCGGACGTGCCCTTCGGCATCGTCGACAACCTGGGCAAGACGGCCTGGACCTACAGCGTCTACCTCCAGGACGAGTGGCGGGTCCTCCCCACGGTCACGGTGAACGGCGGGATCCGCTTCGACCTCTATAACGGCTTCACCAACGAGAGCCAGTTCAGCCCCCGGCTGAACGTCGTGTGGCAGGCGACGCCATCGACCACGGTCCACGCCGGCTATGCCCACTACTTCACACCCCCACCCCTGGAGAACCTCTCGGTCGTCAGCATGAATAAATTCCTCAACACCACGGCCGAGCCGGCGGTCACCCAGGATTCGCCGGTGAGGCCCGAGCGCGCCGACTATGTTGATGTCGGCGCCACGCAGGAAGTCCTCCCCGGCCTCAAGGTGGGCCTGGATGGCTACTTCAAGTATGCCCGGGACCTCATCGACGAGGGGCAGTTCGGCGCGCCCATTATCTTGACACCCTTCAACTATGACCGGGCGTACAACCTGGGGGTGGAGTTGACGACCGCCTACACGGTCGGGGGCTTCTCGGCCTACGGGAACCTCGCCATCGCCCAACAGAAGGCGACGAAGATCGTCTCGGCGCAATTCAATTTCTCGCCCGACGATCTCGCCTTCATCGCCGACCACTACATTCACACCGATCACGACCAATTCCTGACGGCTTCGGCCGGGGTGGCGTATCTCTGGCGCGGCACGCGGGCCAGCCTGGATCTGCTGGCGGGGAGCGGCCTTCGGACCACGGTGACAACGCCGAACGATCAGGCGCTGCCCTACTACGAGCAGGTCAACTTTAGCCTCACCCACCGCTTCCCGCTGCCGAAGGGCGCCCTCGTGGCGCGGTTCGATGTCATCAACCTGTTCGACCAGACGTACCAGATCCGGAATGGGAGCGGGGTCGGGGTCTTCGCCCCGCAGTACGGGCCGCGCCGGGGCTTCTACGGCGGCCTCTCGATGGAGTTCTGAGGCCCCATCCCGGGCGCCGGCGCGCGCGGCACCCGGTGGAAAGGAGTGACCTTCATGCAGGATCTGCAGCATCTCCTCGCAGCCCTCCAGGTCGGGGGCGCGATGATCTACCCGCTGGTAATCCTCGCCGTGCTCGCCACCGTGGTCATTCTGGAAAAGGGCTTCGTGTTTACGAAACGGGCCCGGCTGCCGGTCGGGCTGATGGGGCTAGTCGAGACGTACGGCTTCGCATGGGAGCAGCTGGAGCAGCGCCTGCAGGTCTTGGGCCCGCGCAACTATTTCGGGGGCTTCTTCCGAGTCATCCTCGCCAATCGGGACCATCCAGCCTGGTGGGTGGAGTCGCGCGCGGCGGACGAGGCGAGCCTGATCGACAAGGCGCTCGGGCGATGGCTGTGGATCCTGGAAGCCATCGTCACGGCTGCGCCACTCCTTGGGCTCCTCGGCACGATCACGGGCATGATCCGGGCGTTCCATCTTTTCGGCAGCCAGGGGCTGGTCGATCCGCGCGGCGTCACCGGGGGCGTCGCGGAGGCCCTGATCGCAACCGCCGTGGGCCTGTTCGTCGCGTTGGTCGCGCTCTTCGCCTTCAACTACTTCTCCCATCGCCAGGCGCAGGTCATGGACGAGATGGAGCGGCTGGGCACGCGGCTCATCGATCATATCCGCCTCAACGGGAAAGGGGAGGCTGGATCATGAAGCTCCGGACTCTCCGCCAGCGGCGCCGGGGCCGCATCGAGATCATCCCCATGATCGACGTCATGTTCTTCCTGCTGGCGACCTTCATGCTGGCTTCGCTCTCGCTCCAGAACCTGCACTCCTTGGCGGTCAACCTGCCGCAGGGGCAGGCGGCGCCGCTGCAGGCCCCAAATCCCGTCACGCTGACGGTAACCCGGGAGGGCGAGCTCCTGCTCAATGAAACCCACGTCACGCTGGACACCCTGGCCGCCACCTTACGCGCCCGCATCGGCGGCCCCGACCCCAAGGTCATCGTGGCGGTGGACAGTGCCGCGCCCAGCGGGATCGTGGTGCAGGCGATGCTCCGCGCGCGGGAGGCGGGTGCCGAGCACTTCCTGTTCGCCGTCAAGCCGAAATAGCCTGATGGACGCGATCCGATTCCACGATGATCCCTGGCAGCGGCTCCCCTGGCTGGTCGGGCTCGCGCTCCTGCTCACGTTCGGAGCCTTGCTGGGCTTCGTGCAGGTGCTGGAACAAGCGCCGGATGTCCGGTCGGTGCCGGCCCCGGTCGATATCCAGGTGGTTGAACTGCCGCCGGTCGCCCCAGCGCCAGCTCCTCAGCGTGCCCCCAGGGTCAAGGAGGTTCCGCCGCGCCTGCCGCTCCGAAAACCACCCCGGCCTCCCGAGCCGGAACCCCGGGTGGTCGCGCCCCCGCCGCCAGTGGCGGCCCCTCCGCCCGCACCGGGACCCGAGCCCGAGCGCACGCCGCCGCCGCGGGTGGCGCTGCCAGAAGAACCCACGGCCCCGGGCTCCCCGGGGCCCGTCCCCGGCGGACCGCTGGTGACCGGATCGGCCCCGCATCCCGGTCCGACAACCCCGCCAGGGGCCGGCCCGATCGGGCCGGCGCGGCCACCCGGCCCGCTCGGACCGGGCACGTCCTCCCGGGCCCCCGCCGCCAGTGGCGTCCCCGGTGGGGTTCCCGGCGGGGGCGGCAGCATTGGGGCGCGCGCGATCTATCAACCCTTGCCGGAGATTCCCGAGGCCCTGCGGCGCCGGGAGATCGCGCTCGTGGCGGTGGCCCGGTTCCGGGTCGCCGCCACTGGGAGCGCGCAGGTGGAGCTGATTACGGCCACGAGCGACCCCGAGCTCAACCGCGTGCTCCTCGAGGCGCTGAAGCGGTGGCGGTTCTTTCCCGCGATGCAGGAGGGGAAGCCCGTCGCCTCGACCGTCGAGATCCGCATCCCGATTTCGGTGAGGTAGGTGAATCGACACACTTCGGTGGGTGGCTCCCCGAAAATCACTCCAGGGTATAGTCGAGCTTCGCCCGGTGGTGAGAGGGCGGAAAGGAGGAAAGCCATGGCAAAGAGTAGCTATCGACCCGAACAGCTCATCGCGACACGGCCGGAAGGCGACGTTCCGATGAGCCGGCCGAAGGAGGTCAACGAGACCAGCGAGGCGCTGGCGGCGAACGTCCTCGGGGCGCCGGTCCTGTCACTCTCCCGCAGCCGGGAGCCGCACGTCTCCCAGAAGGAGGGAATTATGATGGCCTCTCGCACGACCCCCCTTGTCGCACTACTCGTGGGGCTGACGATTCTTCTCGCCGCCTGCGAATCACGGCCCTCGCAGACCCAGTCTGCCGGTCCCCAGAAGATTGTGGTGGTCACCACCATGACAGTCCTGGGCGACCTGATCCAACAGGTCGGGGGCGAAAAGGTCGAGGTGAAATCCCTGGTACCCCCCGGAGGGGAGGTGCACACGTACCAACCGACCCCGGAGGACATCAAGAGCGTGGCCCAGGCCAGGATCGTCTTCTACAACGGTGTGCATCTGGAAGACTGGCTGGACGGAACCATCCGGAGCGCCGGCAAACCGGATCTACCCATCGTGCTCCTAGCGGAGGGTCTGCCGATCATTCAGGAGGCGGGCGAGGAGCCGAACCCGCACCTGTGGATGGACGTCGCCAATGCCAAGACGTACGTGGAGAGGATCCGCGACGGCCTCAGCAAAGTCGATAGCGGGAATGCCGGGTATTACGCGGACCGGGCCCGGAGCTACCTCGGCCAGCTCGACGAGCTGGACAAGTGGATCCAGACCGAGGTGGAGAGCATCCCCAAGCCCCGTTGGAAGCTGGTGACGTTCCACGATGCCTTCCCGTACTTCGCCAAACGATACGGCTTTGCCCTGGTCGGGGTCGTGGTCTCGAGCCCCGGCAAGGAACCCTCGGCCCGCGAGGGGGCCGTGCTGGTCCGGCGCATCAAGCGGGAACGGGTGCCGGCGATCTTCGCCGAGGCCCAATTCAGCCCCAAACTCATGGACGTCTTGGCCAAGGACGCCGGGGTTCGAGTCATTACCGCCCTGTATGACGACACGCTGTCCACCGGGCCCGAGGCCAACACCTACATTACCATGATGAAGTACGACGTGACGCAGGTCGTGAATGCGCTGAAGTAAAGGATCAGATCCCGGGGATGCCGGCAGCCGGCCCTTCTATTGTGTGTTGTCCGAACTCGCTGGGCCGCGGAGGGCAAGACTCCGTGTGTGCCTCAGATGTTTGCGATGCGAATGCCGTCATCAGGACCCTGAGGGGAGGTTTCCTCTTGGTCTTCCTCTCTTGGCCGGATAAGCTACAGATTGGATTGCGGGACAGGTCTCGGATCGCTGCATCCTGACCAGTCGGGAAACGCGATTCTTCAGACGGATTCCCAGATTCTCGGCCGAGCTCGAAGGGGACCACCGCGATGGATAAGCCTGCGCACCGATGGTTCCCTCTTTCCGCTAGCGGAGAGCGGCAACTGCTCGTCCCAACCGAGGCGTAGCACCATTTCGCGAAAGAGCGCCTTCGCTTTCTAGGAGAGGCAAATGGGTCCGTACACGGCTCTTGCATTGGTTTCACTATTCTTCACAGCCCTTGCTGGGATGGTCTCGACGGCATCCGCCGACCAGTCATCAACGTCCGTTGCCCCCACACCGCTGATCCCTCGCGACGTTCTCTTCGGAAATCCGGACCGGGCGGCCCTCCGGGTCAGTCCGGACGGCCGGCACCTCTCCTTTCTGGCGCCAGTGAACGGCGTGCTGAATGTCTGGGTGGCCCCTGTGGAGAACATCGGGGCCGCCAAACCGGTAACGAAGGACACCGGGCGGGGTATCCACATCTACTTCTGGGCCTACACAAGTCGGAATCTCCTCTACCTCCAAGACCAAGGCGGCGACGAGAATTGGAAGGTCTTCGTGGTCGACCTGGTGAGTGGACAGGCCAAGGACCTCACGCCCGTCGAGAGCATCCCCGGCCCCGACGGCAAGCCGATGATACTCCCCAGCGGCAAGCCGATGCGCCCAAAAGCCCGCATCGAGCAGGTGAGCCCGAGGTCCCCTGACACGATCCTGGTCGGGCTCAATGCGCGGGACCCCCGGTATCATGACCTCTATCGGGTGAACATCCAGACGGGCGAGCGGACCCTAGTCCAGCAGAACCCGGGGTTCGAGGGTTTCGTCACCGACGACGACTACCGGGTGCGGTTCGCGGTCCGGACGACGAGCGATGGCGGCACGGAGATCCTCCGACCGGTCAACGCTTCCGGTGGTTCGCCCTCCGCCGCTTCGGGCGTGAGCGGCTGGGAACCCTACCAGACGATTGCCATGGAAGACGCGCTGACCACACACCCCATGGGGTTCGATCAGTCCGGGGAGTTGCTCTACATGACCGACAGCCGGGGGCGGGACACGTCGGCACTGACTTCGCTTGACCTCCGGACCGGCAAAACGAGCCTGCTGGCCGAGGACCCGCGGACCGATGTTGCGGAAGTCCTGGAGCATCCGACGTCACACACCATCCAGGCCGTGGCATTCAATTACACGCGGCCCGAGTGGAAGGTGCTGGACCCGTCCATCCAAGGCGACCTCGCCTATCTCAAGACCGCGATGCCGGGAGATATCTTGGTCACGAGCCGGACCCTCGATGACCGCCTCTGGACAGTCGCCGGCATCGTGGATGACGGTCCGGCTCGCTTCTACCTGTACGATCGCACCGCGAAGAAGGCGACACTGCTCTTCACCAGTCGCCAAGCCCTGGAGGGGCTTCCCCTCGCAAAGATGCACCCGGAGGTGATCACGAGCCGCGATGGGTTGGCTCTGGTCTCTTACCTGACGCTGCCCGTGGGATCCGACACGAAGCGGACCGGGCGGCCTGATCGGCCCCTTCCGATGGTCCTCGTCGTCCACGGGGGCCCATGGGCCCGAGACTCCTGGGGATTCAACGGAGAGGACCAATGGTTGGCCAACCGCGGCTACGCCGTCCTGAGCGTGAACTACCGCGGGTCCACGGGCTTTGGGAAGCGGTTCCTCAACGCCGGCAACCGCGAGTGGGCGGGCAAGATGCACGACGACCTGATCGACGCCGTGAACTGGGCGATCCGGGAAGGGATCGCCGACCACGGAAAGGTGGCCATCCTGGGCGGCTCCTACGGCGGCTACGCGGCCCTGGTAGGGCTCACCTTGACCCCGGACGTCTTTGCCTGCGCCGTGGATATCGTAGGCCCGTCGAACCTCGTGACGCTCCTGAACACCATCCCACCGTACTGGGAACCCGGGATCGCGATGTTCACGACGCGGGTGGGGGACCACAGAACCGAAGAGGGGCAACGCTTCCTGGAGAGCCGCTCTCCCCTGACCTTCGTGAATCGCATCCGGCGCCCGCTCCTCATCGGCCAGGGGGCCAACGACCCACGCGTCAAGCAGAGCGAAGCGGATCAGATCGTGACCGCAATGCAGCGCCAGGGGATCCCGGTGACGTATGTGCTCTACCCCGACGAGGGCCACGGTTTCGCCCGGCCGGAGAACCGCCAGTCATTCAACGCTGTGGCCGAGGCCTTCCTCGGCCGCCACCTGGGCGGCCGCGTCGAGCCTATCGGGAGAGACTTTGAAGGCTCGTCGATCACCGTGCCGACGGGGGCCGAGGACGTACCGGGCCTGCGGGCGGCCCTCGTGGCGCGATGAGGAAGCGCGCAGCGGGCCGAATGGCTGTCTCATCCGGGGGAGGGTTTGGATTCCCTCCATGGCTCGGTGTGAAGAATGGACTTCGTCTTCCGGCGGAGGAGGTGGCCTCATGATCCGAGGGGCAATTGCCGCACTCCTGCTCTTGGCGCTCCCCTGCGCGGCCGCCGAGAGTCCGTTTCGGACTGGGGTCCTCGAGCCGCCCTCGCCCGCCCCGGACTTTACCCTGCGCACCGATGAGGGCAAGGTCGTCCGGCTCCACGACTGGCGGGGCAACGTGATCCTCTTCTACTTCGGATACACCTCGTGCCCGGATGTGTGCCCCACGACGCTCGCCGAGTTTGCCCAGGTCAAGAAGCAGCTCGGCCCGGCGGCCCAGCGGCTTCGGGTCGCCTTGGTAACCGTCGACCCCGAGCGTGACACCCCCAAGCGGCTCCGCACCTACACTCGGACCTTCGACTCCACTTTCCTCGGATTGACCGGGAGTCGGGACACTCTCGCCTCCGTGTGGAAGGCCTACGGAGTGTACGTCCAGAGCCACCGGGTCCCCGGCTCCTCGGCCGGATACGTCGTGGACCATTCGGCCACAACGTTCGTGATCGACGCAAATGGAAACCTGCGCCTGGCCATCCCGTTCGGGACGTCCGTTGAGGATGTCCGCCACGACCTCCAACTCTTACTGATGAGGTGACCGATGCGTCCCCGCGTCCAGCTCTGGCTCAGCCTCGCAGCTTGCCTGCTGACCCTTGGTCCTCTCGCTCATGGTGCCGAGATGAACCGGCCCGTGTCCATGCAGGTGGTGGACGCGTGGGCCCGAAAGGCCCCGATGATGCCCCGATGGGCCAGATGGGCGCTTCCACAGGCAATGGGGCCATCTACGTGACCCTCCGCAACGAAGGGTCCGGTGCGGACGCCCTGCTCGGCGCCACCAGCACCGCCGCGGAGCACGTCGAGCTACACGAAACAATCCGGGACGGGGACGTGATTCGGATGCGGCCCGTGGCCAAGTTGGAGATCCCCGCCGGAGCCGCCCTGGAGATGAAGCCGGGAGGCATTCACATCATGTTGATCAACCTGAGGCGCGAGTTGCGCCTGGGGGATCGGGTCCCAGTGACGCTCACGTTTGAGCATGCGGCCCCTGTGTCGCTGGAAGTCCAGGTCCGATAACAAAGCGAGGTGGAATTCTGTGACCCTCCGCCGGATCACCCTGATCGGCGGGCCCCTGCTCCTCCTGGGCGGGGGTCTCGTGGCGCTGGGCTGGGCGGCGCTGGCGCCGATGACACCTCTCGCCCCCTCCGCACGGGAGGTGGTGTACGTCATCCCGAAAGGCACCGCGGCCCAAAGCGCAGGCGGAGAGATCCCATCCGGCTTGCCATCCGAGATTCATCTCCGGCTTGGGGTCCGGGACATCTTGGTTCTCCGGAACGACGACGAGCAGGCGCAACAATTCGGTCCGGTCCAGTTGACGCCGGGCCAAACCTACCGCCTCGCCTTCGACCAGCCTGGGGTGCTCCAACTGGCATGCTCGTTCCATCAGGGGATCGGCTTCGTGATCTTCGTGGACCCGCCGCCCAGCCGCGGCTGGGAGCGGTTGCAGTGGCGGCTGGGACTGGTCCGCGAGTAGCGCCGGAGTTGGCGTCGACCATGGTGCCTATTCGAACAGCCGGAATTTTGGGTGCCAGCCTCGGCCCATGCCGCAACGTGGAGGGAGACGATGTGGAGAGGCCTTTCATTGATGGGAGGGCCACCAGGCCTGCTGACCTCCCTCGAGGTGTGACAGGCTTGACAAGCACTGGTAGGGAGAAAATACTACCAACAGCTCGGACAGTCATTCCCGCATTTCTCCGATGAGTCTGTAGGCATCGGCAGCCGCATTCGCCCTCCGTGTTCGTGGGGGCGTCTGAGGGACAGGAGGGCTGAGGTCTCTCGCCCAGTGTAGGGTCCGTCCAGGTGAATGGTCGCAGGGGCTTAGGGAAGAAGGGCGCCCGAGTGTGGCGCTCCGGAACGGCAAGGTTTCCAATCAACCAGGAGCAAAAGGGAGGGGTACAGACAATGAAGCGAATGCGATCGAATGGGATGGGCGTGCAGGTGGTGGCGGTGGCGCTGGCCTTCGTCGGAACCTGGGCCTTCGCTCAATCCGCCGGCAACCCGGAGACAGAACTGAAGACGGCCATGGCGCACGCCGGGTATGCCGCCAAGGCCGACGCGTTGAACGGGGTCCATCTCCATCTCCACCATGTCCTAAACTGCATGCTGGGGCCGCAGGATAAGCTCTTCGACGCCGCGGCGGGGAACCCCTGCAAGGATCAGGGCACTGGCGTCGTGCCGGAGCTCAAGGGGAAAATGGACCAACAGTACTACGAGGCCGCGCTCGTAGCGCAGATCGCCACCCTGGGCATCGCCTCCAACAGCCTCCAGGAGGCAAAGACCGATGCGCACGTGGCAGGCCTAATCCTGCAGGATGCGGCGACGGCAAAGTAGGCGGCCGGGGAGCCTGCGAGGAGGGGACCAGTTATGCTGATCCACCCCCTCGTGGTCCACTTCCCCATCGCCCTCTGGCTGGCGAGCACCTTCCTCGACCTCATGGCCTGGTGGCGCCGGGATCCGCTCTTCTCGGACGCTGCCCGCTGGCTCGTGGGGCTCGGCCTCCTCGGCGCGGTTGTTAGCATCGCGTTCGGGTGGAGCGATCTCCTGGCACAAGAAACCCAGGGAGTGGGGACAGCACTCCTCGCCCGCCACCGGGTGCACAGCCTCTTCTCCTACGGGGCCACCCTCTGCGCCCTGGCCAACTTCGGCTGGCGGTGGCGGACGCACAATCGCCTCAGTAAGCCCCTCCTGGGTCTCTCCCTCCTGGCGGCCATCCTCGTCGCCGTTGCCGGCTACCTCGGGGGTGAGATGCGGAGCGTGATGTAGACCCCAGCCCCTTCCACCCAGGAGCATCCCCACGCAAGAAGTCCTCGTGGTTGTGAAGATCCTTGACACCGTCGCAAAGATCCGTTGCCAAGTTACACAATTTCCGCCCCCACCCCGGGCCCCCAGGATCGGCAACTTTAGATACTTGGCAACGGAATCACGCGAAGGGGGCCACGACCTGCCAGTCTTCACGGAATGCTATGTGGCGAGACTTGTGCCCGAGACGCAGGGGGATGAGGCCAATGCTCCTCGGCCTCACCCCCTCTGAATTCTGCGATGCGCGAGCCGCTTGGCCCGCGACCCAACCTGTAAGGATTATAGCTCAGCCGGGGCGCACAGGCTACTCGCCTTGGCCGCCGCGCGCCCGCACTCCTTGCAGATGAATTTGGCATTTTTCACCAGGGGTCGCAACTCCTTCACGTCGGTCCGGCATTCGCAACAGGCCATCGCGCACAGCTTGTTCTCGTGCCATTCCTTCCCCTTCGCCTTGACCATTTCGCTCCTCCTTTGTGGTGATACCGCAATGTTGAACAGGAATTACCAGACCCCGACCTGGCAGGAGCATCTCGCCATTTGCGTTCGAGGTCAAGATGGCTTCCAGATCAAGACCATGAGCAGGTCGGCCAGCGTTACTGCACACTGATCCTCCCGGCTCGCCCGACCCCGCGCCCCCTCGCGGCTGCCCCGAGCGGTGATCCCGGCCTCAGCCGGTGGCAGCCAGCACCGGGCTGTCCTCGATCGACCGGGTCTCGGGGTGAAGCATCAGTCGCCGCCGGTGGAATTTCGCCACGACTGCTCGGTGAGCGACCGAGATCAAGGTGATTCCGGGGAGGCGCTCTTGCACCAAGGCATAGAGCACCTGCTCGGTTTCCTCGTCCAGGGCCGATGTGGCCTCATCCATGAACAACCAGTCGGGCCGAGACAGGAACACCCGCGCGAAGCCGATCCGTTGCTGTTCACCGCCGGAGAGCTCAAGGGACCAATTGGCCTCCTCGTCCAGGCGACCGATCAGGTGTGGCAACCGGGCGTCGGTGAGTGCCTGCCGAAGGGCAGCGTCGCTGTGCCCATCTGGTCGGTCCGGATAACTGAGCACCTCCCGGAGGCTGGCGATCGGCAGGTACGGCCGCTGCGGCAGGAACAGCACCCGACGTCCCTCCGGGATCTCCACCGTCCCCGTGCCGTACGGCCAGATGCCGGCCAGCGCGCGGAACAGCGTGCTCTTGCCGGAACCCGAGGGGCCGCTCACCAGCACGCGCTCTCCGGCGTCGATCCGCACGGAAACCGCGTCGAGGAGACTCCGCCGATCGGGCAGGCGCAGGTTCAGACCCTCGACTGTCAGGACAGGGCCGGGCGTCGAACGCACCTGGAGCGCTTCGGTGGTGGTGGGCAGCCGTTTCGCGCGGGCCAGTGCCTCACTGAATCCGGTCAGGCGGTTGACGCTCGCCGACCATTGGGCAATGCGCGGATAGGCGTCCACGAACCAGCTGAGCGCCGACTGGACCTGCCCAAAGGCGAGGGCGGTCTGCGTCAGGCCGCCGAGGGGGATCGCCCCCGAGAAGTAGCGTGGCGCCGCCACGAGGATGGGGAAGACGACCGCCGCCTGGCCATAGCCCGCCGTGAAAAAGGTCAGCCGCATCTGCGTCGTCATCAACCGCCACCACGTTCGCCAGATGTGACCGAACGAGGTCTTGAGCTGCGCCTCTTCGTCTGCCTCGCCCCCGTAGAGGGCCACGCTCTCGGCGTATTCGCGGATGCGGATCATGCGGAAGCGAAAGTCGGCGTTGGCGCGCTCGAGGTCGTAGTTGATGCCGATCAGCGCCCGGCCAACGAGATGGGTGCCGATCGACCCCAGGCTCGCATAGACGAGCGCCACCCACACCATGTAGCCCGGGATCCCCAGGGTGAATCCCGCCAGATGCAGCGAGAGCATGCCGGACAGGGTCCACAGCATCACCAGGAAGGACGCCAGGGTCACGATAGCGTTGAGCATCCCGGTCAGGAGGTCCAGGCTTAGATTGGCCACGAGTCCGATGTCATCCTGGATGCGTTGCTCCGGGTTCTCGACGTGCGACGGCTCGAGTTGCAGCAGGTAGTAGGCCCGCCCCGTGAGCCAGTCCCGGCAGTACTGGTCGGTGAGCCAGCGCCGCCAGCGGATTTGCAGCATCTGGTTGAAGTACAGGGCGAAGACCGCGACCACGATGTAGCCGGCCGCCAGTAGGGCGAACCACCCCAGGAGCCTGAGGAAGGTCGGGTAGTCCTTCACCTGCAACGCATCGAAGAACTGCCGGTTCCAGTAGGCGAGGAGCACCGTCAGGAAGACGCTCGCAAGGTTGAGGCCGATGACCAGGGCCAGCAACCCACGCCCTGCCCAGCGGTCGTCGGAAAACCAGTAGGGGCGCAGCAGCGCCCACAGCCTGGTGGGAGCAATTCTCTGCCGGGGAGTTTGCTGGAAAGACGTCACGTTGGGCTCAGTGGCCATTGATGTGCTCCTGTCCTCCGGACCAAAGATCGGTCACGCGGGCTTGCCGAAGCGACCCCGCGAGAACAGGTCGCTCGGTTCGACTTGTAGGAAACAGACGTGTGAGGCGAGTCCGAGGACCCGATGCATGATCGGCCTCTTCCCATTTGATTCTGTGCACAGTCCGTGCCCCCGATTCAGAAGCACCATAGTTCTATCAACTTGGGGGACGGGTTCGACGAATCGGGAAAGGGTACGACCAGACAGCAAGGACGTCAAGGGCGCTTACCGCCGTGGCCAATGGGTTGGGTCGCCGGGTGCCTTGACGGCCAGGCGACTAATCGGGATAGGGGGGAGCCTCGCGGCTCCTCTCCTCCCACACCACCGTACATACGGATCACGTATACGGCGGTTCGGCGGATTTAGTGGAGAGGTCCGGCCTCGACCAGGCTCGGCAACC
>Ga0181527_1002715_pt1 | contig 16301 bp, 15 predicted proteins | sample PEATcosm2014_Bin_30_FD_119762 | JGI IMG/M metagenome (GOLD analysis project Ga0181527, IMG submission 119762) | Peatland microbial communities from MTU Mesocosm Facility, Houghton, MI, USA - PEATcosm2014_Bin06_60_metaG | ecosystem: Environmental > Terrestrial > Soil > Wetlands > Peat | place...
ACCTCACACGAACTTCGCCGTCATCGACAACTGGCGCTTCTGGATCATCCATCTTTGGGTGGAGGGATTCTTCGAACTCTTCGCGACGGTGCTAGTGGCGATCATGTTCCACCAGCTGGGCATAGTCAGCACCAAGACCGCCACGCGCCTGATCTACCTGGATGCCATCCTGTATCTAAGCGGGGGGATCATCGGCACGGGCCATCATTGGTACTTCACAGGCCAGGGAACGCTCAACATGGGCTTGGCGGCGTGCTTCTCCGCTCTGGAGGTTGTGCCTCTAACGCTTCTGACTCTGGACGCATGGGACTTCATCAAGCTGAGGAAGGCGCAGTGTTCCGCGTGTGGCCACGATCTGGCTTGGGGCCAGAAGTGGTCCATCTACTTCCTCATGGCCGTGGGTGTCTGGAACTTTGTTGGCGCAGGTATCTTCGGTTTCTTGATCAACCTGCCGATCGTCTCCTACTTCGAGGTGGGTACCTCGCTCACCCCCAATCATGGACACGCCGCACTGTTTGGTGTTTTTGGGATGTTGGCATTGGCAGTCCTCGTCTTTTGCTTGAGGGCTATGCAATCCGACACCGTATGGAAGGGAACGGAGAAATTTGTCCGGGTGGGATTCTGGGGTGCAAATGTGGGCCTCGCGCTCATGATCATCCTGGATCTGTTTCCCGGAGGAGTAATCCAGCTCTGGGATTCCATCGCCAACGGGTATTGGCATGCGCGCCGCCTGACATTCCTAATGGGCGGCACCTACCACAAGCTGGAATGGTTGCGCATGGTGGGGGATTTAGTCTTCCTCTTCGCCGGGGCCCTGCCCATCACGCTCGGCGCGTTGCGCAGTGTGTGGAAGAGGGATCTCGCTCCCACGACGTAATGGCTGTACTCCACTGAATCCCCGGGGTGCCGCGAAGCCAGAATACTGTCCGGACCGGATGCTTTGCACGAGCCGGCAATGTGAGCGCTGGAGAACTAGCATGCCACAGGCCTGTGCTCGCGTTCTGGGAAACCAGACGTGTGGTTCGGGGCGAGTGGTCGGATATCTGGAAGTTGAAAATGACTTCCCGGAATATGCGTGGTATCCGACAACTGGTGCAGAGCTCACGCTCTACCCCGGAATTGGATGATTTTGCGTCGGTCGCGTTTTGATGGTCTGCCTTCCGGTGCCGGAATGAAATTCATCATAGATTTGCGCTGTTCTGTCAGCTTCTGGCGCAATTCACGACTCGCCTCTGTCTCGCGATATAGCGTTTGTGTGCCTGATTCCAGCCAGCCAGGCGATAGGCGTTCAAGGCGCGTCGCAATTGTCCCATCGACATTTCGCCGGAGATTGTTCGGTATCCTACGTCGACATATTCCAAACGCCGGCCGGCAAGTCTCTCGAGGATGCGCACGGCTAAGGATGCTTTGTCGGGTTTTTTCATTTGCTTCTCCTTCTCTGAATCCCGCTGGATTTCGGAGTCCAGGTGCTGGACTTTCTCTTTCTGCTAAAGAGTCCAGCCTCCTGGACTTCCAAATACCGACACCGCCGGCCGCCGGGCAAAGGTCCAGGCATCTGGACTTCCCGAATGGCCGTTAAGCGCCGTCACCGCTTGCGGCTACAATGTGGATGGCGCCGAAGGCCGCGCGCGTTTTCGCTGGACCGGGGGCATCGAACCCGCTTTCAGGACCGCACTGCGCAGGCAGGCGTGCCGTTGCAGGTGACGCACGTACGCGATCTCGTCCGGCCCAACCTTGGCGCGAATGATCTCTGCGAGTGCGGCCGTTTCCGCGGTTGTCCAATCCTGTAGGCCGGGTGTGACCGCCAGCAGCAGCCCGAAGTTGGCGAGTGCGGTTTTCTCCACCGCCGTCCTGGATGCATAATCCAAGCCGAGCGCCGCTGCCAGCGCCTCCGCCGAGCGCTTCACAGACTGATTGAGATCGCCGGCGGTCGCGGCAAGACGTAGCGCATCGTGCGCCAGCTTGCGAATATTGAAGTTGTCCCAAGCGCCAGTGGACGAACCCGGAAGTTCCCAAACGACATGCCCGGAGGCGATCCGGCGCAGCGTTCTAGCCGGCGTGCGGTATCCGGGCGTAGCACGGATTTTCTCTTCTTCTTTTTCCACCAGCCGGCGGAGCTCCGGCCGCAGCGGTCGAAATCCCAGTTTGCGGTAGAACCAGAAAGCGCCTGACTGGATCGCCTCATCATTGTGGTACCCGATCTGGTAGGGATCGACCGTGAAACAACTGATCCCGAACACCTGCTGAAGCAACCGCAGCAACCGGGCGTAAATCCAGGCCGACTCGCCTTCGCGAAAGGTCGAGTAATGATTGAATGCCACCTCGCCGCGGTCAAAAAAGCTGACCAGGTCGCCATAGCCCACCTGCACTCCATTTTTGTAGACGAGGAAGCCGTGGTACGCCCTCCAGGGAAGACGCCGTCCGGCCGGAAGGCCACACAGGAAGATCTCGACCCCGCGCCCAACATGCGCAGCCAGCACATTATCCGCGCCGCCGTGCGTGAAGGCGTACAGCTCGCGATGACGCACCGCCATTCCTTCGCGCGCCATGTCCAAGAGTGGTTCGCCATCGGCACGGGATAGTTTTTCGACCGGAATTTCCGGTTGCGTGAGTTCATGCGCCAGCGAGACGTCCTGCCGTCGCAGCAGTGGTTCGTGCTGATAGAAGATCTGGGTACACGGACGGCGATTGCGGGTCCGCGTGGCCGGTGAGTTCTCCAGTTCCCACCGCACCGGGATCGACAGCGAATCGTACAGTTCGGCGCGTTCTTGAAGCGAAACCGGTAGTGACTCGAAGTGCTGCACGAGCCACTGAAGTTCGCCCGTGTCGTCGCGCGCCGCGTCGAGCCAAGCGGCGTACGGAACATTCGCCTCGACCAGCGAATCTTCCTCCAACAACGGAATGAAGCGTGGCCATGTGGTGGCCATGCGACTAGGTTCCTCGTACTCGTCCCAGATGACGCGCAGTTTTCCCGGATGGCGAACGAGCAGCCGCCGCAGCACATCGTAACTGAACACTTCGTCCGTAGCGCTCCCGGCGATCCCCGAGTCTTCTTCGGAATCGAACTGCTCCGCATCGGCGTCGCTCGCGCGTTGGGTTGCGACACGGTCGTTGAACGACGCCAGCAGCGCCTCGCTGCGCTCCAGCACCTCGGGATTGTGAGGGTACACCCGCAGGAACAGCAGGGCTTCATGAAAGCGGATGAGCGAAGGCGCGTCCGGAAATGCCTGCGGAGCCAATTGGGCGAGCAGCGCGAGCACGCGATCAGCGCTCTCGGTGTCGAACTGCCGCTTCGCCGCTTCCAGCGTCGTGAGTAATGCCTCCAACGACTCGGGGGCCATTTTGGTCTCCTGCATGTGTTCTGAAGCCGGAGTTTATAGTGTAACCATACGCGGTAACACAAAAATCGCAGCGGTAGCGGTTAGGTCCACCTGGGGTCTGGCGCCACTGGTTCCAGTCCAGGCATCTGGACTCTTGCCGAATTACGATCACCGCCGGCCGGGAGTCCAGATAGCTGGACTTCTCACCGAGTTGGTTCGGAAAACGTCGCTCACAAAAGGGACTGCAAGATCGCCGTCGTGAACATCAGCGCCAGAAAAGACTGCACACAGGGTGCTTGGGGGATAACTGCTCAAGAACTGTTTTCTCTTTATGCTTGATCAGTTGAACAGTAGATATGCCGTAGTATGTAAGGGCAATAATTTACTTGACACACAAAGTTAATTGCGCTATTCTGCTTTCGTGATGGAGCAGAAAGCGATGAAAGCCCCGAAAACACTGCAAGAAGCAATCAATTACTTTGCCGATCCCGAACGCGCTTTTGTTTATGCCGTGAACTGGCGCTGGCCCGATGGCGTCATTACTTGCCCGCGTTGCGGCCACGACAAGCACTCGTTCATCAAGACGCGCTGGCTGTGGTTCTGCAAGGGCTGCAAGAAGCAATTCACCGTTAAAGTCGGAACAATCTTTGAGGATTCGCCGATCCCGCTGGACAAGTGGATGACGGGCATGTGGATGCTGGTGAACTGCAAGAACGGGGTCTCGTCTTACGAACTTTCGCGCACCATCGGCATTACTCAGAAATCCGCTTGGTTTGTCCTGCAACGGATTCGCGCCGTTTTGCAGCCTGAAACTGGAACCAAGGTCGGGGGCGAAGGTTCTACCGTGGAAGCTGACGAAACCGTGATCGGCGGCAAGCTCAAGAACATGCACGGTCGCCGCAAGCAAGAAATGGGCCTTGGCCAGTACGGCGGATTCCGGCGGCATCAGTCCTACGTCATGGGAGTTCTGGATCGTGACGCTCGCCAAGTTCGCGCAACCGTGCTCTCTACTCCGCGCCGTGAACCCATGGAAGCAATGATCCGTGATCACGTTGAACCCGGAACTACCATGATGACTGACGCTCATACCGGATATGACAGGCTCAAAAACTATTTTTCGCACGAAGTAATTAACCACATGGAAGCGTATGTCAGAGGCAGAGTCCACACAAACGGGATTGAAAACTTCTGGTCTTTGCTCAAGCGGGGCTTGAACGGAACCTACATTTCCGTAGAATCTTTTCATTTGTTCCGCTACGTCGATGAGCAAGTATTCCGCTATAACAACCGTGGCGGCAAAAAGCGCGAAGATCGCGTTACCGATTCAGATCGGTTCAATCTTGCACTCTCAAAGATTGCCGGAAAGCGCCTCACGTTCGCAGAAGTAACCGGGAAGTCGGGTAGTCAAGCGAACACTTAACCCCTATCGGAAACCGCGTGGTCCGAAGCCGAAGTCTTAGGCTTTGGGCCACGCTTTGGCTTGTCTGCTCGGACCAGTTTCGCCGCGTCAAGTCGCCGCTGAAGTTCCGTTTTGGAAATCTGGAATGCTTGGCGCATGGCGTTGTCGAATTTCTCGTATTCAGGATTCGGCTTTGCGTTAGACTTCATGCGCCAATCATACTCCCATGACACACCCGTTTGACGGAATTAGCGAAAAGCTAGAACGGTCCCAACAACACGTCCGCAATCTTCAAGTCGAGATCGACCAATTCTTCCAAAAAAGCGGCTATCCAGTTCTCCCCCAAAAGGACGTGCAGCTTCTTCTGCAAGCAGTCAAGCACCTTGAAGAGCAAAGCGTCCCGCTGCGATTTAGCATCTTGGTCGGTGAAATTGTCCACCACTTGCGCTCGTGTCTGGACCACATTGCATGGCACTTTTCTTCCCTCGAATATCGGGCAGGGAAGCGTGGGCACTTCATCGAATTCCCCATCCTCGAATCGCGGCCACGGGACGAAAACCGTTTTACCCGTTACGAAAGAAAAATAGAGGGAATCACGAACCCCACCGTCCGCGATATGATCGATAGGCTTCAACCGTATAACGCCCCCAAGCCTCTCGAACACCCCCTTTATAGACTTAACCGCATGGATATTACGGACAAACACAGGGAGCTTGTCTTGTGCGTTGCTGGCGGAGGTATCGCAATTCCACCAGAAGTCGTTCAGCAGTACATCTTGGGTTATCAGCGCGGAGTATTCTCCAAGGCCGAAGGGCATCAAAAGCTGAAGGACAACGCCAAGATTGTTCCGATGATAGCGTTCCGGGAGTTCGGCCAAGGGAAGCTTGAGGCGCTTATCCCAGCGCTCACAGAGCTGCACAATTTCGTTGTTCAAGTCGTGAAGTTGTTCTCTGGGTTCTTGCCGCAATCTCAATAGATTGGCCGATGCTGACATATAAATCATGGAGGAAATCATGGCCGAGCCCTCGGAGTACAAAATTCTTTCGGGAAATGTTCGCGACGTTCAGATCCAGCTTCAGGTACACGCAAAAGACGGTTGGAAGCCGGTCTTAATGAGCAGCTTTGTCGCTTCTACTCCCGCCGCTCAGGCTCAACTCGTCATTGTTCTCGAACTTGTCGGTAAGTGAACCAAAAACCGCCTCGGTAATGGAGTCCAGCGGGCCATACGCTTGCGCGATTAGTCCAGCTCGAACAAGCGCCAGCCTGCGCTCTTCAGGGGATGCCTGCTCGCGCCTAATAGAATCCAGAATTACGCAAAGCAATTTGTCGTCTTGCAAGCAGCCTGTCACGGCCATTTCATTCTCCGGGACACACCAATTGTGTGTCAACTATATTATTGCCTATGTAAGTAATTGATAATAATATAGTTGTAACTGTTCAAGAGCTGTTCAGCAACTGCTCAACTGCTCAACTGTTCAACTGATCAACCGTTCCGAGTCAGTAGGCAGCTGGAGCGCCAGCCCCCCACCTGTGCTCGTTCCCGCCGCCAGAGACCACATCGATTTACCGCCAATATTGCTATGCTTCACCCTCAACTGGACTTTCGCTCGGCGGACTGTCGGCGCAGAATACCCTTGCTGCTCTGCGGCTTTGTACATATCTCCCGCCCCAATCATTTTCCCATCCTGTGGTAGAAAGCCGCGAAGCCACCCGATAGCCCTTCGGAGTTTGCCTTCCTCCGGATCGGCGGCAGCGCTTAGAACCTCGTCCAGCGTCTTGTTGGTCGTGCCTTCCCAAGAAATGACGGCCACCTCTGTCGGCTTGCCCTGGATGTCAACTTTGCGTGTTGCGATTTTATAACTGAGTCCAGATTCCTTCCCTGAGACGTTTCCCTTGATTTTCGCCATGAGCCGAAGCTCGGGGTTCTCGTCATTTTTTGCAAGGCCCCACACCATACGTGGCACGCCCACCAGTGCAACTGCGCCGCCTATTTTGTGAATGCCAGATACCCCCACGGTCTTGTTAAAATGCGCGACGGCAACAACCGCAATGCCAGTTTCGTGAGCTAGTTGTGCGAATGGTGTTAGCACCCGGCGAACTTCTTTTTCTTTGTTGAGATCGGCGCTTCCGAGGAAGCTGGAAATCGGGTCCACGATCAACAGCCGGATCTTAAGATTCGCTTGGAGCAACTTACGCAGCTCTTTGATGTCGGTATCCAATGCGAAATCCCGGCGGTCATCGCCTTTTTCGACTCCCGTAATGACCTGTACTCGGTCCATGTCGGCACCGGCTGCCATAAGGCGGGGTTTCACCGTATCGTTCAAGTCATCTTCAGTCACGAGCATAAGAACGTCACACGCTGGGATCACGTTCTCTGAGCCCGGCCATGCTTGGCCAGTACTCGCTCGGGCGACGATGTCAATTGTGACTAAGCTTTTCCCAACGTCGGGATTTCCCGCCAGCACCGTGAGCTTCCCTGCGGGAATCCGGTCTTCCCACACCCATTCCAAACGCTCAGCCGTGATATCGGCGAAGCGTTCGACATGGAGTATTTTTTCTACCCTTCGTGAGCTTTCGAATGTCCCGGCAGGTCTGAACACGGGTATGTTTGCACTTTCGGTCTCCTGTTCAGGTCGGTCCTTCACAAAGCAAATTGCTTTTTGAATTGTGGTGCGGCGGTAGTCTTCCCGCTTTTTCCATTTATCGCGTTGGGCAAGCTGCGATTTATTGAACTCAGATTCGATCTTTATCGGGGAGCTGCCATGCTTGCGCACAAGCAGGCAACACAGAGCCAAGTCCGCCTCACTTTGCGTCCGGTAGAGACCTTTCCAGTCGCCCTGCATCAGCCGGTCAAAGCGCGCGCTAGACGGGATGCATTGGTTCTCTGAGAAGGGATTAGTAATCTTTTCTTGCAGCGTGCCAGACTCTTTTGGATCGGCGGCGACAATAGCGTCATAGTCGAGTTTGGCCGTCCGAATCGTCGACGCTGCCCAGGAAACCCTGTCGCCGGTCACAGTGAGATAGCGGTTCGACGGGTACAGCTCACACCGCTCGTGCCGCCTCCCCCGCTCTAGTGGGTTCTCAGGCTTCACCCATATGTGGAAACCGCGCCCCGATGGGCTCAGCTCAGTGTAGGAGTCGAGTTTGGCGATGATGTCGCGCGCCCATTGCTCCGTATCACTAGTCTCCGGGTTGCGGCATTTATCGAGGTCGATGCCAACGTAAGGTGGAGTTATTACCAGCCCGATGCCGTTGTACTGCGCCTTCATGGCGACGGCCTCTTCATAGGTCGCCCACCTCGACGAGTCCGTGATATCGGCACGCTTGCCGGTTTTTAGGCCGTATGGAACTTTTGTTGGCTTGCCATCACGCTTCTCTGCTTTCCACACCACCCAGCACTCCAGTTTCTTCAGCTCCGCTGGGAATTGTGGACAGGGATCGTCTGGCTGCACCTCTGCACAATTAACATTGTCGGTGACTGCATCGTCAATCCAGTCTCGCTCTACATTGAGGGGTTGCGTTGCCATTACGCTTCCTCCTGTCTCGCCCGGCCTGAATCGTATTTGAGCGCTGATTGCCGATCGCGACCAGCAGCCGGTGCGGCAGTGTGGGTGCCGGCGTCCGGCGGCGAGGTGCCGGCATCCTTAAAAGCATCTTTATCCACGACTCCTGACTCCTCGTAGATCAATCTTGTCGCTGACTTCTCAGTACTCAAACTCAGCCTAAATGTCGAGTCCAGTCCTGTCCGGCCGAAGCCGGCGACGCAGCAGCGAACACGCCGTGGGCAGCCGGTGTCGGCGCTAATGTCACATTGGCCATTAGTTCACCTCAATACTGTTTCGTCGTAGCCACTGCGCCACTGCTCGCGGATCGAACCGGACCGCACCCCCGATGCGGAGGCTCGGGAGCTTGCCCTCCTTTGCCAGCTTGTAAACCGTGATCGGGCTGATAGCCAGGACCTCCGCAACGTCTTTTGCGGTAATGGCGTGTCTAAGGCGCTCGAGATCCTCGTAAAGGAAGCGGCTGTCCGTTTTGCAGGCGATTTCTCGGCCTCGTAGTTGCGGGTTCATGACAGTGCTCCTTTGGTCAGAAGACGGGGCTTCAACCAACCCGCTAGCCTTCCCCTTTTACAGACAGGGTGCATATTGACGGGCTCACCGCTTCCGAAATTGTGCCGGAGCATCGCTGCCCGACTGCGTCGAGGTGCCAAGACTACTGCGCGCCTGTGAATTTCCCGGCCTCGGACACCGGGACGCGCGGCAGCCTTCTAAATAAACCAAATTACCCAAGTGCATACGTGGCCTGTCGGCCCAATCAATATAGGTATCCAAGAACAGTAGGGCCCGACTTCCTACCCAACTCCGCTGTATACTTAGATTCCCAAAACTCACTTCAGTGCTTTAAATTATGAAATTAAAAAGTGTCGATACACAAAAACAGTGAATATCGACTTCCTCCCTTGCCTATTACATTTAGATACCTAACAGCCAAAGTTGTCACGTTGATAAAGCCAATTATTTGCTTCCGCCATGTTCTTACTTTGACTACTTAAGATGTCGGGTCTCAGGAATAGATACTTGTGAAAAATCCTTGGTGGCGACTAGGAGCGCTGAGCCGTCATTGAACCTAATGCCTGTGACCCTACAGTGAGAATCGCGGATAGGTTCGTGGAAGTTTTGGTACACAAGACTGTTTACTACTTGTGATGACCGTTGAGCATAGAATCTCTAGTTGCCACGGGGCTGGAATGGCAGTCGCTGTGACTGACACGGACAATGGCGCTTGAGGGGGTAGGCAACGCAACTTATCCTAGTTACCTTGGACGATTGGGCGTTGGAAGCACTTGTGAACTGCAGGAGGTTTGTATGCTGACTAAGATGGTTGACGTGATAGGTTTTCAGTGCAATTTGATTTGACAAGCCCATCTGTTGGTTACAACCAAATTGTTAGGTCATCATAAAGATCCTCCGGGTTTACAGCGAAGACGAAACAAAGCGTTTTCCTCGCTTGTGAGCCCACAGAGAAGCTCATCTTCTTGCCGTTCTTAACCCCAGGATCCACGAGCAGGAAATGGCTTATACCGAGTCCACGACCTGGACTTCACGCGGAACGTGCTGCACGTTGCGGCAAGCCAGACCGAGGATTTCGGCTCAAGGGGAAGGAAGGGAAAAAACCGCCAAAGACCCTTTCCTTCCAATTCCGGAGAACCTGATTGAAGGGAACGTTGTATTGGCAAGAGGATGCATGATTTCATTTTTACGAATAGTCAGAGCCCCCGCAGGGGCACTTCTTGCGTATGTGCGAGAAGATTGCCACACGGGCCGGTTTCGGAGTGCGAACTGCACCGCTGGCGCAAGGCATTTCGCCGCCATGCAGCACGAGAAAAATGGGGTCAGCGTAAACACGCTCCGGGTGTGGCTTGCTTGGTCACGAATCGCTGGATGACCCTGGCGTATCTGAAGGGTTCTGAAGCCGCAGACGAGCATGTGCAGGAAAAGGTCAACAACGGGGTGCTGGCCGCGTTTGCGTGATCGAATATCTTTGAGCGAACCCCGCAGATGAGGTGTACGCGTTTTCCCCCATTGCGTGCTGCAGCATCCAAACGGTACACTTGCGCTTCTCTTCGCAACGAGGGCTTGCTTCCGCATTCCCTTGCTCCTTCGCAGAGCATTCAGGAGGTCAGCATTTGTCTGATAGAAAATACCGCCAACATGGATACCAGGATCGCGACCCGCGCAGCGAAAGCAAGTCGCAGCAATCCCCGCGCCCGAGCGGCGATATGACATACGGCCCGCGTGCGATTCAAATGGCGCCCACACGCACCATCTCGCGCTGTGCCCAATGCGGCGTGGTGCTGCCTGCCACGGTTGACCCAAACGGCAAGTGCCCGAAGTGCGGCGCCGCCCTTCATGCCTGCAAGCAGTGCATGCAGTTCGATCCGGGTAGCCGGTTCGAGTGCCGGCTGAACGTGCCCGGTTATCCAAAGAAGGATCTGCACAATGATTGCCCGAAGTTTGCCCTGAGTGAACGCGTGGAGCGCGAGACTACGGCCGGTGCCAACTCGGTCGAAGATGCACGGCGCGCCTTTGACAACTTGTTCAAGAAATAGTGTGACGTGCTCTCTGGAAGCCATTGGGAAACGCTCCGCGGCGAGAGTAAGCAAAACCACGATGATCGCAACTCTTTCCCCCTCACTGAGGATCCTCTGAGGGGATGCGGAGCATCTCACCCCCGCAGGGCAAACAACAGTTCAATAACCGTTACGATCAGAATCCCCAATGCCTGCCAATTATGTAAGAGGTGGTAGCGGACTGGCCATGCAATTCCCACCGCAAGCACCCAGCTCAACAGGTTCCCGATCACCGAAAACGCTCGTGTGAGTGCGTCGCTGTGCCGGGCACGCGATACGTTGAGGAAACCGCCGACAATCATGGCCGCCGCTGTTCCTGACAGCGACAACGTGAGATGACTGGACGATTGGATGCGGAAGTTCGTAACGGACTGAGCTACCCCGAAGGCAATCATCAGCCAGCCAAAGATCTGGTCAAGGGCGTTCATCACTGGCCCCTAATTCAAACAAAAGACCGCCTCGCCGGGAACTGGTCCCAAAGCGGCGGATGCGTATCGCTCATTCGGGCTTGTTCCAGCCCCGCAGCCGTGGTCGCCAGCGACGCACGTTTCGACAATACTCTTCGTACTCTGGGCCGAACTTCTTGCGCAACACCGGCTCTTCGAAAAAGACCACGAATAGGTGCACGCCGACCGCGACTGTGGCCGCGATAATAATCGCCGCCCGGCTGGTATGCCCAAAGACGACCCATAGCCCGATCCAGCCCGCTGCGAAACCCACGTACATGGGGTTTCGCACGTGGCGATAGAAGCCGACAACGACCAGCCGCTTCGGCGGGGCGACCGGCGCAGGCGTGCCGCGTCCCGTCCACCCGAAATCCCAGACGCACCGCAGCGCAACTGCGAATCCCATCACGGACGGAACCGCCGCCAGCCAGCGCCAACGTTCCGTCTCCGCGTGAAACCCCAGCCATGCCGGTAGCAGCCAGAACCACAGCGCGAAGAACGCCGCGCCCACCACCAGCGAGGCGGCTGCCGAGAGCCAACAGCTCCCATCCACGGCCGGCCGCGAGGTTCCAGACTGTTCACCCGCCATGAACCCTCCTGCCGCTCATGTTATCCGCATTTCGCCTGATTTTGTCGCTATGAAAGGGGACGTGCTCGGCAGGGCACAAGTGGCGATTCGGTGGCTGCTCAATGCCGGCAACCCGAAAAAAGCATTTATACAAGGCAAAATCAGCCCAGCTATTGCGCCTCAGCTATGCACCCAGAGTCGATTCTAGGCGACGCGACCCTCGCTGCATGGTTTCCGGTGCAGGCACGCTGGTACGGAGGTCTCTGAGGCCTTTTGTACCAGCGCGGCGGTGCTGTCCTGCCTTTATGTAGGGACGAAGACAGATCTCCGGCAGGTCAGCAAATCCCCGATACGGTTGATTTTGATGTCGGCTGGCGCGTAAGAACTCAGGATTTTCGGATCATGCGCGTAGTGTCCCTGCTTGGGGAAGACCGTAGTCACGCGGCTCTTCCACATTTTCTTGATCGCTTCCAGGATGCGGAGCTTGTCGTCGATCATCACGTAATGATGCGCCGGATACATGCGCTCGACGTCGGCAAGCATCTCTTCTTTGTGAATGAAGACCAGCACCCGACCGCCGAAGGCTTGCCACAGGCCTGAGCGGCAGATTTTGCGCGGCTGGAAGACGGCGTCTCCATCAGACAGAATCACAACTTGTCCCCAGCGTTTAACCCTTGGAATGACTTCGAAAACATGCGGATAAAGCCTCTTGGCAAACGGATATTCCACCAACCAGTTTGCAACACGTAACAGCCGTGGGTCGTGCAGGTGCTCTAGCCGGTAGCGTTCCAGTGCGCCCAGGTAGTCGGCGTAGCCGATTTCGTTGCGCAACTCTTCGAAGATCGCGATGTAGCGCTCGCAGACATGGGGCCCGTAACTGCGGGCGAGGTGACGATACAGATCTCTCTGGACCCGATCGTTGTCGAGCAGCGTATTGTCCACGTCGAAGAGAAAAACCAGATCACGCTTTGGCGTTTTCATTTCTCTTCCTGAGCCATCGGATTGATCCACGGTCCGTCGCTGGCGATAAGCACGTCAGCCTCTTTCGGCCCCCAGCTGCCGCACTTGTAGGGAAGAGCTCGGTGGTGGGTCTTAAGGACTGGATCGACCACCGCCCAGGCGGCTTCAACCGCGTCCTCACGAGTGAATAGCGCTCCATCGCCGGTCATGGCGTCGCCCAAAAGCCGCTCGTAGGGCGCTTCCTCTCCTGGCTGTTCTTCAAACAGGTAGAGCTCTCGTTGCTCCCCGACGAACTCTTTCCCGGCGAGTTTGACGCGAGCCGCGAGGGCGATGGCCGCGCTGGGGGAGAGCCGGAAGCGCAGGTAGTTGGCCAGACCTGTCGTTGGCGCTGAGTCGGCGAAAAGCCTCTGCGGCGGCGGCTTTAGCTCCACCAGAACCTCGGTCGCGGTTTCGGCCAGGTATTTGCCGGAGCGCAGATACCACGGCACTCCCTGCCATCGCCATGAGTCGATGAAAAGCCGCAAGGCGCAAAAGGTCTCGACGTCGGAGTTTTTCGCCACGTCTGGCTCCTTCCGGTAGCCAGCGTACTGGCCGCGCACCAAGTCGTCGGGCTGCAGAGGGCGTATAGCTTGGAAGACTTTGGCTTTCTCGCTGTGTACGGATCCAAAATGCCTACCGGCTGGCGGCTCCATAGCAAGTAGCGCCACGACCTGGAAGAGGTGGTTCTCGATCACATCGCGCAGACAGCCGGCGGTTTCGTAAAACGCGCCTCGCTTTCCGACACCGAAATCCTCGGATAGGGTGATCTGCACGCTGGCCACGTAATTGCGGTTCCAGATCGGTTCCAGGAACGAATTGGCGAAGCGGAAATAGAGGATATTCATGATCGCCTCTTTTCCGAGGAAATGGTCGATGCGAAAGATCGAGTCTTCCGGGAACACCGCATGGGCAACTTGATTGAGCTTGCGCGCTGAGGCCAGGTCGCGTCCGAACGGTTTTTCGACAATCACCCGCGCATGCTCGGCCAAGTTCGCGGCACCGAGTCCTTTGATCACTATCTCGAAGAGCGAGGGCGGAATCGCGAGGTAGTGCGCCGGACGCCGAGCGCTACCCAGCGCCTCTTTTATCGCGGTAAACGTGCCTGGGTCTTTATAGTCCCCACTCACGTACCGGAACAAGGACAGAAGATGGTGGAGGGCACGCTGGTTATCAATTCCGCCCGAGCGCTTTATGCTGTCCGTCACGCGTTTGTGCAGGCGCGCCACACTCCACTTCGGAAAGGCGACCCCGATTACCGGGACCTTGAGGGTACCTCGTTTCGCCATCGCATAGAGCGCCGGGAAGATCATCTTGTGGGCGAGATCGCCCGTCACACCGAAGAGTACCAGCGCGTCTGAACGGGAAGCAGTCATAGGCACTAATCTTAATTGGATGCGGCCTTGTCTCTCATGGCGAGTCTCTCGATATCGAAGCAGGCGTTTGAATGCCTGCTCTTTTTGAAGGAGGCTCGCGAAGCTACTACTTCGCGGATAATTTGTTCAGTGACAGATTCACTGGGATTCTCAAATGTGCTGTCGCCCAGTGTATTTCCCTCATCTCAAATGCTGTGCATAGGTCGGGTACAATCGATGTCGAAGCCGTCCAAGTGTCCTATTCGGAGGTCAGTTCTGTCCACTCCCATTGAAGATTACGCGATGATAGGTGACTGCCACACAGCGGCTCTCGTCTCAAAACACGGATCGATCGACTGGCTCTGCTTCCCGCACTTTGACTCCCCGGCCTGCTTCGCTGCGCTGCTCGGAACAGCTGATCACGGGCGCTGGTCTATATCTCCCGCGGAACCACTCCGGAGCATTTCCCGCCGCTACCGTGAAGGAACTCTTATTCTCGAGACCGAATTTGAAACCCACAGCGGATCAGTCGTGCTCGTCGATTGCATGACGCCTCGCGGTGAAACGCCTGAACTGCTGCGTCTCGTTATCGGCAAGCGCGGACAGGTTCGGATAAACATGGAGCTCGTGATTCGATTCGACTACGGGTCAGTGATTCCATGGGTAAGGCGCACTCAAACGGGTATCTCGGCAATCGCTGGCCCTGACATGCTCAGCCTGAGGACCCAGGTGCCGCTTCGGGGCGAGAACTTCAAGACGATGGCCGACTTTACAGTGAACGAAGGTCAGCAGATACCTTTTGATCTCGCCTGGTATCCCTCAACTCGGGACGAGCCCTCATCGCTGGATTTCGATAAGGCGATTCAAGGCACTCAGGAATGGTGGCGTGAATGGTCCGATCGGTGCTCTTATCAGGGCAAATGGCGTGACGCGGTACTTCGCTCGTTGATCACCTTGAAAGCTCTTACGTTTTCACCGACAGGTGGGATTACGGCAGCACCTACGACATCGCTTCCAGAGCTGCCCGGAGGTGTGCGGAACTGGGACTACCGTTTTTGCTGGGTGCGCGACGCCACTCTCACGCTGAATGCGCTACTCAACGCCGGATACCTTGACGAGGCACGAGAATGGCGTGAATGGCTGTTACGAGCTATTGCCGGCAGTCCCTCTGAACTGAATATTGTCTATGGACTCCGGGGAGAACGCAGGCTCACAGAGCTAGAGCTTCCTTGGCTGCCCGGGTACGAGGGGTCGAAACCGGTGCGCACCGGCAACGCAGCCCATAAACAGTTCCAGCTCGACATATTCGGAGAAGTTTTCAACACTTTTTTTCAGTGCCGCCAATTCGGAATTGAACCCGCACGGGACGATGGCGAGGATGTGGCACTGGCGCTCCTCCAATTCCTTGAGACTGGGTGGGAACAGCCCGACGAAGGTATTTGGGAAATGCGGGGCCCCCGCCGCCATTTTACTCATTCCAAAATGATGGCTTGGGTCGCAGTCGATCGTGCCGTTAGGGCGGCCGAGCGGGGCTGGTTCTCCAGGGATCTCGCCCGGTGGAAGGCGCTACGAGACAAAATTTACGCACAGGTCTGCAGCGACGGCTTCGACGCGGGGCTTAACTCATTTGTGCAGTACTACGGTTCCAAGAATCTTGATGCAAGCCTTTTGATGATGCCACTGGTAGGATTCCTTCCAGCTAACGATGCCCGCGTAGTAGGAACCGTCAAAGCCATTGAGAAACACCTTATGGAAAACGGTTTTGTTGCCCGATATTCGACGGACCCCGCCGTGGATGGCATGCCTCATGGAGAAGGCAAATTTCTCGCCTGCTCGTTCTGGTTGGCGGACAACTACGTGCTGCAGGGCCGTGATGAAGATGCAATACAGCTATTTGAACGGTTACTAGACATCCGTAATGATGTTGGCCTTCTTTCTGAAGAATATGATCCAGTCGCAAAACGTCTGTTAGGAAATTTCCCCCAGGCGTTCTCTCACATCGGTTTGGTGAACACCGCCTATAATCTAAGCCGCGACCTTCGCGAGCTTGCAGTAGGCCCGATTGCCGCTGCCGGTCCGCGCTGAAT
>Ga0181527_1002716_pt1 | contig 16299 bp, 15 predicted proteins | sample PEATcosm2014_Bin_30_FD_119762 | JGI IMG/M metagenome (GOLD analysis project Ga0181527, IMG submission 119762) | Peatland microbial communities from MTU Mesocosm Facility, Houghton, MI, USA - PEATcosm2014_Bin06_60_metaG | ecosystem: Environmental > Terrestrial > Soil > Wetlands > Peat | place...
GTGCAATCGTCCCCAGGGCCTCGATCGCCTCGTCCTTCGTCATGCCGATGCCGTTGTCGCTCACCGTAAGAGTCCCCTTCTCCGGGTCCCGCGTAATCCTGATCGTCCATTCCTTGTCGTTCTCCTGGACATCCGCATTCGTGAGCGACTCGTACCGGCCGCGGTCTATCGCATCCGACGCATTCGAGATAAGCTCCCGCAAGAATACCTCTTTATGGGAATAGAGGGAATGTATCATGAGATCGAGCAGTTGCTTGATCTCGGTTTTGAATTCTCGCGTCTCTACGGTCATAGGTATTCTTCCTCCTCACCCTCGTTTCGGTAAAAGATATCGGAGGGCCCGCCGGTTGAGGGCACCTCTGTTTTTGTTCCCTACTAATATAACGAGAAAACCGCCGGCAGGCAAGGCGCGCCTACTTCACGCTCCTCGCTTCTCCCTGACGACGCAGCGGACGCCGCGTCCTTCCCTGCCCGGCTTAAAGCAGAGGTTGTCCGACTTGCAGGCAGACGGTTCTCTATCCCCCGATTTCCAACGGTTAATAAGATCGGGCTCGGCGATCAGGGGGCGGCAAAGGGAGATGTAGTCAGCCGTCCCTTCCGCAACGAGCCTCTCTGCAGCGCCGTAAGAGCGTATTCCTCCCACCAGCATCAGCGGCACGCGGATCTTCTCCTTATAGCGGCGGGCGGCCGCGATATAGTACGCTTCTCCTTCCACCAGGGCCGCTTTCCCCATCCTCGAGGCCGAATAATCCCGCGAACGGACGGTACCCCCACTCATCTCGATCGCGTCGATGCCCCGGTCTTCGAGCATGGCGGAAACAGCCAGCATCTCGCCGACCGTAAAACCCCCGTCCATAAAGTCTTCGGAGTTTATCTTGACCATGATGCCGAAAGCACTGCCGACCGCCGATCGAGCGGCTTCGAATACCTCAAGGAGCATCCTCGCCCTGTTCTCCAGAGACCCCCCGTAGTTGTCCTGCCGTGTGTTGTACGGGGGGGAGAGGAACTGGCTTATCAGGTAGCCGTGGGCAGCATGCAACTGGACTCCGTCAAACCCCGCCTCCTGCGCCCTGGCCGCGGCCCGGGCAAAGTTTTTCGTCAGCAGGACAAGGTCATCCCGCGTCATTTCACCGCAGCGCCTGCGTCCGTTTTTCTCAATCGCCGACGGTCCGAGGGGTGTGCTTCCGGTCAATTGCGCAGCAGCCGCGCACCCGGCATGGGAGATCTGCGCGACGATCTTTCCGCCTGCATCATGGACGGCTTTTGTCATCTCCCGCAAGGGGCCGATATGGTCGTCGCTGTAAATACCCAGTTGGAAGGGTCCCGCCTGCCCCTCCCGGCTCACATAGGCGTGGCCCGTGATAATCAAGCCTACGCCGCCTCGGGCCAGGTTGACGAGCACCTGCGTGAGCATCGAAGTCGGATATCCATCGGGTGAGGCCAACCCTTCCCAGGTGGCGGAGCGGACGAACCTGTTCTCACACGCTATATTGTCGAGCTTCGTCGCTTCAAAGAGCGTTGCCATTCCCTTCCCCTTGTAGAGCTGAAGATATGCGCTTAATCGGGCTCACGTCCCGTATTTTACCACACTTTTTTGCGGATCGGCATATTTCCGAAGCCGGGATGTGGGAGTCTGAGGTAGTTGAACCGGAACAGGTCCTCCTCTGCCGGCATATTATGTGGGACCGATTAAGCTTGATGCCTGCCTTTTGGAGCACTATACTTAAAAGACACATGGGGTTGGTCGGGGCGCCGGCCGCAATAAAGAAAAAAAGCGCATATTATTCACACAGGGGGTAAAGATGAACATCTACGACTATGCCATGCAATTGGAGAAAGACGGCGAAAACTATTACCGCGAAGCCGCGAGCCGCTCAACGCACAGGGGTCTGACCGGGATACTCACGATGCTCGCCGATGCCGAAGTCATCCACTATGACGTCTTCAGCAAGATGAAAGAGCACAAGTCATGGCAGATGCCCACTACAACCATATTGAAGAACGTGAAAAACATCTTCGTCAGGATGAGGGAAGAGGGGGACCTGGAAAGCATCGGCATCTCAGAGATCGAACTTTACACGAAGGCGCAAGCCATAGAAAAGATGACCGAGGACTTCTACCTCGAAAAGGCAACGCAAGTGGAAGACCCGACGGAGCACGACACCTTCCTTCAGGTGGCGGGCGAGGAAAACAAGCACTACTTCATCCTGCAGCAGATTATCGACTTTGTCTCGCGGCCGAACGAGTGGCTGGAGGATGCCGAATGGTACCACCTGGAAGAATACTAAAGGCGGACCCGGGTGCGCCTTTAGTCAAGTCCCACAAAGATTTGTGCGGGCGGCGGCTTGACGGGCAAAGGCGGCCGGCTGCGCACCGCCGGCCGCAGCCGGATCCTCTATGTGATTTTCTTCTTGCACCTGGCACACTCGAGAGGACCTGTGTCATGAATAACATCTTCGGCAACCACCGGCTCCGTTCCGGGATCGGCCTTTTCCTCGTCACTCGCACATACCGGACACACCAGATCCTTCGTCCTGGTGTGATACGCCCTGATCTCCTTTTCTCCAAGTAATGGCATCGTATTCACCTCTCTTCCTTTGTTTTAGCCCCGGTACCCGCACCCGTTTCGCGTGGATGGGTGACGGGTGACATACGTAGTTTATGAATGCAAATGCCTTCTGTCAACCTCTCGTGCAGCGGGCTGCACTTTCTCTTTGACATAAAACTTTATTTTGTGAGATACTTTTAACGGAATGAGAGGCTTCGTGACGCAAGAAGAGAGCCAAACCCCTGTAGTCGCTTCCGCGTGATGAAACAGGCCCCGGGTCAGGGTATGACACGGGCAGCCGGATGACAAATATTTACGTTACGTTTACATTACGTTATGTGTACGACCTGACATTGTCACGCCAGCCAGAGAAGTGCCGTTTGTAAAAAAGAGGAGGAGGCTCCTATGAGCAGAAGGGTCATCACCGTAGACGGCTGCACTGCATGCGCCCACGTCGTGCACGCGACGAATGAGATTATCACTATTTATCCCATCACCCCATCCTCCCCCATTGCCGAGATATGCGACAGCAAAAGCGCAGCGGGCCAGGTCAACATATGGGGATCCATACCAAAGGTAACCGAGATGCAGTCCGAGGGAGGGGCGGCCGGAGCCGTTCACGGCTCACTGACCACGGGCGCCCTCACTACCACCATTACCGCTTCTCAGGGTCTGCTCCTCATGATACCGAATATGTACAAGATAGCCGGGGAGCTGATCCCGACCGTCTTCCATGTGACGGCCCGCTCCATTGCCGTCCAGGCGCTCTGTATATTCGGCGACCATTCCGATGTCATGGCAGCCCGTTCGACAGGCTTCGCGATGCTCTGCTCATCCAGCGTGCAGGAGGTTATGGATTTTGCTCTTATTGCCCAGGCAGCAACGCTTGAATCCCGCGTCCCTTTCATCCACTTCTTCGACGGCTTCAGGACCTCGCATGAGATACAAAAGATCGAGGAACTCTCCTCTGTTGACATGCGTGCCATGATCGACGATGAGCTTGTCCTGGCCCATAGAGGGCGAGGCCTTTCGCCTGACCACCCGGTCATCCGCGGCACCGCACAGAACCCCGATGTCTATTTTCAGGGCAGAGAGACAGTCAATAGCTTCTACCTCAAGGCGCCGCAGATCGTGCAAGGGGCCATGGACCGCTTTGCCCGCCTGACAGGACGGTCCTACAAGCTTTACGAGTATTTCGGCGCACCCGATGCGAGAGACGTAATCGTGGTCATGGGCTCGGCCAGCCAGACGGTGAAAAGCACCATCGACTTCCTCAACGCCCGAAGCGCCCGAGGGAAAAAACTGGGGCTGGTCGTCGTACGGCTCTTCCGCCCCTTCTCCATCGACGAGTTCGTGCGCGCCTTCCCGAAGAGCGTCCGGTCGATCGCCGTCCTCGACCGCACCAAGGAGGCAGGGGCTCCGGGAGAACCGCTCTATATGGACGTGAGAACGGCCATCGGCGAAGCCATGGAGGCCGGCTCTGCGCACTTCGCGCATTACCCGAAAGTGGTCGGCGGCCGCTACGGCATCGGCTCCAAGGATTTCACTCCTCCCATGGTGAAGGCGGTATTTGACAATCTGTCCGGGACCAGGCCGAAGAAGAACCACTTTACCGTCGGCATCATAGACGATGTCACTCACACGAGCCTGCCCGTCGACAAGTCCTTTATGATCGAGGGAGAAGGCGTTTTCAGGGGCATGTTTTTCGGGCTCGGAGCGGACGGGACAGTCGGCGCGAACAAGAACACGATCAAGATCATAGGGAGCGAGACGGACAACAATGCCCAGGGGTACTTCGTCTACGACTCCAAGAAGTCAGGCGCAATGACCGTTTCCCACCTACGTTTCGGGAAAGAACCCCTCAACAAGCCTTATCTTCTCACCACCGCGAATTTTATTGCCTGTCACAAAACCTCCTTCCTGAGGACCTATGACATGCTGCAAAATGCGGCCAAAGGCGCCATATTTCTCTTGACGACCTCCCATACGAAAGAAGCAGTGTGGGACACCCTGCCCCTCGAAATCCAACAGCATCTTATCGAAAAGAGGATGCGCTTTTTCATTATCGACGCCGTGACCCTTGCCCACGAATTGGGACTGGGAAGCCGTATCAACATGATCATGCAGACCGCGTTCTTCGTGATATCCGATATCATCGCCAAAGAGGAGGCGATCAGGTCGATCAAGGAGCAGATCGAGAAGACATACAGAAAGAAGGGCGAACAGGTCATCAATATGAACTACGCGTCCGTTGACGCCGCCCTCAGGAATATCGTCGAGGTGCCCGTACCGAACAAGGTGACGGGCAAACCCATGCGCGGCCCCGTTGTCCCCGATGCACCCCCCTTCGTAAAGAACGTGCTCGCCCCCATGGTGGCGATGCAGGGAGACCACCTGCCCGTCTCGGTCATGCCTGTCGACGGCACGTGGCCGACAGGCACGACGCAGTATGAGAAACGGGGCATCGCGGTATACATCCCTGTCTGGGAGCCCGATATATGCATACAGTGCGGCCTTTGTTCGTTTGTCTGTCCCCATGCCACGATCAGGATGAAGGCATACGACCCGGCCCTGCTGAAGAACGCCCCGCCCCTCTTCAAATCTACCGCCGCCACGGGCAAGGAGCTTGAGGGGCTCAACTTCACCGTACAGGTGGCGCCGGAGGACTGCACCGGGTGCGGGCAATGCGTCTCCATGTGCCCGGCCCAGAAAAAGGACGCCTCGGGGAATAAGATCCCCGATGTCAAGGCGATCAACATGTTTCTCGCCGAACCCGTGTGCGAACAGGAAGCGGAGAACTACGCCTTCTTCCTCGCCCTCCCTCCCCTTGATATCTCCCGCTACAACGTGCGCACCATAAAAGGAAGCCAGTTCTCGACCAGTCTGTTCGAATATCACAGCGCCTGTGCCGGCTGCGGAGAAACACCTTACATCAGGCTCCTCACCCAGCTCTTCGGAGACCGTCTTCTCATCGGAAATGCAACGGGCTGCAGCTCCATTTACGGCGGCAACCTGCCGACGATCCCTTATACAAAGGGACCCGACGGGAGAGGCCCTGCCTGGTCCAGCTCGCTCTTCGAGGACAACGCGGAATTCGCCCTCGGCATGACGCAGACGGTAAGGCGATTCAACGGAGAAGCAAAGAGGCTCCTCCAGAAGCTCCTGGCCAGGACCTACACGCAGGCCAGGGAGCTTTTTCTCGCCCTCCTCAATGATGAAACGACACGGGAGGGAATCGCAAAGCAGCGTCAGAGGATAGAGGAATTGAAAAAACTCCTCGCCAACGACCAATCACCGGATGCAAAACAGCTCCTCACACTGGCGGACTACCTCGTGAAAAAGATCGTGTGGGCCGTGGGGGGAGACGGCTGGGCCTATGACATAGGATACGGAGGACTCGATCATGTGCTTGCCTCCAGAGAGGACATAAATATCCTCGTCCTCGATACGGAAGTCTATTCGAACACAGGCGGCCAGATGTCGAAATCGACGCCCCTCGGCGCAACCGCTGAATTTTCCGCTGCCGGGAAAATGACGCCCAAGAAAAACCTGGGACTGATGATGACCGCGTACGGCTATGTCTACGTCGCCCAGGTCGTCTTCGGCGCAAACCCCGCCCAGACGCTGCGGGCGCTGATAGAGGCCGAGGCTTACAAGGGGCCTTCCCTCGTGGTGGCCTATGCCACTTGCATTGCCCAGGGGTTCGACATGAGCAAAGGCATAGCGGAGATGCGCAAGGCCGTTGCCTCCGGCCACTGGCCCCTCTTCCGGTACAACCCTGACCTGGTGAAGGAGCAGAAGAACGCCCTTATCATCGATAGCCCGGAACCCTCCCTGCCCTTTAAGGACTACGCATACGGGGAAAACCGCTACCGTGCCCTGAAGCTGAGCAACCCCGAGCTCGCCGCTAAGTTGATGGGCAGAGCCCAGCAGGCGATAGACCGGCGGTGGAGTTATCTCAAGCACCTCGAGGCATGGATACCGCCGAACGTATAAATCGGCATACCCGGGTATCGGGCGGGACCGGGACGGTGGTGACGAGTGGCACGCACGTCAAGGAGAGCGCAGGCAGCGCCAACAGAGATGGGGCGAAGATAAGCGACGTGGCATAAAGACGGGCAGACCGGAAGATACTCACAGGAGGTACGCAGATGGTGCAGAATCCAGTACGGGAAGAGCGGAAAAAACGGATCATTGACGCATTGAACAGCGCGAGGTCCATGGAGCTTCACGCCATTCACCAGTATATGGTCCAGCACTATGACCTGGACAATATGGATTACGGCGATATGGCAATGAAAGTGAAGCTCATCGCGATCGATGAGATGCGCCATGCAGAGATGCTCGCGGACAGGATCGAAGAGCTCGGCGGGCAGCCGACCAGCGATCTGGCGGCAGTGGTCGAAAAAGGCCAGGCAGTGGAGGCTGTCTTTCCCTTCGACAGAGAGCTCGAGGATGGAGCAATGACCTCCTACAACCAGTTCATCCAGGTGAGCAGGGAAAACGGCGACAACACGAGCGCGAAGCTCATGGAAGCCATCAACGACGAAGAGCAGATCCATTACAATTACTTCGACAATATGACCGACCACATTGAGAAGCTAGGTCAGGTATATCTCGCCCAGATCGCGGGCACTCCCTCGAGCACGGGTTTGGCTACACAAGGCTTTGTCGCCAGGCTTGGCGCTGCTCCCGCGGCCGTGCCGGGCGCCTGACAGGCATCAGGAAGCATATAGGTCCCATAAGTCTTACAGGACCTATATGCTTCCTGATAGTGTGAGATTTTTACTTGCCCGACCTTTCGAAGCCTTCTTCCACGTAAATCCCGACGGCGTAAAATCCACCAGGTTCCCTGGCATATTCGTAAGGATTTCTGTCCTCCGGGATCATGTGGAGCGTTGCCCTCTTCGCTTTCATCGTCCCCGCTCCTCTTACTTGTCGCAGCCTTTAAGTTTTCCGATCCGCTCCTGCACCTCTTGCAGCATATGGCCATGCAGGGTCAGCTTCAAGCCGCAAAAAGGGCATTCGAGGAGCGCGCCTTCGACCAGCCCGTCGACCGGATAATCTTTCTTCTTCCCGCAAATAGGGCACCCAAAAGCCAATTTTGCCGTCATCATCCCTCCTTCATCCGGACGTAGATCACCCTCGCACCATGCGCCCTCACCGCGACTTCCGCGTCCCTCATCCAATCTCCCCCGGACGCTTAGTGTATCATGTTTATTGACAATTCCCTATGATAAATCAATGGCGGAAGGGGTTCCAAGATCGACTCCTTCCGCCATTTCACGCGCCCAAAAAACCAGGTCTACCGGTACAATTTACCTACTTCCATGAAAGCCGACCGAGACCGTTCTATCACGCCCATCTCGGTACAGTAGGCCAGCCTGAAATACCCGCGTCTCCCGAAACCCACCCCCGGCACCGCCAGTATGTGGTGCTGCTGCAATACCCTGATGAACTCGATATCGTCCTCTATGGGCGATTTCGGGAAGATATAGAAGGTACCCGCAGGCGGGCGGACGTCAAATCCCGACTCTATAAGGATATTGTAGATGGCGTCCCGTTTGCGCCGGTATCCTGACACATCCACGCTGTTCTTCTGGAACTTGCCCACAAGCCGCTGCATAAGGGCAGGGGCGTTGATGAAACCGAGTATCCTGTTGGCAAAGATCATGGCATCGATCAGCGGTCTCTCGTCGGCAATGCAGGGCGACACGGCAATATACCCGATGCGCTCGCCCGCCAGGCCCAGGTCCTTCGAGTGGGAATAAACCGCCACGGCGTCGTCATAGAGGTTGAAGACATCCGGCAGGGGCGTGTCGGCATACGTCAGCTTACGGTATGCCTCATCCGAGATAAGGAAGATGCGATGTCCCTCCTGCTTCTTTCGGGCGAGCAGCGACGCAAGCTCTTTCAGCTCGTCTTCGTGGTACACTGCGCCTGTCGGATTGTTGGGCGAGTTGATGAGGATCGCCCTGGTTTTCTCCGTAATGGCCTCTTCAATGGCTTTCATGTCCAGGTGGAAGTCCTCTTTTGTCTCCACCAGCTTCATGACGCCGCCGTGATTCCCTATATAGAACATAAACTCAACGAAGAACGGCGACATAACCAGCACTTCATCGCCGGGATCGAGCAGCGCCTTCATGACCACGTTGATCCCCCCCGCGGAGCCCACAGTCATGATGATGTGGTCCCCCGTGAAGGGCAGGAGGGAGTTCTCCCTGTGAAAGCCCGCGATCTGCTCGCGCACGTCGCCATATCCGCTGTTCGACATATAGCGGTGCATGCCGGGCGTCTGCCGCGCGACCATATCATGAAGCTCTTTCTTCAGCTCCTGTGGCGGCTCCTCAATCGGATTTCCGAGGGTGAAATCGAAAAGGCTCTCCGGACCGTAGAGGTCTTTTAGCCTTTCACCTTCTTCGAACATTGCCCTGATCCAGGACGCGTTCTCCATCAGCTTTGAAATCCTGTTCGATATAATCAATTCCTTACCTCCCTATATATCGCTTTCCCGCTCTCAAGAACCCTGCTCTAGCCTTCACTATCGTCTCCATAGGGACGCAGTAGGCAATCCGAAAATAGCCCTTCCTTCCAAAGCCCCGTCCCGGTACCACGAGGATCCTCTCCTCCTCCTGCATTTTAAAGACGAACTCAATTTCATCGGGGAGAGGCGAACGCGGGAACATGTAGAAGGCGCCTGTCGGCTTCACACATTCGAACCCCGCCTCCATCAGGGTATCATAGAGGAAATCCCTTTTCTGCCGGTAGTCGTCGATGCTGACCGAACTCCCCTGGAATGAGCCGACAGCCCTTTGGAAGAGGGCCGGGGCGTTCACGAAGCCAAGGGCCCTGATCGCGATCATAAGACCCGAAACCAGGAGCGGTGTATCGGCGATATGCGGGGAAATGGCCACATACCCGATCCTTTCGCCTGCCAGCGCGAGGTCCTTCGAGTGTGAGGTCACCGTGATGACAAGGTCATAGAGACCGAAAAGGTCAGGGAGGGGAGCCTCAGAGTAGACCAGCTTTCTATACGCTTCGTCGGCAACTATATAAATCTCCCGCCCTTTGCGCCTTTCCCTGGAGAGGAGGTCCGCCAGCTCTTTCAGGCTTTCCTCACTGTAGACGACCCCCGTGGGATTGTTGGGACTGTTGATCAGTATGGCCCTGGTCTTCGCAGTGATTGCAGCCTCAATCCTTCCCACATCGAGCTGGAAGTCTTCCTTCGTGTCGACTATTTTCGGAATAGCGCCGAAGTTCTCGATGTAGTTCTTGAATTCCCAGAAGAAGGGGCTCGGAAGGACTACCTCGTCACCCCTGTTGAGCATTGCCTTGAAAAGGATATTGAGACCGCCCGCGCACCCCACCGTCATGAAGACATGCAAGGCCGTGAACGGAAGGCCGCACCGCCCGGACAAATACGCAGCGACCTCCTCTCTCACCTGCTCGTAACCGTTGTTCGGCATATAGCGGTGCATGCCGGGGGCAGGATCTTCAAGCAACTCGATAAGCCGGGCCTTCAAGCTCAAAGGGGGCTCTATCTCAGGATTCCCCAGCGAAAAATCATACACGTTCTCCGCACCGTAATCCTTCTTCATCCGGATTCCGGCCTCAAACATCTTCCTTGTCCATCCTTCCTGGTCCATTACCAGCTTCTTGATCTTGTTCGATAGAATCACCCGATCCTCCATAAAAAAAGGGCCGCGGAATCTCCACGGCCCCTAAAAAACTTCAAGGCCATGGGTCGGTTTGCACCCATGGCCTTGTGCCCCATTCAGAGCACCAAGGTACACAGGTGCACGCTAAAAAAGTAAGAATAAAAGGCGACCTTCCCGTCGTTCATAGCTCTTAATTGTACGCGCATTCTTTCTCTATGTCAAGAGCAATTTGCGCGCACCGGGCGCCGTGCGTGCTTCTTTCTCTCTTCCGCCCTCCTTCGGAGCTTTTTTATGGTGATACGTGAGTTGGGGGCGGGTTATACTGGTAGCTGTGCGGAAGCCTGCGGAGACGGTTTCCGGCAGGTGCGCTGATAAGGAGATGAGGGAGATGTCGTCGATGGCAGTACTGAAGAAGGGAAGGCTCTCCTCCGCTTTACGGAGGAGATTTCGGGACTACTACGGCTCGATAGAAGGCGTAAATCAGAATTACGTCGATATCAAGTGGAAGAGATGGCTGGAATTCCCGGATATCACCACATACACGGCGTCGAAGGATGGCCGGCAGGCGGCCTGGATTGTCTACGATCCCCGCTCAAGCATGATCGAAGAGATCTTGACAAGGAGCAAGGATCAGGGAGTGGACCTCCTGCCAGATGTGGTCGATGCCCTGATTGCCCGGGAGAGCCTTGTGGCAGCGGAGATTCTCGAGGCGGACAGGGAGAGATACAGGTGGATGGTGGCATATGGTTTTCGTCCGACCCGTTCGTACTCTGCCGACGGCCTTTCCTTCCTTAAGATGGACTTGAGCACCGCCGTCTATTTTCAGCGTCACCAACAGCGCGGCCCGGCCAGGACATACGGCCGCAGGGAGCGGGTCGCCGTGGAGCGAGTCCCGGCCACGCAGACACAGGACGAGATCAAGAGGTCCCTCGAAAACCTGATCGATCGGCTCGGGGGTATCGAACGGTTCGTCAAGCCGGGCGCGAAAGCGCTCATCAAGCCGAATGTCGTCGCGGACCACGGCATGAAAGACGGCATCTATACGGGGGGTGTCGTGACGGATATAAGACTCGTCAGGGCATTAATCGAGCTCCTTCTGCCCGTGGCGGGGAGTATCACGGTTGCGGAAGGGTCATCGATCAACCGAAGCGAGACAGGCAGGATGTTTGCCCACTACGGCTATGACCGGCTGGCGGACATGGACAGGAAAGTACGCGTCGTCGATCTGAACACGGACAGGCTCGTGGAGAAACCTGTTCCGGCAGGCAAGAGGATGGCCAGCCGCAAAGTGCCCGTCACGATTGCGGAGGCCGATACAATCATCAATCTTCCCGTCCTGAAGATCCATTTTGCCGCGGGCGTCTCCCTGGCTATCAAGAACCTTCAGGGAGCTATGCCGCCTCTTGAGAAGTATATGTCCCACTTTTTTGGACTCTGGCAGAATCTTGTCAACATCCACCGCCTCATTAAGCCGACGCTGTCCATTATCGATGGGCTCACGGGACAGGAGGATTTCGGTCCCGTCTCAGGCACACCAAAGCAGATGAACGTGTTGATAGGGGGAACGAACCCGGTCGCGGTGGACGCTGTCGCCATGCGGATCATGGGCCTCGACCCTACCCTCTCCCCCCCTGTGCTCCTCGCGTATCTCCAGGGGTTGGGTCCTATCGAGCCTGAGAAAATTCAGGTGGTCGGCGCCGCTATCGATGAAGTAGCAAGCCCGTTTAAGCAGCCGGAGCTCAATCTGCAGAGCGGAAGGGATATTACCATCCACGCGGTCGATGCCTGCAACGGCTGCAGGGGGTACCTCCATTTCACCATCAACAAACTCCGGAGGCCCGATCCGCTGGAGACGACGAGACTGCTCATCGACCGGCCCTTTGAGCCGAAGGTCAATATCTTTCTCGGCCCCTCGACTCCCACCCGCATCGACCCGAGAGAGACAAACCTCTTCATGGGCATCTGCCAGCAGCATCACGCGGGGCTGGGCACGCATCTGCCCGGCTGCCCTCCCCACGCCGAAGTCATCATGAACGGCATATTCAGGTTATTTCCCGATGTAGAGAGGCCGAAGTATGCGGATGAGACCGAAGAGGCAAAGCTGGAAAAGATGCTGAAGGAGGTCCTGGAGTCGGAGGGGCGGGGAGAACAAAGTCAGCGTGGGTTGGGACCGACTCTGGACAGCAACTATTGACAATGTCTCCGCAAAGCGGTAAGTATTGCCGATTGTCACGAAAACGGGCATCATCTCAAAAAAAGACTGCTCAGAGAGCGCCGCGGCAGGATCGAGGAACAGATGAATGCATATGAACAGATACGTTTGCATATCCCCGAGGAAGTCGAGCGTCTTATGAAGGACCGGCGGATCCTGGCGGAGGAACTGCAAAAGGCAATCCACCATGCCGAGACCACCGGGGAAAAGTTCATCAACCCTTCCACCGGCCGGTCTCTCACATCTTCGAGGCCCGATAGGGTCACCTACTGGGTGGAATATAGTCGGGCCGGTGAAGACTATCAGGTCCATAGCGCCTATTCCCACAGGATGGAGATGAAGAGAGGGCGTGGGTTCTAATGGAAAAGGCGAAGTCCGGCAGTGACAGCGGATGGATCTGCAATCGGTGCAAGGTCCCCCTGGAAATTCAAAAGGTCAGGCTTCAGTATTTGAGGACCATCTTCGCCCTCGATCTTCCCGCGTGCCCCCGGTGCGGTATGATACTGGTAGCGGAAGAGCTGGCGACAGGAAAGATGGCCGAGGCAGAGCAGGCCCTTGAAGACAAGTAGCCTCCCTGGTGGGCCGGTGGCATGACGATCGCGTGTTCTTTCAACTGGCCGGAGATCCGTCGCATCGCGGGGCCGTGCATAAGGCCGGGAGGACCTGTCCTCACTGAGAGGGCGCTCGAAGTCTGCGGCCTCCCCCCGGGCGCCCGCGTCGCCGATATCGGCTGCGGTGGAGGGGGAACCCTGGAGCACCTGGAACGGACCGGCGTGTACCGCTCGGTGGGACTCGACTATTCGGAGCCGCTTCTCGGGGAAGCCGTCCCCCGGCTCGGGTCGGGGCGGCTCGTCCGAGGCCGGGCGGAAACACTCCCCTTCAAAAAAGGTTCCTTCGATGCCCTCTTTTGTGAGTGCGTCCTTTCCATTCTCAGCGACAGGATAACGGCACTCCGCGAATGTGCACGGGTCTTGAAGGAAGGGGGATTTCTGATAGTAAGCGACGTTTTCGCCCAGGGCGGTCCCGGGCAGGGACGGCCGGAGGGGAACGCGCAACGCCTCCTTGCAAAAGGGCTTCTCGCGAAGGAGGACCTCCTCGACCTCTTGACGAGGCTCGGCTTTTCGCTCCTCCTCTGGGAAGAACACGAAAGGCTTCTTAAGGAATTCGCGGCCCGTATGATCCTTGCAGGCGTTCGCTTCCCGGATGCATGGGCGTGCAGACAGGCACAGGAACGAAAGGAGACGGACCGCCCAGGAATCAGCTATTTCCTGCTCGTTGCGCGGAAGGAAGGGGCACTTTTTAGTTCGGTGGAAAACGCAGGGGGCGATCAATATGGATGACATGAGTTTTCAGTTAATAAGTCAATTGATGAGACTGAAGGCCAAGGGGTTCTGCTGCGCCCAGATCATGGTGATCCTCGCCTTGGAGGCCCAGGGTAAAACCAACGACGATCTGGTGAGGTCAATGGGCGGCCTCTGCTTCGGTATGAACGCCGGCGAAGTCTGTGGGGCCCTGTCAGGGGGAGCGTGCCTTATCTCCCTTTACTCGGGCAAGGGGACCGAGGAAGAGGAGCCCCATGACCGGCACTTGTTGATGGTGTTCGAGCTTGTGGATTGGTTTAAGGGCATAGCCGATAGTGAGTACGGCGGGACGCGATGTGATGATATTCTGGAAAAGTTCCCCGACCGCAGCATATGCGGCCGGATTGTGGCCGATACCTATGGGAAGTGCATGGATATCCTCGTGAGCCACGGGTTCGATCCCGCTGTCGGCAAGAATGGGTGACGTCATGGAAAAGGCGCACCCGGATGAAACCGAAAGCCTATGCCCTGTGTGCCTCAGGAGGATCAAAGCGACGCGGCTGCTTCGGGGCGACGAGGTTTTTCTCGTCAAGGAATGCGGGGACCACGGTTCCTTCAGCACCGTCATATGGCGCGGCGAGCCGTCCATGGCCGAATGGCGGAGACCGAAGGACCCAGTCCATCCAGACCTCTGCTATGGGACTACTAATGCGGGATGTCCTTTTGACTGCGGCCTCTGTGACGCCCACGAACAGCTTCCCTGTTCGGTTTTGCTCGAGGTGACGGACCGGTGCAACCTGTACTGCGCCGTCTGTTTTGCCGATTCCGGCCGTGGGGAGGCAGACGACCCATCGTTGGAGCACATCTCGCGGCTGCTGGAACGGGCCATGGCCGCGGCAGGTCCGTGCAATCTCCAGTTGTCAGGGGGTGAACCCACCCTGCGGGACGACCTTCCGGAGATCGTCGAAATCGCGCGACGGATCGGTTATTCCTTCATCCAGGTCAATACGAACGGTCTCCGCCTTGCCGCAGACATTGACTACGGAAGACGGCTCCGGGCCGCAGGTCTCTCATCGGTCTTCCTCCAGTTCGACGGGGTCGATGATGAGATCTACCGCTCCTTGAGGGGAAGAGCGCTCCTGGACCGGAAACTCCGGGCCGTCGGGAATTGCGGAGAGACAGGCCTCGGCGTCGTCCTCGTCCCTACCCTCGTGAGAGGGGTAAACACCGGCGCCATCGGGGCCATAGTCCGGCAAGCCCTGCAACTGGCCCCCTTCGTGCGGGGCATCCATTTCCAGCCGGTCAGTTATTTCGGCCGCTTTCCGGAGCAGCGCGGCGACGAAGGCCGCTTTACCCTCCCCGAGCTGATGAGGTGTCTCGAGGAGCAGACGGGGGGCCTTCTCAAGGTCAGCGACTTTTCCCCTCCCGGCTGTGAGCACGCCCACTGTTCCTTCCACGCCACCTACATGCACTCGGCCGAAGGGGACTTAAGACCGATAGGGGCGGCGAGCAGGGACAACTGCTGTTCGGCGGACACCGGCGCAGGAGGAGTCAGGCGGACCGTAGAGACCGTGGCACGCCGTTGGACACTGCCGTCCGCAGCGCCAAACTTATGCCGCTCCCCGCTACCTGCGGAGACCCCCTGCTGCTGCGGGGGCAGCCCGGACGCGACCCGGGTCGAAGGCCTCCTTGACCTGGATCTCTTTCTCCGGGAGGCCGCCGTCCGGAGTTTCACCATATCCGCCATGGCTTTCCAGGATGCGGACAACCTCGACCTGGAGCGGCTCAGGGGCTGCTGCATATCGGTCGTATCCGCCGACGGCAGGCTTGTCCCGTTCTGTGCCTACAACCTTACCAGTAGAGAAGGAAGGAGCCTCTACCGCCGGCGGAACGGATCGGGGTGACGACGATCGGCATCACTCCCCTGGAGGCATGGATCGCAAGAAAGGCCCGCATCGGCCCCGGATTGGGGGGTAGGTGCTTTGTGGAAGCACTCAGGGCCTACCAGCTCCGGAGGGTGAACGAGGTCATCGACTACGCCCGCCGCAACGCCCCTTTCTACCGTCGTCATCTGGCCTCCCTCCCGGCTGCGCCCCTGTCCGCTCTTTCCGATGTCGCCCGAATCCCCTTTACCACACCGTCGGATCTCACCGACGACCCCTCCGGTTTTTTGGCGGTTCGTCAGGACGACGTAGCCCGGATCGTCACTCTCCGCACGTCGGGGAGCACAGGGGAGGCAAAGCGGCTCTTTTTCACGGAAGGGGACCTGGAGCTGACCGTGGACTTCTTCCATCACGGCATGTCGACCCTTGTACGACCGGGACAGAGAGTAGTGGTCCTCCTTCCCGCTGAGAGACCGGACAGCGTGGGGGACCTCCTCGTTCGGGGCCTTCGAAGGATGGATGTCCGCACCCTTGCGTACGGCCCTGTCACGGACCCCCTCCACGCCGCTCGCGAGGTCGCCTCTTTCGGCGCCCATTGTCTCGTCGGTATTCCCACGCAGGTTTTCGCCGTGGCCCGAACACGTGCGGGGGCCGCAATCGGGAAAGGCAGCATAGAGAGCGTCTTGTTGAGCACGGA
>Ga0181527_1002723_pt1 | contig 16279 bp, 8 predicted proteins | sample PEATcosm2014_Bin_30_FD_119762 | JGI IMG/M metagenome (GOLD analysis project Ga0181527, IMG submission 119762) | Peatland microbial communities from MTU Mesocosm Facility, Houghton, MI, USA - PEATcosm2014_Bin06_60_metaG | ecosystem: Environmental > Terrestrial > Soil > Wetlands > Peat | place...
CGGGGGCGTGAATGCCCCGATTGTTCAGAGGAGCGCCATTTGGAAATTCTCGACCAATTCCGACGCACACATCCCAATGCCCTCACGCGTCTGCCCTGCTGCATAGTCCACCACCTGAAGGCGAAGTAGGCTCTGGCTTATGGTCTGAAGCGGTGGGTGTGAAGCAGTGGATGGCAAGCGACACGGGAGGCAGCGTAGAGATCGAAACCCAATCTCAACGCTTGGTGTCCATGCTTGCGTCTGTCAGCTGACCCGGCTTTCCGAGACGCCGTGATACCGGCCAGTCGGGGGCCCAGCTCGGCGGGGGCGCAAAGCATGGCAACCAAGACGAAGACTTACGACCGAGCCATGGCGCTCGCAGATCATAAGAAGCCGCCCTCAATCGAGCTGGCGACGGTGCTCCACCGCATGCAACAGCGTGAGCCGGAGCAATTTAAGGAATTCTACGAAAATTCCCGCATCAAGCGTCGCACGGCATTTTACTTAGCCGAAGTCGGCAAGTGCCTTGAGCCTCTGGGGCTTCCCCCATCCCGCCTTGAGGCTATCGGCTGGTCGAAAATCCAGGTGATCGCGAAGCATTTGACAGCTCGCAACGCCGAAAAGCTACTCAAGCTGGCGGAGCAGAACACGACACACTCCCTCGCCGCTCAAATGCGTGGCGGCAATGCCATGCCCGACCCTCGGTGTGTCATGTTGCGTCTCAGCCCCCAGCATTATCGCAAGTTTGAGGAGGCGGTGCTGCAAAACGGCGGGACGAAAGTTGGGCGCGGTCTGCGCGATAAAGAAAGAGCCGTCATGAAAATCATCGGAAAGTTCGCCAAGAGCGCGTGACTCCCATGATCGAAGCGGGGCGACCGAAAACTATCTTCGACGGCTGATGCAAAAATGCGGGAACACTCAGCCGGTATAATGCAATTGTCGGCACGGGATCAGCGATCTCGATGTGGCTGATTTGCGGGGGGCGATCTCCGATGAAATAGTCCGCATGTGAAGGCGCGCTGGGGACGGGATCGCTTCGGCCTCTGATCGTGGGCAGCTTGACGATGCTCGCGGGATTTAGCTCGACGGCCCAACTATCGTATGTGCCGAGGCGAACGAGTAGCAACGACGCTGGCTCGAAACACCGAATAGGGGTAACTTCCTCCGGAAAGACCCCATAGGCAGGTAGCGATTAGTAGCGATTTGCGCGCATCTGATTTGAACAAAGAAAGCGAAAATTCAGCGCGGCGACAACCCATCCAATGGGAGGTCGGACCGGGTCAAGGATGCAGCGCCGCTTCACGCGCCATGGAGACATTTAACGACAGGAACCGAGGGACAAACCACCCCGTGCGACATTTTGGGGGACACGCAGAACACCCCCCGAAACGACGCCAAAACCTCAACGCACATATTTGCTGGAACCTCCGTCATTTCAGATTTGTAGTTTCGCAGGCGGGAAATGCAATCATCTTCACTGGAACCGACCGCTCCACATCGTATTTCACCCCAGAATTCGAGCGGGGGACCAAAATCAATTCGCGCAATTCGCATTGCTGCGCAATTTCGTGCGCCTCGGCTTGGGGGGCCGTGCTGTGCATGCACATGTAACTTGAGGGGATGACCGGCACGTGGAGAAGAACCGTATAGAGGCTACGCGGAGAACGAGGACCTCGGAGTAGGCAACGCTGATACCCCCGAACGAGATCGCAGCATCGCAATTTCCTCCGCCTTGTCTATCCCGTTTCGCCGGAGCACTTCTGTCGGCGGCGCGCACCCGCCTGTTACGAGAGGCTCCGAACGAAGCGGTCGTTGATGTTGCCGGCGACCCTGAAGGTTACGCGATGCTGTCAGCTTAGTGCCGCATCAGCTGCGAGGCCGGCAAGGTCGCCAGCAGTTGCCGACGAGCGCATCCCATTGGATGGAGAATTGACTTCAATCCACCACTCGAACGACGGGCGGCTTCCATGTTCCCTTCTGCAAGCTGTCGTCCGGCACATACAATCGAAGGTTCATGTAGAAACCACCGGCAGGCGCTGGAAGCCAGTTGGCCCTTTGCTTCTCGTCGGAGGGCGCTTCATGCTGGATGTAGATGTCCAGCGATCCGTCCCCATTTGTCACGATGCCCGGCGTGCGGTCGCCAAAGGTGTAACGCTTAATGGGATTTTCAACGAAGGAGCCGTCGTCGATATTATACATGGAGACTGACCAGAACGCCTTGGCCGGAGGCAGTTGGCCCTTGTCGAAATGGATTTGATATTTCTTCGACCCGTCCAACGGCTTGCCCTTGTCGTCGGTGCGGCTGTCCATGTAGATCGCCTCATCGGGCGCGTTGCCGCCAGTGAACCATTTGGCGAAGGCGGCCCTGAAGAGATAGTCATTACCCATAATCCCCGACTTCGGGCTCCAGCGCCAGCCATTCACCGATACGCCTGCTGTCTGCGCATAGACATCCATGATGTAGAGACCGAACTGAACCGCCTTGCTGAGCCCGCTCTTTTGCGCGTCGCTCAATGAGTTGGCGTCGAAGAATGTGTTGTGATCCTTGAAGCCGATCTGGGACAGGCTTTCCGCCACGACCGCGTCCTGCGCCTTTGGCGGCGTATGCTTTAGCGAGTTCGCCAGTTCAACGAAGAATTCTATGTCGCCCATGACGTTCTGCGGGTTCGACTGGGCGACGCGCTCATTGGAAAAGGCCAGATCGGGCGGCGTCTGCTTGTCGGACTTGCCGAACTGGCTCAGCGGCGTAAGGCGCAACTGGTCCTGGATTGCTAACGCATTGTTGAGGTCGCCCGGACCGTCCACGCCAACGCGCCCCCAGATAGCCAGACCATTATAAGGGCTGTCGATGCGCTTGACGTTGGCGGGCAGCTTTCCCTTCCAACTGGGTCCAACCAGCGCGTAATGGCCAGCCTTATGCCCTGTGGTGCGGGTGCCGACGTAACCAAACGTATCGCCGTTAGGGTCCCAAAGCTGAAGCGTGTAGTAACGCTTTTCATCGACCTTCGGAACGGACACGATGAGCGGTTCGCGGCTCAGGTCGCAGAAAGCCTGTGCGTAGACCGTGTCATTGTTTGGGGTCGCGATTTGTTTGAACTCGGGTCCCCGGAGCTGCCGCACGAGGCCGAACTGGTTCACGGCCGATTGCGGATTTCCGAGCTTGACGATGTCAGGCTGGGTGCGCCCCTGCATCAATTCCTCGAATTTGACCGCTGGATAGCCCCAGATGACGGCGTTCAGACCGAGGTAGAACGCTTCAGCCTCCTTGCCCGTCATTGTGCCTAAATTCGGCGGCGGCGTGCGCTTGTCCGCCGCATAGACAGAAGTCGTTAGGGCCAACAGGCTCATCAACAAAAATGTGGCTGGTCGCATTATCATTGGGCGATCCCTCTCAAGGCAAAAATCGACATCCATCGGATGCTTGACTATTTGGGCTGAGCTTGCCGCAATGGTCGGCAATTCACAAGCTCGTATAGGCTGCAACAAAAGACGCTCCCGAGAAGACCGTCGGCGCTTGAGCATCCTTTACCATCAAGGTCCAACTCGACATAATCTCTTTCCATGTCACGCCATTGAGCTATCGTTATAGCGGGTAAGACGTTCCACGGCCCCCTCGAACTCCAGGGAGAGCCAAGATGAACGGACCCGAAATCATCACCGACATCAAACAGAAATTCGCCGTCGTCATCGGTGCATGGGAACCCCCGCCATTCGAGCCGCTTGCGATCTCGCCATGGTTGGCAGCGGCGCTCTTGCAAAAAAGTATCCGACGCGGAGAGGAACAACTCGCACTTCACGCCGCAGCGTCGTTGCTGCAAATCTCACCGGATCGAATGTGGCGTAGATGTGCGGGCATTGTCGCTGAAGACATCGGCCTTGGCGACATCAACGTTGTCGCGATCACAACAGCCGCGTTATCCGGGAAAAGATTTCGCGCCGGGTTTGGTGGCGAATGGCGAGTTGCCAGCTTCATCGTCTCTCAGATGGCGAACGCAACGAAGTGCCGGGCCGGCGACGATTTGTTGATGACAGCGGAGCGTCATCCGTCGCTTGCTGATGCGCGCCGCCACTTCGCAATGCTCACCACCCGGGAGTTGTTGAGCATCGTCGCCAGATCAGCGTCACTGCCTGAACGCGCACTGGCGACATGGTATGGCCTCGGAACTGGTCACCGCCCATCGCCTTGGCTCAGACCCCGACGCGGCGAACCCAACGTTGTGTTCAATGCGTTGTGTGAGGCGGGACTTCCGCACAGCATTGTTGAGATTGGACGCGAACTCTTCCGCCGAGCTGGGGAGCCACTTGGGCCGTTCCTATCGCTGCTCTGTCCCCAGCGACAAGTCGAGACAGCGACGGTTGCGGATGACGATATTCCGCCCGCGACGATGATCGGACAGCTGCCATCGTGGACATTTGATCGGTATAGCATTGACGGACTTCAATGCCTGAAGGTCTTCCTGCGCGGGGACAGCGAGACGGCATGTTGGGTGCGCTCGCATATCCCCGTAACAAAGAGCCTTGATTTGATCGGCGACGTGCTCTTTAGGGTCGAGGGCCAAATCTCCCGACAAAGAATGCGATGGCATACAGCGACTGAGTTGCAGCGTCTCGTCGATGTCGAATGCGCTGGGCATGGTTGCGCGAATGCGACAGAAATCATTGCGCTCATGAAGGCGGACATTCCCGCGCTCAACGAAGTCCGCGTCGAACTGCTGGGAGGGCGCAACCATGTTTGATCAAGCCCTACCTCGTCATAATGTTCAATTATCGCGACCCATAATCGAGCCTGAAAACGACCGAAATGCAATCAATTGCATTTCTGAGATCGAGCCGAGGGTCGCTGAACTCATTCGCCTGAGCGTCGCCGACAGCACCCGCATCGCCTATCGTTCCGACCTCGATCACTTTATGCGTTGGGGTGGCACGCTTCCGGCCACTGCCGAGATGGTAGCGCAATATCTGGCCGCTTTCGCCGATGAGCTGGCCGTCGCCACCAATCAGCGTCGCATCGCTGCAATCTCCGTGGCCCACGACGCCGGGGGGTTCCCGAACCCATGCAAGTCGATACTGGTCCGCTCAACCATGAACGGCATCAAGCGCCTTCGCGGAGTGGCGCAGAAAGAAGCTAACCCACTGCTCAAGGAGGACTTGGTCGCCGTTCTCGACGTTATGGGCGACACGATCAAGGATGCCCGCGACCGCGCGCTGCTGCTCATCGGCTTCGCGGGTGCTTTCAGGCGCTCAGAGTTGGTGGGGCTCGATCACGCCGACATCGAACATGTCCGCCAAGGCGTAATCTTGCACTTGCGCAAGTCGAAAACCGATCAGTTCGGCCAGGGGAGAAAAATCGGCATCCCGTTTGCCCGAGGCCGTCATTGCCCGGTCGCTGCAATCGGCGCTTGGCTCGAACGTTCCGGTATCATCGAGGGAGCCGTTTTTCGAAACATCAATCGTCACGGCCAGATCGCATCCTCTCGTCTCTCTGGCGAAGGCGTTGCGATTGTCGTCCGGGAACGCCTCAAGGCGGCTGGGATCGACGCGACGGGTTTCAGCGGTCATTCCTTGCGGGCGGGGTTTTGCACGAGTGCCGCGCAAGCGGGAGTAAGCGCCTTCAAAATCAGAGCTCAGTCTGGTCATGCCTCCGACGGCATGTTGCAAAGGTATGTCCGCGATGGTGAGATTTTCGTGGGTAACGGGGCAGGCGCGATATTGTGAGCGCCGGCTTAACACAAACGACCCTGATGCCGACATTAAGGAAATCACGGGTGTCGGTCAGGGTGCGCCACGCCTTGGCTTCCATAGACTCCGGCGACCAACATGCGCTACACAATCTGCCATCGCGCACCAAATTGGAATCGCCGCGACCGGCCCGGAGCAGCTTCCTTGTTATGGGCCTGTTCTTAAAAACGAAACTCGTTCATCCAGGCAGGCTAATGTCGATCTCCACAGTCAAGCAGCTCTGCACGCCAAATTCCATTGTATCCAGCGACAGTCTTGTCGAGCAGGTAGCGCAGATCGAGGACTTCGCTTCGGGTAGAGTCGACGGTCACGAATTTTTTCGCCGAAATTATTTTACAGCTGGTCTCGAACTATTAGTGAAACGCGGCTTCGAGAGGTTGGCTGGCAAAAGCGACGACGGGGCATTCTATCTCACACAAGCGATGGGCGGCGGCAAAACGCACAGCCTGATCGCTCTTGGGCTCCTTGCAGCCGATCCAGCCCTGCGCCGGGAGATTGTGCCAAAGGTCGCGACAGGCAACGAGTTCGGCGCTGCGAAGGTCGTCATCTTCAACGGTCACCAGAACCCCGAGACGCTCCTGTGGGGTTATATCGCTGAAAAACTGGGTCAACCGAACGTTATGGCTCCGTTCTGGCGCAGCGGCGCGAAGACGCCGGGCGTCGATGAGTGGGTCGCTGTCCTAGGCGATCAGCCGATTCTTATCTTGCTAGACGAGCTGCCAAGCTATCTTCAGATGGCTCAAGGCGAGCCCGTCGGCGCAACGACCCTCGGCGACCTGACGATCGGCGCATTGGAGCGCCTATTCAATGCTCTTCCGCGTTGTCCAAGGGCTTGCGTGGTCGTCACCAATCTCAAGGACGATGTCTATCTCGATGGCTCAGGGCAGCTTCGAACGCTTATCGAGAGCCTGACGAAACATTACGATCGCAATGCGCAAGCGATAACACCGGTTCAGCAGAACACGGGCGAGGTGTTCGCTATTGTGCGCAAGCGCTTGTTCGATGGACTGCCCTCGCCCGAGCGGATTGACGAAGTGGCGCAGGCCTATGTCGCCGCGCTCCAGAAAGCGAAGCGTGTCGACACAATCCCGACGACGCCCGAAATCTTTATTGAGCGTATCCGCGAGACTTATCCGTTTCACCCGTCGACCCGGGACATCGTCGCTCGCTTCGCCGAGAACCGGGGATACCAAAAGACGCGAGCGCTAATCCGCCTCTTGCGGCTTGCGGTGCGCGGCGTGATGTCGACGAATGGCAACGCCTTCTTGATTGGCCTTCAGCACCTCGACTTCAACGATCAGGCGACGATCGAGGAAATACGCAAGATCAACCCCGCCTATGGCAATGCGATCTCGCGTGATGTCGCCGATCGCGGCAACGCGCTGGCCGAGAAGATCGACGCCGCCGACGGCAACCCAACCGCATCAGCCGTCGCCAAAGTCTTGCTGATGTCGTCGCTTTCGGCGGCAGAATCGCCGCTGCGTGGCCTGACCGACGGCGAACTCATCGAGACGTTGGTCGACCCGCTGCTCGACGTTTCTGAGATTAAGGGTGCGCTGAGTCGAATCCAGGGACAGGCGTGGTATCTGTTCCAAGGCGTCGATCAGCGTGTCTTTTTTGGCCAGACGGCGAACGTCACTGCCGAGATCACCGAGATCGCATCGAATATCGCGGAGGAGCAGGTCGATCAGACGCTTCGCGCTAAACTGCAAGAGGTGTTCAAGCCCCGCACGGGGACGCTCTACTCGGAAAAGATGGCAATCTTGCCGGCGCTTGATGAAATCCAGCTAGACGATGAGCGCCCGACGCTCATTATTCTGGAACGGGCAGCAGACAAGTTGCCCCAGGACTTCGTTGATTGGTGGAACAAACAGGACCTCCAGAACCGGGTTCTGGTTCTCACCGCCGATCCAAACGCGGTAGCGATCCTGCGCCTGAGCGCCCGACGGATGCGGGCAATCGGTAAGGTCGAGGAGCGGATCAAGGCCCAACATGGCCAAGGCTCGCCGCAGATGGCCGAGCTCGAAGGTGTGCGCGATCGCGAGGCGAACAGCTTCACCAGCGCGCTTCGAGAGACTTTTAAGACGATTGTGTTCCCGATGACCAAGGCGCTGCGCCGCGTCGACGATTTCCGGATGGAGTTCGATCGCAACGACTATTCCGGCGAGCAGCAGATCGTCGATACGCTGACGAAGCGTGGCAAGTTCATCCCGACTGATCAGTTCGACGCGAAGTTCGACAATATCCGGCAGGACGCCGAGGAATTTTTGTTTGACGCCGATGCTGTGCAACAATCTTCGCTCCGTCGCAATGCGGCGGTCCGGCCGGGCTGGTTCTGGCTGCCGCGAAACGGTCTTGAGAGTTTGATACGCGCCTCCGTGCAGCGCGGGTTTTGGCGCGAGAAGGAAGGGCTCGTCGCCAAGAAGTGGGAGCGGCGTACGCGGGTAACTGCGCGACAAGACGATTTCGCCCAGGACCCGATGGTCAGTGGCCGGTTTCAGATCAACATCACGCCCGAAGATGCGGACACCGTCTATTTTTCTGAGAGCGGCCCGCCCGATCCGACAACAGCCCAGAAGCTAGACGGGCGCGTTTACGAAACCGCAGCCCCGGCCGTTTGGTTCCTCGCCGTCGACTCGAAGGGCGTCGCCAAGACGGGCGGCATTTGCGAGTGGCGCGCGCCGATCCGCGTGAAGCCTGACGTGAAACGCGTGTCGGGCGGATACAAAGTGTTGCTCGCCGCCATCCCGCGCGCAGCGCTGATCCGGGCGACTTTCGACGGCTCCGACCCCAAGACTGGGCCGGTGGTCCAAGGTGAGGTTGACGCGCCGAAGGGGGCGACACAGCTGCGCGTTGTCGCGGAGGTGAATGGTCAGTTCAGCCAGGAGGAGAGCGCGCCGCTCGCGACGGGAGGCGAGGACGGCAGAGGTGGGAAAGTCACTCCGACTAAAGCGACATTGAAGCCCGACGCCGCAGCCACGATGACATCCCGTTTCGAGCCGAAGGATACCGCAGCGGCGTTCTCTGCACTTGATCGATTGGCGAAAATCCCTGAGGCGAAGGTTCTAGGTGGCACTGTCGAGCTGAACGGCATGCGATCGGAGGCGGATTTCCTCACGCTGCGCCTTGGGCGCGACGTGCCCCTCAACGCGAGTCTTCTAGACCGTATGGTGAAGGCGCTCGCCACGATGCTCGGCGCGGAAGCCCCAACCGTGAAACTGCGCGTCGATGGGATTGCTTTTCCCTTGGGGCGGGATTTGATGACATTCTGCGATGCGTGCGGTGAGGACTTCGACCGCGTCGAGTGGACACAGGACTGAAGCCAATGGCGACCGCCCCTGCGAGTTTCGATTGCGTCGACATTTATCAGGAACACGGCTATCTCGTGCGCCTGACGAAGGGGCGCGAAGCGAAGGCGCAGGTCTTCGAGGTGTTCGGCCGCCCGCCGACGGAGCGCGAGCCGCAATGGGCTCCCGAGACCGTCTTGCGCTGCGAGGTTGTGCGGGACGTGTGGGATGTGATTTCACCCGAAGCCCGGGCCGAGTTCAACCGCCGCCTGAAGCTCGACGGCAAGCCGGTCGGACGCTGGGGCGCGGACGAGACCGCCGTGCAACGCCTGTTTGGCAAGGAGCTGCTCGTCCTGCTCTGGGCCGTGGAAATGGCCGATGTCAGGCCGGAGGAAATCGCCGTCGCGATCCGCAACTGGCACGGTCTGAAGCCCGAAGAGCGCTGGTGGCTTTATACCATGACGGCTGCGGCGACAGGTCTCGCCCATCAGAGCGGTATGGGCTGGCGTGGAGCGCTGCGGCTAGCGCTCTGCTTCGGAACAAGGTCGGATTCATTCAATCTCGGCGCAGTGGCGGGACGAGGAACGCTGGAGCCGCGTGTCAATTCCGAATTTTCGCCGCCGAAGAAAAAGAAGAAGCCGAGCCGAAAGAAGAATAACGATCCCGGCTCCCTGCTCGACGCGACGCTACCAGCTGAATGAGAACCTGATGGAGTTGGAATGACTGTCGCCGCCCGTGTCGATGCGCCTCGTGGACTTGCGCCCTTTTCGCTGAAGGACGAGGCCTCCTTCATCGAGCGGCAGTTTCCGGTCGGGCGGCTTTCGGCGGAGGCCTATAAGGAGCGGAAGGCCGGGTCAGGCCAGACCCTTACGGCGCTCGGGTCCTACTGGAAAGGGCGCAAGCCACTCATCCTTGTGCGTGCGGTGGTTCTCGGCGCCCTCTTGCCTGCGACCGATGATGCGGCGAAGGACCTCGACATCTTTCTGAAGCTCATGGCGATGGACGATGCCGCCTTCAGCCGACGCTTTGACGGTAGCCCATCGGAGTTCGCGCGGTTGTTCCCCGCCTATGCCGAGCTTGTCACCGAGGAAAGCGGGCGGAGACGCGTGTGGCGTGAGGACTTGCACGAGTCGGAACGGCAAGAACGAATGGCGGAAGCCTTCGCGAGCCTGCCCTATGCCGAGCGGTTGAAGCATGTTCGCCGCCCAGAGGAACTCGACGCGGCTAAATTGCTGGCCCCGATCTGGGGAGAAGTGAATCGCCATCTCGGCACGACCGTGACCTCAATGTCGGAGCTTGTCGAGCAGTTAGGCGTCGCGCGCTTTGGCCATCGGCCAAAGGTCGCGGACACTTTTTGTGGCGGCGGGTCTATCCCCTTCGAGGCGGCGCGGACTGGCTGCGATGTCTATGCCTCCGATCTCAATCCCGTCGCCTGCATGCTCACCTGGGGCGCGTTCAATATTATCGGCGCGAAACCCGAGAAACGCGCCGAGATTGAGGCACAGCAAAAGGAGGCGGCGGCTGCTGTCGACGCCGAGATCACCAGGCTCGGCATTGAGCACGACAAGGACGGCAATCGGGCGAAGACCTATCTCTACTGCCTGGAGGCACGTTGCCCGCGCACCGGCTGGATGGTGCCGATGGCACCGTCGTGGGTGATCTCTAAGACGCGCAACGTGGTGGCGAAGCTCGTGCCGGACCCCGTCAACAATCGCTATGCCATCGAAATTCACAGTAGTGTATCGGGGGCGGAGATGGCGGAAGCCGAGCAGGGAACGATGCGGGACGGCCGGCTCATCCACCCGATGAACCCAGAGCGTTCCGGCGTGGAGATCAAGACGATCCGCGGCGACTATCGCGACGCCGAGGGAGTTATGCGCAACCGGCTGCGACTCTGGGAGAAATCTGACTTCGTGCCGCGCCCAGACGATATTTTCCAGGAGCGGCTCTATTGCATTCAGTGGATCACGAAGGAGAGCATTGCCAAGGGTCGGCAGGAGACCTATTTCGCCGCCGTTTCGGAAGATGATCTCGTCCGAGAGCGGAAGGTGGAGTCAATCGTCGCCGAAAACCTCGGTCGATGGCAGGACGAGGGCCTTGTGCCTGATATGCAAATCGAGCCGGGCGACAAGACCGACGAACCCATCCGCACGCGGGGGTGGACGCACTGGCATCACTTGTTCGGCGCAAGGACGCTTTTGTGGGCGGCTAATTTCGAGCACTCCGCTTCGCCAGTGACCAGACTCAATCTGTTCCGTGGACTAGATTATGGGGCTCGTCTCTGTTCTTGGGATGTGGGTCACAAGGGGTCTAGTCCGCAGACAAAGCATGTTTTTGTCAATCAAGCCTTCAATACGATGGCTACATATTGCACCAAATCTGCTTTTGACTTGAATGAGGTTGCCACAATTGACGCAACTTTTTCACCGGTGCGATCAGTCCTTTCCATTAAATCCGTAGAAGCATGCCACTCACTTGAGAAGCCCGATATATTCGTGACCGATCCGCCCTACGCGGACGCCATTCGTTACGAAGAGATCACGGAGTTCTTCATCGCGTGGCTACGCAAGAACCCGCCGCCGCCTTTCGACCAGTGGACCTGGGATTCACGCCGTGACCTAGCCATCAAGGGTAAGGACGAGCAGTTTCGCCGCGACATGGTGGCTGCCTACGCCGCCATGACCCAGCACATGCCCGACAACGGCATGCAAGTCGTCATGTTCACCCACCAGGACGCCGGTGTGTGGGCCGATCTGGGCAGCATTCTCTGGGCCGCCGGCCTGCGCGTCACCGCCGCCTGGAACATCGTGACCGAGACCGAGAGCGCTCTGAAGGAGGGCAATTACGTCCAGGGCACCGTTTGCCTCGTGCTACGCAAGCGCCTCGGCGACGCCAATGCAAGGCGCATGGAAATCGAGGCCGAGATCGAAGAGGCGGTGGCGGCGCAGCTTGCCCGCCTTAATGCGCTCGACGACGCTTGGCACGAACGCACCCAAGCCGAAACGCTCTATACCGACGGCGATCTCACGCTCGCGGCCTATGCCGCCGCGTTGCAGGTCGTCACGTCCTATTCAAGTATCGACCGCCAGCCGCTCGACCGCGATCTCTATCGCAAGCTCGCCAAGGGCGAGACGACGATGCTGCGCGACCTCGTCGACTACGCGGCGCAGGTGGCCAACAGCATGCTCGTGCCGGAGGGTTTCCCGCGCGAGATGTGGCGCGATCTCGGCTCGGCCGAACGCTTCTATGTGCGCATGCTCGACATGGAGGCGAAGGGTTCCGCCAAGGTTGCGGACTTCCAAAACTTCGCCAAGAGCTTCGCCTTCGGCGACTATGCCGCGCTAATGGCCTCGACGACCGCCAACGCCGCCGCGCTGGCCGGTGCCGCCGACCTCAAGGGTCGGATGCTCTCGGGCGAAGGCTTTTGGGGCACGCAATTGCGGCAGGTCCTGTTCGCGATCTGGAAAACAATGGAGGGCGATCAGCTCGATCCCAAGCGCGGCGTCACGATCCTTAAGACCGAGTATTCCGCCGATTACTGGGCGCGTCGGCAAAAGTTGATCGGCCTTGCGAGTTATGTCGCTCTCAAGACGAAGCGCACCCGCTCAGATGAGAGCGCTGCCGCGCATGAACTCACAGAAGCGCTCAAGCTCGATCGGGTGTAACGCATGGCGATCGAGCGCTTTTCGTCCCGTCGCGAGGCGCTGGGACCGATTCTGACGACGCGGCTCGAGGGTGCTTCCCGCTACCTGCGTATCGCTGGCTATTTCCGCTCGTCGCTGCTGGAGGTCGTTGGCGAAGCGCTGGAAACGGTCGGTGAGATCAGGGTCGTCTGCAATGGCGACCTCGACCCCTACGACGTAAAGGTCGCCAGGGCCGCTCGCGACGGGCAGGAGGCGCTGGCCCGCACACTCGTCTCGTCCTGGCAGTCGACCGAGAACGGACTCGACTTGCTGCTTGCCCGCGAGCGCTATCGACGCCTGCACGATCTTTTGGTGTCTGGCCGCATGAAGGTCCGCGTCGTTCCACGCGATGTCGACAATGTTTTCGTCCACGGCAAAGCGGGCGTAATCGAGCACGCCGACGGGCGCGCCTATTCCTTCGTCGGCAGCGTGAACGACAGCGCGTCGGGCTTCCGGCACGCATATGAAATCCTCTGGGGCGACGACGAACCCGGCGCAGCGCAATGGGTGCGCGAGGAGTTCGAGCATTTCTGGGCGCAGGGGGTCGATCTGCCGGACGCAGTAGTCAAACACGTCGGCGCGATGGCGAGCCGGATCGAATATCGTTCGATCGAAGCCGCCCGCGATGCCGAAGGCGGTGTGCCGGTCGACGCCGTGCTCGCCGAGCGGCCGATTTACAAGGGTGGCCAAATCCTGCGGTCATGGCAAAAGCGCTTCGTGCAGACCTGTATCGAGGATTGGCGGCTGCATGGAAAGGCGCGCTACCTGATCGCGGACGATGTTGGTCTCGGCAAGACGTTGTCGATGGCGGCTGCGGCGCTGGTGCTGTCGCTTCTCGACGACAAGCCCGTGCTCATTCTCGCGCCCGCGACACTGATCTGGCAATGGCAGGAAGAACTCGAAGACAAGCTCGGTGTGCCGGCGGCGGTTTGGTCAACCCAGAAGAAGTGTTGGCTCGATGGCGAACGTCGGCCCCTGACGCAAAAGGGTGATTCGAGTCTCGCGGCCAAATGCCCATGGCGCATCGGCATCATGTCCACCGGACTCATCGTCAACGGTGATGATGAGGGCGAGCGCGGCGCGCTTGCAAAGAAAACCTTTGGCGTTGTGATCCTGGATGAAGCCCATAAGGCGCGGGCTTCTCGGGGAATGCAGGGACGCGACGCCGCAAAACCAAATAATCTGCTCAGCTTTATGCGCGCCGTCGCCCGCAACGCGGCCAGCGTAATCCTCGGCACCGCGACGCCCATCCAGCTCGACGCGGTCGAACTTTGGGATTTACTGGCAGCGCTTGGCCAAGGCGCGCCGCAGGTTCTCGGCACGCCATTCGACGGCGGAGAATGGATGCGTGAAGAGTCCGTTCGTTTCCTAACTGGTGAGCGACCATGGCCAGTGAACGACACAAACCGATGGGGCCTGTTTCGCAATCCGCTTCCGCCAGCCGCCGAGGACTCCGTGTTTCGAGACATTCGCAATGATGCGCGATTATCGCCGAAGGAAGTAATGGGGCCGCGATTTGATGCGCTTGGTCCCGACATTCGCACTGACTTTTTGCAGGATTTCCAGACGCTCGCCGAACGCCACAATCCGATCGTGCGTCGTGTCGTGCGTCGCACGCGACCGATGCTCGAAGAGCGGGGCCTGCTGAAGCGGATCGGCGTAATTGCGCATCCGCGTGCCGATGACGGCCTGCCCACGACGCTCTTTAAAGGCGGCGGGCTCGAAATGAGTCTCGCCTTTAGGACCGCTTATGAGGCGGCGGAGGGATTCAGCCGTCTCTATGCTCAACGTTGCCCTGGCGCGGGATTCTTGAAAACAATTCTGCTGCGGCGCATCGGATCGTCCGCAATGGCCGGGCTGGAAACCACGCGACGCCTCCTCGGCCGGATCGACACTGCGCTGCTCCCGGAAGAAGAAATCGGCGATGAAGGCGCGCCTACCGATACAGCGCCGCCTGATCCGCAAGAGATTCAATTCCTGCGAGACGTGGAACGAAATCTCGCGGCGGTCGTGGATGGCTCAGACACAGACCCCAAAGTGCAGATCGTGTTGCACTATCTCCGCGAGCGAAATTGGCTGGAGACAAACGGCGCGATCATTTTCAGCCAATACCGCACGACCGCCGAGTGGGTTCTCGAAGCCCTTTGTTCGGCATTCCCTGACGAGCCGGTCGCGCTCTATGCCGGCGGCACGGCGTCTTTCGTCCAACGAGGTCAAGAGCGCAGAACCGCGCCCCGCGAGCTGATCAAAAACCGCATCCAGGAAGGTGAGATAAGACTGGTGTGCGCTACGGATGCGGCATGCGAGGGCCTCAATCTCCAGCGTCTTGGCGCGCAGGTGAACATAGACATGCCCTGGAACCCGTCTCGGCTCGAACAGCGAAAAGGACGAGTTCAGAGAATCGGACAGGCGCGTGACGACGTGCATGTTCTGAATCTCCGTTACGCCGGCACTGTCGAAGATGAAGTCTACGCGGCGCTTTCAGAGCGATTTGGCGACATTTTCTCCGTCCTCGGTCAACTGCCAGACGCCTTTGAGGACGTTTGGATCGCGGCGGTCCTAAAGGATCGAACAGCCGTTAAGAATTTCTCTCAGAAGATCGAAGCCACGAAGCCGCCAATGGAGCTTCGTTACATGCGGGATGTCGCCGACGATCGTGGTCTGGACTGGGAATATACGGAGAAAGTCTTGTCTTCCCGCGACATCGACGAATGGATGCGGCAGGGTTGGTAGCCTGGGCGCGCTGATCACTCGGAGGGTTTTTTCGGATATGCCCGGTTTCGCTCGATATATCGGCATCGACTACTCGGGTGCAGAGACACCAATCGCGAGCCTGAAGAGCCTGCGCGTCTATTTGTTCTTCGTCGCCGCCATGGCGGACACCATATGGTCGAGTCAGCGTCACGCGCAATCGGCAGCGGCAAGGCTGTGGGGGGAAGGTGGTCAGTCACGGCCGCTATGTCGCGGTCTGGACGCTTCAGGCTTTCCAATTACACCAATCCGTCGATGTCTGTCCCTGAATGCCCTCACCCCAGTCCTGAACAGGCAACGGCCCATGATGGCGGGGCGTCCAAAGCAAACGTCTCGTTAACAACAATCCACTCATCCGGAAGTCAGAAGAGCAGATCACTCCCAAGCCGCTCCATGTCTTGATCACGGTTCACGTCCAAAGTCAGTCGCTTAACCACCCGCTCGCCCGTGCCCCAATCGTAGAAGGCAAACAATCTTCTTCGGTGGGGTGTTGGCGCGGGATCACGGAACCGCCTTTGAACCGGCCTTCCGTCAGTTGGTCGGCGAATTTTCCGAACCCTTGGAGATTGGAGGCCGGATTTCACGCTTCCAGCGCAGAAAATTGGCGGCGAATTTGCCACGCCGGAGAGGCTCCGCATCAGTCGACCCCGTAGCCGGATGCGCTGTAGCAGACTACAAAGGCAGAAACGCGAAAACTCGTGCAAACGGGGCGGGCCATACGTTCAAAATGGACCCGTCAGTGGAGGCCGATCATATAGGCGAGCACGTGCAGCGCCATCTCGGTGGCGACGCGCGGCATGGTCTTCATCAGGAAGTGGGTTGCTCCCATCCGCGCCTTGA
>Ga0181527_1002733_pt1 | contig 16223 bp, 15 predicted proteins | sample PEATcosm2014_Bin_30_FD_119762 | JGI IMG/M metagenome (GOLD analysis project Ga0181527, IMG submission 119762) | Peatland microbial communities from MTU Mesocosm Facility, Houghton, MI, USA - PEATcosm2014_Bin06_60_metaG | ecosystem: Environmental > Terrestrial > Soil > Wetlands > Peat | place...
ACAAGAACTACTAAAACGATTCCAGCCAAAGATGCTGCGATAGATCCACAGATTTCTTTTCGATACCATCGCCTTATTGAATATGAGACGATCAATGCCGGCATCACCAATGACCAAAATGTTAATTCTTTTTTGAGACAGTCCCAGTAATTCATGCTTATGGCAACCACCAACAACTTGCACCAATAGTCCATGCTGCAAGAGATGCGGTTTCGACTGCAGCGATATACCCCGCGGAGCTCCCAGCGCCCAATACGCCCGCAGCGCCAACCGCAGCAGCATTTGTGCCCACCGCTCCAACAATTGCTTCGCCAACAATCATTCCTCCGGTAAGAGCAGCTCCAGCTCCACCTGCAGCAACGCCACCGATGACGGTAGTTCCTGCAGCAATCATGGTGGTTCCTGCAGCCGCAGTCGTTGCAACCGCTGCGCCGGCCGTTCCGGTAATTACTGCTGCCCCACTTGCAGCAGTCGCTGCAGATACAGCACCTACAGTTCCGCCAACAGTCACAAGAGGCACCGCTGCAACAGCAACACTTGAGACTGCTATAGCAGCTGGAGCTCCGTATGCGACGCCTTTGGTGGCCCAATAGAGAATATTGCCTAATATGATGCCGCCGCCATTAAGGCGACCATTAAGATGAAGAGCATAATCATTGCTTTCATTAAATCTGACGAGCTTTAAATATGCGCCAGCTGCAGTTAATTTTGCCAATTTATCGGATGATATACCCCGAAGCTCTTTATCAACGTAGCAACGTTGAATATGATGCGACTCGGTATCGCTTTCGACTCTGAAATCATTACCCTCATGAATGAGAGTGAGTCTATTTTGTGCACCTGCCTGACTTAGACATGATGACATAATTATAGCAAGGGCAAACGAACCCTTTTTGATGTGTAACATAGGTTACTCCGTATATGATTAAACGTACTGCTTAGCATTCAAATCATTGCGTATTTGCATGCTCAATGATTGAACATTTCCTTCAAGTGCTTCAATTACGAGATCTCATCTACTCTTTTTACTATCTCACATAATCTTCAACTTTTAAGCATCTTAGAGCTGGAGATTAGATCAGATGGCGCAAATTCCTTTTTATGTTCATTGCTACTTCTTTTTTTTGTAATTACGGGCATCAATCATATCTTTATTTCAAGAAACTACAATGAATATCAATAGCTCATTTTACCAGTAATGTATCCATTTGAATTTGAAACATCATATGCCGCATTGTCAAAAATTGAACTATCGACGATAAAAGAAAACGGGTGATGAAAGCATTTTCTCTCATCACCCGTTTCTTTGTTTAAAACAACATTAATCGTTGCACACTTCTCGCTTTAAACGCCTCCATGTAGAAGAAAGGCCATTGCCACTTCTTCACATGCACTTGGAATACCTAAAGCTACATTTTGTTGCGTGTCCTTGTTTTTTTTCAAACAGTTTTCATATTCCTCTTTCGCTTTCATCGACCGCTCAATTTCCGCTTGCTCCATTGCAGCCAGTTTTTTTTGAGATGCATCTTGTGCTATCGATTTTGCAACCGGAACGGCAATAGCTGAGGCATTCGCGGCATACTGGGCATACTTCGCCGCTTCACTTATCTTTTCAGGATCTGCAGTAAGAATTGCATTTTTTGCAGCATCTGCACGGTCAGCAATGTTTTGTCCGACTGCGGCGACAGCCGGTAAAAGTACTGGCGCGTAGAAAACTCCCGCAGCTATGGCTCCACCTGCTATTGCAGCCCCTGCGACCCATTTCCATACTGATACCCCTTTATTGGGAGCTTTTTCTGTTGCTGCCGGTGTTGCTGCGCATAAATGCGCACTCAATAATATAAGTACTATTTTTTTGAACATGGTTATTTCCTGTTATGTTTTAAGCAATGTAATGCTCGTTGAGCCTTTTTTTCTCACCCCGGAAAAATGTATGGTTTTATGTCTTGAGTTATCATGTGGAATAAGCCAATGATTATACCTGCAGCTCCAAATCCAAGAGCCACATCGGTGAGCGTGTGTAATCGTTCCACAGATTCTACACTTAAATTTGAATACTTGCGTAATGTCCGCGAGGATGTAATGTATGCTATTGCTGCAGCCGTGCCACACCCTAACGCACAAACAATAGCTGCGGCCTTTGTAAATTCATTTTTTGATGTAAGTGCAGTAGACACACCTCCGCATCCAAGGGCACACGACAGATAGTTGTTTGCCCGACTCATGTCACTATCTGGAATGTCTTGCGTCGGTTCTTCTTGAAAATACTGCTTCTCAGTTTGTTGCGTGCGTATATCAACGCTACTCTCACCAATGATTGCGCATGGTACTAGCAATGCGCTTAGAATCATACCTTTAAAAGTCATGATTTTCCTTTGATTATGAATATAAAAATATTTATCTTATTTATTGAACGCATTAGATATGGCTACCATTCTTGCCAATTCACCGCGCGAGTCCAATAAACCAAAGGCTTGAGCTACCTCTTGAAGTAATTTAATGCTCGTTGACCCTTTTTTTCTCACCCCGGAAAAATGTATGGTTTTATGTCTTGAGTTATCATCTGTAATACGCCAATGATCATACCTGCACCTCCAAGTCCACGAGCCGCCTCTGCGATTCCGTGTAATCGTTCCACAGATTCTACACTTAAATTTGAATACTTGCGTAATGTCCGTGAAGATGCAATGTATACTGCTGCTGCAGCCATGCCACACCCTAGCATACCAACAATAGCTCCGGCTTTTACGAATTTATTTTCTAACGCAAGCAGCGGGCCTGCAGCTCCACAGGCAGACCACAGATAATCGTTCACCCGACGCATGTCTCTATCTGCAATGTCTTGCGTTGGTTGCTCCGCGCGTATATCAACGCTGCTTTCACCCATGATTGCGCATGGTACTAACAGTGCGCTTAGAATCATACCTTTAAAAGTCATGATTTTCCTTTGATTATGAATATAAAAATATTTATCTTATTTATTGAACGCATTAGATATTGCTACCATTCTTGCCAATTCACCGTGTTTATCCAATAAACCAAAGGCTTGAGCTACCTCATTACAGGCTGCAGGAGTACCGAGCGGCCCCTTTTCACGTTCCTTCCCATTGCTCATAAGACATTCTCTTAGCTCGGATCTCAACTGAATCAATTTCAATCGCTCCTTGGCTTCAAGCGCAGCGGCTTGCTCGGCTTCGCTTGGAAAAAAGTATGATTTTGCATGATTACCAATTGTATACATATTTCCAAGAAACTTGCCCCCTTCCCAGACGTGACTCAGCCAGTTGAATGATGTTGGTGGAGTGGGGCCTTGTGGTGTTGATGGAGTAGCGCCTTTTCCTGAGGCATCAGGCAAGCTGGGTGATGTTGGTGCAGCAGCTCTTGCCGCTTTAATCAACTTGTCAGCCAAGCTGGTTGGTGTTGATGGGGTGGCGCCTGGGATATTACCAGCAGGTCTTGCGATTTTATCAATCCAGCTGGGTGATATTGGTGGAGTAACGCCTTTTAATTTATTCACCCAGTACTCAGTAGCATCATCAGCAGGCCCTGCAAAACTATAGGAAAATCCTTGTGCCCCAGCGACAACAATTACCGCAAATAACATTTTTTTCATACTATTTTTCATGATTAATACCTTATTAATTATACTTAATGCTCAATGCATCATTTTAAAACCACAAACACACATAGGTGCGCGAAAGCACATCCATGTTTTTTCTACAATTTTGAATAATATCTATTTCTGAAAAAGGGAGTCTTCATACAAAGTGCTTTAGTAATCGAGCAGGATTACCCCGCAGCACAGTCGCAACAGCAATGCTCGAATGAAGACCCATATGCGTCCCCCTTAGTCGTCCCATAGAGAATATTGCCTCTTATGATGCCGTCGCCATTAAGGCGACCATCAATTCGACTCTGAAATCATTACCCTCATGAACGAGGGCGAGTCTATTTTAGGTCATTGTCTGACATAGACATGATGACACAATTATAACAAGGGCAAACGTACCCTTTTTGATGTGTAACATAGGTTACTCCGTATATGATTAAACGTACTGCTTAGCATTCAATTCATTGCGTATTCGCATGCTCAACGATTGAACATTTCCTTCAAGTGCTTCAATTACGAGATCTCACCTACTCTTTTTACTATCTCACACAATTTTCAACTTTTAAGTATCTTAAAGCAGAAAATTATGATCAGATGGAGTAAATTCCCTCTTATGTCCATCGCTACCTCTTTTTTTGTAATTACGATGACTAAGATTACCTTTATTTCAAGAATTTACAATAAATATAAATAACCGGCTTTTTCCTGTAACGCACGTATTTTAATTTAAATATTATATGACTTTTTGTCAGAAATTTAACTGTCGGCCATAAAAAGAAACGGGTGATGAAAGCATTTTCTCTCATCACCCGTTTCTTTGTTTTGTACGTTTAAATCACAATCTCATTTAATACATCAAGGCCATCCAGCAGTAGTTTTCTCATCCATGAGAAAACTCAGTGCGCCCGGGTTATATAAAGGTGATCCAAGATTACCTGGATGAATTGAAATATTCCAGGCCTTTTTGATTTTAAAGGAGAGGCTTGAGATGGTTCAAGAAGGCATCAACAAGCTATCTTTGATAACAATTGCAGATTCTTGATCGAGGGTAATTTTGTCGGGACTCTGCCGGATAAGGAATGCAGGCCCGTCAGACAACGTGTCCGAAGTCCTTCGACTTCGCTCAGGATGCGCGGGGCGGAGACGGAAGCTCCCGCAGGGAGCGAAGACTGGTGGAGGCGATGGGAATCGAACCCATGTCCGCATTATAGTAGGCACGAAGCACTACATGCTTATTTTCCGTTTATACCGATTGACTGCTCCGGAAACCCAACATTATCAATAGGTCAGTTTCGTAATACTGCCGCGCTACGCTACCAAAAATCCTCGCAACGGCAGGTCTATCTAAGGTAATACGAGTTAGATAACGGATAGAAACGTTATGCTAAACAAGACCAATTAAACTACGCTTACGCGAAAGTAGGCTGAGCGTACCCAGCTTGGTTTACAAACATAGAGTTTGCACTTATTGTTTTCGATTGTTTGTTTAACGAGCACTCAATCAACGCTCGGCATGCTCTCACGTGTTCTCTTTAACACGTCGAAACCAGTACGCCCCCGAAAGACTTCAAAGATAAGTAGATATAGTATACCATAAGCTGATTTATTTGTAATTATTTAATGTATCTCCAGGAATAAGCCAGGTATAAAAGAGTAAATTATTATCGATCTAGACGTCCTCAGATTCATTTTTACCCTCAACGGCAAGCCATTCCTTGGGGAGCAAGCAGCCAAGACCTTCGAAGGCATCCATGCCAACCTCATTACTGGAGTCCAGAATAGGAACAGGGCTCTGCTGAATTGGAATAGCACTCTGCTGAATTGGCTCTGGCATATTTTCATTTTTAGCGACTACATCTTTACTCTGGGTCTGGATCTTATCGATGGATTTAGCGAGGGGAGACTTTTGCTTGCGAGCTGTATTTTTATAGGCTTTAACTCCATGGTCGATCAAGATTTGCAGTGTTTTTTGAGCCTGTTCAGTTGACTGCTCATTTGCTCGAAGCTGCAAAAAAGCCGCCTCTGCCACATCATAGAGTGTATACGGTATCGGTTGATTTTCTTCTTTGTCCTTCCTCAGACCCGCGGCCGCTGTCCGCTTTTCTTGTGGATAGAATTTATAGGTGAAATTAATACCTTCGGATGGATAGGATCGTTCATACAATGCCAAAAAAGGAGACAATAACTCTGCATCCCCCTTAATTACTAATGCCTTTAAAAATAACTGCATGATAAAAGGCTTTATCCGCAGTTTTTCGGCCGAGGGAATATTGGCCACACAAGATCTTTTATCATAAAGAACGTAGCGTATCTCTGAGTATACTTCCTCTGCTTCGCGAGCATCTCTTGAATCTCCCACTACAATCCTATATATTCCGTCCTGTATAGCTTTCTCGTTAACATTAAGATCAAACTGCTGCTGCGATAAACGTCTCTTTTTGTGCATGCCGTAGGCTGGCATAAATGCGCAACATGCTGCAATAAACAACCGAAATATCATTTTCAATATCCTCCTTTCAGCTCCCGCTGAGTCTGGCGATTGATATCGCGCTCTCTGAGTTCTTCTTTTTTACCAGCCGCTTTCTTGGCCTTACAAATACCAAGTTCAACCTTAATTTTGCCGCGCTCATTAAGATACATGCGCAAGGGAACTACCGTAACACCTTTGCGGGAAATATCGCCTATCAAGCGATTAAGCTCTCGTTTATGCAAGAGTAATTTACGCGTACGCGCAGGATCGAGCTCCTTTGAATACGCTCGCTCATAAACGGGAATATTTGCATTTATCATAAAAAGCTCACCTTCATGAATCGTGGCGAAAGCTCCGATCAGCGAGGCATGGCCAGCACGAAGTGATTTTACTTCATCACCTTGCAAAACAATGCCAACTTCGAGTTTCTCGAGGATTTCGTAGTCGTGAAAGGCTTTTTTATTTTGGGCTATGATCTTCAAGAGGGCCCCATATTTTGAACTAGGTATTTATATTTCATACATACATAAAGCATAACAAAAAGCTTATAAACAGACTATTACTGATTTTGAATTATGGTCTGATTATGGGCATAGCGCCCAAATACTCGCCTTACCAGGGGGTAAGCCGCACACGCCATGAAAATACCAATCACATTGCAGCCAACCACGAAAGGCAACAGTGTCACATTATTGATACCCACATAATGGGCTAAAAAACCTTTAACTGAATGCATCCAGATCGGATCCCATGCCACTACATCCACATCGGCCAATAACCACTGTCCAAACCAATATCCGCCTAAATAGAGCGGAATCATAGTCCAGGGGTTATGAATGAGGGTGCAGGTGATGAACATTACTGGGGCATTCAATCGAAAAAGTGCTGAAAGGGCCAGGATAACGACCGATTTAATACCGACCAACGGGGAAAATGCAAGATAAATGCCCGTACAGCATGAAAGCGTAAGCGTGTGAAGACATCGCTCAGCGTGCATAATGCGCAGACATGCTGCCTTGATTCGATCTAAAATCATCGTTAAAAAATCACTTTATTTTTACTGGTTATGATCAGGGATTAAGATCGCTCTCAATACCTCAAAATTGTGGATTTGAATGAGCTTTGCTATTTATATCACTCTACGCTATTATTATTGTGATGTAAAATACTCAATTTTCTTAGTATAAATAGGGGTTAGTATGCTTAAAGGTACTCTCCGCACTGTCTTAATAACGATCTCTCTGGTAACGCCTATTTTCGCAAATCAGTCACGCAATAATACACTCAAAGATCTACCGCGAAATACCAATATTTATGTTGCCAGCATCCAATTTCCACCAGTAATTAAAGAATTGCCCGACATTCGAGCATACTTTGCGGGCACAAAACCAATCTGCGAAAAAGACAATGCCCTCCATCGTCTTCTTTTTACTATCTCAGCAGAACGCACCATGCTAAAGCTATATATTTTAGTTGCTGAAAATCCCTCATTTCACTTTGACGAAACCGTTCAATATTTAAAACAACCAAATGATGCATATAAGTTATGGTCTGTGGAGTTGATGCATAAAAAGCAACCCGAAGCATCTGGATCAAAAACTGTAGGCGGAATCAAGCTTAATAAAGATGAATCACCATATTCCTGGATCATTCACGAACAAACTATTGATGAAAAAACAGGCAAGATTCCCGACAATACGCTCGTTATAAAATATAATCCAAAATTGGTTGACCATTTAGAGGGCGGCTCTGGTGCTGAACTCCCTAAAATTATGATGGCATCCAATATTCTGGAGCTCGTCGGATCAAAAGAGAAGCTGCATGATCTTTCAATCAGTTATGTTCTCTCCGCCCTTGATCTTGATACCATTCATGCTCGCTGCGAACAGGAAATAAAATATCATCCAAACGTTAACCGCATCACTGTCTGCACGACGTAAGGCGAACATGTATGGCACATCTTACTCTTGGCATCGAAACGTCATGTGATGAAACCGCAGCAGCAGTATATGATTCTGAACGCGGCATCCTTTCCAATAAACTATTCTCGCAAATTGATTTGCACCGTATCTATGGCGGCGTAGTTCCTGAAGTTGCGTCACGTTCTCATTTAGAGAAAATAAATCTCATCGTACAGGAAGCGCTTGATGCAGCGCACGTAACACTCAATGACATCGATGCTATCGCCGTCACGAGCACTCCAGGCCTTGCCGGATCATTGTTGGTGGGATTATGTTTTGCAAAGGGAATTGCATGGTCCTTCGACGTTGCTCCTGATCGTCACCATCCTTCGACTTCGCTCAGGACGAACGAAAATCGAACCATGCCGGACACGCAGGATGAACGGGGCATGAAACTCATCGGGGTCAATCATCTTGAAGGGCATGCATTTTCTGCCTTTCTCGAACACGATATTCCTTTTCCGCATCTTTGCTTGACTGCATCTGGTGGACACACCGCATTATATCTCGTACGCGGCTTTGGCGATTATGAAGTCATCGGACAAACACTGGATGATGCTGCTGGAGAGGCATTTGATAAAGTTGCCAAACTGATCAATCTCCCCTATCCAGGCGGACCCGTCATTGAAAAGTTAGCACGCGAAATGGAATTTAAAGATTTCTTTCATTATCCACGCACAAAAGATACTGGTCTCGATTTTAGTTTTTCTGGGTTAAAGACTGCAGTACTTTACGATTTGGTGAAACGAAATGCCTACTCGATGGCAGAAAAAAAATTCACACAACCAGACAACGAACAACTCAAAAAAGAAGTTGCAAGCTCCCTGCTCGTCTGCATCGCAGATATTTTTGAGCACAAATTAAGTCTTGCGTTTGCGCAACATCCCTCAATAAAAGCGTTTACGTTTGTCGGCGGCGTTGCTTGCAATAAATATATCAAGGAACGTTTACGAATCCTTGCCGAGCGCCGCGGTAAATCCTTCTTTTCCCCTGCACCGCAATACTGCACCGACAATGCAGCCATGATCGCACTCGTTGGAAATTATAAAGCACAACAAGGAAAATTCTCGAGCCTTGAGCTGGACGTTTTTGAATCGGTCTGATCAATTCAATATTGTGCTTATAAATGCAAAGCGCCCTTAAATACTGTTAAAATTCGTTCCCGTTCTTCCTGCGAACATTGATGTTGAAGTACATGCTGAATCCATGGGCTGACGGTATCGGAACCTTGATTGCGACAATGCGCTAATGCGTGCCAGAGAAGCATTAATACAGGAGGGTGAGTTGGAATGCAGATCATGCGTTTGCGTGTTTTATCTTCATATTCAATATTTACATCGTTGCCATCTTCAGAGAATTGAGCCTTGCATATCTTAAGTGCGCGGGACGTCCAGGATTTCAGGCGCGCAATGACATCATTTACTTCTAAATCAACGAGAACAACACCATTTACACATTCAAACTGCCCTCGATAAAGATCTCGCACCAGGAGTTTTGTGCCTGTTGGCGACACAATAAGATTTGGCTTGTGAGCGGTAAGAGAGATATCATTGTCTATTTTGCCAGATTCAATATCTATGATAAGAAGCCTATGCGTCTGGCACTCTTCGACATCATTTTCTTGAGCGTAAAGCAAACACAGTTTTTTATCTGAAGGAAAGAGAATTTCTTTAATATGAGAGACAAACGCGTTTAATGTTATAGAGCGGGCATTCTTGTTCGCTAGGTTCACCAATGCTATCCCTGATTGAGTAGTGTAGGCAGCATATGCATTTTTAGGTGAAAAACGAAGCAAGACAGGATTTTCAGTTAATGAATGAATGATCTCATTGGTTGCAGCGTTTATAATGGTATTAGCTTCAGCATTATAGTGGAGCATTTTGTCAGAAGAGCTTTCATCTATGCAAGGGGAATTGAGTGGAGTACAATCATAGATCTCAACATCTTTATCATGACGCTGAATAACAATGTTCTTACCATCTTGAGTAAAATCAACGTTGACTATCCTGTGATCCTCCTCAGATTGCTGCCTAAAGCGTTGCAGCAGAGTATTATTTTTTAAATTAATAAGAAAAGCTCCCGCAGACAGGGGATTATTATCTGGCTGTCTATATAGATCTCTCAGGAGAAGCATATCGTTATGCGGAGATAAGATGAGTTCTGGCTTATAATCAGGACAAATCTTAAATTTTCTGAGCGTAGTGCCAGATAAAGCGCCTATGATTAATAATTCTGCCGGATAACCCAATACGCATAGAATATTTGAGTCGAAAACAATCTCGTGAATAGAAGAAAAACCGTTCACCCTCCATGCCAGCCCTGCCGTATCACAAGAATTATCTATCTCTATCACTCTTATTTCGTTAGTCAATCGGTTGCTATCAGGACATACCATCACCTTTCTTCCATCGGAAGAAAACCGCAGAAATAATGGTTCTTCATCTAACGCACAAATATTTTTATTGTTGCTCGTATTTATGATGCCATTTTCGGTATATTTCAACATTCCATCTGGCGATTCTGCATCTCTTCGTGGACGTATCATTGAAGCCGCCAAAGGCGGAATTTCAGGGGCTTGAGCCTTCGGCAAGGGTACGAGTACGTAGGGATCTATGCCATCCACTGCACTCGGCGGAAGGTTATCAAGTTCATTAAGGTTATCCCTTTTTGATATTAAATAATTGAGATAATGATTCCGCGTAGATTCTCTATTCATTCGAATTTTGAAAATTTTTGAGAAGGCATACAAACTTTCGGGAATCTGAAGAAAATTTGCGATTTTTAAATGGGCCACACAAGCAGATGGAGATTTGTGCCCGGAGAATATTGCATTCTCTATATCCTCAAATTTTGCTTTTTCAGTTTTTTCCAATCTTGTTGCAAAGGGCATTGCGGCAATTTCTTGATGCGATAATACATCGCCATGGACAAGGTTTAAAATTCTGGGTACTGCGTCCCAAAAATGTTCGTTAAACGTGATAGAAGATATTGCCAGTGGAATTGCTCCATTATGGTCTGCATTGTCTGTGTCCTTGCAAAGATCGAAAACAGTCGTCGCCAAAAGAGCTCGATTGCGATCGATTTCTACAGAGCCATCGTTACATTGAAAAAGTAGCCTCTTTGATGATGAAGATTCTTCATCGGATATTTTAATTTTTTTGAATGAATCATTCATCGTGTAGGCGTATGGTGCAATAAGAGCTAAAGACAATGTAATGAAGCGTAGAAATTTCATATGTTGTTCCATTTAAAATAGGTTCTGTTGACTTTTCAAATTCAGAAAGATAGTGAATGGGTTGGCTTTAAAATCCTCTCCGTTCAGGATGAACTGAATAAGGAATTATTCATTGGAATTCAAAGATGATGCGATGTTAAAATGATATCAATTTACTGAAACGTCGCCTAATAATGTTTAATATTTTTCAAGCGTTTCCGAAAGAAAAGGCGCCTGTGTACGAATTTGTACACAGGCGCCTTTTCTTATTTTCAAAATAGTTATTCGTGATGACTGCCGTTGCCATTACCGCTACCGGTACTGATAGTGGCTGTGGTTTTTTTGTTGATTGAATCAACAAATTCAACATTGGATTTGAACTTCTTCATCTTATCAATCAAGAATTCCATGCCCTCAACGGTATTCATGCCCGCCAAGAATTTCTGCATTACCCAGACTTTATTTAATTCTTCTTCTGAAAGAAGCAGATCTTCACGGCGAGTGCCTGAAATCAAGAGGTCAAATGCTGGATATACACGACGATTTGAAAGCTTGCGAGTCATATGAATTTCCATATTACCCGTACCTTTGAATTCTTCGTAAATTACTTCATCCATTCGAGAACCAGTTTCAACCAATGCGGAGCCGATAATAGTGAGCGAGCCGCCTTCTTGGGTGTTACGCGCAGCACCGAAGAATCTCTTTGGCCGCTGCAATGCATTGGCATCAACACCACCAGTGAGAATCTTACCCGAAGCTGGCGCTATTGCATTATATGCACGTGCGAGACGCGTAATTGAATCGAGGAAAATTGCAACATGCTTGCCGACTTCAACAAGACGCTTTGCTTTCTCCAGCACCATCTCAGCTACTTGCACGTGACGTTCTGCCGACTCATCAAAGGTTGAGCTAATTACTTCTGCCTTATTTCCAACAGTACGCTTGATATCAGCAACTTCCTCAGGACGCTCATCAACGAGTAAAACTATAACGTGTACTTCTGGATGATTAGCGATAAAGGCTTGAATGAGATCTTTTTCTAAAACGGTTTTACCCACTTTTGGTGGCGCAACAATCAAACCACGTTGACCATGCCCAATTGGGGTAAACATGTCCATGATACGGGTTGAAATAACACGTGGATCATATTCAAGATTGAACTTTTTATCGGGATGCAATGGTGAAAGACGATCAAAATGCATACGGTCACTCATCGTGAGTGGATCTTCAAAGTTAACTTTGTTCACCTTAAGCAATGCAAAATACTTTTCATTATCTTTTGGCTTGCGAATAACGCCGAAAACTACATCTCCAGTACGTAAATTGAATCGACGAATCTGCGATGGTGAAACATATATATCATCTGGTCCTGAAGCGTAGTCATATTGAGCTGAGCGCAAGAATCCAAATCCATCTGGTAATTTTTCTAATACCCCCTCAACTTCCAATTCAAGGTCTGGATGCGCTTCAATATATTTAACTCGCTCAAGCAACTCTTGTTTTCTCATGAGATTTGCGCCCGTTATTCCTAATCGGCGCGCATAAACATTCAATTCAGTGAGAGACATCTCATCGACTGGAATTTTCTGAAACTCTGTTGAATTTTTTTGATACATGTCACGATCGCCAGCATTATTATTCATGGCATTGGCATCTTTGTTGTGACGTATGTTTTGTTGACGCTTTTGGTCGCCACCTTTTTTATCTTGACCCTGGCGTTGTTGACCTTGCCCGCGACCTCGTGACTTAAAATCTTGATGTCGATCACGTTGTCTGTGGGTACTATCTCGTTGCTCAGGTCCTGATTGCTCTTGCGGCACAAAACCATGCTGATCGATTATATCGTCGGGCATAGTGGCGCGCGGCTCAAATCTTTCAATATCCTGAGACTCATCTTCTTGCAATGAGCGTTTGTTCATTGACTTTAGTGGCTTATCTTGAGCCATCGTTCACATCCTCCTACGAACAGAAATAATTATATGAATACATAGCATAAAAAAATGCCTTATCACATTCCTTCGAGTCGCATATAACTATCAATAAAGAATTATCACGCTCTTTTAAATGCTGCCACAAGCCCAATAAGCCTTCCTAGGCCATATTGACTTAACATCTTAAGAATGGAATACCGACTTTGTTTATGCAAGCATTATCTGCACTGCGCATCTAAATGCTTATACTATTTGATTCTTACTTGGGCTCTTTATAGAGCATCATCATAATAGGGCTTGCTATGTAAATTGAAGAGTACGTACCAAATATGATACCTACCAATAATGTCAGAGAGAAATCTCGCAATCCTTCTCCGCCTAAAAAAAACATTGAACCAACCGTTAAAGCCGTTGAAAAGCTTGTTAGCAAGGTACGGCGAAGTGTTTGATTCAAACTTGTATTAACTATGTCATGCAGTGATTGACCACGCATTTTGACTAAATTGGTTCTAATTTGAGAGAAAATAACAATGGTATCGTTAATGGAATATCCAAGCACCGCAAGGATAGCACCAATAACGTCAATTGAAATATCATGATCTAAAAAGAGGATTACCGCAACCATCACAAACGCATCGTGACACAATGCCACTACTGCGCCTACTGCAAATGCGGTAGACCAGAACGTAAAGGCGATATAAAGAAGCATAGCGATCAACGCGATAAGAACGGCACGCATTGATTTCCAACGCAATTCTTCACCCATTCCTGCACCAACACCTTCAACACGAAGTAAAGTTGCATGCGTATCAGGAAGCTCTGCATTCAATACGGTTTGCATGCGTGCGCCAACGCCCTGCGCGTTATTTTCAAATTCTTTTACCCGCACAATAATTTCATTCTCAGCGCTAAATTCCCGAAGAACCGGATTTTTCCAACCATTACGATCAAGCACATCGCGCACTTGTGATCCCAAGACTGGCTTGCTGAATTTAAAGAGAGCTTGCGTACCACCCGTAAAGTCCACACTATAGTTGAATGCCTCACCACGCTGATTAACGCGATACACGTAAGTGCCTATAAACGCTCCTATAAGAGCCAATGTAAAAAGCACTACAAAAGGACGATATTTTAGAAAATCAAAACGATATTGAGGATGTTGATATTCAACCATGAAATACTCTCCGAGCCATTAGCTGCATAAAAGGGTTTGCGACATAATTATAGAGATTTTGTAACAAGATTTGAGCTATTGAGCAAGTTTTTTATTTTACTTCGAAATCCCACCGGTGCTTTAGTGCCAACACAAGCGAATAGAATAACCTTGCGTAGCCAAAACTTCCTGAAGCATTACTGCCGCATTCGCCTCGACTACCCTTATCCTGAACTGCGAGCAAAGGAAAACGAAGAACTTTGGCACGTCACCTAGATATTTCAACTTACGAAGGCTGAACTACTGAAACGTATTTGCGGCCTTTAGCTCCATAGTGAAATTTGATCACGCCAGTGCCTTTAGCAAAGAGCGTATGATCGCTTCCTTGACCAACTGAAACACCTGGAAACACGCGATTTCCGCGTTGACGAACGATAATCTCGCCGCCAGTTACTCGATGACCATCAAAAATTTTTATACCAAGTCGCTTACTATGACTATCACGACCGTTACTTGTGGACCCGCCGGTTTTACTCGTTGCCATTGTTATCCTTTATGAGAAGACCAATATGTGACTGTTTTTACTTATTTTTTAAGACTTGATTGGAGATCGTATAAGAACCATACGATACAACTATTATTATGGCAAGATTAGCCTCAAAAGTCAATAACTTGAGCTATTTAGGCTGACTTTTAGAGGTGCCAACCTGGAGCAAACCTGGAAACGTAGCTCTGGCTCTAAAAGGGCCCCTGAATCCAGGAGCCCTTTTCTTATTTTTTATTTGCCGTCGCTGAAAAACGCGTGCTTTCTGCTACGCTCTTCGAGTTACGAAGAACATGTTAGCGCGCCCGCCCGGCGAAGCTTTACGCGAAGCCTAGGTGGATGTAAGCGAATAGAATATCGAGGGCCCCTGAAATCAGGGACCCTCGATATTCTTGTTATTTTCACAGAAGAATAGGATTGGTGAAAGACAAAACTCCTCCCGTCACATATCCAAGCACGTTGGTTATGTTTGCCGCAGTCCGCACCTTTGATTCTGCTTCTGGTGTCACCTCGCAGCGGATGAGATTTTTAGAATTGGTTGGGTCAATGACATAGGCATGGCGTCGGACCACATGTTCAACCGCCGAGTGCCTTAACTCGCCCGCAACCATCGCTGCAGGCAAACTAATAAGGCCTGTCGCACACAGTCCGGCTACCGGCCCACCACGGAAACCATAGAGTCCAACCCTCAGTCCCGTGCCCATAATATAGCCTTGCGCAACTCCTGCTGTAAATAAAGCAGCCGACTCAGAAGCATTAAGCTTCGTCCTCATATCGGGCTTAGCCTGCCCAAAACCAGCTTGCATAGCTGATACTGACATTACTGACACGGCCATCAAAGCCGTCTTATATGTTTTATAAGTGTTCATAATCGTTGCCTCCATAAGCAATAATAATGTGATTTATAATATTCTACTTCCAGTATACCACACAAGAACCCGCTGTAAAACGCCCCCAGGTCATGCCTGCATCTTGCCTATTCGATCCTGTGAAGCGCAAGAGATTGGCATGGAAAAGGGCCCCTGAATCCAGGAGCCCTTTCTTATTTTTGCTCATATTGCAGATTGCTTATGCTCCAGCGAAAGTTGCAGTTGCACCCACCAATGATCCCAGTAGATCACAATCATGCATATTCTGCTCTACCTGCTGACGCGTCTCCGAGTCACTAAAACATCCAGCATACAATCCATAGTAGAATCTCTTAAGGAACATATTGAATACCATTGCTGATGCCAAACCGGCATAGTTTCCACTCTGAGCAAGATTTGCATAAAGACATCCGGATAGAACGCCATATGCCGCAGGAATCACGTTTTCCCTTTTGACTTCTGAGCGCGTTC
>Ga0181527_1002735_pt1 | contig 16215 bp, 14 predicted proteins | sample PEATcosm2014_Bin_30_FD_119762 | JGI IMG/M metagenome (GOLD analysis project Ga0181527, IMG submission 119762) | Peatland microbial communities from MTU Mesocosm Facility, Houghton, MI, USA - PEATcosm2014_Bin06_60_metaG | ecosystem: Environmental > Terrestrial > Soil > Wetlands > Peat | place...
GGAAGGGATTCGAACCCTACAGGGTCTGTTTTCCTGGACCCGAAATGGTTTTGCGAGTCCTAGCCGATTCGAACCCTTGGTCATGTCATCTTGTATCTGAAAGAGGAATAAAAACACCAACCTCAGCCGCGACCGACTTCAAGAAGTTAGGCCTTCCCTACTGAGCAGGACGAGATCCACTTTCAGAACCTGTTTGAATACGGGGCCCACCGGGCCCGCTACCCTAACGTGCCGGGCACGCCCTGTTTTTCTTCTGAGGGATTGCTGGGTTCTCAACGCCATCGGTTCAGGTCCGATGGGGTGCGGTATGGAATTGTACCCTGAAACTTGTCCAAAATCATGGGAAGGGACGGCCGCAACACCCTTTAGGGTCTGGAGGCTCTCCGAAGCAGAGAATCATGCCGGGAAAGAATGCCAGCGGCCCCGTCGAGGGTCAGTGGCTTGCAGAGTCCCGCGTGGATCTGAGCGCAGCGAAGGTGCTCTACGACGCGAAACTCTACTCCCGGGCGCTTTACAGCCTGCAACAGGCGAACGAGAAGCTTGCGAAAGGACTCCTGATTTCGATGGGGATACTAACGCCGAAACGGCTCGCGAAGGACTGGATGACGAAACAACTGGTCGGCTTCGTCCCCAAGGAGCCGCAGGAATACGGCCACCGAGTCGTCGCGTCACTGCTCGCCGACACCGAGGCGAGCGTGCCCTATCTTGAGGAACTGCTCCAGTTCGTGAACACGGGCGCGTTCAAGTCCGACGTGACGTCAATGCGTAAGAGAATCAAGGAGGACGGAGAGAGCGTCAAGCGGCTCAGGAAGCGCCGCTATGAGCTTGTCCCCACCGGGGAACGGCTGGACAAGGAAATCGAAGACGCGAACACGATACTCGACAGGATTGGCCTCGCCGTCCAGGCAATGCGGGACAAGCTGAAAGGTCTCGACCAGAGGAAGGTGTTACGCGCCGCAGTGAGGAGCGTTCAGAAGCTTGGGTACAGAGCCCGGGCCGCCGACGCCCCGCCGGTCCAGCCCATCGCGGACGGCGTAATCGACTCGGTCAGGGTCGCTTTCCTCAGTGCAGTCGCGGCAGGCCTGACTGCGGTTCTCGACCCACTGGAGGCCGTCACACGTTACCCCAGCGCGGAAGGCCAATTGTTCGACGAGGCAAACCCATACGTCCATCGCTTCCCGCGACTTTGGGCCGTCGTCGACAGGTGCCTGGAGATGGCCGAAGCCGGGACCCCGAACCACTCCGAAGAAAGGCTGGAGAGTCCGGCTCCGCCTCAGTAGTCGCCGCCCTGGCCAACCGGTGACTCTATCTGCCCTCCTATCGCATGTGCTGCGGGTAATCTTATTGTGTAAACGATGAGAAGATTATGCCGCCTCGGCGTAGCTTTCACCTTTAGCTCTCTGAATACATGAAGGTGAGATGAATCTGTCCAACGAAATCTGCGCTAGGTGTCGCAAGGGTGATAGTAGCACCCGCAAATGGCATGTGGAAGGGCTCGACGTTCGTGACGGAGAAACCCGAGTCGCTGGTGGTAACCGATAAGGTGCACGTGCGGTAGTCGTAGCAAGAGGGATAGCCTATCGTGAATGTGAGGGTAATCACGAGAGACTCCCCCGTGCCGAGCATCGTGCAGGCCCCATAAACCAGACACGTCGGGCTCTGAATCTGGGGGCAGGTAGAACTCTGAACCGATGGACAGGCCGAACTTGCCTGGAGCCCCGTTATCACGACCACCGGTGTCTCCGTTTCAGGAGTTATTGTCACGCTGACTTCGTCTCCCACACTCGGGTTCCAGGAGACTGGGACTGCGGTCGGTATTGTCGAATTGACGAGAGCAATAGTGGCTATGGAGGCGGACACGCCTATCACCTTCCCTAGCGAATAGAACATGAGTTGAGATTGACCATATGTCATCTTAACGTCAACATCTTTGGAGTATTGGAGAAAAGGAGGTTGGCTTGAGAAGGATACCCACATCGCGTCAGAGCTCGAGGCGCAGTCGGTTGTTTCTGTGCATTCCCCAATGTTCGCAATGGAGAAGTGCCCGCCTTCGGAATCTACCGAAGAGACCGTGCCTGATTCTTGGACAACCTGCGCTTGCTGGTTCGAAGCAGAACTAAGAGAACTCGCCATCTGCGAAGTTTGGGTTCTTGAGCCGCCTATTGAGGAAGGATGCGGGAGCTCATACGCAACCACCCCCACAATGATGATTAACACAAGGACGATGGCGACCCAGACTCCCCTGTTCGTTGCCATACACTACGGTTTGTCTGGAAGATGATTTATGCTGTAGCCATGTATAATACTGTAAACCGTCTCGGAATGGATTTGTCAGTAGTATGACTCTGATTGATCGCTTGCTCCTTCTGATACCCGAGCTTATCCTTGTGCCTCGACACCCAGAACGAGAGTCCCTCAGGCTTCATGTATTCCCCGTATTTTTGATATCGACCATCGTCTTCCAAGTTGATGGTGAAGTGGAAGTTTGAGGTCTAGGCCCGCTTCCATAGGCGAAGAGAGTCCCACCGGGCCCGCTATCACTTGCTAGTGGGCCCTGTTTCTTGGAATCTGCTAGTCTCGTTGAGGTTGTCATCTCGTTAAATACCATACCAAGACGGTATAAATGCGCCAATGTCGGCATGAGGATTCATCCAACCCGAAGGTCGGATATACAAGAACCAAGTCATTCTACGTCGAGTGTTGACCAATAGGTGCAACGGGACGTCCTACGTGGTATCAGGACTCTGGTCAAGGGTTCGAGCCGCACAGGGATTCGAACCTTCTAGCCATACTAGAGTATGCGTCGCCCGCAGTATATATTCACCAATCATAGAGCGAATCTGAGTTCCATAGTGACCCGTATCCGCTACATTAGAGAAGTCAACTTCAAGGTCGCCATGCTCGTGACTTCATACTGTCTCTTGTCAATGTCCTCCGTCAAGCGGAAAACCGTTGAAATACGATCTCAGTAGACGGCGAAGATTGGCTCTTCTGGGATATAGGCGGCCAGCTGTGTCCGCATTGACTGTGCGAACTTGTCGCGAAGGGCTATATCGATGCGAGCGGGAGTCTCCCTGAACTGCCTGATCTCCTCATCTTTGCAATCCAGCCAATGGAGCCTGCGGAACATCGGAAGGAATTTCTTCGGTACACTCGCCATGTAGACATAGCTTGAACACCAGCGGCAAGTGCAGGGCAACCTACTGACGGAGTGTGCCTTCGGCTGGTTCATTTCAATGGGGTTGTAGAACGTTGGCGATGTATCGATGTCATCCTCACCATCATCCTTGGATGGGTAGTGGTAGTATGGTGAAGTCGCCACGGGAGATACAATGTTACAGACAGCACTGCAATAACCAGCATAGCCCAGCTCATCGACATTGAATAAGTGGATGGGAATAGGTTCCCTCCTATCAAGGTCATCCATTGATTGAACCGCGAAGGTTCTGAGGAAGGTGAACATCTTACGAACCGTTACTGTATCGGACTCCTTGATTCCAAGGAACCTGAACCCAACTTGGTCTGGCTTGTTGCATAGAGCCAACCTGAACAGAGTGGCAAAGTTTTGAGGTTCGAGTAGCCTGGCGGCTATCGTCAGTACATTGATGAGGTCGCGGGTTTCACCATAGCTCTTCAGCGATGACGTCTCAAGCAATGTGCGAGTGTCTGTGAGCATTTTGTTAGCCTGTGCAACCTGTCTCGTGAAATGCTTGCCTGATGATATGTTGACCGAGGGAGCGATAATCGCCGATGCACCTTTCCTCATTTCGAACTCAATCAGTGGTTTCACAATCAAGTAGGGGTAGACCTCGTCGATGATCTTTCTCGTCCGTTCCTTCTTAGGAACTTCGGCTAACTTCTTGATCGGCTCTTGTATTCTCTTGTCGAAGAGCTTCATTGCAAGCATTGCCTCTTTCTTCTCGCTCGTTCCGCTCAGTAGATGATGCAAGGCGGGGTCGATTAGTCTAATCTTGTTCCTTGCGTCCGTCCTGCTGGGCTCGGCCAGAAGTCCCTGATCCAACCCAAGATTGTCGGAGACATCTCTGTAATCCACGATATCGATTACTATACCATCAATGTTTGGAAGGCCAGGCGCACGTGTTGTCGCGGTGAGTATCGCCCTCGCATCAAGTGGATGCTGGGGGTTCAGAAACAGCGATGGACCTGTGAAAGTTTCTCCATTCTTCAGCGGGAAAACTTTCATTGAATTCCTCTCCGCTCCATATCAGTTATCGTCTTCCGAAGGTAGCTCACGAACTCGGGGTAATCCTTCAATGGTAGCTGGATACTTCCTGCGATGTCATTTGAATCTTTTAGCGCGTTACGCTGTTGTATGACCGCGAAATCCCCCAACCTGTTCTTGAGGGTATAGACCTGATACTCATAATTGCCAAACTTCCTCGATTGGCTGGTCGCCTCGTGCATTGCTTTGTGATTTGGTATGTAGAGGATGTTCGAGCCGATCGGAATAGTGTAGACCTCTCCGGTCACTTTCATTATTTCGAGATGTTTTTCCATGACGCGTTTCTCGAAACCAAGTGCATTTTTCAGCATAGTGACAGTGAGACCATGCGGATTCCTCTCAAGAGTCTTCTTCAACATTTCTTTGATGTATGTCTCCTTTTCAGGAGGTGACATCTTCTGATACTCCGTCTCGCTGAGTAGCGTCGGAGTTTCAACGAGCTCAGACATGAGCGAAGGTTCCCAGGCCATGTAATTAAGCATTTGGCTCAAGCTTGAACCAGAGCCATGACATGATTTCCATGCTCAAAATGGCCTTGATTCAAAGCTGAGCCAAAACTGTAAGATCATGGGTCGTAATCCACAGCGTCGGACATGACTCCTGCCAACAGCCGTGAGGAAAGCGCCTCGCCAACCTCGCAAGGGGCATCGAGGAGCTGAGGCTTGAAATGGACCTCGGCTAGTTTTCGGCGGAGGCGCAATGAATACTCTTCTTCTGCTGATGCATGTCTGCGAACTCAGGCCTCTAGCCAGGAAGACGGCAGGTTTAAGCAATCATGCTACGTGAGCACGCACATTGAAGTACCTAATGGTGTTGAGCCTCTACTACACTCATTGGGACAGACCCGGAGGAGAAGCCCACTACACCGTCAGGATGTTGAAGGGTGGTCTTTCCGCTAAGAACCTCGTTGAGAATACGCCCACAATCTTCGTTCAGCGAAACAGAAACACGAATGCGGTTGAGGGATGCTGGGAGGGTAAGGTTCATGATTTCGTATTCAAAAAAGACGAGAAAGGTAGAGATGCAGTGCGATTCAGTTACAGTTTGGAGAAGGAAATCGCGTGTCCTCCCGAGTACGCAGCATTCCCAGCTGGATGGCATCCTATTGAAGAACCCCCGACACCTCAACGAAGATTCGATCCACCGTTCGTTCATGACCTACTTGCAACAAACGACTGGCAAGCGTTCGAGACACATGTTTCTTGGCTACTCAAATTACTTGGCGTTCACAATCTGTATACGTTGGACAAGAGAAATCAACCGGGAAGACCGGATGGTTTCTTCAAGCTCGGACGTTCGGCGGTCATTTATGACGCCACACTCAATGCTGACTTCATCTCGACCAAAAAAGAACAAATCAATAACTATTGCAGCCAGCTCAAAGCAGGTTTTCTTGAGTATGATGGTGGATCTGTAGATGTTCGAGGATGCGAGAAGCAGGTTTGGATAATCACTAAGGGGAAAACTCGTACGTTAAGGAAGATTGATGACATCGCAGTCAAGGAAATAAGTGTCCAAGACCTCCTAGATCTCAATGAAAAACGGATTGTAAACAATCTTGACGAGGATCAACTCGCATACGAGCTGAAAAACCTCGGACGTTGAGCAAAGAATCTAGAGGTAGTAACCAGTTTGTCTCGCCAAGTTTCCTAAACGACCTAAGCTTCGACTTCTATCGTGTCATTGAGACCAACCGTGCGAACATCACCGTGCCACTGCTGGAACAGCTCTTCGTGTTCGGTGTGAATGGGAACGACAAAGCCAGCGCGAGTCTCCTGCACTAGCCTCCCTATCTGAGACTGGTCTCCATGCCCAGATACGTGGAGTCGTTCTCCGCTCCACTTCAATCCGAAGTGGTCTGTCCAATTCCTGATGTTTTGCTCGTTCAACTCCTGCTCATCATCGTAGGGCTCCGTAGTGGAGCGTATGTAAGTCGAGCCGGCCTTCGGCAGGACATCTATCAACTCTTGAAGGCGATAATCAGACAGGAAGAAGATGGTGTCCTTCTGATGAGAGCCGACGTATTGATGGTCAACATAATCTCCTCTTTCAAACCAATCTCTCTCAAGGTCTCGGTAGTCTTCAGTCCGTAGCTTCTCATCCCATTCCGTGGACTTCTTTCCCAACAAGCCCCAGCTCTTGCGCGGCAAGTAGACCTTGATCCCTTTGGCGTGGGGGCTCGGGTATCTTCCCTTCAGCTTCGTCGAGTTGTTGAAGAGTTCCAGAATATGCGCCTGTTTCACGTCGATGACAAGGTTACGGCCAGTAGCTAGCGCAGCTCGATGGAACGAAAGCAGCCTGTCGAGGTCTCTGACCGGGTACGTGGAAACGACCAGATTCTTGGTTTCGTTGACTACCTTCTTGACGCCGTCTTCGACGTCCAGTTCGGTCTTCGAGTTCGTTTCGAGTATGCGGGTGCCTTCGCATAGCAACACGTCAAGGTCTGACTTGGCGCACCGCTCGATGAATCGATCACTCTCCTTGGCGCGCCTTCCGTGAAATCTGATGTCTGCGGTGCAGGCGATGGAAGCGTTGGAGGTGTGCAGGATGAATCCGGCGACACCAGGGAGAGAATGGTCGATTGCAACAGGCTCAACCTCGATGGAATCGATTCGGAATGTCTTGCCATCTTGAACCGTCTTTACCTCACGCGGAGTTTCATCACGATGCTCGGAACTCTTGGCTCGACTTCGCTCGCCGTTCTTGTTCACATAGGTCTTGAACTGCTCGGTATAGGTCAGGTACTCATAGCTTCCAGTATCGTCAAGTGCCTGGAGAATCAATCTTGTCCCTTCTGTGCAATATATCGGGATCTCGGGCCTTAGGAACCCCATGTATCCTACATGGTCAACGTGCGCATGCGTCAACAAGACTGCGTCCAGGGCTGTATCTTTGTTGTGGTCGCCAAAGCTGGTGTGTTTGGCGTAGTCTCTTCTGTAGATCCCCTCAAGCTTCGGAAGGAGGCCAAACTCAATGAGGTCATTCATGCCGTTGAATGCCCGTGGTTGGACATAGTCCCAGAAATATCCGCCAGCCCTGCCCATGGGCATTCCGAAATCTAGGAACACCCTTGTCCCTTTGTCCTCCACAAGAAACATGTTGCCTCCGATTTCCTTGACGCCACCGTAAAATGAGATCGTTGAGGCTTTGGCCAAGTGTACGCCAAATGGGCGTATTGATATTTGAACTTTGGAAGTTGCGTCTCTCACTCGTGCGCAGCGCCAGGGGTTTTCGGCGTCAACGGTGAGACCTTCAAGCAGAAAAGTTGGCCATCACCAGAATTGAAGTGCATCAATATCTTTGGTCGTCTGCCCCGCCACGAGCCCTATCGCCAAGGCAGGTAACCAAGCCCACCGAGAATGTGTAATCTTGTAGAGGACGTGACTTAGAACTACATTTGCTACGCGTGCGGCTACACAACCGACGACTCTAAGAAGGAGCCCGAGCCACGGCCGGAAATAGGGGAGTTCACCGAATGACGAGGCAAGACGGCATAGGCGTAAGAGAACAGACCCATGTCAGGAGACTGTTCTTCAACCCCGACGATGGTTCACTGGTTTGTGCCAGGCACAACGCTCAGCTCTTCGATGGCAAGCTGAAGGAGAAAGAGGTGAGCAGGGGTGCGCGGTGCCGTTATTGCATGGATGAGGCTAAATGACCGAGACCCTAATGCTCGGTGACTACGTCCAGGAAATGAAGAAGCTGAGACTCGGGAGCATCACTGTGGTGGCCGCCGACCCGCCCCAACCATGAATCGCAAAAAGCTTCTGCTCCAGAGCCGTGACGAAGTTCTCAGAGCCTCCTCGGGCTTGGGGTCGACGCGCAAAACACATCAACCTACGTCGGGAGTAGTTTCAGCGTGCCCGCTCGCTTTCGGCGACGCGCAAGCCAAACGACGTTTATCGGACCGAAGCGATTCCGAGGTCCTATGGGCAGAACAGTCCCGTCATTCAGGATGGCGCTTGAGGGTGAGATCTCGAACTGGAAGGACTTCAGGAGGTCCCTCGGAGGTGGCTCACGAGAGGCACTCGACAGGATGTTCGACCAGGCGAAGAGCAACTGCATGGCTGCCGGAGATACCGTCCGCCCAGTCGTGTTCGAAGGGATGCTCATGGCTATAGCTTTCTAGCACGAAAAGCGGCTCACCAACTTTGCCAAAGGCATGGAAGAACTGAGATTGGAGATGAATTCTAGGAAGGAATTTGTGACTAGAGTGCTCGGCTAAGAAGAGTAGCTTTCTTCGGCTACAGCTCGACTAGTTTCGCTTTCTTCCATTCCGACGATCCCGAAGCTTTATCCATATGTCTCTCAATGCCTGAATCTGTCTCTGATTCAAGCCAAGCCCATCTCTAAGAAGGACCTTGTCCGTTATCTCTAACACTCGTTCCATATCTCCATTTGCGACCAACTGGTGGATTTCTGTGAGATCGAGTTTTTCAGCTCCGAACATCGGAATCGGGAGTTTCTCGCACTCTTTAGGCTCGAGCTCGAGCACGCCTCCTCCGTAGCTCCTTCCTATCACCTCTGCAAATGCGAATGTGAGTGTGTTGAGGAAGCCGATTGCCACCGCGGTCTTGTTCACACCTGGCTTGAACTTGACACGATGTATGGTATCGGTGCACGTGGCGTCGGTTGCGTTCAGTACCAGCTTTGGATAGTTGTGAATTTGTCTCATCATGAAGCCACCCGGCGTCCACACCGATGGAACCGCGTACCAGGGATTTCGGATTCGGCATTTGTAACCCATGTGCCATTCCATACTCTCTCCGTATGACACGTAAGTCTGAACTGATTTTGCAAGTTTCTCCCTGGAGGCCGAAGGCAGATTGAGCAGTAGGGCTGGATAGCCATTCTGGACATTTTCGCGCCAGGCCTTCTCATCAAAAAGAATCCCTACTAGATGTGCTGACCGGGAAACCAACGGGATACATTGTTCCACGACCTCTAGCTCCTCCGCCCGATCTTTCGTCAGAACGAAAAAATCGTTCTGGCCGGTGACGACACCCACGTCTACTTCAATGAGGTCGGACGCGTGATTCAGTTTCGGGTTAGCACGAAGCTCCCGAAGCAGTAGCGTCTCTTCGCTTGAAAGGAAGTACTGTGTCCATTTCTCCGTGGAGTGGTCCAAAGGCTTGATTTCGGAATCAGAGAACGCAGTATGCTCATATCCCTGTAGGTCCTGAACTCCGTCGAGTTCAAACGTTCTGATCCCCGTCCGCTCATGGCCATTGCGTTCCCCTAGAAACAAGACAACCTCTTGCTGAATGTCGCCAAAAATGAGCTTGCGGAACGTCATAAGCGTAATCTTGCTGTAGTAGTCGCTGAGAAAATGCCTGGACTCGGCAGCATAATTAACCTGCAGAAGCTCAGCTGGAATGACCATGGCCAGGCGACCTTTCTTGCTTTCAAGAAGAAGCGTTGAGCCCACGACAAAAGGCACCCATGCGTTGGTCAGCCGGTTCGGGTGGAGCCCCGCGGATTCCATTATCCCAAAAGCTATGGACCGCTGCTCTTCAGGGAAGTTCTGGTAGCGAATGAAGGGAGGGTTCCCAACAATCGCGTCGAAGTGCACTCCTTTGTTCAGGAGGTCTCTACAATAAGCAAAGAAGTCTCCGCTTTGAATCTGGGCCTTGGAGGCATAGAAACCTAGACCCCGAACCCGGTCATAAGCTGAGAGCGCTTCTGCAGCGTCGATTTCAATTCCATTAAGTAACTTACCCGCCTCCTGTTTGGTTGCACCGAGATTGATTAGGGTCTTGGCCGATGACTCGAGAAAGACACCGTCGCCGCAGCACGGTTCGAGGATTGAACATAATTTTGATGTTATTGCCCATTCGGAGAGGAAATTGGCTATGGGCTCTGGTGTGTAGTATCCTCCCCTGAGTTTCTGATATGTTGCGCTCATCTTCATCACTCTTCACCAAGGAACAACGTGCGCCGGTAGAGGAGGACTTCCCGGATTTGGACCTCATCGAGTCCGTAGATTCTGGCGACCAAGCCGTCCTTCTTGGTCCTCAGTTGATCGCACAATTTGCCCATTACTCGTTTCTTTTCGGGAGAACGCGCATCGCGGAAACCGTCGGCTGCCTTGTTCAGGGTCTTCATAATCCGGACAATTTCGTCATAGAGATCTTTCTGTGTGGGGCTCGTCATATCGGGGATTGGGACTGGAATTTCTTGAATGAACTGTTTGCCATGCGATACATAACCTCCGCGGAACCTGCTTGCCCGCGAGGCGACCATTGTATCGATTACAAGATGGGAGAGTATTGCCTGGATGTAGTAGATTGAGAGCTTTCCATCGTTGACTGGTCGGAGCGCGTAATAGGGGCCGTTTCCTCCGCCTGTGATTACCGTGTTCTTGTCGTCAAAATTGTAACGGGGCGCTAGCGATAGTATGGGCCAAATAAGCTTGGGCCGGCCATCGAACTTAGTCAAGCTCTGTGACCTACCGTATTGATGCCAAGTCTCCGAATTACGACTCAGAATGTCCCTTTTGTCCAACTCGGACTTGAAATCCGCCAAGTAGGCAAGGGCTCTCGGAAACTGCCCTTTCATTTCAGCCAGGGAATAGAGTTGCGCTTTACCATTCGCAATCTTGTAGGGGAAAATTATGTAGGAGTTGGGCTCGGGTGTACCGAAAGGCTGGAATTGGACGTCCATAAGGCACGGTCTGAGAATTGACCGTTCTATGTCGTATTGCTTTCCGTTAGTGGCGAGAAAACGAATTAGACTAGCTTTCTCGCCGATGGGCTTGATTATGTATATCTTGTCTGCGCTCGTTTGCACGCCAACGAAAATGTCAGCTGTCTCATCCAGCTTCGTCCGGTGGGTGCTTCGCAAGCGGTCCAGAATGGACTTGACATTTGGAGGCAAGAATTCCCAGGGATTCTCTCCGTCCTTTCCCAGCTCTGTGGCGTCGTGCTCCACAAGTTCTCCCGATTGACCGAGACGCCAGGCGCTGAGGTCACTTACGTACTGAACCCGGAACCGCTCAACAGCATCCTCTGCGAGAATCAAGATGCAGGTGTAGGTTGTGGTTCGCGAGACGAAAACCTGTTCAACTCCAAAATGCACTATCTCTGCTACGTGGCCGTTAGACGCTAATAGTTTCCTCAGGGCGCGTCCAGACTTAATCACGAAGAACTTGTGAGGGACGATATATCCCAAGAATCCTCCTCGCTTGAGCAGCGAAAGTGCTCGTTCTATGAAAAGAGCATATTTGTCAAAGTTGTCGTTCTTCGCACAGGAATAGGGCGAGCCCTTGCTTTGATAAAATTCCACTTCGCGAGGTGAGTATTTCACCATATTCTGAATTCGTATGTATGGTGGGTTCCCTACGATGGCGTCGAAACCCCCCTGCTTCATCACTGTCGGGAAGGCTTTCTCCCAGTCAAGCGGATTGATTGCAGCCATCTGCTCTTGTGTCTCTAGACCGTTGGGATCAAACGATGCGAATGACTCTTGATCTACGAGGCTGTTCCCGCATTGGACTTGATCGTCCAGACTGGGGAGCGCTCTTCTTTGAAATTTGCTGAGAAATCCATTGAGCGCCTCGGCACTTTCGTTTTCTAGCACCTTGAGCAGTAAGCCGAATCGCGTGACTTCTACCGCCTGGATGTCTATGTCCACCCCGAAGACGCTGTTTAGGAGGATCCGTTGCTTTTCGTTGAGTGTCAGATGCCACGCATTACCCGCTACCTGATACAACTGCTCCTTGTGCTTCGTCGGACCGTCTTCGAGGTACCACTCAAGATGATAGTTGAGCAAGTAGTCGTAAGCTTCGAGCAGGAAGGTTCCGGAGCCACATGCGATGTCTGCGATTCGCACCTTTTGTAGTTCGTCAGGAGATCTCCCAACGCAAACACGATCAAGTGTGCGTTTCACGATCGAGTCTACGATGTAACGAGGTGTCGGCACGACGCCTCCGGATTCCACGACTTCTGGTTTTTCTTCGATGGAGACTTGCCGTCGCTCTCCTAGATGAACAGTCTTGCCGAGGAATAGCTCATAGATTTCGCCGAGGACCGTGGGCTCGATAACCGAGAAAGCATACGGACTTTCCGGATAATAGAGTTCCTTGAAAATTCGCACGAGAACGTCGCTCCCGACGTCTATGCTAAGGGACAGCTCGTCCTCTATGAAGTCGAATAATCCCGAGTTGTACTTCTCATCTGCCCTGTGAAACAGTCTCTTCAGTTCTTCATAGGAGGTGACCTCTTTGAGAGTTTTGTACTTCTCAAGCTCCCTATCTTCACAAATTCGGAGAAAGAAGATTCGGTTGATTAGCCGCTGAACAAGTAGATTGAGTTCGTCTTGGCTGAGATCCGAGTTGTGCTCTGCCAAATCCTTCGCCAAAGACTCTCGCCAGTCTTCGATTTGGTGGAGGAAGTACTCACCAAAAGCTTCCTTCCCCATCACCTCCCTTTCTATCGGAAAGACTTCGCTGAACTTTCCCGAGTAAACCGATGAACGAGATAACTGATCGTAGATTTCATCGAACTTCGCCGCATATTCGGTGAATGAGTATATCTTGAGGCGCGCAACCCCCGGATTGTCTTCTGGCTTAGGGCGATAGCGGCAATCGTAAATCACCAACCTGTCGAAATTTGTCAAGACGGAAATCGGCAATCGGGCATTCCATCCGTATCGCCGCACTTGGAACGCAGCTTTTTCTGACTGTTCGACTTGGACCGATGGTTTTTTTGCTTCGACAAAGAGCATCCTCTCCCCAGCCGCCCTTAGCGCGTAGTCCGGACGCTTGGAAAGTAACGCCATCTCATCTTCTTTCTCTACGTCGACGGAAGGCTCGACCACGACTTCCCTCAGATATTGAGGAGCGCCCTGCTTGTTCTCTACGTCCCAACCTAAGATGCCTAAGAACGGATTGATGAAGTCTTGTCGCAGCTGTGCCTCGTTATAGGGAGAGTCTGGCCGCACGAACTGGTCGCGATTCTCATCAAAGCGTCTGACGAGATCCTTGATACGCGCAATCTTCTCCGCCCTCTCATCTCCGGTCGTACCTAATGCCATGATTGTTGCCTCACTTTAGAATAAGATTCTGTAACTTCTAACAACCTGAAGATTAAGAATTTAACTGAAATCAACAAGGGAATGGCCACACCCATAAGCCAGTTAGTTCATGCAGGCCAGTAGATCTTGTGAAGTGGAATCAGAGCCCTTGCTTCGTTGTCGAAAGCATCGTAGTATTGTATTATCAGGCTGACAAGCATGTCCAAATCCACTAGTGTGACTGGCTGTGGGGCACGTTCCGCCTCAAACTTGGCATCTTTACTGAAACCGCCAGTAGACACATACAGCCCCTTATTACCGGGCCTGATTCCCGTAATGAAGCTGGCGACCTGTTGCCTGCCTATGGACGCTTCACGATGTTTGACTTCCACAACAATCCGAGGATCTTGCATCCCTAGTGCATCCGGCGAAGCCCTCACGTCGGCACCCCGATCAGCACCAACAGGTGAAACAATAGTCTTGTATCCCATTGCTCTAAGAAGACCAGCGACCAACTCTTGGACCTCGTCCCAGTCCAAGCGCAGGATCATGTCTTTGATATTCTCTGCAGCTTTTTCCTTCATGTCCTCTCTTATCGCTTCAAGTTCTGGTTCTTCTGTTATCGTCTCGGGTGTTCGCACACCTTCGCTTAGCAATTGAACAATCTCCTTCTCTGATTCGGCCCCCACCTGGAATAAAGTCGAAATCGCTCCCAGAGTGTTTTTCGTGGTCGCTGTCAGGCTATCTCTGGATACGCTGCCTTGCCACTTGACCTTTCTCGTATGATGGTATTCCATCTCCTCTGGATTGAAATCGTAGTCGCCTTCGATTTTTCCGACTAAGTACTCTCTAGACTCCGGGTTGTAGGTGACTACCCAATCACCCTTCTTCATGTCGAATCTGAATCGGCCTACCTGACTTGTCGACATGCCTAGCCACCCCGGTTTCTTATTGGGGAATTTCTGGGCAAGCAAGCCTTTAACTTGGTCGCTTCCCTTAAGGGAAGATAAATCGCCTAACTCATTCCAACCTATTGCAACGATGCTCTTCTTACGAAATTCCTCGAAGAGTCTTCCGTGTTCTCCTGCGCGAACTGTCCACATCATACAGGTCGAAACAGAACTCCTTGCTATATAAGGGGACAAAGGAAGCTCGAACCTAGAAGCAAAGGTCGCGAATCCGGCGACAAGTTGACACTATTTTTGCTCGGGCAATCGCGACGAACTTCTTAAGACAGCAGTGGGTCGTGATCTCCCACAATGAGGTCAAAGAAATCGGTAGACGGCTATCTCGTTCTTGACGGAGATGTGGTGGAAGGTGCTGAGGAAGCCTTCAGAGAGACGAGATATGTCGAAGCCTTCGCTCTGCTTCATGCCCTAATCGATTGGTGGATGATCGACCTCATTCAAATGAGCAAAACTTCGAAGGGAATTGAAAGGGGACCCAAGGTCTTCGCCTCAGGCAAGATGATTTCTATGGGAACGAAGAGCTTCAAGGCAGCAAGACACGACCTCAATTATGCTTACCGAAAACTCGTCGATTTGAGTCTCGTTGAACCGACAAGAATCACGGTGAAACTTCAGAACCTAGTAGCAACGGCGGCTATTGGTGAAGCGGTGGATTTCCAGAAACTTACCAAGCTACCAAACGTCATTTATGAACCGGAACAGTTTCCAGGGGCAATCTATTACGCTAGGGAACTCGAAGGAGCGTCGATACTTGTCTTCGCCAATGGCAAAGTTGTCCTTGCCGGTCTGAAAAATGAATACCTGTTGGAAGTGGGCAAACAGATAGTCATGAAGCTGGCTCTATTGGCAACCACGTGAAGCGGGCCGTTCAACAAGCAGAACCACCGGCCGCCCTCCGTTGCGGCTTATTCGCCCTTCCCAGAAGAGCCATCAAGAATCCCTGCTGCGTGATCAACGACCATCCAAACCCAAAATAGATTCAAAATTGAAGGTTGTAACTCGGCATATCGGTCTAGTAGATTCCAGACTAACTTCCGTTGAGGTAACAGGTTAAAGACACGTACCACACCGCGGGAGAACGCCAATGCCAGACGACCCGATCGTAGCAGTCACCAGGGTTTCTGAGAAGGGGTTAGTGACGATTCCGCTCGAGATCAGAGAAGCTAAACATAAGATCGGGGACAAGTCGGTCCTAAGCTCTCGCAAGCGCCGAAACTCGGCGTGATAACTCATTATAGACATTTGGACGAAGGAGCTCGCCAGTCATCGTTATGTTCCGATAGTAGGTAATACCGTTTGGATACCGTCGAACTTTTCCCAAGTTAAGAACAAGTAGAGGTTTTTCTGGACCGCGTCCCGGTCGAGCATCTCGATAGCTCGATAATTCTAACTGCGAAAGAACAAGTTTGTCACGGTACTTTTCCAACACTTCTGCTGGTGGCATAAATTCAACGCTAGCTACCTCTGCTTCTCCTGCAATCTTTCTCCCCGATTCGGAGACATAAAACAGCACCTTCATCCCTTTGTGCAAACGAAAGTTTGTCAATTTCTTGGGAACCCTGGGAGTATACTTGACAAATACACTCTTCTCTCGATTCAGGATCCGGTTCACCTGGTCGAGTGGGATTGGAAGAACAATCCCTGAGGTTTCTGGGTCTGCCAACCTAATGTCTTGAATCGAGACTCAATATATAACAACTCATTCCCGCCATTGGATGACGGGCCCGTTTACCCTCGTGTTTTTGCGCAATTCTAGGCATGGTGCAGACTCTGAAGAGGTCAGCGATTATCAGGCATCCGTGTAGATATCAAAAGACGTCCAAAAAATTACATGTGGGTTTAATATAGAAAGTGGAGGCCTAGAAATCTTTCAAAAAAAACACAGGAGAAAGAGGAAGAATACCCGCAATACCTGAATGCGGTCATTGATTCATGCTTCACCCTGAATCCATGTGATTATCATTCTCAGGCTGACCACCTCCATGACCAACA
>Ga0181527_1002737_pt1 | contig 16200 bp, 16 predicted proteins | sample PEATcosm2014_Bin_30_FD_119762 | JGI IMG/M metagenome (GOLD analysis project Ga0181527, IMG submission 119762) | Peatland microbial communities from MTU Mesocosm Facility, Houghton, MI, USA - PEATcosm2014_Bin06_60_metaG | ecosystem: Environmental > Terrestrial > Soil > Wetlands > Peat | place...
CAAGGCCAGATCGTGGACGCCGGCCTCCTGAAAGCCCTCGCCGACGTCCCGCAGCGCGTAGTACTGGGCGCTGCGATCGAGGTCCTTCTGGCGGAGCTTCTCCCAGCTCGGCCTCACTTTCTGCACCAGCGCGAATAGGCCCCGGAGCACCTCCTGGTCGCTGCCCTGGTAGGCCATGAATTGCAGCGGATCGTGGCGCCGGGCCCTGGCGAAAGACGCGGCCACTTCGGGCGGATCGTCCAGCTTTGCGTTCGCTTTGATGCTATTTGGCTTCGGCGGCGGCAGGCCGCGGGCCACCAGCGACTGCGTGCGGATGGTGTAGCCGATTTCGTAGTGCGTCCAGCCGTTCTGCGGGCAGAGCTTGAGGGCTTCGCGATATTTCTCCAGCGCGCCGGCGTAATCGCCGTTGTCGAACAGCGTGGTGCCCTCGCTGGTCTTGCCGTTGGATGCCTTCATTCCGGCCATCGCGCCGCCCTGTATCCTGTCGAGCACGTCGCCGATCACTTTGGGAATGCCCGGCCGGTGCCGGCCCAACTCGACAACGTACGCCGCCCGCATGGCCTCGCCCTGGCTCAACAACAACCCGGCGTAAATGCCCATCAGGGTGGGATCGCCCGGCGCGACCTCGTACCACATTCTCCAGAAGTTGGGGTTGCGTTCCAACAGGACGTCGATGTCCACTTTGGGCCAGTCTGCCACGGGCGTTTGCTCCGCGATGCCCTTGGTCTGCGCGCGGAAATCGCGGAGCCAAGCTTTCGTGCCGGGCCACGGCGTCAAGTCACCCTGACCCAGGTTCTCGATGAAGATGCCGGCGACTTCCCATCCCGAACGCCGGCCAGCGCCAAGCGCGTTTGGGGCCTCCGCCGGCAAAGCCGCCGGTAGCCCCGTTATGAGAGAAAACGATAGAATGAGCGCCAAGCCCGCGAAGAGAGATTTCATGGGACGGCCCCGCTTTCAAGCTACTCAGGTCAACCGCTCCGGCCGCGACAGCCCGTCGTCTTGGGTGGCGGCGATACGGCAGATTCCCGCAATCGGACCCACGGAGCGGCACGCTACCTCCGGCATTCTACCATGCCCGCGCGCGGCGAACCATCGGTCCACTTGCACACCGGTCCGCGTGGTGTTCTACTGGCCATATCTGCGATCTTCATTCGTCCCCTGACCGCTGTTACGCGCTTCGGCCAACCCAACCCCCGGACGCAGTCCAGGGGCTTTACGAGTCTCGCTTGCCCACTGAGAACCGAAAGCCATCCCCATGTCCCGCGAAACCATGACCCCGCGCGAGCGGATGCTGGCCACGTTGAACCACCAAGTGCCCGACCGGGTGCCGATCGACCTGGGCGGAAACCAGACGGGCATCCACCGCTCGGCCTACCAGGCGCTGGTGAAGCACTTGGGCATCGACGACACGCCGGTCATCATGGATCCCGTGCAGCAGCTCGCCCGGCCGTGCGAGGCGGTGCTCGAGCGGTTCCACGTCGATACGCGCTACATCGCGGCGGGCGCGGCGGCCGGCTTCGACGGGCAGATCGTCCAGCGGCAGCGGGGCGGCCGGCTGTGGCACGACCTGACCGACGAGTTCGGCGTCACCTGGTCCATGCCCGATGATCGGCCCAACTACATGGACATCTCGCACCATCCGCTGGCCCACGCCACGATCGCCGACCTCCGCGCGTACCCGTTCCCCAAGGGGGACGATCCGGGCCGCTTTGCCGGCCTCCGCCAACGGGCCCTCGAGTTGCGCCGCGATACGCCTTACGCCGTGCTGAGCGGCATCGCAGGCGTGGTCTACGAGATCTGCTGGTACCTCCGCGGCCTGGAGCAGTGGTTCGTGGACATGCTCACCGAGCCCGAGTTCTGCGAGGCCCTGTTGGATTGCACGCTGCAGTTCTGGCTGGACTGGTGCCGGGCGTTTTGCGACGAGGTGGGCGACCTGGTGGACGTGATCATGATCGGGGACGATCTGGCGGGGCAGACGGGGCCGCTCTTCCGGCCCGACTTCTACCGCCGCGTCGTCAAGCCCCGGCAGAAGCGGCTGGTCCAGTACATCCGCTCGCGGACCCCGGCGAAGATCTGGTACCACACCTGCGGGGCCTGCGCGGAGTTCATCCCGGACCTCTTGGACAACGGCATCGACATCCTGAACCCGGTGCAGATCAGCGCCGCCGGTATGGAGCCAGCCCGGCTGAAGGCCCGCTTCGGCGACCGCTTGGTCTTCTGGGGCGGCGCGATCGACACGCAGCACGTGCTGCCGTTTGCCGCGGCGGAAGAGGTCCGCCAGGAAGTGCGGCGGAACCTGGAAGTCTGGAAGCCCGGCGGCGGCTACGTGTTCAATAACGTCCACAACATCCAGGCGGGAGTGCCGCCGGAGAACATCGTGGCCCTGTTCGACGCGGCCTACGAGTTCGGGTTTTACGGCTGATGGGCCAGCCTGCCTGCCATTCGCCGGTGATGTTGCTCCTGGCCGGATTCAGCCGGCATGAGGCGGCCCTGCAATGGGCCGCCGCCAGGGCCGTCGAGACCTGGGGCCCGCTGGCCCTGGAGAGCCCCTCTTTCGAGTTCAACGAAACGTCTTATTATGAGGCCACGATGGGCCCCGGGCTGCGGAAGCGGTTCTGGGGCTTCGCACGACCGCTGGACCCCGCCGACCTGCCGGAAATCAAGCTGCTGGCCAACCGCTGGGAGGCGGAATATGCCGCGGCCGCCGCACACCCCGAGCCGAGGCCCTTGAATCTCGACCCGGGCTACCTGACGCTGGCCAAGCTGGTACTGGCTTCGACCAAGGACTTCGCCCACCGGATCTATCTGGGCCGCGGCATTTACGCCGAGGTGACGCTTTTTTTCAAGCACCACCGCTGGCAGCACCACGAGTACACGTTTGCGGACTATCGCCGGGAGGACTACCAGCGGTTCTTCTCCGCGTGCCGCGACTGGCTCCAGCGGCATAAGTGGGGCGCATTCACGACCGCGTTGCAGCCCGACGCGCCAGCGAGGGAATGAATTGCCGGCCCCTCGCTTGCGCTTCGGGTTTTGCTGGCGAAGCTACAGGTGGCGGGGCTAGTCACGCCGGGCCGCGGTGCTAGAATGGCGGCATTCTCAGCCCGGCCTTCCTACGGAACACGCGAATGGACCCAAACTTGCGACGTACCCCGCTGGACGAGTGGCATCGCGGCCACGGGGCGCGGATGGTCCCGTTTGCCGGCTGGGCCATGCCGGTGTGGTACACGTCGATCATTGAGGAGCACCTGGCCACCCGCTCCGCGGTGGGGATCACCGATATCTCGCACATGGGGCGGCTGCGGTTCGAGGGCCCCGGGGCCGCGGTCTTCCTGGCCGAGCTGCTGACCCGCCGCGTGGCCGACATGGAACTCGGCCAGATCCGCTACTCGCTGATTACCAACGACGTGGGGGGCATCCTCGACGATGTGCTGGTGGGCTACTACCACAGTGCCTATGGCCAGCCGTTTTACCTGGTGGTGGTCAACGCGGGCAACCGGCAGAAGATCGTGGATTGGGTCCTGGCGCACCTGCCGCCCGAGCGGGCCGAGGCCCCCGGCAAGGAGATCATCTTCACCGACGTCAGCCGGCTTTGGGCGATGTTTGCCGTGCAGGGCCCGCGGAGCATCGAGGTCCTGCAACCGCTGGTGAACGTGGACCTGCGGTGGATGCGGTACTACCGCGGGGCCCAGGTGCAGATCCTCCACCCGGCCGCCCAGCGGCAGGGGGGCATCATCAGCCGCACCGGCTACACGGGCGAAGACGGCTTCGAGCTGAGCATCGCCAGCGACATCGCCCAGGGGGTGTGGGAGGCGGTGCTCCAGCAAGGCCGGCCGCTGGGGATGGTCCCGACGGGCCTGGGTGCCCGCGACACCCTGCGGCTGGAGGCGGGCATGCCGCTCTATAGCCATGAGCTGAGCGAGCAGACGCATCCGTTCGAGGCCGGGCTGGGTTTCGCCTGCCACCTGGTAGGGTACGATTTTCCCGGCCGCGACGCCTTGCTGCGGATCCAGAAAGAGCCGCTCAGGCGGGTGCGGATCGGGCTGGAGGTGTCGGGCCAGCGCGTCGCCCGGCAGGGCTATCCCATACTCCATCGCGGCCAGGCGGTCGGCCAGGTCACCAGCGGGACCTTTTCGCCGACCCTCCGCAAACCGATTGCAATGGGCTACGTCCGGCCCGAGACCGCCGAGCCCGGCACACCGCTGGAGATCGACATCCGCGGCCAGCCGGAGCCCGCCCGAATCGTGGAACTCCCTTTCTACCATCGGGACGTGCGGCGGTGAGCAAGGGGCGGGAAGGATGAAGGATGAAAGCAGCCGCGGATGTGTATCCGCGCGGAGCTAGAGCGGAAGGCGGACAACTGAAAACTGACAACTGAAAACTGAGAACTGACCATGACGCCGGATCCGAAGAAACTCCTGTACGCCACGACGCATGAATGGGTTTGGACTGAGCGCGGGCCCAGCGGCGAGAAGATCGCTACCGTGGGGCTCTCGGACTTCGCCTTGAAGGCCCTGACCGACCTGGTCCACCTGGAACTGCCCGAGCCCGGCCGCCGCGTCGAGGCCGGCGGCCCGATGGGCGAGGTCGAGTCGGTCAAGGCCGTCAGCGACGTCTACAGCCCCGTCGAGGGGGAGGTCCTCGAGACCAACACCTTCCTGCCGGACAATCTCGACGCCCTGGCCAAGGACCCCTACGGCGCCGGCTGGCTGGTCAAGATCCGAGTCACCGACGAGGCAGGGCTGGGGCGCTTGCTGGACTGGGCCGCCTATCAAAGACAGTGTGAGCAGGAGGCATGAGTTACTTCCCCAATACGGCTGAGGACCAGCGGGCGATGCTCGAGGCGGTCGGGGTCGCGTCGCTGGAAGAGCTGTTTGCGATGGTGCCGGCGGAGTTGCGGCTGGACCGGCCGCTGCGGCTCCCGCCGGCCTTAGGCGAGTTGGAGCTCACGGCCCAACTGGAGGCGTTGGCCGGTCGCAACACGCCGGCCGCTCTCGCCGCGTGCTTCTTGGGCGGCGGCTGCTACGACCACTTCATTCCCGCCGTGGTCGATTTCGTCGCCTCGCGGAGCGAGTTCGTCACGTCCTACACGCCCTACCAGCCCGAGGTCAGTCAAGGCAACCTGCAGGCCATGTTCGAGTACCAGACGCTGGTCACGCAGTTGACGGGCATGGACGTTTCGAACTCGAGCCTCTACGACGGCGGCAGCGCCGCGGCCGAGGCGGCGCTGATGGCCCTGGACGGCAGCCGGGAGGCGGACCGCGTGCTCGTGCCCGAAAGCGTCCATCCCGAGTACCGCCGGGTGCTGGCCACGTATCTGGCCAACCTGGACGTCGAGCTCGTGACGCTGCCGGCGCCCGGGGGGACGCTCGCGCCGGCCGCGCTCTCCGCGGCCATCGGCCCCGGCACGGCCTGCGTGCTGATCCAGCACCCCAATTTCTTCGGCTGCCTCGAAGACGTGGACGCCGTGTCGCAGATCGTCCACGCTGCCGGGGCGCACCTCGTGGTTGCGGTCGATCCGATCAGCCTCGGGCTGCTGCGGCGACCGGGCCAGTACGGGGCCGACATCGTCGTGGCGGAAGGGCAAGCGCTGGGCATCCCGATGTCCTACGGTGGGCCGCTGCTGGGGATGCTGGCCTGCCGCGAGCAATTCCTGCGGCGGATGCCCGGCCGCCTGGTCGGTCAAACCATGGATCGCAAGGGCCGCCGCGCGTGGGTCTTGACGCTGCAGACCCGCGAGCAGCACATCCGCCGCGAGCGCGCCACCAGCAACATCTGCACGAACCATGCCCTGTTGGCCCTGCGGGCGGCCGTGTACCTGGCGGCGATGGGGCCGGCGGGCCTGGCGGAAGTCGCCGCGTTGTGCCTGCGGAAGGCCCGCTACGCGGCCGGCCGGCTGGCGGCATCGGGCCGGTTCCTGCCCGCCTTTGACCGGCCCACGTTCAAGGAATTCGTGGTCCGCGACAGCCGCGGCCGCGTCGCGGAGTTTCTGGCGGCCGCCCGCGCGGAAGGCATCTTCGCTGGCATCCCGCTGGGCCGCTGGTATCCCGAACTGGACGACTGTCTGCTGGTGGCCGTCACCGAGAAACGCACGAGGGCGGAAATCGACCGGCTGGTGTCGGTCGGCAGATGAGAAAGGAGCAAGGCGAGCGAGTCATGCCCAGGCGCGTTACGACGGTATTGTTGGTTGGCATCGCGGTCGAAGTCGTCATGGGCTTGTTTCCCCCTTGGGTCTTCCCGAGCAACTGGTCCGGGCCTAATGCATGGCGATATGGCTTCCTGTTCGACCCGCCGCCACTTGCCGTTGACCCGGACATGACGCGCCTGGTGACCCAGTGGCTGGTCGTCGCCTTCGCAACGGCTGGCGCAGCTCTTTGGGCATATCATGCGAAACACCCGCGCGACTGATCTGTTGTTCGATCTCTCCAAGCCCGGCTGCCGCTCGGCGCGGCTGCCGCAGTGCGACGTGCCGGGTCAGTCGGTCGCAGAGCTGCTGCCGGCCGCCGCGCTGGCCGACGGCCCGCCGCCGCTGGCCGAGCTGGCCGAGCCCGAGATCGTGCGGCACTTCGTCAACCTCTCGACGCTCAACATGTCGGTGGACACGCACTTCTATCCGCTGGGGTCCTGCACGATGAAGTACAACCCCAAGCGGAACGAGCGGCTGGCGGGCCTGCCCGGCCTGGCGGGCCTGCACCCCTACCAGCCGGAAGAGACGATCCAGGGCATGCTCGAATTACTCTACCAGTCGCAGCAGATGCTCGCGGAGATTGCGGGGCTGGAGGCCGTCTCGCTACAGCCGGCGGCCGGGGCCCACGGCGAGCTGACGGCCCTGTTGGTGGCCGCCGCGTATTTCCGCGACTTGGGCCAGCGCCGCAGCGTCGTGCTGATCCCCGACGGTGCCCACGGCACCAACCCCGCCAGCGCCGCAATGGCCGGCTTCCGCACCGCCGCGGTCAAGGGCACGCCGGAAGGGTTCATCGACCTGGAGCACCTGGCCGCGCAGTTGAACGGCGACGTGGCCGTGCTGATGATCACCAACCCCAACACGCTGGGGCTGTTCGAGCGCGAGATGTCCCAGATCGCCCGGCGGGTCCACGCCGCCGGCTCTCTGGTGTACCTGGACGGGGCGAACCTGAACGCGATTCTGGGGATCGCGCGGCCGGGCGATTTCGGGGCCGACCTGATGCACTTCAATCCGCACAAGACGTTCAGCGGTCCGCACGGGGGCGGCGGGCCGGGGGCGGGCCCCATCGCGGTGACCGGCCGCCTGGCCCCCTACCTGCCCACGCCGCTGGTCGTCCGCCAGGGCGATCGCTACCGGCTCGATGAGGACCGCCCCAAGTCGATCGGCCGCGTGCGGAGTTTCTTCGGCAACTGCGGCGTCCTGGTGCGGATGTACTGCTACCTCTTGACGCACGGGCCGGAAGGGCTCCGCCAGGTCGCTGAACATGCGGTCTTGAATGCGAATTACCTCCTGGCCAGGCTGCGGCGCCTGCTGGCCGTGCCCCAGGGCGACCGCTGCATGCACGAGTTCGTGGCCACGGCGGCCAAGGTCAAGGCCGAGCGCGGCATTACAGCCATGGACATCGCCAAGCGGCTGCTCGATTACGGCTTCCACGCCCCCACGGTCTACTTCCCCTTGGTGGTCCGCGAGGCGATCATGATCGAGCCGACCGAGACCGAGAGCCGCCAGACGCTGGACGCCTTCGCCGAGGCCCTGGAGGCGATTCTGCAAGAGCCCGCCGAGGTTCTGCACAACGCCCCGCACCAGACGCCCATCAGCCGTCCCGACGAGGTTCGGGCTGCAAGGCAGCCGATCCTGCGATGGCAGGCGGAACAAGCTTGACAGAAAAATGGTGGACAGAAGAATTAGGGGCCGGCAGGTCATCTTATGAAGCCGCCATCACAACCGCGACAGGGTCCGCGGCCTCGCGCCGGTTGGGCGGTGTTCGCGGTCGCCGGTGCCTTCGCTGGACTTGTCTTCTTCGTCCCGCAGGCTCTCATAGCGTTGTCCCTGCCGCACGCCTCGCCATTCAAAAGGTTGATTCTGCTGTTGAACTGGCCCCCCGGAATGTTCCTGGACTCGTATGCCCGATTGTTCCAGGGCGGGAACACGGACCAGATGCTTGGACCGTGGCTATTGGTCTTTCCCTTCTACTGGATCGTCCTCGGCTCCGTCGCCGGCCTTGGGTGCTATTGGCTTTACCGGCGCCGGGTTGGCAGGTGAGGACACGATGATCCCGAACTTCCGTGACGACGGGTACCTGCCGGAGGGGCTTCACCCGGTGACCGAGGCGGAGGCTACCCTCCGTTTTGGTTCTGGCACCCCGGGCCGACGTCGGCTGATCCTCCGGCTTCGGCGTTGGCTCGCGTTATCGCGGTTGACGCGAGCACGCCGTTTCTTGGTTGACGGCAGTTTCGTTACGGCCAAGGAAGAGCCCAACGACATTGATGCCGTCGTACTTCTCGCGGACGACTTCAAACAGCAGATCTCCGATGAATCAGACGCTGCACTGGAGCTCGAAGCAATGCTGCTGGCACGTCGCCCCGAAGAGATTTTCGCAGCGGAAGATATGCGCGACTGGAACGATTGGGTAGAATTCTTCAGCAGAACCCGTGAAGCGGACGGGAGACGTAAAGGGCTCCTGGAGATTCAGTTATGATCACTAACGCGGTCGAATACGGAAAGGCCGAGGAAGAGCTGCGAGAGCTGGAAAAGCGTCTGGAACTTCTCCAGCAATCGAATCCCATTGGCTCAAAGGGATTCACGAAAGCGGGAATTCGCAAGATGATTGCCCACATTCAGGAAGAACTTGCGATCTACGAGGGAAGCGAAGATGCGCGCCGCCCGCAGTCCCGCTGAAGGGCAACAAGCCCATGCGACATCCCGATCCACGTCCTGACTGTCCGGCCCCTGCCATTTCCCCAACCGCCTGCCGGCTGCTCGTGGACGGGCCACGCGAGGGCGCGTGGAACATGGCCGTCGACGAGGCCCTGCTGGAAGCGGCGGCCGAGCGCGGCGAGGCCTGCTGGCGGTTCTATGCCTGGAGTGAGCCGACCCTGTCGCTGGGGTATTTTCAAGAGTACGTCGACCGCCAACAGCACCCGGCGAGCCGGACCTGTCCGGCCGTGCGACGGCTGACCGGTGGCGGGGCGATCCTGCACGACGCGGAGCTGACCTATAGCTTGGTCCTGCCGAGCCGGCATCCGTTGGCCGCCCGGCGGGATGGCCTCTACGCGGCCGTGCACGGGTGCCTGGTGGAGGCCCTGGGCGAGTTGGGGATTACGGCTGTGTTGGAGGGTTTTCAGATTTCAGATTTCAGATTTCAGATTTCAGATTGCGAATTCCAAATTCCAAATCTCAAATCTGAAATCACAAATCGCAAATCCCAAGTGCCCCTCGCCTTCCTATGTTTCCAGCGCCGCGCCGCCGGCGACGTGTTGCTAGGCCCGGACAAGATCGCCGGCAGCGCCCAGCGGCGGCGGCGCGGGGCCATCTTGCAGCACGGCAGCCTGCTCGTGCGCCGCTCGGCAGCCGCACCGGAACTGCCTGGATTGGAAGACCTGGCCGGCCGATCGGTCCCACGGCAAACGATCCAAGCCGTTTGGCTCGATCGGCTTGGGCAGCAGTTGGGCCTTCGCTGGGCCGAAGGCAGCCTTTCCCAGCAGGATTGCCGCCGGGCAGAGGTCCTGGTGCGGACACGGTATGCCCAGGCCCCGTGGATCGAGAGCCGCAGCCCAGGCGATGCCGTACTCTTCCATTTGACATGCCCCGACGGGCTTGATACATTGGAACGGGGAGGTTGAGCCGTGGACGTCAAGCTGGTGGTCGTCGGTGGCAAGCATCCCGGGCAGGAGATCCCGGTGCCGGGGCCGAAGTTCTTCATCGGCCGCGCCGAAGACTGCCAACTCCGGCCCCGCAGCGAGATGGTCAGCCGCCACCATTGCGTGATCCTGGTGGAAGAAGGATTCGTGGCCGTCCGCGATTTCGGCAGCAAGAACGGGACGTTCGTCAACGGCGAGCGGGTGAAGGCCGAGCAGGAGTTGAAGGCGGGCGACCGGCTGCGGATCGGCCTGCTGGAGTTCGACGTGCAATTGTCCGTCAGCGTCGGCGGCAAGAAGAAGCCGAAGGTGCAAAGCGTCCAGGAGGCTGCCGCGCGAACGGTCCAGTCCTCCGCGGGCGGCGAGGATGCCGATGTGGCCGGGTGGCTGGAGGACAAAGATGAGACGGTCTCCGGCGGCCCCTTGCCCGAGACGGTACCGGCACCGGCGCCCTCGGCCTCGCAGACCCAGCCAGCCGCTCCCTCGGGGGCCCAGACCGCGGTCGGGCCGCCCAAGTCACCCAAGACGGAAAAGCCGGATCCACTGCTCGGGCCAGCCGCGAAGAAGCCGCAGGCGGGCAGCAGCGATTCGGCCGCCGAGGAGATGCTCAAGCGGTTCTTCCATCGCAAGCCATAGACGCCTACCGTGCGAAGCGGCAAGCGGCTGCGGAACCATCATCTTTGCGCAACTCGTAATAGCCTTACAAACCATCCAGGCTGTTACGACCGCACTTCTTTCCTAGACGCTTGATTTTACCAAGCCGTCTTTCCGATGCTATTTTTCAACAAGGCCGCAGTCTGCCTATTTTAAATCCCGTGGCCCAGAACCGTGAGATGGAGGCCAGCACGTGACTCTGAAGAAGAGCGTCGCCAAGACCAGCGAAGGAACCAAGACGGTTCGGGAGAAAACGCCAGCCCCACGGCGGAGGATGGCCGTGGTCGAGGAGGAAACCGTCCTCGTGGACCCCCGCTGCGGGAAGGACCGGCGGGACCAGACCAACCGCCGTCAAAAGAACATCTCTGTGGCCATCGAGCGGCGGACGGGTGAGCGGCGGGTTAAGGTCAACCGCCGCCGGCAGATCGACCCGACCACCTGCGAGCGCGACTACACTCCCGACGAGATCGAGTTCATGCAGGCGATGGACGAGTACAAGCGCCGCAATGGGCGAATGTTCCCTACCTGCAGCGAGATCCTGGAGGTCGTGCGAGACCTGGGTTACACGAAGCAGTCGCTGGCCGTTGGGGTTTCCACTTTTCCGGAATTGCCGAGCCTGCCCACTTCGACACAGCAGGCCGTGTGAAGGCGGCCCCGTTGCCGGACCGTGCGCAGCCGCAAGCGGCTGATCCGCACAAAATCCGTCTTGCGTCGGATAGGGGGGATCGGTATCCTCCCGCCTGTGTTTCCACGTGTCCTTCCAACTCCTGACAGCCCGCGCAAGAAGACCGCCCGGCACGCCGGCCTTCTTCTGGGAGCAACCTGCCTGATCGCCTGCGGGGGCTGCACCAACTTCATTGCCCAGGGGCGAAACGCCGAAGGGGTCTGCCTGTTCGAGGCAGGCCAGTACCAAGCGGCGCTGGCGCAGTTCCAGGAGGCTACGTCGATCGACCCGGCCAACGCGGACGGCTACTACAACCTGGCCGCCACGTATCATCGGCTGGGCCGGCTGCAGGGTCAGCCCGGCGACCTGGATCGGGCGGAGACCTTCTACCGCCAGTGCTTAGATCGGCAGGCGAACCACCCGGACGGCCATCGCGGGCTGGCCGTGCTGCTGGTGGAGAAGGGCCGCAGCGACGAGGCGGTCCATCTGCTGCAGGTCTGGGCCGAGCAGCAACCGTGGCTGGCCGATCCGAAGATCGAGTTGGCGCGGCTTTACGAGGAGTTTGGGAACCGGGCCGCCGCCGAGGAGCGGTTGGTCGAGGCGGTGCGGGTCGATCCGGGCAACGCCCGCTCCTGGGTGGCCTTGGGAAGGCTCCGCGAGGAGAGCGGGCAGTGTGCCCAGGCGCTGTGGAACTACCAGCGTTCGCTGCAACTGGACGAGGCCCAGCCGGAGGTAGCTGCCCGCGTGGCCGTGCTGGAAGGTCTGGCAGCCCAGCCTGCCTCGCCGGCCCCGCCCGGGCCGACTCGCGCAGTCGTTGTCCCGCCCGTGTGGCGCTGAGCCCGCCGCGGTGTGGCACTGCTTGCCCCCTGCCAATTCGCGGCGTGTCGGCTATAATAGTCGCCGGCCGCCAGCGAGGTTCTGGCGGAAGAGCTGCACAGCACATGGGAGAACGGCCATGCCCAGAATCATTGTCCTGGACGACTTGTCGGAGGACGGCCTGAACCTGCTCCGCTCGTCAGGAACCATCGAGGTGGTGGTCCGCACCGGCCTGAAAGGCGAGGACCTCCGCAAGGCCCTGCTGGAAGCCGACGGCGCCATCTGCCGCAGCGGCGTGAAGATCACCGCCGAAGCCCTCGCGGGGAACCACCGTTTGCGGGCGATCGCCCGGGCGGGTGTCGGCGTGGACAACATCGACACCGAGGCCGCCACCCGGCAGGGCATCGTGGTGATGAACACGCCGGGCGGCAACACGATCTCGACGGCCGAGCACACCCTGGCCCTCATGTTGGGCCTGGCGCGGAACACCGCCGCCGCTTATGACAGCCTGGTGGAGGGCCGCTGGGACCGCAAGAAATTCATGGGCACGCAGTTGGCCGGCAAGACGCTGGGGATCATCGGGCTGGGGCGGATCGGCCAGGCGGTGGCGCTGCGGGCTCTGGCCCTGGAAATGCGCGTGGTCGGCTACGATCCGTTCTTGTCGGCGGCGCGGGCCAAGGAGATCGGCGTGCAGATGGCCGGCTCAGCCCGGGAAATGCTCGCCAGCGTCGACTTCTTGACTGTGCACACGCCGCTGAACGAGCAGACGCGGAACCTGATCGGCACGCAGGAGGTCCAGACGATGAAAAAGGGGGCGCGGCTGATCAACTGCGCCCGCGGCGGGATTTACGACGAGCAGGCCCTGGCCGAGGGGCTGCGCAGCGGGCACCTGGGCGGCGTGGCCCTGGACGTGTACGCCAGCGAGCCCTGCACGCAAAGCCCGCTGTTCGGCATGCCCAACGTCCTGTGCACGCCCCACCTGGGGGCCAGCACCGAGGAGGCGCAGGCCAGCGTCGCCGTCGAGGCCGCCGAGCTGCTGATCGACTTCTTCACCACCGGGGCGATCAAGCAGTCCGTGAACATGTCGCCCCTGGACCCCAAGACGCTCGACGCCCTGCGCGGCTACCTGAACGTGGCGTACCGGCTCGGGCTGTTGTTGGCCCAAGCGGATCACGCCCCCCCGCTCTCCTGCCGGCTGAGTTACAAGGGTGAGGTGGCCAAGAAGGACACCCGGCTGTTGTCCGCGGCCTTTGCGGCCGGACTGCTGGAGCACGCCATGGAGCAGGGCGTCAACATCGTCAATGCCGAGGTCCTGCTGCGCGAGCGGGGCATCGAGCTGGTCGAGCAGCGATCCAGCGACACCGGCGATTTCAGCTCCTTGATCACCGCCGAGGTCGTCAGCGAGGAGCGGACCTCCAGCGCCGCCGGCACCCTGTTCGGCAGCAAGTGGCCCCGGCTGGTACAAAAGGCCGGCTGCCGGCTGGAGAGCTACCTGGACGGCACGCTGATGATTTTCTGCCACCGCGACTTGCCGGGCGTCATCGGCAAGGTGGGCGCCATCTTCGGTCGCCACCAGGTGAACATCGCCCAGATGTCCGTGGGCCGGCCGACCAACAAACCGGGAGGGGAGGCGGTAGGCGTGCTGGCGCTGGACTCCGTGCCGCCGGCCGAAGCCCTGGCCGACGTGCAGGCATTGCCGCAAGTGACCCGGGCGGTCATCGTCCGCCTGCCGCCCGCCGGGGAATTGCCCGCCTGGCTCGGCGGCTGATAAAGTCACCCCTCTCCCTTCGGGGGAGGGGCAGGGGGTGCGGGCTGGGCGCCGTCCGCCGGCTCCTCAACCGGATACTGCGACAACTCGAGGGCCAGCCCGAGTGAGCCTGCGAGCCGCACCAGTTCCGCCGGGAAGTGGTCGCATTGGGCCACCACGTTCCTCCGGGCAATTCCGAAGTCCAGGGTGACGCTTCCAATCCCCGGGAACTCGGATAGGCGTCGTAGCTCCGCGGCATTGATCCGGAGGAACGCGGTGGCTTCCGCGATCTGTCGCGGGAATTCATGGAAGTCGGCGTCGCTCGCCGACACGTGGATCCCCGATTGCTCGTGCCGGCGGCCGTGGGGCTGGCTCGCGGGCCGGACTGGCTCGCCTCGCCGCTTCACGGCACAAACCGGGAGCGTGCAGCCGACCAGGAAGGCGTCCACGTCGAAATTCGTGCCGTACGCCCGCAACACCGCCGCCATCTCGAATAGCCTCCCGCGGAGATAGCTGCTGAGCACCGAGTACCGCGTATGTTATAGTTTTCGCAGCGGCGTCACCAGGCTGATGGTCGTCCCGTGCCCGGGGCGGCTGTCGATCGTCACCCTTCCCCCCAGCAAGCGAGCCCGCTCGCGGACGCCCTCCAGGCCGAAATGGTCCGCCGGGACACTGGCCGGATCGAAGCCGACGCCCCAATCGCGGACCTCCAGGCGGAGTTGCTCCTCCTCCTGGGTGAGCATCACGCGGACCCGGGCACTGCGGCTGTGTTTGCAGGCGTTGGTCAGGGCCTCTTGAGCGATGCGGTACGCGGCGTTCTCCAGCACGGGCGCCAAGCGGTTGAAAGCCACGTCGCTATGGAACTCTACCCGCGGGCCGCCGGCCACCCGCTGGTCCTGGACCAAGTGCACCAGCGCGGCGACCAGGCCGGAATCGTCCAGCACCGGCGGCCGCACCCCACTGATCAGCCGCCGGGCCTCGCCCTGTGCCTGGCGGAGCATCTCGAGCGCCGCAGCAAAGGCCGTCTTGGCCTTCGCCGGCGCGATCTTGCGCAGGTGCTCGTAGCTCTGCAACTGCATGATCGCCGCCGACACTTGCTGGGCGATGCCGTCGTGGATCTCGTAGGCGATCAACTGCCGCTCGCGGTCGCTGGACTCCAGCAGGTGCCGCAGGGCCTGTTCTGTCTCGCTCTCGGCGGGGCTCTGCTGTCCGGCCTGCAGCTTGCTGATCCGCCGGCGAAGCTCTTCGATCTCGTCGAAGAGCTGCCGCTTGGTCTTCTGGGATTCCGTCACAGGTTCTTCCTGCACAGGACAGGTCTAACACGAATTGCCACCCGTACCCCCCCTCTATGAATTATAAACGGCCTGCGGCGGGGTTTATTGCACTTCGGCCACAACCCCATACTGGCGGTGCGGTTCAAGCCGTAGGACGCCCGGGGGTATTATGGCCCCTCAGAACACAGCCAGTAAAGCGGCAGCCCCAGCCAGAGGTACCAAAAAGAGGCAGGCTATCTCCACCAGCAGCCGCCAGCCGCCGAGGATCCCGGCCAGTGCGGACTTCGACACCATGTTGGCCATGGCCGCCACGACGATCAGTCGCCAGCCGTCGGCCGCTATGGTCGCGTCGCTGGTCGCCAGCCGCGCCGTGGACAGCGTGACGGCGTCCATCTCCGTCAAGCCCGAGATCCACGCCACGACATACAGGCCGCGGCTCTGAAAGAAATACTTGGCCACCGCCAGGCCAAACAGCACCGCGGCGTACATCAAGCCGAATAGTACCGCGGAGCGGAGCTGGGTGGGGTTCTCGGAGCGGTGGACGGTCGCGGGCTGAGAGCGATGGTAGAACCACGACACGACCGCGGGGACCAATGTCAGGACCATCAGCACGAGCGCCGGTCCCGCCACGGCCAGCAGGAATCCGGCGGAAACCACGGCCACGGCCAGCATCACGCGGATGAACGAGACAGTCGAGGCGATCGCCACGACGATGGCCGCCGTGCGGGCCGCTGCCGGGTCGCCGCGGACGTTGCGGGCGTAGCTGACCGTGGTCGCCGTGCTCGACACGGCCCCCCCAAGAATGCCCCCGAGCCATATCCCCACGTCCTCGCCGGCGAACTTGTGCAGCAGGTAGCCCCCCAAGCTCAGCCCGACGATCAACACCACCATCAGCCAGATCTCGAACGGATTGAGCACATTCAGCGGGCCGTAGGGCGGATCGGGCAACAGTTGCAGCGTCCGCTGCGGCAAGACGGGCAGAATAACGCACGTCAGCAGGACGAATTGCATGATCGCGCGAAGGTCCACGTCCCCCAGCCGCTTGGCCAATCCGTGCAGCTCGGGTTTGAATTGCAAGAGCACGGCGGCCGCCCCGCCCACCGCCACCGCCGCTGCCCTGGGCCCAATCACCAGCAAGGCCCCCACGCTATACATCAACAGCATCGTCACGTCGGTGGTCGTGCCGTAGCTGCCGGGCGGCTGGCTCTCGGCCGGGCGGCGGCGGG
>Ga0181527_1002741_pt1 | contig 16192 bp, 16 predicted proteins | sample PEATcosm2014_Bin_30_FD_119762 | JGI IMG/M metagenome (GOLD analysis project Ga0181527, IMG submission 119762) | Peatland microbial communities from MTU Mesocosm Facility, Houghton, MI, USA - PEATcosm2014_Bin06_60_metaG | ecosystem: Environmental > Terrestrial > Soil > Wetlands > Peat | place...
CAACCTGAACCCGAGCAACCCGGTTGCGATGAATGCCATTCAGGGGCTCGCAGCCCGGTTCCAGACCGGAGGCGCGAATGCGGTTCTGGCGCATCGCGAGGCGATGGGCGCCATGTACGGTAACCTGCAACAGCAAGCTGCGGTGCTGGCCTACGCAGACAATTTCCGCCTCCTCGGCTATCTCGCGCTGGGCTGCATTCCTCTGGTGCTCATGATGGCCCGCCCGCGCCAAGCAGCGCGAAGCAGTCATGAAGTTGCGGGCGAGTAGTGGGCGTCATTTTCCGGTACCGCGCACACACAACGCGCGCATTAGCGTGGAGGAATAGGGGAAGCCACTTGGATCATTATCCGACCTACCTTCGTTGAAGTTGTAGTACCACTCGTAACCCGAAGGCTTCCCACGATCATCATATCTGCGCTCACTGCTCCACTCATCCCCTGTCAGGAACAGATTGCCCTTCACGCGCCAGGTAAAGGGACTTTCTTTGCCCGGGCCAGATAATCCAGGAGCCTCGGCGTTCTTGTCGTAAATCCCCTGCAGCTCTTCGAGCGTCGCCAGCCTCCAGTCCGAGTAACCGGCCAACCGCAGTTTACGGCAGTACTTCACCGCGCCTTTCCAGCTCACGTCTCTCCCGTTGTCCCTCGCTGCCCACATGAGTCCAGTGGCCGGATCGACCCAATACCCAAGCGCTTGGGTTCCTTGAGCCGAACCAGCCGAGGATGGAGTGCCGACGACCGCGGGGGCGACCCGCGGTTGCGACTGCGCACGCGCAGCATCTGCGGTTCCGACGAACGTCAGCGCTGCGAAGGCCAAAAGGATGCGGTTCCGGAAGTCGTGCATGGGCCAAGGATATGGCCGATCGAGCATCTTATATGAGACCCATTGGGACACTTTCCTAAGTGTCACAAAGGACCATAAAACTCTACGCCTCCGCCCGCACCAACAGGCACGTGATATTGTCGTGCCCGCCGGCATCGTTGGCGGCCGCCACCAGCCGTGCGCACATTTCCTGCAGGGGAAGATCGAGCTTCAGCAGCGATTCAACGAGCGGGTCGGAGAGTTCGCGCGTGAGGCCGTCGGAACAGAGCATAAAGAGATCGCCGGGCTCGTTTTCGAGCTCAAAGATGTCAGGAGTGACCGAGCTTTGCGTGCCCAATGCGCGCGTAATCACGTTCTTGAAGGGCGAGCGTTGCGCCTCCAGCCGGTCCATGCGGCCCATGCGCACCTGCTCCTCCACCAGCGAGTGATCGAGAGTGATCTGCTCCAGACGGGAGTTGCGCATGCGGTAACCGCGGCTGTCGCCCACGTTGATCATCCAGCCGCTCTGGTCTGCCACCAGCAGCGTGACCAGCGTGGTGCCCATACCGTTCAGGTTGTGGCTGTGTTGCGCGCGCGAGAAGATGGCTGCGTTGGCTGAAGCGACGGCCTCTTCGGCGTCATCGATGAGAGCATGGGCCGCGTCACGGCCGGTGAGCAGCCGCATCATTTCGTCTACGGCCAGGGAGCTGGCAATTTCGCCCGCAGCAGCGCCGCCCATTCCGTCGCAGACCACGTAGACGCCGTGCTCGACGGAAAAACCGAACGCATCCTCATTGGAAGGGCGCTTGCGGCCACGATCGGTGACCGCCGCGGCCGCATAGTGCGCAACAGCCGTGGCCAAAAATAACCCCCGTCGCTCAGTGTACATAAAAACAGGGACCAAGGGACCGAGGGAACAAGGGAACAAGAAAACAGGGACCAAGGGGAACAACGGCACGAAGAACAGCTTCTAGCTTTTAACTCTTAGCTTTTAGCTCGTTGAGGTAAGTGAGCGGCAGTGGCGGGGAACAGCTAATAGCTAAGAGCTGAGAGCTGACACCTGACACCTGACACCTGATACCTGACAACTGAAACCTCACTTCGCCCCCGGCACCGGCGGCGGCGGAGGCAAATCAAAAATCTGGATGGCGCCGGCGTTGAGCAGGGCTACGCGCCGGCCCGATGGAGAGATGGCTACGTTGCCGCCGGCATCGAGAATTGGGCTGAGCGGCGAGACGAATGCGATGTCGCCGGTGGCCGCGTCGAAGACCATAACCGACTGCTCCTTCACGTCATCGGCGTCCATGGGCGCGAACATGGTGACCAGCCGGCTGGTGTCGAGTGTGGACCAGGCTAGGCGCAAGCCATTGGGCGCCACGGTGAGATGCGGCCACATCTCGGTTTCAGGCCCCTGCGCGATCCACAGGGTTTTGCCCTCTGTCGTCATGGCCACCAGCTTGCTCGCGCCATCCGGGCTGCACCCGGTGATCAAAATCTCGTTCTCGGAAAGAAACTCGTCGTCGGGGTCGCAGGCGGTGTCCACGCTGCCCAGCATCCTGGTGCCGCCGCTAAAGTAGCTCAGGTTCAGCACCCACTCCGTGCCCTGGCCACGCAGGTTCTCGACATATCCAATGTTATTGATGGGCAAATGCACGGCCGTGCGGGCACGGCTGACCAGCATCACTTCGCCTGTCGCGCGCCGCAGGATGCGCACCACCAATTCGGGCTTCCCTTCCTGCGCCGCATCGTCCTCGTCCGTGGTGACTGCAGCCTGGGCCGTCGCCGGGCTGGATTCCTGACTCGACACCTGGCCGGATTGCGACCCCGGGAACGAAGACCCGTCCGCGGGGGCCCCGGATTTCGGAGCCGCGGCGATGGGCTCGCGCGAATTCGTGACCAGAAACTGCTGCGCGGGGTCTAATTCGACCCAGAGCAGGGAACCGGGAAAGTCGAGAAACGGCTTCAACACAAGTGTGGCGTCACCCTGGAGGAGATTGTTGCGGTCGCGCAGAAGAAAGTGACCGTCTTTGAGCGGCCACAGGTAGCGCACGCGGTCGTGCACCGTCCACAACGCTTCGGCCTCGACCCGGGCTTCGTCCGTACCCTGCGGCAGCTTGAGCACCACGGCGCGAATTTGGCGCTCGTCGCTTTCTTCACCGGTCTTCAGGTCGCGGTGGATGAGCCCGGGCACGCGAAACGTGAACAGGAGCCGGTCCTCACTGATGAAATCGAGCGAGACGAAAGTGTTGCGTGCGCCCAGATAGGTGCTGTTCGGCGCCGTGAAGCCGAGCGGAGCGAGGGGAATGCTGCCTACCGGCGAAAGCGACGGTTGCTCGGGAAAATGATTGGAGAGGAATCGCGCCTTCACCGGCGGCGCCGCAGGAGACTCGGAATCGCTGCCGTGCTGCGCTGCCGCGGCGGCCGTTGTCAGGCCCAGCGCGGCCGCCACTGCCAAAGCTATTGCCCGTACCTTACTTGCTTGCGCAATTGCCCGCCGATAGCCCATCGAAGAGTATTCTCGCCGATTCAGCCTCGGCACTGAAAGCGCGCGCTGCATTGCGGAACCGGTTTACGCCTGCGTGTGCGAAAGTAGAGAAGAAATGTCAGAGCAGGGTTCGGCAAGCGGGCACTTCCGATTTCTCGGTTACGGCGCATGCGCCCTGGCCGGAACCCTGTGGGGCACCGGCTTCTACTGGGGACGGCTCGCGCTCAACGAGATGAACGTGGAGCACATGGTGCTCTATCGTTTTCTGTTTGCCTGCCTGGGCATGGCGCCCGTCATGCTGCGCCGCCGCGTGCGTCTCACAGCCGGAGAAACGCGCATCATGCTGCTGGCCGCGGCCTTCGGCATTCCCATTCAGTTTCTTTTGCAATTTCACGGCCTGGCGCTGACCACGGTGAGCCACGCCTCGCTCATGGTGGGCGCCATGCCGGTGCTGCTGGCCGCGGCAGCCGCGCTTTTTGCCGGCGAGCGGCTCGACTGGATCGGCTGGCTGGCTCTCTGCGCATCCACGGCCGGCGCCGCCATGGTGGTTCTGGGGGGCGACCGCGCAACCACGGGACGCGAAACGCCCACGCTCACCGGCGACCTGCTGGTGATTGCGTCGCTCATGGTCGCCCTGGCCTGGATTCTGCTCAGCAAGAAGCTGCTGCAGACGCACAGCGCTCCGGTGGTCACCGCGTACACCATCTATTCGGGCACGTTGATGCTGGTCATCTGCAATCTGGCCTGGTGGCTGCTCGCGCCGCTCACGCACCAGAAGGTTGAGCCCATGCCGTTTGCCCACATCAGCCTGACGGCATGGATTGCCTTGGCCATCAGCGGCGTGTTCTGCACGGCCACCACCACACTCCTGTGGAACTGGGGCATTCATCAAGTGCCGGCTTCGCGCGCCGGGGTCTTCCTCAACATCGAGCCCGCGCTCGGTTCGGTGCTGGGCGTGGAACTTCTGGGCGAGCGACTGGGCCCCTACGCGTGGCTGGGCGGAGCGCTCATCCTGGCCGCGGCCATCACCCTCACCACGCGCGGTCACGAGCCGGAGCCGGCCGTGATTCTGGAGTAGTGGCCGGAGCCTGCGATAGCATCGGGGTCATGGAACCGCCCGCAACTTTGCCGCACGCGCCGGACCAGTTTGATGCCCAGCCCGGCTCCCGGCGCAACCGTCGCCGCGACGCGATTGAGGTCGCCGCTGCCTACGGGCTCATCATGGCGGTGGAGTGGACCCCGCGGCCGCTGCAACGCGTGCTGTGGATTGTGGCTGCGGCTGGCTTGGCGGTTACGGTGTGGAGATCGTTCGACGGTTGGCAGGCGATGGGCTTTCGCGCGGCCAACTTCCGGCGCTCGCTGTGGATCGCCGCAGCCGCGCTGGCGCTGGCTGCAACCGCCATTGTGGTTGCCGCAAGGATGCACACGCTCCTCGTGCCCGACGGCGTGCTCACCTTTCTCGCCACCTATTGCGCCTATGCCATCTGGACAGGCGTACAGCAGTTCCTGTTGCAGGGCGTGTTTCTGTTGCGTTTCCTGCGCCTGATTCCCCGGCCGGCGGCCGCGGCGCTGACGGCGTCCGTGCTCTTCGCCGCGGCACACCTGCCCAATCCCGTGCTCATGCCCATCACGTTCATCTGGGGCTTTGCGGCGTGCCTGCTCTTTCTGCGCTATCGCAATATCTATCCCCTGATGATTGCCCATGCCATCCTGGGCATCACTGTGGCCATGACGATTCCCGGTCCGGTGGACCACAACATGCGCGTCGGCCTCGGCTATCTGACCTACGACCCGCACAGGCACGTGCATCGCACATTGCGTTTATCGCAGCCATAGCGACCAGATGGCGTCCACCGTGGCATGCGTGACTGCCGACGCGCCCACGCGCCGTTGCGCTCGCCACGCGCGGCCGTAAAAGATCCCGGCCAGCGCGGCCAGCAGCACGTAGCGCCAGTTGAAGTACGCAGCCTGCTTGTTGAAATGCGCCAATCCGAACAGGCAAGCCGTCAAGAACAAAGCCCTATACCTGCCCAACCGCTTTTCCAGCAGATTCTGCAGCCAACCGCGGAAAAACAGCTCTTCGGGCACCGCGATAAACAAAAAAGTGAAAACCCACGCGCCGGCCATGCGCGCCAATCCCGGCCACACGCCGTGCAGATGCAGAAAGCCCAGACTCAGGCCCAGCGCCAACGCAATCGGCGTGTAGAAGGCGGCCTCGCGCAACCCGATTCCCAGATCCTTCAAGCGCAGGCGCAGGTCGAAGCCGGTGCCGCCGAGTTGCCGTATGAGCACGAAGCCGTAGATGCCGGCGTCGAGCAGGAGGATCTTGTTGAAAACCGCAAGATGCGCCGACCAGGCGCACTCGAACCAGCGCAAATCGACGGCCAGACCCAGCCCAACCAGCACCAGAAAATCGCGCCAGTTGCCGCGCCCATTCCCATTGTCGTCCGTATCCACGCGTGCCGCCTGGCCGAGGAGCAGGGCGATGGCGACGGGCAGCAGCGCATAGAGAGCGAACCAGCCCCAGCGGAACAAGCCCGCCCCGCACGCCACCAGCAGATACGGAACCGACAGCGCTGCCGGACACACGAACCGCGCCCAGGTCGGCAATGCGCGCACGCGCTCGGCCGCGAAATCCGGAAAAAACGCCACGGCCAGATACGGAACCAGCGTGAGCAGCGCGGCAATCACGTTGACGGGAGTGATCAGGGCCATCCATTCCATTGTGCGCCATGCAGCGGCGGCGGAGCTTTGGTGCGGGGGGCAAACCTTAGTCACCGCTGGGCGCGATTTGCAGGTCATGAATCAGTACGGCGGTCCGATAGACTCTTCAGTAATTTGTGGAGGCTCATGTGACTCTTCTCACCTGGAACCATGCCTGCAGCGTGGGCGTGCGCGCTATGGACGACCAGCACGGAATCCTGATGGACGCCATCAACGCGTTGCGCCTGGCGCTGGTGCGTGGGGCCGGGCGCGAGAGGATCAGCGAGCTCTTGGACGAGTTCATCGAATTTGCGCGCATGCACTTCTGGAGCGAGGAGCAGCTCATGGAGAAGGCCGGCTTTGCGGGTCTTGAGGAGCACCGCGCCGAGCACCACCGCATGCTGGCTGACATTCTGCAGGCTGCGCATCGCCTGCAATACGGAGAGGGAGTGCAACTGCGACCCTTGCTCTGCAGTTTGCACCACGGATTCCTGAACCACATTGAGACCATGGATCAGAAGTATGTGCCGTGGCTACATGAGCACGGCGTTTCCTGACGCCGGACCGGCACGCACTGGAACCGCCGCCGGCAGCTACAGCGATTCTCCAGTTGCTGTAGGCGAAGCCGCAACCGCCAGGTGGTTCTTTCCTCAAAAAAAACCAACTTGCACCGCCTTGGAGATGCCCGCCACAATCTGCAGAACCGCTCCGCAGAGCTCCGGCAGGCCTTTCGCGCGCCCCTCAAGTTTGCCGCGTTTCTTCCGATAACTCTTTTGCCGGCTGCTGCCGGCAGGAGAATCCGCTTGTCTCTCATCACCTGGAACGACAGCTTCTCTGTGGGCGTGAAGACCATCGATCAACAACACGCGGGTCTTTTCGCAATTGTCAACGAGCTTCACGCCGCCATGATGAAGGGCCATGCACAAAGCGTGGTCGGGCCGCTGCTGGACAAGCTGGTGAAGTACACGCCGCAGCATTTCGCCTACGAAGAGCGCATGATGGACGCGACGTGTACCCGGGCCTCGCTACCCATCACGCCCACCACGCCGATCTCACCCGGCAGGTAGGGGAATTCATGACTCGCTACAAGCGCGGCGACGGCACTCTGAATATTCAATTGCTGCGCTTCTTGGGCGACTGGCTCACCAGGCACATCCAACACGAGGACAAGGAATACGGCCCCTGGCTTACCCGCCACGCCGCGTGATACGTGCAGCCTCGATTCATCGGCGGCGCAGATCGAAGCTCCTCCCTGACGGTATGATTCTTTATCTCGCGTTTATTCATTCCATCGGCAAAACCTGAAGGAGGAAGCGCGTAATGGAAATGTCGAATCACAAAAACGATCTGGGCATTAAGGTGATCGATCGCGATCACCGTGAGATCTCCGACCTGCTGCTGGAGATCAACTTCAATGTGGCAAGGGAAGCGGATGCGGCCCGCAAGATTCGCAACCTGCGGGATTTGGCGCGCGCCACCCGGTCGCACCTCCTTCTGGAAGAGAGCATGATGGCCGCGACGAAATTCCCCGGCCTGGCCCTGCACCGGCTGCGGCACCAATGGATGTTGCAGCAGATCTGGCAACTGGCTACTTATTGGGGCAATCAGAAGAATGCGCTCACGCGAGAGCCGATAGGGCTCTTGTGGGAATCGCACATCGCGCATATGGAGAGCGAGGACTGGGCCTACGGTCTTTGGCTGAACGGAACCTCGAGCGAGAGCGAGCGGGATCGGGCTTTCTATTTGATCAACCGCTGACCGGTCCGCTATCGAGAGGAGCAGTCACATGGCCGAACTCACCTGGGGCAACAAGTACGCGATCGGCTTTCTCGACATCGACGGCGAGCACAAGGAGCTATTCGAAGCGGTCCGGGAAGTCGAGTCGACGATGGCGCGGAACGCGGGGCCGACTGAGATGGGCGTACTCCTGAAGAAGCTGGTAGCCGTCACCGGCAAGCACTTCGTTGACGAAGAGGCGATGATGCGCGGAGCAAAGTATCCGGGCCTTGCGCTGCATGCTGCGAATCACCAGCGGTTGATGGAGAAAGCGGAGGCATTTGCCGCCCGCCACGGCCAGGGCGGCGTCGCCATGAACCAGTACACCTTGAACTTTCTCCACGATTGGCTTGTGTATCACATCGAGAACGACGATGCGCGGTTGGGTGCCTGGTTGAAGGAGCACAATCCGGGATAGAAAAATTGCGGGGGTGCCCCGGGTTTTTGGAATGCAGACTCACCACGGCACTGGGTGCCCCACATCTCGCTTTTGAGATGTGGGAAAGTACGAACCACAGTTCCAATCGCTCAACCTGTTCGCGGACCCTACGATTCGAACGACAACTGCGCTGAGACCCACGCGGGCACGGCAGGCTTGGGCTCCGAAGCCAGTTCGTAGACCAGCCGCTCCAGCACCAGCCGCTTGTCGGGAGGTGAGGAGCGCAGCTCCAGGTCGGCGCGGGCCACCAGGCGCAGCGCCCGGGTGAGCTCGCGGCGGCTCTTGTAGCGCCGCGCCTGCCGGATCAGGTCGTCGGCGGCAAACGGCGGCATGCGGAAACCCTGCCACAGCGCCTGCCAGATGGCGCGCGAATCGCGCACATTTTTCTCAAGGATCACCAGCATTTGGCGGAAGGTTTTGGCCAGCATGTAAAGGTGACCGATGGCCGCGTCCTCGCCGGCGTCGGAGCTGTTCAGCAATCCCTGCAGCAGAACGAGCGCGCGCACGCGATCGCGGGCGCTGATGGCGTCGGTCAGCTCGTACAGGGTGCGCTGCTTGGCGCTCAGCACCATGGTTTCCACGTCGCCCAGCGTGATGCGGCCACGCCCGGTGGCGTAGAGCAAAAGTTTTTCAAGCTCCGACGAAACCAGCATCATGTCCGCGCCCAGCGCGTCGGCCAGCTCGCGTGCCGCATCCGGTTCCAGGCGGTTCCCGGCTTCCTGCGCCGTCGCAACCGCCCAGCGCATGGCGTCTTCCTCGCTCACGCGCGCCAGTTCCACTATGCCGCAGTGTTCGCCCAGGGTCTCGGTCAGCCGCTCATAGCGGTTCTTGTCGTCGAGCTCCATGCGGCGAGAGTCCGAGGGGATACGCAGAAAATCCGCGACGAAAAGCAGCAGTGCCTGCGGATTCGGCGACTGGAAATAGCGGCCGATCGCGGCAAACTCATCCTTCTTGGCGCCGCGCGTGTACAACTGGCGCACGTTGCGCACAAAAATCACCTGAAACGGAGCCATCAGCGACGGCGTCTGCGCGCGATCGAGCACTTCGAAGATCGAGGTCGAGGTGAGATCGAAATCGGAAAGGCAGAAATCCCGGAGATCGGTGGGAACGAAGGCCTTGAGAACGGCAGCGCGGCAGCGGTCGAGAAGAAACACCTCGTCGCCGGCGAGCACATAACCGGGCCGCAGTTTCCCCGTGCCTGCCTGCGCGACCTCGATCTCCGCGACAAAGCGGGCGGCCGCGGCAAATCCCGCGCCCCAGCGCGCGCCGCTCACAGGCTTGGCCTCCGGCCGTGCGGTCCAAAGTGCATGCGGCTCCAGAATACCGCCCGGCGAGCGAACACACCAGCGCGGAAAACCGGGCAGGAATCAAGAAATAAGCGTGGGCGCCCCGTTGTCCCATCCTTTTCCGCGCTCTTGGCGGAAAAGGGTGGGAAACGACTCGCAACTTGGCCACACTTCTCTTCGCCTTGTTATCGCTTCATTGTCGGCGCGGATACGAGATCTCAAACTGGCTCACCACCACGCTGTTGCCGAACGGAACCGATCCCGTCCACGCCACGCCCGCTCCGCCGAATTTGTTCGGCGCGATGGTCGCTTTCAGCGACAGCGTCTCATCGTCCGCGGTGTTCGAGCCGGTTGCGCTAAAGGTGTTGCCCTCGACCGCAAGAATGATCGTCGCGTTCGGCTTGAAGACTCCCGTCAGTTGCTGCTGATCGCTGACCGGATGCCCGATGCCATCGACAATTTGATAGAGCTGGAACATGCACCTATCTGAAGCCTGGATGGTGCGCCAGAAGCGCAGCGCGTAGCCGTTGCGCGTGCGCGGGTCGTACTTGATGAAAATGTCGGCCTTCTGATTGCGTGGACCGGCCGAGTCGTCCGGCGAGCCCGCGATGCCGAATCCCTGGCCGGCGGTCTTTTCCGGCGTCATCACGACTTTCAACTTCATGTCGCCGGTCGGCACGTCGTTCTGATACAAGAGCTGCGCGCCCTGCGACGCAATGCGCAGTCCGTAGCCGTTGACAAGGTTGTCGCCCACTGAGGAAGTCCACGTTCCCAGCACCGTCCACATCCCGCTCACGTAGTTCTCGTTCGGCGTCTCCACAAAGTTGCGAAAATTGGGATTGATGTCGAGATGCTTGATTTCTCCGGCACCAACCGGCTTCGCCGAAATCGCTGCGGTCTCCGGCCCCGGATCGCTGATGTTGTGTTTGGGGCGAACGCCCGCTTCGATATATTTGTCAGCGAATCCGGGTAGCAAGGTGAGCTGACGCAGCGGTGCATTACCCCGGCTCACAGCAACCTCGCGCCGCGTCGCGCATTGCGCATCGTCGCACACATACCAATCGATGATGGATTCGTCTTCGCGCCCGCCCAGCTTCAAGGCGTAGGTCACGGTGATCTTGCCATCGACCGGAAGAGTAATCGCCGGTTTGCGCGCGAAGGTCGGCGGATCGATGTATTTAGGCTCGACGTAAATGTGCGAGGTTACGTAGAAGCCGTTCGCGGCCTCAGCCTTCACGCTTACATATTCGGCGCGATTGGTAGTGTTGCGGCCGGTGACGGTGATGGATTTGCCGGTATCGGCGCTGAGAGTGATGAGTTTTGAATCGGTGGACCAGTGGATCACGGTGTCGGACGCGCGCTGCGGCTGGACGGTTGCGGTCAGCGTGACTCCCGGTCCTCCGCTGCGAATCGATGCGTTTCCTAGCGGTTCCGTATTGGCGAAGGGGTCGCCAATTGAGCCGGCAGGTCGCGCCGTCGCGCCGGGAACTGCGGCCGCGAGCGCCATGCGGAAGACGTCGCTGCCCTCGCCCTCATATTTCTCGCGCACGTGAGCCGGATCCCAATCGTCGACCTTGCCGTCCGGCGTGCCGCGCAGCATGTTCCATGGGTTAAAGGCTCGCGCCTGCTCCGCGGTGATCTCGCGCGAAAGCGTAAACGCGTGCGGGCCCACAATGCTGTCGTAAATCACCGCGGGCTTGCCAGCCGCATCTTTGGTCTGGTAGGTGAGCGCGTAGACATTCTGCCGCACGGCAGCCTTCCACACCATCCACGCCACCGGTGATTTGGGAGTATTCACCGGCATGGTGCAGTGGATGAGCGCGACAGGATTGCGAAATCCCTTGTAGAACTCGAGGCCGCGCGAGGCCTTGAAGACGGTGTTGATAAAAGCAATGCCCGAGGACGACATGACGCCGTTGCCGGTCGGGAAGTAGACCTCGGAGTCTTCCCACACGCCCACCTGTCCGCCGCCGATGAAATCGTCAGTGCCTTCAATGTAGACGTGCGTGAAGTAGGAGCGCGTGGTGCGGATGAAGGTGGTGTCGAGGCGGCTGAGCAGGGCAACATGCGAATACACGTGCTTGTCGCCGTCGGCCTGCAGTGCGACGGCCTGCGTGATGACAGGCGAACGCATTTTCAGGTTCTTCGAGGGGTCGCCGGGATACTCGTAGTCGAGGTTGCAGTAGTTCACGAGCGTCAGGTTCATCATCGTGAAGCCGGTGGCGTTCACCATGAGGATGTAGCCGTTGTTCGACGCACCCTCCTTGTTGCCGCGATTGTCGGCCAGCACCACCTTGCGCCGGTCGTCGGTGAGTCCGAGCAGGGTGATGTAGTTTTTGGTGATGGTCATGCTGGCTTCGGTATCGCCGCCGCGAAGAAAATAAACGTCGGGTTTGATGCCGATAACGGTGGGGTGGCCGGGCGTGCCGGCGGGCGCGGTCGCATAGGCGGCCTGCAGAGTTTTGAACTTCTTCTGCGCGGGATCGTCCTGCTGCAGGCTGCTATCGACCAGGTAGTCGTAGGCGTAGTGGGTGGTGTCGAAGGGTTGGCCCGTGTAGCCGTTGTAAGGCGCGCCGCGCATGTTGTCCTGGGCATGGGCAGCGGTTCCGGCTGCAATCCCCATCAGAAAAACCGCAAGAAAAACTCTCCAAGACCCGCAGCGCATCTTCATCACCCGCCTCCGTTGTGTGGTCAGACCACCAGCGGGAACGATAGAAGGGCGGCGCTGCATGTGTCAACGCAAAATTGCGGCAAGATTGAGCGGGATGCGGAGCGGATTTCAGAGGCCTTCAAAACTTCAAAGGCCTTCGAGGATGTCGGCCACCAACTGCCGCGCAAACTCCCGCGAGAGGCGCTGAATGGCCGCAGGGTCTTCCTGAATGAAAGTAGGCAGGTCGGTGGAGGACTGATATTGCTCGCGGTAGACGTAGTTTTTGTTCTCGTAGAGCACGCGGCCGTCGCGCGCGGTGAGCGTGACGGAGGCCACGATGGTAATGACGAAGCTCGACGACTGCTGCGTGGCCGCATTGTAAGTAAGCGGCATAACGGCCTGCTTGAGGATAGTGCCGTGAAGAACGGCGTCGGCATCGGAGCCTGAATTCGTCTCCACGCGGAAGCGCGTGCGTGTCATGAACTCGCGGACCACCGCCTGAGTCAATGCCGTTTCAGTACCGTTGGACTCGGTGCGCGTGGCGAACACCGGCACCGCAAGCGTGTTCACGCCGGGAGGCAGATGCGTGGCCGCGCCCAGGGTGTGATAGCCGCAGCCACTCAAGCCCAATGAGGTGAGCGCGGCCAGGGCGGCGACGGCGAAGCCTGCGAATGAACGCATGAGGCAATTCTATCTCGCGAGATTCGCTTGGCCGTTGCACCCATGCGGCTGCAGCCTTGCCCAAGCCAGGAGAAGGAAGGTGCAAGCCGCCGGCAAGGCCGAGGGCGGCGCTGGGCGCGTATGCTGATTGCCATGAGCTGGACCACTAGTTGGATTCTCTGGGCGTTGCTTTCCGCCGTATTTGCCGCCGCCACGGCGCTTTTGGCCAAGGTGGGGGTGGAGCACGTTGACTCAAACCTGGCCACGGCGATTCGCACCACCGTGGTGGTCGTCTTTGCCTGGGGCATCGCGCTCGCGCTGGGCAAGCATAGCGAGATGCGTTCGCTCGATCGCCGCACTGTGCTTTTTCTCACGCTCTCGGGCGTTGCCACGGGGCTGTCGTGGCTCTGCTACTTCCGCGCCCTGCAGTTGGGGCCGGCCTCGCGGGTGGCGCCGCTCGACAAGCTCAGTGTTCCGCTGGTGATGATCTTCGCGTGGCTCCTGCTGGGCGAAAAACTCAATGCCGCAGCCATCATTGGCGGCGCGCTGATTACCGCCGGGGCCGTGGTGATGGTGCTTGGATGACAGGTGTCAGATTTCAGGTGTCAGCGAACTACAAACTACGGACTGTGAACTACAAACTGACAACTGAGAACTCGAAATTCAGGGGAGTGTCATGGAAATCAATCGCCGAACTTTGATGGGATGGATGGGATTCACGGGCGGGACCGTGATGAGTGCGCCCTGGCTGAGGAAGAAGATGTTTGCCGCAGACTCTGCGGACCTGGCGCAGGACCTGTCAGAGCCGCAGAGCGCGCCCACCCGTTGGGAGCGCCTGGCCGCGCAGAAGCGCGAACAGACACGCGATGTTACATGGCTTACGCACGAGCCGCTGAACTTTCTGCTGCGCCGCGGCGACCATTTCGATGACGAGCCGGAGCGCTACCGGCGCATGCTCGACCCGGAGAATATCCGCCGCATGGCCGCGGCGGGCGTGGTCTGGGGACGCATCTTCTTCGACAAGGGATTCGGGCTCGAATATGAAATGCCGCACATCGAGCAGGCGCGGCAAGCAGCCGATCTGATGCACAAGCTGGGCATGCGGGTGAACCTCTACGTGGGCGGCACCATGTTTACCGAGATGCTCTATCGCGAGGTGCCCGAGGCCCGCAACTGGGAACAGCGCGACCAATGGAACCAATGGGTTCCTTACGGCATGCAGACCTACCGGCATTACGCGTGCCCCAACGAGCCGGCCTATCGCGACTACCTGCGCCGCGTGCTGAAGATCGGAATCGAGGAATTGCACGCCGACGAGATCTCTTTCGACAACGTGATGCTGCAAGCCGAGCCGAAGTCATGCCGCTGTCCGCGGTGTCTCAAAGCGTTTGCTGAGTTTCTGCGCAAGCGCTATCCCACGCGGGAGGCGATGATGCGCCGCTTCGGCCTTCCCGATGCCGATTGGGTGCGCGTGAACGAGTGGCAGGACAAGGACCAGCCGCTCGGGCTCACCGTGCTTGAGGACCCGGTGCTTCAGGAGTGGGTGCGCTTCCGCTGCGAGTCGCTGGCCAGGTTCGCCAACGATCTCTACGACTCCGTGAAGAGCCTCAACCCGAAGACCGCGGCGCTCTTCAACATCAAGGGCGTATACAGCTTCAACCGTTTCTGGACGAATGCGGTCTATCACCCGCTCTACTACGGCCGCATCGACATGATGTCGTTCGATACCGGCGGCTACGATGCGGGCATCGATCCGGCGACCGGCGCCCTGGTGTCGCAGATTCGCTCCTACAAGGTCGCACGGCGTCTCGGCGCCAGTTGCGAAGAGGGATTCGACAACGATCTGATGGCGGCGGTGCACATGGCTTTCGGCTATCAGAAGCCCATCTGCACGCCGGCTCCGTTCGGCTCCGGCGCGCACAACGTATTCACGCCGCTGGTGGAGTTTTTCCGCGCCCAGAACAGCCGGTATTACACCGGTACTGAAAACGTGGCCGATGTGGCCGTGCTGCGGAACTGGCCGTCGATGGCCTACAGCATCAATGCAACGTACGTTCCGGCAACGCTCATGGAGCAGGTGCTGATTCAGTACAAGGTTCCGTTCGATCTGCTCTTTGATGAGCAGTTGGAGGACATCAGCCGCTACGCGGCCGTGATTCTTGCCGGGCAGGAGTGCGTTTCGAGTGCACAGGCGGCGATGCTGCTGGCCTACGTACGCAGCGGAGGCACACTGGTGGTGGCCGGCAATACAGGCGAATTCAGCGAGTGGCATGAACGCAGGAGCGTGAACCCGCTGCTGCCGGCGCGGCGCGAAGGTAAGGGAAAGATCGTAGTGATTCCGGAGATCCGGCGTGCAGAATTACGCAGGACAGCAACGGGCCGGACGTTCCAGGATCCCGAACCGGGTGCAACTGCGCAAAGAGGCGCACAGATGACGCCGTCGCAGTGGGTGTTGCCCGAGAATCACGCGGAGATTTACCAGGCCATGGTCGCGGCCATGCCCGGCGGACTTTCCATCACGACTGAAGCTCCGCTGACCACGGTGCTGGAGCTGCTTAACCGGCGCGAGTCGCGAGAAACCATGGTGCACTTCGTCAACTTCGACAGCCGCAATCGCACCGCACCGTTTGCCGTGACCCTGCGCAGGCAATACGACGGCGCCGTCAAGTCCGTGCTCTGGGTTTCGCCGGAAAGGGATGATGCGGTTCCGCTGACTTTTCAGGAGGTGGGCAACACGGTCAAGTTCACCGCGCCGGCCATCAAGCTCTACGCCATGATTGTGGTGGCGCAGTAGCTGGCGCAATCGAAATGGGAGTATCAGCAGGCACGACGCAGAGCGGCGGCGGCGTTTTTCTATACTGGAGCGAGTGAAGCAAAGACACAAAGACGCGGGAACGGCGACGCGGCCCAAGCGGATCGCGCTCACCGGCTTCATGGGCTCAGGCAAGAGCACCGTGGGGCCGCTTGTGGCGCGGCAACTGGGCTGGAAGTTCGTGGATGCGGACGACGTGATCGCAGCCGAGGCCGGCTCGACCATTCCGGAAATTTTTGCGCGGGAGGGTGAAGCCGCGTTCCGCGAGCGGGAGCGCGCCACCATTGCGCGGCTGGCCGGCGAAGAAGCGCTGGTATTGGCGCTGGGCGGCGGGGCCATTGAAGATGCCGCCACGCGTTTGCTGCTCCTCCATGCGCCGGAGACGCTAGTGGTTCACCTTGAGGTGGAGCTGGCCACGACGCTCGAGCGTTGCCGCGGCACCGAGCATCTGCGGCCCATTCTGGCCGACCAGGCGAACCTGGCCAGCCGCTACCAGCGGCGTTTGCCGCTTTACCGAACGGCGCACGTGTCCGTCGCAGTGGATGCGCTGACGCCGGAGCAGGTGGTGGAGGCAATTATTCA
>Ga0181527_1002742_pt1 | contig 16190 bp, 16 predicted proteins | sample PEATcosm2014_Bin_30_FD_119762 | JGI IMG/M metagenome (GOLD analysis project Ga0181527, IMG submission 119762) | Peatland microbial communities from MTU Mesocosm Facility, Houghton, MI, USA - PEATcosm2014_Bin06_60_metaG | ecosystem: Environmental > Terrestrial > Soil > Wetlands > Peat | place...
CGCGCCAGCCCCCCGATCGGTAACAACGTAATATCGCGCGTCTGAATACCGTACTTGCGCGCGGCCAGCGCATGACCTAGCTCGTGCAGCACGATGCAACCAAAGATGACCAGGATAAACAGTGTGCCAGCGAGCGCCCCCTCCAGCGTGCGTCCCTGATGCAAATAGAGACCAAGTATGAAAAGGATAAGCAGCAGGAATGTAGCGTGCATGTACACGCCAATGCCGGCGATTGTTCCGATTCTCCAGGACCAGCGCATAATTCACTCCCCCAGCTCAGGTGCGCGCCTCGCCAGCCGTAGTGGGCCAATCTGAGCAAGAGGCGCTTGATGCCACCACAAGCGAAGGTAACACTGCTCGCATGGCACCTGCAAGCGTCAGCAGTCAATTGGCGCATTTTAGTAGTTGACTGCGACGACAACCAAGCGAATTACCGCCCTCGTGTGGGCCGGCAAACCGGCGGGTCTGTCCTCCTGCCCAGCGGTTCCAAAGACAGTACCGCTGCAACTGATTCAGGTCTAAGTTGGCTCAATGACGTGGTGAAACGGATTTGCAAAAAGGACATCTACTTGGCTGATTGTTGCAGCATTTCTAACGCGGCACGCACCTTCTTAATGAGCTCCTGCAACTCTTGCTCGGACGTGGAAGCGGTAAGGTTGATGTTTATATTGAGATGCGGAACAAAAGAAACACTCCGTGTTGCCTCCTCCGGCTCCGCGAGCAACTTGTCAACAGCGGTACTGACTGGTATCCCCGAAACTACCTTTGTCATGTCCTCATCAAACTTGGTCCTCTCCGGCTCCTCAATCTCGACCTCCGGACGTGGACGAAAGTAGTTCCCCTGTTCGTCAGATTGCAGGTAACCAAAATAGACAAGAAAATCTAACAGGAGATCGAGGTTGCCAGCGTCAGACGGGTCAGGAGTCGCTATAATTCCAAATGCCTTGATAAGGTCCTGTTTGGTCAAAGTACTGTGCATTTGAAACTTTTTTTGGATTACTTCACCATACCATGTACGGTCAATCAGGGCTCTGATGTGCTGCTTCGCACCCTCTTCATCCCAAGGAGCTCTTTTCGCGTACTCCGTTGTTTCCCGAGCTGGTTTGAAGTATCCGTATCGTTCACTCAATATGAATCCTGATTCAGCGAGAAACGCGTTATTCTTACTCACCATCGTAGGATGCGTGTTGGCAACCACAGCCACATCCTTATACGTTACGGCCTCCGCCCCTTGGTTACTCGCAATGACGTACCCCTTCAAAAAATCAGCTAATGCCTTCGGTCCGGCTAACGGTAAGGCATAAGTGCCCCGAAGCTTTTGGGCCGTTTTCTTGCCCGTCTTGCCTTTGGTCTCGAGAGCTTCTTCGAGCAAGCCGGGTTCCGTTCCTGATGGACCTGCCGTCATGGACTCGTCGTCGTTCATGGTGCCTGCTCCCTCAAACTAAGCGCCCTGCGATATATCGCTGGGATTACGAAACGTTCCGTCAAATGGACTGGTCTTTCATCTTCTTTGCCAATTGCCCCTATCCGACAGAATTCCTCGGCGGCAATCTTGAAGTTGAGCTCGTCCGGTATGTTTAGTAGATGCTGCAACTGGGAACGGGTCAATGTAACCGCATTGTGACCCTTTAGGTTCAGGAATCTTCTGTAAATCTCGGGGAAAGTTGTCAGAAAATCCTCTAGTTTTGCTCTACTTGCTCCTTTCAGTCCATCTTCAACTGCGGCTCCAGAAATCATTCCGGCACGAGGGGGATTGGTTCCGTACCGATTAAACTGTAGCTGCGAATCCCGTGCCCTGATCGCAAAGTTAAGCAAATCACGGGGGGTCACGAAGCTGTTTCCGTCTCTCAATTCATTCAACAATCTGTCAAAATCCGGCACTTCTCTCGGCCATTCAAAAACCCGGTTAATCAGTTCAATGGAATCCGCCAGATTCAATTCCCGGTTCTCTTTCCCATTCGAGGCGGCAATTCGCATTGCCAACATGATTGCGAGGTCTTCAGGCTTCCATCGAAGCTCCAGTATCGCATTGGAAAAGTGGTCCTTATCGACGTAGGTCAATCCCTCATAGACATCGGAGCGTATAAAGAACTTAAACCGTATATGCTCGAGCCGATACAAGTCCGAGTGTGCCTGCATCAAGGCGCTCAGCAAATCACTTGAATGGTTCTTGGTTGTGCCACTGCCCCCGTTGATAGCAACTTTGTCTAGCTCGTCAATCGAAATCCACAGTGTGCTGGAGTCTTCAACCAACAGTTGGTCAGCAACCTCGAACACCTCCTGGATTTGTAGGGGGTTTGGCGATTCTCCTCCCTCACGACCAATATCCACTTCTGCCAGCTTAAAGGGAATCTTGAGCCTCGCCCCGAACAGTCCCGGGAACTTCCTTGGGTCCAGACCCCAGTGTTTTATGAAGTCAAGGAGGAATTTCGCGCTTCCACCTGTAGCTGTCTGTGCCAACTGGAAGGCAACGATGCTACCGAAGTAGAACTTCCAAAGAGTAACAAAATCGACCCTGCTGCGGAGTTTAGCCTGCAGGAGTATGTAGTGGTTTCGTAAATTAGCATCAGTAGGAAGGTAGATGTTCGGATTCTTGAAGCTCGCAATATCCTGGCTACCTTCATCCATCATTCGAAAAATTGCGCTCTTCCCCGATCCCTTCGAACCTAGAATTAAGCAAATGGAATCCTGGCATGCGTGGTCAAAAGCTAGGCTTCTGTAAAAGTAGTTCTTTAGGGACCGCTCCTGCTCCGAAGCACCCGTTCCAAAATCCAGCTTGTTCAGGTCAAGATGCGCTGCCATGATCGAGTCACTTTGGTCAACCTAAGATAGTCCACTGAAACCAATTCTAACACAGACCTGGGTCTAGCCGCCGGAAAAGTGATTCCCTACGCGTGTGAGCGCGCTACAAAGGCCACCGATATTCCGCATCACTGAGATTGCCGCAACGTCAAGGAGAATTCAGCCGGCGATCCCGCTAGGCACGTTTTGGCCTTGTAATTCTAGGTGAAGAATCTCGTTCCACAAGAATTCCAGGATCTGCCAGATTGTTTGTCGCCGATGACCCCTCGCGACAACCGAAAAGACTCTTTCAACGACCTGCCGAAGGCACGCCAGTCTCTGCTTACTGCCCGCTGTTCTCCGGCGGCGGAACGTTCCAAAATGAGGCTGTAGCGTGTACACTCTCAGTTACCGGGGATTCCAAATGGGAATCCCGAAATTGAGCAGAACGATCGCTGGAGGCTGGAAGGGCGTGAAGGGCATGGCGCACAAATCGGCTCGCTGGCGGGCGCACTTAATCTCCGCCACGCTGCTGCTCTCAGCTTTTGCGATTATCGCCACACGCTGTTCTCAGGATCGGCTAGGAGCGAGCGCTAGCTTGAAGGGCGCAAAACGGTACTCGCCCAAAGCGCCCGCTGCGTGCGGCAGCTACTAGCGGACAAAGGAGACACGCCGCCATGACCGCAGTCTATGCCAGCGTTGACCTGGGAGGCACGAACATCAAGTGCGCCCTGGGGAACGAGTCCGGCGAGATTTTCTACTCGGATTCAACGCCCACTCTCTCGCACCAGGGTCCGCCGGCAGTCCTGGAACGCATCGCGGGACTCGTACTCGCTCTCAGCGAGAAAGCGGGTAGCAAACCCGCCGCGTTGGGAATGGGATGCCCGGGACTCGTGGACATTAGAAACGGCGTGGCGAGATTCTTCCCCAACCTGCCGACAAAGTGGCGGGACGTTCCGGTGCGAGAAATCCTTTCACCGGCGATTGGATGTCCAGTGTATCTCCTGAACGATGTCCGCACCACGGCGCTCGGGGAATTGACGTTCGGTCATGGCAGGACAGCGGAGACGATGGTTTTCTTCGCGCTGGGGACCGGCATTGGGGGCGGCATCGCCATAGACCGCAAACTGCGCCTCGGCCCGCTGGGTGCCGCCGGCGAACTCGGCCATCAGATCATCCTTCCGGACGGGCCGCGCTGCGGTTGTGGCAATCGCGGGTGCCTCGAGACTTTGGCCAGTGGGCCCGCCATTGCCGCCGAGGGGATCCGCCTGATGCAAACCGGGCTCGCGCCAAGATTGCATGAATTAACCGGAGGTGACGCATCGCGAGTGACCACGAAGGAAATGGCGGAGGCCGCGCGCGCGGGCGACGAGAACGTGCGCGAGGCCATCATTCGTGCCGCCCAATACCTCGGCATCGGCGTGGTCAACGTTGTGGTGGCGCTTCATCCAGACCTCGTCGTTCTGGGGGGCGGCGTCGCTCAAATCGGTGACCTGCTTTTCGACACGGTCCGCCAGACGCTTCGTGAGCGTGTCGGTATGTTCCCAACTGAGGATATCCAGATCAAACCGTCCCAACTTGGCGACAACGCCGGAACACTGGGCGGAATTGCCCTGGCCATGAAAGGAGGGCGCCTGGCGGAAGCATAAATCAACCTCTTGGGAGAATCGCGCACCATCATAAGGAGAATGCGATGGATTACACGTACGAAGATATTGCGAAGATGATAGACCACTCTTTGCTGAATCCTGGCCTGACAGACAGGGAACTCGAGAAGGGATGCCAACAGGGGGTGGATTACAACTGCGCCAGCGTCTGCACCATGCCGTATTACTTGAAGCGCTGCGCGGAGATTCTGCGCGGCAGCACGGTCAGGGCAGGCACCACCATAGCCTTCCCGCACGGCGGCCACACGACGGCAATCAAACTCGCGGAGGCGAAACGGGCTCTCGACGACGGCGGCGAGGAGCTGGACACGGTTGTCAACATCAGCAAGGTCCTCAGCGGCGACTGGGATTACGTGCACAAGGAACTCAAGGCGGTCATTGACCTCACCCACGACCGTGGCCAAAAGGTTAAGATCATCTTTGAGAACTGCTACCTGAAAGACGAGCACAAGATCCGCCTCTGCGAAATCTGCGGCGAGTTGCGGGCCGATTGGGTGAAAACCTCCACCGGCTATGGCAGCGGGGGCGCCACCATCGAGGATCTGAAACTGATGAGGGCGCATTCACCTGCACACGTTCAGGTGAAGGCTGCGGGCGGTGTGCGCGATCTCGACAAGCTGCTCGAGGTCCGCGCCCTCGGTGTGACACGCGTCGGCGCCAGCCGAACCGCCGACATCCTCGAGGAATGCAAGCGCCGGCTTGGGCTGTAAAAGGCAGGTGTCGGGTGTCAGGTTTCAGGTGCCAGGATAGCAGCAAGCGCAAGGCTCCGCCCTGTCCAGGGAGCTCCTTAAAAGCACGAAGCACCCGGCAGTGAAGATACTGTTGAGCCTTGCGCCATGGGAGTGCTGAAAGCTGACGGCTGATAGCTGAACGCTACCCCGACCTGGCGGGACGATTGCTTGCTGAAAAGCAGCTCGCTAAAGCTCGGCAAAAGCCCTAGACCCGGAGAACGCCTCTGCGTCACTCACCCCTTCGCCGCGTCCTTCAGCCTCTTGCGAAGAGAATCCAGAGCCTCTGGAGCGCGCGTTGCCATCCACTGTTCATATTTGCGAGCAAGCGTCTCCAGGCTTTTCCAGGCGAGGGGATTCTTGCGGGCCTCCCGCATGGCAGGCGCCAGGTGTCTCACCTTTTCCCAGATCAGCCAGAATTCCCCGGTGTTTTCAAAGAACAGATCCTCTTTGAGCAGGCCGTGATTCACAAGGGACGAAGCCATGTCCCAATAACTTAAAGCCATGCGAAAGAACGCGTTCTCTTCAGACCCCTGGGGGAGTTGCCTGCCCAGCTCTTCCACCGAGTCGGCCTGGAATTTCTCGATCATCCACTGGCGCGCCTGGCGCAATTTCTCCTCGCGGCGCAGTTCATAAAGACGTAGCAACAGTTCAGCATCGAAATGATCTGGACTTTCTCGCACGCGCACCTCCCTGAATCGCTCCGTTGGTCACCCCAATTGGTCCACACTACGCCTTCATATCCAAGGGGCGCCAAGCTCATTACTTCGCGGGCAATCATGATACCACGAGTCCGCCGTAATCCCATCCGGCGGCCCGATGCACACGGTCGCCTGAATCCCCCCTTTGTCCACGATCGAAGGCGCAGGGCGCGCTGCTTTCTCACTGGAGCGTGACCAGCACCTGGATGACTCCGATTCCCTTCCCGAGCGGCTCCAGGGCCTTCCCCACCACGGCCCCCAGCATCCGACTGCGGTCGGTACCCTTCATGGCGTAGCCCGGCCGTGAGGAGGAGACCAGCAGATCGCCTACCTCGATCGGTCCGTCCTGGGCCGTCACCTTGCACGGTACGATGCCCACGATGGCCAGCGGCACTTCATCTTTCAACTGGCCGTCGTCCATGGTGTGGGGTGTCGCCAGGACGCCAGGCTTGGTGGAGTAAATGCCGGCCACGAGGGGGGAGTAAGCAGTTCGCGACAACGCCAGGCGGCGCTTACCTCTCGGGTCGATTACCAGCAGGTCGCCAGGCTCGTACTGCGAGCGCTTGCCGCGCACTGCCAGCGACTCGGCGAAGTCCGCGCCGCCGGTCTCCGTGCCGCCCTGAAAGAAGCCCTTACCCGTGTTGTCGACGCGAAACTTGTTTGTGCCGTTGTACTGCCCGAGCAGAATGCTAGTCGCGAGGGTATTGTTCACGTGCAGAGCGGCCGAAGGCGTTGTCGTCCCGATGCCGACGTTGCCTGTGCCGGTGATAATCATTCGATTATCTATTGATATATTATTATCTGAGATTGATTGATTGCCCGGCCCTGTAGATGGCACAGTAGTGAAACGAAGGCCTCCATCGGTATTTGACCAAATCATCGCACCGCCGTTAGCAACGCCGTCGCCTTTAGTGTCCCAATTGGTCCCATCAAAGCCTAGATTCCAACCTACCGTGCCAAAAATGAAGCCATCGGTAGCAGTTGCACCCCCAGGACCGATCAACACGTCAGCGGGATAGCCTGGAGGGTTGCTGCCCACTTCGAGCACAGTCGTTGAGGGCAACAGGGTTCCCGTGCCGATGCCGACGTGTCCGTTATCAGTAATGACGAGCCGGTTATAGTTCCAGATAGTGCTGTCAGGAACAGATTGATCGTATATACCGGCACCACCCGGCGTAAGGCCCGGCACGGTGGTAATAGCGAAAAGACCGGAGTTTGACCACAGCGCCGCAGCACCGTTGTTAACTCCGTCGGTGGCAGCGATCCAATCACTGAACTGACCCCCCGATCTGTAAAGTCCCATCCCTATCATCGGTCCGGGGTCGGCGGTACGAGGATTGTTGCCGTACCCGTCCGCATAGCCAGTAAGGTTGAGGCTGTTATTGTCCTGGTTGCCTTGACTTTGGATGGATATTTGGCCTGAGTTCACGACCACCACGCCCTCAGTCCCCAGGCCCGACTTCCCGGATACTGGCCCGGTCGGCGTGAGCGTGATGTTATTGCCTGTGCCCCCCGCTGTGACCCCCGCCGCACCCGCAAACGTCAGGGTCGGCAGGTTAATCGCCGTAGGACTGGTGAGGTTCGACAATGTTTGGTTCGCGTCGAGATCGCGTGGGGGCAGCACGATGATCGCAGCTTGACCCTGCCCCAAAGCCGTCGCCGGCGTTTGGGTCTGTCCCGAGGAGTTGGCGGGCGTGTCCGTGGTCACAAACGCCGAAGCCGGCTTGCCCCCCAAGGCGTCGGCATCCGCAGCCTCCAAAGCATAGGGCACGGCCACCAGCAGGACGCGCGGCTGTTCCGCTATGCCCGGCATCTGTGGCTGCACGCCCAGCCACAACGCCTTGCCGGTGGTGAACAAATCCAGCGGCAAGCCGCCCGAAGAACTCGCGCCCAGTAGCGCCGTGTAACGCCCCAGCGGGTCGAGTGGCAAACTCTGTGTCTCCACCCAGAGCGGACTGCCGCCCTCGGGCAGTTCGTAGAGCGAGAACGTCAGGCCCACCACTCCCGTGGGGACTTTACCCGTAAGGTCTTTCGCCACTCCAGTGAACTTGATCAGCCGCGGGACCGTTCCCGCAGCCGACTGCGAAGAAGCGGGCAGGTTCGTGTTATTCGAGACACTCGAATCAGATTGCTGGGCCTCTAACCCCATACTCCAAAGCAGACCCAATACCACTGTCCCCGCCAAGATAGACCTCCGACGTATGTTGCCACCTCCCAGTAAACTTGGGCGAGAGAATACTCGAGACTTAAGACTAACATGCTGTGTTTTCAACAACATTCCCACTTTGAACGCGTAACTATCTTTGTTTTCTATAACATTCCCACTTTCCATCGGGCTGTGGAAAACCGGCCCTTTGTTTTCATAGACATTCCTGCGTCGTTCAGTCATTTTTTAAGAATCCTTGTTCTCTTTCTCTCTGCGTTAGCGGACTTATTGTCCATTTGAAACGAGCCGGTTTTTCGCGCTTTGGGCCCCGCTTGGGGCACTTTCGAGAGTGAATCGCAGGGCCGGCGTAGCATGGCAGCCAAGTGGTCCCAGAAGGCCATGACCGTGTCCATGGCTTCAAATTACGATTCTAGCCTATCTTTCTCTACTTGTCAAGAGACACCGTGTCCGCCTCGGTCGATCACAGGAGGCTAACGATAGGGTCGGAGTTTGCCCGTAGGCGTTGCACCCACGCCATGCGACCCCCAGTCTAACGCCTAGGGGGTGGCCGGGATACTGCGCCATTCCAGGTAACTACCTCTTTGCATGACTTCTTGCGGCAATCTCACCGAAAATTCGCGCAGACACTGACTCAGGTGTGAGACTTCCGAAGCGTCCAGCGCGTAGAACGAGACCGTATCTCCACCCTCGATGACGTTGTTTCGGATCGTCCACTGACCGACCCGGACCCATTCCGCAGGCAGACCGCCCACCTCCCCTGCATACCAATAATCGTAGAGGATCGCAATTCGCGCCCCGGCTTGTTTGGAAAGGCCGGCGATGTCCCTGGTGTGATAGTTATGCTCGCGTTTCAACGAAGTTACAGCGCGGTTGGCCAATCCCCAAAGATCAAGGCAATGGATATCCGCCAGAAAGTTTACCGCGCCGACGTCATTCAGCGCGACGGTTGAGCCTTGGTAATACTGACGGGCGAAAGACCCCATTTGATACTGTTGTTCAAAGATGTTGGTAGTGCACTGTGGAAGAAGCCAGAGCAGCCGCGAGCCTTTCACAGCCAAAGGGAAGAAGAGCAGCAGCGCCAGCGCACCGGCGGCAAGGTATTTGGGAACCAGCTCCCGGCTGAAGGAGGTCCGAGCCGGCAGGTTGGGAACTAGGATAGGGAGTTGCGAGGCCAGGAAGAGCGCGCCCAGGGCGAAGAGATAGGCATCGTAACGGAACAGCGGACCGACCTGCATAAATTCCACGTGGGGAAATGCCGTCACGAGCAAAATCGCGCCCATGACTTGGCGGCTATCAAAAACCCCTCGTCCCTTGCCACAGCCCAAGACATAAAAGAGGAGAACCGCAACCAAAAGCACGAAAACGTGCAGGCCCTGGTAAAGATTGACAAAGGCGTTGATCGCCAGGGAGAGGAATAAGCCGCTCAAGGAGGTCAGGTCCGGCATCACGCCCTTCAAAAGAACAGAACTTGGCAACCAGAACCAGCCGTGCGACACCGAGATGATCCCATAAATGACCACGGGAAGAAATCCACAAACCCCGAAGGCGAGGGCGTAAAACCACCGCTTGCAGAGAAGAAGGAGGACGCAGATGGCAAGGATCAAGAACATTCCCTCGAAGCGCACGGCAGTAACCAGCGGCGCCAGCACGAGGAGCAGGGTTGAGTTGCGAGGCGTGGAACTCGGCGCTTCACCGGAAAGCACCAGCGCGGCCAGAAAAGTCACCAGCATGGCGAGAAGCGTCTGAAGGATTTGTTCCGTGCCTGCGAGGATCAGGGTGGGAAGCGGGATCAAGAAGATAATGGCCAGGAGCGCTGCGAGCTTCAGCGCCGGCGACAGCTTGTACCAGGTAAAGATGGCATAGGCTACCCACAAAACAAGAACCGCGAAGAGTAGATTCCACAGCAGAGGCGCAATCTGGCTTACTCCGAACAGGTAATACGTGAGACTTAAGAGGAGCGTCCACAGTATTGAGGAGGAAGAAGAGGTGAATCCGTATCGAGTGACGCCCCAGACGCCATAGTGGGAGAAATTCCTGGCCATGGCCATGTGAATGTAAGCGTCATCAAGCGCATAAGCCAGATGCCCCTGGTTCTGGCTGAAGGAAATGGCCAAGATCAGCCAAAAAAGGAGAGAGAGAATTAAAACCGATGCGTAAAGCGGCCAGTGTTGCAGCAGAGTTTTTTTCAATCACCACTCCTCTCCAAAGACCTAACGGATCAGCGGCGTAACCGCTAACGCAAACAGGACTTCGTGGCCTTCGAGCCGGCGTCGTGGCGCCCTTGCAGCAGCGCCTACGGGGGTAGGGGGTGGCTACCCCAGGCGTTAAATCGAGAAAGGCTTGCCGATCTTTGAGGCGATGCAAGCCCAAATTTAGCGCCCATGGGGCTGGCTACTCTCGCCCTGCGTCAGACCTGGCGGTTTTCGAGTTTCCAGTTTCCATTTTCCAATTTCTAGTTTCCAGTTTGGAGTTTGCACAATCCCCGACAAGGTCGACAAGCAACGTCCGAACCTCATTCTCGATCAAGTCCCGCACGGCCCGAAAACAGTCCCAGTCCAGGCCGTAAGGGTCGGGGATGTTCCACTGAATCAACCGCCCTTTGAAATCCGCCGGGACAGGACATGTCACCCCGTACCCCCTCTCCACCACAACGTCCATCTCCGAAATCGGCACGTCCTGCAGTCCCTTCGACGAGTGCCCCTCAAGCGTGATCCCTTTTTCGCGCAGGACTTCATGTGTGCCCTGGCTAATCACACCCAGCGGGTGCGATCCGGCGCTGAAAGCCCGGACTTTTCCCGCCCCGCGATGATTGACTAGCGCCTCCGCCATCTGGCTGCGGCAGGAGTTGCCATAACAAACGAAAAGAACCTTGAGCATTGTCTGATTGAATCATTTCTCCATTGAGTCATTTAAAAAACCACTCATGTAACCAAGGGCTAAGCAAAGGGCCTGTTGCAATCGTTCAATGATCCAATGGATCAATGAATCAATGACCCGATGGATCAATGGACCAATGACCCAATGAATCAATGATCAAATGATTCACTGACTCAGTTTCTTCCAGAAGTACCGATGCACCGTCTCGTCCTCAGTCAGTTCAGGATGGAACGTGGCGGCAAGGATGTTGCCCTGCTCGACTAGCACCGGCAGGCCAGCGCAGCGCCCCAGCACCCGCACCCCTTCCCCCACCCGGCGGATGATGGGCGCCCGGATAAAGACCATCTCCAGGGGGCGGGGCGAGAGTTCGGGACATTCACCTTGGCGCACGGAACTGTCAACCTGCCTGCCGTAGGCGTTGCGTTCGATGGTGATGTCCAGAAGGCCCAAACGCTCCTGGGAGGGATTCAAGACTTCCTTCGCCAGCAGGATCGCCCCGGCGCAGGTACCGAAAACCGGCTTTCCCTTCGCTGCGAAATCCTTAATCGCGGCGCCCATGCCTTCGTTCGCAAAGAGTTTCAACATCGTCGTGCTCTCACCGCCGGGCATGATGAGCCCACTGACTCCTTCGAGCTCTGCGGCATGCTTCACGAGCTTCCACGGCGCAGCGATACGATCCAGCATCTGCGCGTGCATCGCAAAGTCGCCTTGGATGGCGAGTACCCCAATGGGTTTGTGTCCGTCGTTCATTGTCAGTGGTCAGTCGTCCCGCCGCGGCGGGTCTGTTGTGCTTCGCCTGTTATCCGTCAAGCAAGAGCGAGTCGGCCGCGAGTAGCGCTGGAGGGGCAGCTTATTTCGCCTCGTGCCTGAGGATGCTATCGAGATAGCCGAACGGCTTATCGATATTGAAGTATAGCGTTACGCTCTTGTTGGTTTCTGTGCTAACTGCATTCAAGACGTCGTAAACGTGACCGCCCTTTTTTTGGAGGCTCTGAGAACCCGGCCTGAGTCCGAGCACGCTGAGGATAATGTACTCTTCATGGGTCGCCAGAACCACCATTGCCGTCTGGGGACTCTTCCCGTCCCCGGACTTGAGAATTGCGTTTATGAGTCCACCAGCGACCCCGTGGTGAAAGTCAGCCCGCATCGGGTCTTTGGTCTCTCGGTAAGCGATGGAAAGGACGTGATGGGCGTCAATATCGAGGTAGCTTGCCTTAAGTGCCTTCTCGGCGATCCCTATTGCTTCATCATACTTCTTATTGCTGAGGGCGGAATACATAGCCCGGCGCGCGTCCGGAACAGTTTCGGGAGGCGAGTATTTGCTTGAGGCCGCGTAGGCCTCTCTTAATTTGCCAAAATCGACGTTGGGATCACCACTCTTGAGTTTTTCGACGAGCGAATCGTATTCTGATTTCGCTGTATCCTGCGCTTCAATTGGTGTGACCAGCATCGTCAGAAACACAAGCACGCAAGCTTGTAAGGCCGCTCGAAGCATCTGAAATCCTCCCTTCCTCGGACAAAATCAGTAAGCAGGGGTTTGAAAAGCCACTGAACCTGCCACCCAGGAATGAGATCGCGGCAAGCTTTTCGACCGCCTCCCTATCTACCGCGTTCTAGCATTCTTGCCAGAGGTATCGCGCGGCGGTACAGGTGTCGTTTGCGAGACGTGGGCGGTGCATGTCGCAGTCATTCCCGCGAAAAGCTTGCCCTGAGCTTGCCGAAGGGCGGGAATCCACTCCCCAAACCTTCGGAAATGCGCTGTCTAAGGACTGGATTCCCGCTTTCGCGGGAATGACCGCCGTCCCGTAAGGGATGCCGTTCCACATAACACCACCCACGCGGCACGGGGCGCATCGCCATGCGCCCCTACTGGCTCCTGTCTTTTGCCCCCTACCACTCCGGCGTGTGCGACAACTCTTTCGGGTCGAGTTCCTGAAGGTGTCCTGTTGTCCTTTCAATCCCGCTTGCTTGAGGATGCTGTTGAGCGTACCGGGCGGCACATCCAGGTTCGGCTCGCCGGCAACTGTTACTGTTCCAGGCTTGGCCGGATGTTTGTCTTCCACAAAAAGAAATCGGTAACTCATGCTGCCGCCTTTGTTGTAGAATCTTTACATGGCTCAAACCCGCCAATTTCTTGTGAACCTGATCTTCGATCCGGAATACCACGGCTACGTCGCCGACGTGCCGCAACTCCCCGGCTGCATGTCGCAAGGCAAGACAGTCGAAGCGGCACTGAAGAATGTGCGCAAGGCCATCACCGTCTACCTCAAGGCTGCGCGCCAAGAAGAAATTGCTGCGCTCCCCGAAGTGCTCACCAGCCAGGTTGAGGTCCGCGTGTGACGCGCCTGGCGGGGATTTCCGGGCGCAAGGCGGTCCGTGCGTTTGAGCGAGTCGGTTTCGTGGCTGCCAGGCCTGAAGGCAGCCATGTCACGCTCAGGAAAACCGGCCTTCCCGTCCTTGTTATCCCCCTGCATCGCGAAGTCTCACCGTTTCTTCTCCGGTCACAAATCAAACGCGCCGGGCTTACCGAGCAGCAATTTCTTGAACTCCTCTAACTGACGTCGCACTGAACGTTGGCTGCGTCCTTGTTTCTGCGCATGTCCTCCAGAACCCCTTCAAACCTGTACATACTCAGTGCTCGAGGCCGGCTCCGGGAGGGGATCGCCTTGTTCCCGCATGCTGGAGACATGAAGCTCCACGGCCTCGCGAATTAGCTGCAAGGCCTCCTCGCGCGTTTCCCCCACAACGGCGCAGCCGGGCAGGTCCGGCACGTAGGCACCAAAACTGCTCGCGCCTTCTTCGACGATTACGACGTATTTCATCTCGCTCGTAGGGCTTCTAGTGTCCTTAGTCATAAGTTCGTCGATTTGGTCAGCCCGTCAACTGACGGGCGAAAGAATGTAGCCCACGTCGTAAGAAGCTGTGAAAAAATTGAAAAATCCGGTTTTTCGCGCCTGTAAGTAACTGAAAACACAAGGGCCAGAAAAATGAAATCCAATTTTTTCACAGCTTCTTGCGCCCTGGGCTACCATCTTGCGCCCCTGCCGGGACTTGGGAACGACGGCCCCAGGAGAGATGACTTAGTCAGCCAACTTCTGACTGCGGAATAAGGAACACATCCCTCCGATCTCTAAACTGTCGACTGTCAACTGTCGACTGCCCTTCCTACCAACCGCGCGTTTGCAGCAATTCTTTGGGGTCGAGTTTGGCGACGTCGAGGCCGCGCATGGCTTCGCCGACCTCGGCGGAGCATTCCGCCACGACTTCCGGCTCGTTGTAGTGCGTGGTGGCGCGGACAATCGCTTTGGCGCGCTTATCGGGGTCCGACGACTTGAAGATGCCTGAACCCACGAAGACTGCCTCGGCGCCGAGCTGCATTACCAGCGACGCATCCGCAGGCGTAGCGATCCCCCCCGCCGAGAAGTTGGGCACCGGCAAATTGCCGTGCTCGCTCACCCACTTCACCAGGTCGTAGGGCGCGCCGAGTTCTTTGGACTTGGCCATCAACTCTTCTTCCCGCAGCGTGGTGAGTAGCCGGATTTCGCCGGTGATAGCGCGAATGTGGCGGACCGCCTCGACGATGTTGCCGGAGCCCGCCTCGCCCTTGGTGCGGATCATGGCCGCGCCCTCACCGATGCGCCGCAGCGCCTCGCCCAGATTGCGGGCGCCGCAAACGAAAGGCACCTTGTACGGCCACTTATTGATGTGATGTTCCTCGTCGGCAGGCGTCAACACTTCGCTTTCGTCGATGTAATCGACGCCCACCGCTTCCAGCACCTGGGCCTCCGCGAAGTGGCCGATGCGCGCCTTGGCCATCACCGGGATCGTCACCACCTCCATAATCTCCTTGATGATTTTGATGGAGGCCATGCGGGCCACCCCACCCTCCTTGCGGATGTCCGCAGGTACGCGTTCGAGCGCCATCACCGCCACCGCTCCAGCGTCCTCGGCGATCTTGGCCTGCTCGGCGGTCGTGACGTCCATGATGACACCGCCTTTCAGCATTTCCGCCAAGCCGACTTTCAATTTCATTTGCTGATCGTATTCCCACATAGTTAGTCTCCTTGAAGAGCAGTCGAAGGTCGAGAGTCCAAAGTCGAAAGTCCAAAGTCGAAAGTCAAAGGTCGAGAGTCAAAGGTCGAAAGTCCAAAGTCCAAAGTCCAAAGTCGAAAGCCCAAAGTCGAAAGCCCAAGGCCGAAAGGCCAAGGTCGAAAGTCGCCGGTTTTCACTTTTCGACCTTTGACTTTCGACTCTCAACTTTCCTCACACCAACGCTACTCCGGCTCCCTCCGTGGAGCGTTTCCGGCCTGTCTTTGACTTGCGGATTTCCGCCTTCAACAGGTCTCCAAGGATGGTGATTCCCTTTTCAATTTGCCCGTCCGTGGGGCCGCTGAAGCACAAACGTAAGGCGTTGTGCTTGGGGTTTTGGAAATAGAAATACCTCGAAGGCGCGAAGATCACGCCTCGCTCCCGCGCTTTCACCAAAAGTTCCGCGGTGTCGAGCTGTGGCGGCAACTCCGCCCAGACGGACATTCCACCTTCCGGAAAAACCAGCCGGACAGCTTCCGGAAAGTGGCGCTCGGTGGCTTGCCGCAGGGCCTCCAGCTTATGCTCGTACACCTTACAGGTCCGCCGAATCCACTTGTCGAGCCAGCCGCGTCTTCCCAGTTCCTCCAGGACCGCCTGTCCCAGCAGGTTGGTGTGGAGATCGGCCCGCTGTTTGGCCCAGCGCAGGCGATCGATCACACAGCGTGAAGCCGCGATCCAACCAACCCGCAGTCCCGGGAACCCGACTTTTGAAAAACTGTTCAGATGAATCACCAACCCGGTGGTATCGAGAGCCTTCAAGGGGGGCAACGACCGCCCGCTGTAACGCAAGGCCCCGTAGATATCATCCTCGACGACAGGAACCTGAAAGCGCGCGGCAAGCTCCAGCAGCCTCTTTCGGGCTGCCAGCGGCATGGTGTGGCCCGTGGGGTTCTGAAAATTGGGGCTGGTCAGAATCAGCCTCACCTTGGTTTGCTCCAGCACCGCTGCCAGGAAATCCAGGTCCATCCCCTCAGCCGTGACGGGAATGCCGATCAAGCGGGTGCTCGGTGACTCGAAGACATTCCAGAGTCCCGTATAAGTGGGGTTCTCCGAGACTACGGCATCACCGGGGGCAACCAGGGTGCGGCGGAGGAGATCAATCGACTGCTGGCACCCGTTCGTGATCACCAGTTCGTCCAGTTCCACAGGGATTCCGTCACGCTGCAAGCGCGCCCGCAAA
>Ga0181527_1002744_pt1 | contig 16185 bp, 11 predicted proteins | sample PEATcosm2014_Bin_30_FD_119762 | JGI IMG/M metagenome (GOLD analysis project Ga0181527, IMG submission 119762) | Peatland microbial communities from MTU Mesocosm Facility, Houghton, MI, USA - PEATcosm2014_Bin06_60_metaG | ecosystem: Environmental > Terrestrial > Soil > Wetlands > Peat | place...
TACCAGCTCAACCTCATCGACACGCCCGGCCACGTGGACTTCAGCTACGAGGTCTCGCGCTCGCTCGCCTCGTGCGAGGGCGCGCTGTTGGTGGTTGACGCCAGCCAGGGCGTCGAGGCGCAGACCCTGGCCAACGCCTATCTGGCCATCAACCATGGCCTTGAGATCATCCCTGTTATCAACAAGATCGATCTTCCTTCGGCCGACATCGTCGGCACCCAGGAGGCGATCGAGAAGGCCGTGGGCCTGGACGCAACCGACGCCATCCCGGTGAGCGCCAAGACCGGCCAGGGCGTGGATGAAGTGCTCGAGGCCATCGTCCACCGGCTGCCGGCGCCCACCGGCGACCCCGAGGCGCCGCTGCAGGCGCTCATCTTCGATTCCTGGTTCGATGCTTATCGCGGAGTGATTGTGCTCGTCCGCGTCATGCAGGGAACCATGCGCAAGGGCCAGCGCATCCGCCTCATGTCCAACTCGAAGTCCTTTGAAGTCGAGTCCATGGGCGTGCTGATGCCCAAGCCGGTCGAGATCGGCCAACTCTCCGCCGGCGAGGTAGGGTTTTTCGCGGCCACTATCAAGACCGTCAGCGACACCAGGATCGGCGACACGGTGACCGACGACGCGCGCCCCGCTCCCGCGCAGTTGCCCGGTTTTGAAGACATCAAGCCGATGGTCTTCGCGGGCCTCTACACCGTTGACTCGCACGAGCACACGCTGCTGCGCGACGCCCTGGAGAAACTCCGGCTCAACGACTCCTCGTTTTTCTTCGAGCCGGAGAGTTCGGTGGCCCTTGGATTCGGTTTTCGCTGTGGCTTTCTCGGCCTGCTGCACATGGAGATCATTCAGGAGCGGCTGGAACGCGAGTATGAACTCGACCTGATCACCACCGCGCCCGGCGTGCGCTACCACATCGCGCTCACCGACGGCAGCGTGGTCGAGGTAGACAATCCCTCGCGCTGGCCCGAGCCCACCAATATCCAGTCCATTCGCGAGCCGGTCATTACCGCCAAGATCCTCACCAACGAGGAATACGTCGGCGGAATCTTCAGGCTGGTTGAAGAAAAGCGCGGCAAGCAGTTGAACTTCGAGTACGTTACGCCCACGCGCGTGATGCTCACCTACGAGTTGCCGCTGAACGAGATCGTACTGGACTTCTACGATCGCCTCAAGTCCATCTCGCGCGGCTATGCCTCGCTGGACTATCAACTGGCCGGCGAGTGGGAGTCGCCGATGGTGAAGCTCGATATCCTGGTCTCCGGCGAGCCCGTCGATGCGCTTTCCATCATCGTGCATCGCGACTTTGCCTACGAACGCGGCCGTGCGCTGGTTTCAAAGATGCGCGAGTTGATCCCCCGCCAGCAGTTCGAGGTCGCGATTCAAGCTGCCATCGGCGCCAAGGTCATCTCTCGCGAGACGGTCAGCCCGTTGCGCAAGAATGTACTGGCCAAGTGCTACGGCGGCGATATCACCCGCAAGCGCAAGTTGTTGGAAAAGCAGAAGGAAGGCAAGAAACGCATGAAGCGGATTGGCAAAGTCGATATTCCCCAGGAGGCCTTCCTGGCCGTCTTGCGGGTAGGCGAAGACCAGCAGAAATAGGGCAGCACGATTACCCGCTGGATACTTTAGTCATAGGACGTTCATATCAAGCTGTGGAAACCTCACAGCTTCGGCGTCTGTGATCGCTCCCCGATGAACCCGCGCGAAGGATAGGGAGTGTTCCCTGTATCTGTTGATAAATAATGGGTTAGGTTCTCTATCAGAATCCTGCCCAGCTTGGCAAGAGGAAAATCGAGGATTATTTCGCGGGATTGCCGCAAGTAATCCACAATTTTTTCCACAGAAGGCGCACCCGCCAAGCCCGCTTTCCTGCGGATGGCAGATTGCCTGCACTCAGTCGCAACGGCAGACACAAAGGCCCCGTTCCCGGAGCCTTTGTGAGCGCAACCGGCTATTTTGAGGGCGCCGCGGAAGGCTTGGCGGCCGGGGCGGCCGGCTGCGCCGGCGGAGCGGGAACGCCTGACTTCAGGTTGTAGGCATCGAGAACAGGTTTAGTGATATCCGTTGCGGGGCTGGCGAAGAGCACGACGCCCTGCTGCGCCCCCATATCCAGAACCAGAGTGTAGCCATGCTGCTGGGAGTAGCTGGCCAGAACGTCATAGACCTTGGAGGCCAAGCTGGTGTAGAGCTCCTGGACCGCTCCCTGGTAGTCGTTGCGGGCGTCCTCGCTGGAGCGGTCCAACTGCTTCTTCTTGTCGTCGATGGTCTTGGCGCGGCTGGCCCGCACGGCATCGCTCAGGCTGTCGCCCTGCGTCTGCAACTGCTTGGCCAGGGTGTCGATCTCGTCGCTGAGGGCCTTGAGCTGCTGGCGCTTGGGTTCGAACTTCGTCTGCAGATCGGCGAAGGCGCGCTGGCCCTCGTTGGTTTGGCCGACGGCCGTCTGGAAGGCAATCACGGCAATCTTGGCCGGTTCCGCGGGTGCGGCAGGAGCGGGCGGCGTTTGGGCGGGCGCGCCCAAGGCAAAGCCCGAGGCCAGCAAGGCAACGAATACAAGCGAACGCTTCATTGGAATGGGAAACTCCTTCTCAACGATCTGGGCTGTTGGTGTATCAGAGCAAGCCAGAAGCCCCGCTAAGCGAGGCCTCCGGCGGCATGGGAGGTTTTCGCCGGCAAAACCGGCGGCATCATTGCGCCGCGGGAGGCTTGACAGCCGGCTTGGGCGCCGCGGCGGCCGGCTGCGGCGGCGGAGCGGGAACGCCCGACTTCAGGTTATAAGCGTCGATGACCGCCTTTGTAATGTCTGTGGAAGGGCTTGCATAAAGCACAACCGGCGCCTGCTGCTGATTCGAACTGCCGTCCACGACCAGCGTGAAGCCCTGCTGCTGCGCGTAAGACGCCAATACGTCATAAACCTTGGACGCCACGCCGTTGTAAACCTCTTGCATCTCCGACGTAAGGTCGTTCTGCGCGTCTTCGGCAAAGCGCTGCGCCTGCTTCTTTTTGTCGTCGATGGTCTTGGCCCGGCTGGCGCGCTCGGCATCGCTGAGCTTGTCGCCCTGCGTCTGCAACTGCTTTTCCAAGGTATCGATATCGTCCGCCATGGTCTTCAGTTGGGCCCGCTTCGGCTCGTATTTCTTCTGCAGGTCGGCAAAGTTGCGCTGGAATTCGTTGGTTTGGCCGACGGCTGCCTGAAAAGCGATGACGGCCACCTTGGCAGGGCCGGCCGACGCCGCGGGCGATGTTTGAGCGGCGGCGCTCAGGACCAAGCCCGAGGCCAGCGTGACGAGAATTGCAAGCGAACGCTTCATTTGAGCAAAGACTCCTTCGGAATTCCTGTGGCCGGTGCGCGCTTCAAGGCGAAACCCGGGCTGTGCCTCCTGAGAAGCCATGCCGTCCATTTTTTCATGGGTCCGCGCCGGGTGGGTGCGAAAGCCGCAAAAAACGCGAGCGGAGACATCAGCAGGAACTTCATGGATTATAGGAGGGCTGGGTAGGAGCGTCAAACCGGCAAACCATGAATTCCGCCGCAAACTCCGCCGCCTCCGCTACCGCGCCGCCTTCAAGGCTGAACGGCGCCGGCTTGGGGATAGACGCCGAAGCGTTGCAATAGCGCGATCCCCAGCGCGGCAAGACTCAAAAGCAGGAGGAGCGAGGCCAGGCCGAAAAAGGGGATTTGCAGCACCGGCCAGGCCTTTGCCGGCAGTTGATCGGCCAGCTTATCGCCCAAGGTCTCGTTGAAGCGGGTCGGCCTGTCTTCGTCCTCTGCGGCCGGCCTCCACTCTGAAGCCAGAAAGGCGGCGCGGACGTTGGAGAGCAGAATGCAGGCGGCGGCGATGGCCAGGATTCCGGGAAGCTGGCGGTTGGCCATGCTGAAAAGCAGGTTGACAAAATAGATGCTGAAGACCAGAGCGGCGGCCGGCCAACTTGCTTCCCGCACTCCCATGCCGCCGAGCAGGAACACCAGCGCCGACGCCGCGCCGGCGACAATCATGATCGCGTTTCCAGTGAGCAATGCAACCGCAAGCTGAAAGGCCGCGACGATCAGGCATATCCAGAATCCCTGCCGCCCCAGGTAATCCACGTCCCAGGCATTCTCGACCGTGGGCCAGAAGATGCTCTTCAGCACGCCGTCGGAGCGCTTGCTCTCGCCGGACAATCCAAGTGTCTGCATGGCATCCATGCTGGCCCGGCGACGGGGTTGGCGTCAAGGGGCATGGCGACTGTTCATCGAGGAGGCAACAGCGGATTGCCCGCTCGCCGCGGAGATGAAAGGGCCGCTCGATGAGAGCGGCCCCGAAGTCCCACGTGGAACGGCCTTTCTCAGAAGGTTGTGGAAACGGTCAGGCGGAAAGTCTTGCGGGGTTCGCGGAAGAGATACTTTGCGCCGTAACCCGCCAGCGATTCCGCATAGGTGTAGTCGCCCGCGCCGCCCGGCGGAAACAGATCGCGGGTAATCAGCTGCGCCGTGCAGCTTTGCTTGTTGCCGCCGAGAATGACGTTGTTGCAGTAGGGACTCTCATACAGGCGCAGCGGGTTATACGCATAGTAAAGCCGGAAGGGCGCGTTGATGATGGGCATGATCACCGAAATCTCGGCGCCGGTGGACATGCGCGGAACGAAGTTGGTGCCGGAGATGGTACGGATGTTCTGCGTAAATCCGACCTGCGAGCCCGGAATGCCGCCCTGGCAGGAACCGTTGTTGTAAACCGGGCAGCCATAGAGCGGCGCGGTCAGCGACGCAAACCCCTCGGGGCTTTGCTTCAACTGGCTCTTGTCGAGTGCCGTGTCGATGCCAAAGTCGTCGAAGAACGCAAAGGTTACCGGACCGGCAATGGGAATGCGATATTCCGCATTGGTGGTGAGGTTTGTGTCGCCGCCGATGGAGGCAATTCCGTAGACCGGCAGCGGCACCTGGATGCACTGGTTGTCCTGGGGATTGGTCGGGTCGCGGGGAACGCAACTGCCGTCCGGATTGGTCAATTGGACGTTGACGCGATTCGGCACATATCCATAAGGCGTTGCCCCGCGGATATCGAAGCCTCTCAACTCGCCCTCGCCGCCGGAGTAAAAGCGGTTGTTGGGCGGGGCCACGTCGCCGCCGAAGCCGCGCACATAGCCCAACTGTGCGCGCACACCGAGCACGTTGCGTCCCGCGGGCGACGGAATCAGATAGTGCATGGACATGAAGCGCTTGTAAGCCACCGCGGGCGTAATGTAGCGCACGTTGCCGGCGATGCCCGCCACCTGCATTACCGCCGTGTATTCCTTGCCGCTGCGCGGGCGCAACGGGTTGTTGATGGTGTTGTAGATATAGCTGAACGAGGCCGAGCTGTTTACGATGCCCGCCAGCGCATTCGACCCCTGAATCCCGGAGCGGAAGCTGATGGTCTGGAAGAATGTCTGCGAGGCGGTGCTGAAGGCGGTAATCGTCGACTTGTTCCACGAATAGGTCACGCCCACGCGCTGGAAGGCGTGGCGCTTGAGCGGATAGCTGACCGACCAGGTCAGTCCCTTGGAAGCCTGGTTGTAGTTCTGCGTCAGCGACTGCTGCGCCGCGGTCAGGTTCGCCGACAACCCGCCGGTCGCCTGGTAGTTCTTGGCCGCGTTGAAATCCTGCTTGGAGTCGAAGAGCTGGAAGCCCAGGTTCATGGGGCGATTGCGCAGGTAGGGCTGGGAAAAACCGAACATGAAAGTGCGCGCTACGTTGCCCAGATTGCCTTGCAGGCTGAGGGTTTCGCCCAGGCCGAGAAAGTTGTTGGTCTGGTAGTTGACGCCCAGGAATGCGCCGGAGAGGCCGCTGATGCCGCCGTTCACGCCGATCGAGTTCTTGCCCTTCTCCTTGACCTTGAGCAGCAGGTCCACGGTGCCCGCCTCGGCGTCCTGGTGGGCCTCGGAGTCCTGATCCACCTTGAGCGGCTCGAAGTACTCCAACTGGTTGAGGCGCAGCAGGCTGTACTCCCACAACTGCGAGTTGTACACGTTGCCTTCTTCCAGCATCAGCTCGCGCCGGATGACCCGGTCGCGGGTGATGGTGTTGCCCTGGAACTCGATGCGCGAGACGTAAAACGGCTTGCCCTCGTCAATATCGATGTTCAACGAGACGGTCTTCTTCTGTTCGTCGTAGACCGGCTTGGGGATGGCGCCGAAGTTGATGAAGCCCAACTGCCCGTATGACTTCTTCAGGTTCTCCAGGCCTTTGCCGATGGCCGTGGCGTTGAACCATTCGCCGTCCTTGATGGCGAATGTACCGCGCAGGGCCCTCAGGTTGGTCACCGTCTTGTTGCCGCTGAAAGTGATGGTGCCCAGCCGGTAGCGCGCGCCCTCTTCGATGGGCATCTGGATATCGATGCGCTTGCCCTTATTCGGCCGGAAAGTGAGCCAGTTCAGCCCCCCCTGATCCCGGATCTGCGTCTTCGGCTCCTCGACCGCGGCGTTGTAGTAGCCCTTGTCGCGGTAGGCCTGGCGCACCCGCTCCGTGTCTTCCTCCAGCTTGGAGGCATCGAAGGTCTGCGCAAAGAGATTCTCGAAGATGATCGAATATGGGATGCCGATCGGCTTCAGGTTCTTCATCGAGCGGCGCAGCGTCAATCCGTTCAGGTGCTGGTTGCCGGTGAATTTGATCTGGCCCACCTTCACCGTCGGGCCTTCCTTGATGTTGAAGTTCACCTGCACCGAGGCCGGGGGAATGTCCTTGATGTCCAGCTTGACGGTCGCGAACTGGTGGCCATGCTCCGCCAGAATTTCCTTGAGCACAGTGGTGGCGCGCAAAATCTTGGCCGGGTCGTACTGGCTCTCGACCGAGAGCCCGACCTTTTCCTTCTTGAACCGGTCCAGCACGTCCGACTGGGAGACGACGTTGAGGCCTTTGTAGTTGATCTCCCGGATGGTGGGCTTCTCCTTGACGAAGATGTCCAGGATTATCCCCTTTTCCGAGTCCTCGCGCTCGATGCGCAGGTTCTCGAAATAACCGGTGTTCCAAAGCGAGTTGAAGTCGCGCTCGATCGAAATCGGGTCGTAGGTGTCGCCTGGATGGGTAAACAGGCGCGCCAGCACGGTCTCCTTGGGGATGCGCCGGTTGCCGATCACGCGAATCTCGCTGATGGTCTGCGGCTGCTGGGCCAGAATTGCGCCGGCGGCGAGCACCAGCGCCAGCAGCAGCGTCATGCCTGCCAGGCGGCGCGCCACGAGGAGAATCTGGGCGGTACGGGTGCGCTTTGCCTTCACCGGGCTGGAGCCATGCGGCGAGCGAAAGTACTGGTGCGGTCCATAGTTCGCCATCAAGTTCGGCTTCACGGGAAGAATATCGACACCCTCACTGCTGAAATTCTGATCCTGCATCGAGGAAAGATCGATTATATTGGACCGCGGCGACCCGGCTCAAACCGCCGGATGTTTGTCTGCCTTGGAATCGTGTCTTCCCCAGAATCCTCCGGCCACACCCAGCCCCCTGCGGACTCGCTGTGGGAACCCGTGGCCAATTGGAACCTGTCTCACAGTCTACCGGACTCAGGCCGGTTGGGAGGCATTTGCATCCCTGGCCCGCCGGGCGGCATCCTCTTTAGACGCAGGCCAGCCCCACATGGCATCCGCGCGGCGGGAGGTTTTCAGATGATTGAGAAGTCGGGAGGAACGGTTTACCAGTTTTCCGCTCCGCTGCTGGACGGAAGCGCCGTGAGCCTGGCCGAGTTCGAGGGCCAGGTATTGCTCATTGTCAATACCGCGAGCAAGTGCGGCTTCACGCCGCAACTGGCGGGCCTCGAAGAACTCTATCGCGGCTTCAAGGACCGCGGCTTCACGGTCCTTGGCTTCCCCTCGAACCAATTTGGCGCCCAGGAGCCGGGCACGGAACCCGAGATCGGCGCCTTCTGCGAGAAGAATTACGGGGTCAGCTTTCCCCTCTTCGCCAAGATCGACGTGAACGGTCCGCATGCCCACCCCCTCTACGGCTTCCTCAAGCGCAGCAAGCCCGGAGCTCTAAGCTTCCTCTTCGCTGGCGGCATCCAGTGGAACTTCACCAAATTCCTCATTGACCGCGAGGGAATCGTGGCCGGGCGCTACGCCCCCTCGACCAAACCAAAGGCTCTGACCGGGGCAATCGAGAAGCTGCTGAACGGCAAATAAGGAAGCTGAGCCGCTCGCGGTGTTCCTGAGTTTTGACCGCCATGTTGCCTGCCGGGGACGGCTTTTGATTCAAGGAACCTTAGCCAGGAGGCTTTTGGAGATGGGCCGGTACCCCGGCGAATCCTCGCTCCATGGGCGTGATGAACTAGGCACAATTGCCCGGCTCTTTTTGCGCCTCGGTCTGACGGCCTTCGGCGGACCGGCGGCGCACATCGGCCTGATGGAGCAGGAGGCCGTACAGCGCCGCAGATGGATGAGCCGCTCTGAGTTCCTCGATCTGGTGGGCGCATGCAACCTGTTGCCCGGCCCCGGCTCGACCCAGGTGGCCATGGCGCTGGGTTACCGGCGCGCCGGATGGATGGGCCTTGGGGTTGCAGGGACATGCTTCATTCTGCCGTCCACCCTGTCCACGCTGGCCCTGGCCTGGGCCTACGTCCGCTACGGCAGCCTGCCTCAGGCGCAGGGACTCCTCTACGGGGCCAAGCCCGTGATGGTGGCCATCATCGTTCAGGCCGTATGGAATCTGGGCCGGATGGCCTGTCGCCGCTGGCCGCTTTCGCTGGCTGGACTGGCGTGCTTCGCGGCAGCGCTTGCAGGAGCGCCGCCGATTGCAGTCTTGCTGGTCTCCGGCGGCCTTGCGCTGCTGTTGGTCCGGATCCGCTCCCGTCCGCCAGGGGCGGCGGGCCTCGCCGGTCTTGCTCCGGCCCCGATGACCATGGAGACTGGCAGGGCCGCGGGCGGCGCGGTACTCGGCGGTGGCGCGGCAGTCGGAACAGTTGGATTGTTCCCCATCCTTCTTATTTTCCTCAAGATGGGAGTGGTGGTCTTTGGTTCGGGCTACGTGCTGCTCACCTTCTTCAAGGCTGATCTGGTGGACCGCCTGCACTGGGTCACCGGCCCGCAGTTGCTCGACGCTGTCACCGCCGGCCAAGTCACGCCAGGCCCCGTCTTTGCCACGGCCACATTCCTGGGCTACCAGCTGCGCGGTTGGGCAGGCGCGGCCGTCGCCACTGCCGCCATCTTTCTACCCTCGTTCCTGATGGCAGGCCTGGTGGGGGCGCTCACGGTTCAAATCCGCAAATCGAAGCTGGCCGCCGCCTTCCTGGACGGAGTAAACGCCGCCGCCGTGGCGCTCATGGCCTTCGTGGCCCTGGCTTTGGGCCGCGCGACCCTAATCGACGGCTTGACCTGGGCGCTGTGTCTGGCAAGCGTTGCGCTGCTGGTGCGCTTCCGCATCAACGCCACCTGCCTCATCCTCGCCGGCGCCGCGCTGGGTCTCCTGCTGCGCGGAGTCGCATGAGGACCGATCGGGGATCCCGGCCCAATCTGCACGCGCCTATTCCGGAACTGCGCCGTCCCCCTGTTTCGACACGCACGTTCTTCCCATGCGCGTCTCTGCTACCATAAAGACGATTGCAGTTCCTGCCGCCCGGCAGGCTGATTTCCAGCCCTCCAGGGCCGGAGCGCACCGGCGGCCGGAACCACCCAAACTTCGCCGGCAAGGCCGGCGCTCAGGAGAATCCTCTATGCCTCTAGTCTCCATGCGGCAACTCCTCGACGAGGCCGCCAAGGGCGGTTACGGCGTCGGTGCATTCAACGTCAACGATATGGAACAGATTCAGGCCATCATGGCCGCGGCGAAGGAAACCAATTCGCCGGTCATCATCCAGGCCAGCCGCGGCGCGCGCGCCTTCGCGCAGGACCGCTTCCTCTTTCACCTCATCCTGGCGGCCAGCGAGCTCTACCCCGAGATTCCCATCGCCATGCACCAGGACCACGGCAACAGCTTCGAGACCTGCAAGAGCGCCATCGAACTGGGTTATACCTCGGTCATGATGGACGGATCGCTCAAGGAAGACGGCAAGACCCCGTCGAGCTTTGAGGAGAACGTTGCGGTGACCAAGCGAGTAGTCGATTTCGCGCATGACCGCGGCGTAACAGTCGAAGGCGAGATCGGCGTGCTGGGCGGCGTTGAAGACGGCCACGGCGCCGGCGGCAGCGGCCTGGAGCACGTTACCGATCCCGACCAGGCGGTGGAGTTCGCCGAGCTTACCGGCGTGGACGCCCTGGCCATCGCCATTGGCACCAGCCACGGCGCTTACAAATTCAGCAAGAAGCCCGACGGCTCGGTGCTCAAGATGGATGTGCTGATCGCCATTCACAAACGCCTGCCCAACACCCATCTGGTCATGCACGGCAGCTCTTCGGTGCCCAAGGATCTTCAGGACGTGGTGAACGAGTACGGCGGCAAGCTCAAGGAGACCTGGGGCGTGCCGGTCGAAGAGATTCAGCTCGGCATCCGCAACGGGGTGCGCAAGATCAACGTGGATACCGACAATCGCCTGGCGATGACCGGGGCCATCCGCAAGGTGCTGTGGACCCAGCCGGAGAGATTCGATCCTCGCGACTACCTGAAGCCGGCCCGCGAGGCCATGCAGAAGGTAGTTGCCACGCGCATGACGCAGTTCGGCCAGGCCGGCCACGCCGGGGACTACGCGCCCATCTCCATCGCCGAGATCGCCAAGGGCTACGCCGACGGCTCGCTCGCCACCCAGCCGCTGGTCGCCGCCAAGTAACTCGGCTTCAGGCATCGAGAAAAGAGGGCCGCTTCGCTTCCGCGGAACGGCCCTTTTCATTGGCGTGAGGGCTGGCCTTAGCGATGGCCGCCGCCACTGGAGCTACCGGCACTGGAGCTGGCAGCGCTGGAGCTGCTGGCGCTTGAGCTGCTGGAACTAGAGCTGGTGGTGCTGGAAATGCCACCGCCTCCACCACCACCCGAACCGCCGCCGCTGGGGCCCCCGCCACCCCGAGAATCGCCTCCACTGCTGAAGCTGCCGGCCCGCGACTGAAGATTGCCGCCGCGGTTGGTGATCGGCGTAGCGACTATCACGCTCTTGTCTCCGCGAATGACCTGCCTGGCCATCATGAAGCTCTGCGACTTGCGATCGAAGCTAAGTGGCACGCCCGGCGTCTTGACGAGGGCGCCCTTGTTCCCGGATGGATCCTCGATCTGGCGGGCTTCAATATGCGGATCGTCCGCCCTCGAGAGCGGAGGCAAATGCGCATTGCGATATTCTCTCGGCGGTAACTGGAGAAACTCGATCGGGCTGTCCGCATCGAACTTGACCCGTTCGATCGATAGTCCGCTCTTGTTGCTAACAGCGAAGACTTCATTCTTTCGGTTGATCGGAGGCCGCCCTTTTACATCGTAGGGATGGATGGGGACAAAGGCCGCGGTATGGCCGCTCTTGACCCAGCGCACCGGCTCGATATGGTGCCTCTTGTGACCTACGACCCACACATAACGATTCCGCTGGTGAATCCAGCTTCCCGCGTGACACACGGCCCAGCCATACGGGAATTCGCTCGGCACTATTCTTGAATCGATAACATGCTCATTGCCGGTAATCAGATCCCTCTCGATCCGGTAACGAATGGCTGCCGGAACGCACGGGAAATCGTCTTCTCGATCTCGAACCTGAGGGAGAACGGAAGAACCGGCCTGCATGGCCCGTGCAGGTTGTTGGGAGGCCGCCACGGAAGACGGCTGAGATTCGGAAGGCCTGTCGCCCGCTTGCTCCCGGTCACCGGTGTTTGCCGGCTCCCAGCAGGTTCCGTAGGGCGCACACTCAAAGAACGTCCCTTGTCCATTCATCTCCGCCAGGCCGGGGATAGGCTCGGTCAGTCCCGACGCTTTCATCACTTCGGCCATTGCCGCCCTTCGCTGGGCAATGCGGTCCGCGACCCACTTGTCCCATTCGGCAAATGCGCCTTGATCGCTAGTGCCCGCTGATTCGAAGCCGCCGCGCCCTTCGCGCAAGATCATCGTCTGGCCTTTGGGGAACGTCTCCTGTGGCGCTTCGGGAAGGTGAAGGCCTTCGTCATTCAGCGAGGTGACTGCGGTAGCATCGATATAGCTGTTGATCCGAACGTAAGACTTGCGCGGATAGATCAAGGTGAGAGAATTGGCGGGGGTCTTCAGGACGAACTGTTCGCCGGCCATGTACGGGCGGATATGAAGGGTCGCAGTGCCGGTAAGCAGCGCAACCTGGCTGTAGGGTACGCCGCCCGTGGTGTGCAGATCGTTGAAGCTGAGAACCGAGTTGTCTCCGAGATACAGCGTCGAAGCGTCTTCCAGCTCGATCTCCGCCCGCCCGGCGCCTGTCGCCAGGCTGAAGCCGGTTTCCAGAGGGAGATCGGATACGGCCTTCTCCCAGGTTGCGCCGGTTACCTTCTCGTTCCGCTCACCGCGGGCGATGCGGACATCTCCCTCGACATAACTGAGGCGAACAATCTGCGCGTAGGTTGCATCCGAATAGTGGTTGCCGAGGATAAACTGCGCTTCCTTCTTGAGCTTCTCGCTGGAATCACCATTCAGAATCTCTTGGATCTCCGCCATGGCGCGCGGTTCATTGGTCTTCAACAGCGAATTGAGCGCCAGCAGTTTCAGATCGTCGTCCTGGCCTGCGTTGGGCTCCAGGGGCTTTCCGCTCCGGGCGTGAATTTCGATCTCCAGGGCGCCGCATTCATGAACCCAACTGCTGGCGGGAACGTCATGGCGCAACTGGGCGCATGTGTCGAGCGCACGGCTGACTTGATCCTGCTTGTTCTCGGCATACGCCTTCCAGTAGAGAGCCCCTTCGGAGTGCTCGCCATGCTGACTGGCTAGCCTGGTAAAGATTGCTTCCGCATCGGACCAGCGCCCCTCGTTGATGGCTCGCTTCCCGTCGGCGTAGAGACTGCTGTCCGGTGCGCTGGATGCAGCCGGGGCGCCGTCGATGGCAACCGGCTGAACTCTTCCCGCAAAGCCTTGTTCCGGTGAAAACTGGGCGCCGCCGGCCACCGGTGCGAAGAGCAGTGCACCCAGGAGAGCGGCACGAGAAATGCTTCCGGCTTTCATATTTTGCCTTCTTTCGACCGGGCGCCCGCTTCTTGCTCTGGAATTCTGGAACGCAGTACGCGCACCTGAAAGAGCAGTCCGTCCGCGTTCATTTCCTCTTGCAGCCGGGCGATCGTGGCGCTGTTCACCCCCCCCGGCTGGTTGGCCAACCCATCCAATAAATGATCCAGGTGATTGAGCGCCGTAACCAGCGCCGGATCGTCGATCTTGGCGGCGTTCTGCTGGCAGATGCGATTCGCAACCAGAAGACTCCGCGCCTCGTCGCGCAGGGGAGAAACCATCTCCTCGCTGCCGGCGTCGGCGTGCTTCAACTCCACCAGCAGGCGCTCCGAACGGTCCAGATGATCACTCAAGACCACCACGACAATCCGCTGCTGGGGCGGGGCCGCGTGTTCCTGAGCCGGTGGCGGACTGCTGTTTGCGGTTGTCCTCGGCTCTCTCTGCTCCCACAGTCGGCCCGCGAAGAAGGCTCCCACAACGAGCAGGGCGCAGGCGGCATAACTCAAGCCTCTCCACAGGCCGATGCCCAGCCAGCTTCGCTTTCGCGTTTCATAGGCCGGCAGCGAGGGCGCTATCGCTTGCCAGACCTTTGCGCCATAGCCGGGGATGCGAACCGGCGGCGCCGCGAACTTCATCTCCTCCAAGTCCCTCTGGAGTGCGGCGTAGGCCTCCGCGCACTCCGTGCAAGCCTCGAGGTGCCGCCCGAAGCCGGCCGCTCCCTTGCTGTAATACTGCTCGATCAATTCTTCTTCAGTCAGGTGCTTCATCTCGTCGCCCTCAATGGCGCCAACCGGCTGCGCAGCTTCCTGACCGCGCGAAAGACCGCTTGTTTGGCTGCGTTCGGTGGAATGCCCAGCGCGGCCCCAATCTCCTCGCTGGTGCAATCTTCCATGTGGCGTAGCACGAAGGCCGCTCGCTCGGTGGCTGTCAAGCTGCGCAGGGCCAAATCCCGCAAGGCGCCAATCTCGCCGCTCAGCAGCAGGCGGTCGGGACCGGCAGCCTCATCCGCCACCCGCACCTGTTCCTGCGCTGGATCGGCCTCTTCGGCCACGCGGCTGGAATCATCCGCTTTATGGCCGCCGATCCTGTCCAGCGCGCAGCGTACCGCGATCCGGTAGATCCAGGTGCCGAACTTGGAGCGGGATTCAAAGCTCTCCAGCTTCTGATACCCGCGCAGGAAGGCCTCCTGCACCACGTCTTCCGCTTCGAATTCATTGCCGGTAATACGGAATGCGACCCGGAAGAGGCTATGGCTGTGGCGCATCACCAGCGCCCCATAGGCTTCCTTGTCTCCCGCGAGAACCGCCTTGATCGTCTCGTGGTCGCTCTTGCCCATGCATTGCATTAGACACGAGTTTTCCGGGCGCGGTTAGGAGAGATTGATGGCGGAAGCGTGGAAAGCGACCGGAATTTAGCGTAGACGGCGTAAGGAATTTGACGCAGTGAGCGGGTTGCGCCACGGCGCGACGGAGAACCCGCGGGCGGCGGCGCAAAGGGGATTTTTTCAAGGTATTTAATGCAACTTTGCAGACTTCAAGCCCGGTACAGGACACAAGCACACATTCTGCACCGGACTTCAAGGCGGCGGCGAACCAACCGGTTCGCCGCCTCGTATCGATCCAAGATAGCGAATGTTTCGCCGCTTCTTAGAGCGCAGGTTCCAGTTCGCGCAACGCTCGGTCGATGTGGTCGATGGAGCGCTCCCGCAGCCCATGGTTCTCGGGCAAATCATGTCCGTGATCCACGTCGCCACGCGCCTCTCTCAGCAGCTTCACCGCCGAATGAATTGGCCATCCCTCACTGCCTCCGCTCTGCGGCGGCGGCGTATGCCACGGATTCTTCCCGTCGTCCCGCGCGGCGACCTTGATGTCGTCGATGGCCTTATTGATCTGGTCGATGGCATGTTGCCGGTGACCGGCCCATGCGGGCCGGGTATCGTATTCCAGGAATGCACGGGCCGAGCGCAGGTCGGAGAGTGCGTGAAGATATGCGGGGAATTGGGCGTGCGCCTGGATTGCGGGCGCCAGGAACAGGAACGTCAGCAGCGCGAAGGCTGCCGCAGTGAGGGACTTGAGGCTACGCATTGTTCAGTTGTACCTTTCTTTGGGGATGATTCCAACTGCCTAGGCGAGAGAATACTCCTTTCACCCCTCCTTGCGCTGCGCCTATCCAGCTTTTTTCCTTCCGCATAAGGCGCTTTCCACCCACGAGGGCACCCGACAGGCGAACAGCCTGGCCCGCCCCTGAAGAACCCCGGAATCCAGCTCGATTCCCTTCCCGGCCAAGGCGCGTCGAAGCCTCAGCGGTCCAATCCGTTGTTGCCAGGCCTTGCCCCGCTAAACTGTTCATTGAGGTGTTCCGTGCTTCGTTCCGCCTTGTTCAGCCTGCTGGCACTGCTGGTTGCTTCGGCTGCCGGGTTCGCCCAGGATTCGGCTCAGGACCGGAAAATGCGGGCCCCGACGGCCCTGCCCGCTTCCGCCGGCATACGGCAGCCAGTCAGTCAGCCAGTGGCGGGCGCCGAAGCCGACCTGGTGAAAGCCGATTGGAAGGCTGCCCAGGCCAAGCTCGATCCCTGGGTTGCCGCGCACCCCACCGACGCGCGCGCGCTCTTCGACCTGGGCTACGCGGCCGATGCCGAGAACCGCCTGGACGATGCCGCCAGCCTTTACCGCCGCGCCGTCGAGGCTGATCCGCAATCGTTTTTGGCTCATCTCTCGCTGGGGCTGCTTTTGGCCCGCCAAGACAAACCTGCCGATGCCCGCCCGGAATTGGCCGCGGCCACCAGCCTCGACCCCGGCGACGCGGGTCCAGCCATGAAGGCCCGCGCATGGCGAGCCTTGGCTCGGATCGACCTCAATACCGACCCGACCGCGGCCTCCAACGACCTGCTGGAAGCCCTCAAGCTCACCCCGGAAACCGTGGACGACACGCTGCTGGCCGCCAACCTGGCCGATCAGGCCGGCGAGTCCGCCGCCGCCGAAACCGCCTACCGCCGCGTCCTGGCCAAGGATGCCAAATCCGCCCCCGCCAACGCCGGCCTCGTCGGCCAGGTTGGCGGCCAGAAGCGTGTCGTCCAGGGTTTCGGGAGTGAGCTTCAGGGCTTCCAGCAGGTCGTTGGAGGCCTCGGTCGGGTCGGTATTGAGGTCGATCCGAGCCAAGGCTCGCCA
>Ga0181527_1002757_pt1 | contig 16128 bp, 13 predicted proteins | sample PEATcosm2014_Bin_30_FD_119762 | JGI IMG/M metagenome (GOLD analysis project Ga0181527, IMG submission 119762) | Peatland microbial communities from MTU Mesocosm Facility, Houghton, MI, USA - PEATcosm2014_Bin06_60_metaG | ecosystem: Environmental > Terrestrial > Soil > Wetlands > Peat | place...
GGGAAAGCCTTCACATGCTTCCTGGAGCGGGCCGAGGCTCCCCATTTACCCCCGAGCCCCCTTGACCACAGTGGAACGAGGCTGTCCCTGGGACTGCGGCCTTTGCCCCGAACATCGCCAGCAGACTTGTTGCACCTTGATTGAGGTGACCCATCGGTGTGATCTGAAGTGTAACGTTTGTTTTGCCGATTCGGGCAACGCCGACGACAATGACCCGGATTTCCGCGGGATTCAAGGGATGTACCAGGCCCTTCTGGCCGCTGGAGGTCCTTACAATGTGCAGCTTTCGGGAGGGGAGCCAACGGTTCGTGAAGACCTGCCCGAAATTATCTCTCTTGGGCGCTCCATGGGGTTTGACTTTATCCAGCTCAACACCAACGGGTTGCGTCTGGCCGGGGAGCCGGACTACGTCAGGCGGCTCAAAGAAGCCGGGCTATCGTGCGTGTTTTTGCAGTTTGACGGTCTCGATGATGAAATCTACGAAAAACTGAGGGGCCGGCCGCTGTTCCGTGAAAAGGAACGCGCGGTCCAATCTTGCCGGGAACACGAGCTGGGGGTGATCCTGGTGCCGACCTTGGTTCCCGGTGTCAATATCCACCAGATTGGCGCAATCATCGAATTCGCCAGGACCCGGCTGCCCATGGTTCGGGGAGTGCATTTCCAGCCGGTGAGTTATTTTGGCAGGTACAACGGTCTCTCCAGGGATAAACACCGGATTACCATTCCCGAGATCATAACCGAAATCGAGAAACAGACCGACGGGATGATCAAAACGGAGCACTTCCGACCGCCCGGGGCGGAACACGGTTACTGCTCGTTTCATGGGAATTTCGTGCTCATGCCGGGAGGGGAACTCAAGCCCTGGACCGCGCACAACTCTGGGAATGCCTGCTGCCGGGGGGAAGATGGAGGTCTGAGGGCGGTTGTCAGGGCTCAGCAGTTTCAGAAGCAGTTCTGGGCGTCTCCCGGAAGCTCCTGCAGCTCGCTGGAGAAAGGGCCCGGTTTTGGCGGGTGGGACTTTTTCCTGGAGCGCATTCGAACGCATTCCTTCTGCCTTTCCGGCATGGCCTTTCAAGATGCCTGGAACCTCGATCTGGAGCGTCTCAAGGAGTGTCACCTCCACGTCCTCCATCCCGATGGCAGGCTCATCCCCTTTTGTGCTTACAATCTCACTGACGCCAGGGGGCAACCCTTTTATCGAAAGGGTTCTCAGAATCTCTTTACCGTTGAAAGAAAAATGCGCGAATTCTCCCAGGGAACATGGCCATGAAGAGTACTCCGCTGGAGAGCTGGGTTTCGGGCAAAATTGGCAATGGCACGGGCCCACTCACCAGAGAAAGAATTGAACACCACCAGCGGCTAATGCTGCAAGACACGCTTGCCTGGGCCAGGGCAAAAAGCTCCTTCTACAGAAGGCATCTTGCCGGTCTGAGCGAAAGGGAATTCAGCGGTCTGGGAGACTTGTACCGCATTCCCTTCACTACTGCTGAGGATATCAGATTAAACCCTCTGCACTTCCTTTGTGTCTCGCAAAGCGAAATCAATCGGGTGGTAACGCTCCATACCTCAGGGACAACAGGCATGCCCAAGCGAATCTATTTTACAAGGGAGGACCAGGAGCTTACGGTTGATTTCTTCCACAGGGGCATGTCCACTCTGGTAGGCCCCGGCGAGCGTGTACTGATTCTGTTGCCCGGCGAGCGTCCCGGTAGCGTGGGAGATCTGCTGGCAGCGGGACTCCAACGTCTCGGCACATCCGCTGTGGTCTATGGACCGGTTCAGGATTATCCCCGGGCGTTGGAGGTTATGGTCGCGGAGGACATCGATGCTCTGGTCGGCATTCCGGTTCAGGTTCTTGCCCTCGCTAGGCAAAGCAAGGGAAGGGCGGCCCCTCGAAGCGTGTTACTGAGCACTGACTATGTTCCGGATTCTATAAAGAAAGAACTTCACTTGATCTGGGGCTGTGAGGTTTACACCCATTACGGCATGACGGAGATGGGGTTTGGCGGTGGCGTGGAGTGTGAAGCAAGACAAGGTTATCATATGCGAGAGGCGGACCTCCTTTTTGAAGTGATCGACCCAAAGACGGGTGCATCTTTGGAAGAAGGCGAGACGGGAGAAGTGGTCTTCACCACCCTGACCCGCCGTGGCATGCCCCTGATCCGCTATCGCACAGGTGACTTGAGCCGGTTTCTCCCGGAGCAATGCCCTTGCGGGACCGTGTTGAAGACGATGGCGCCGGTAAGAGGCCGCATCGCCGGCCGACTGGAATTGGAGCCGGGAATCATGCTCACCATGGAGGATCTGGATGAAGCCCTTTTCCCGATTCGCGACCTCATCGATTTTTCTGCCGAACTTACCTGGGAACACGATCTGAACCACTTGCAAATCAGAGCAACCTTTCCGGAGGGGAGTGGCGAGCACGAAACCGGGAGTATTCACCGTGCTTTGAAAGGTATTCCAGTTCTACGTTCGAGCATACTGGAGGGAAGACTCAAGGTCCGCGTTACGGTTCGAGAGGGAAGCCCCGGCACGTTAAACGGCAGCACCAAAAGGACAATGACCGACAAGAGGAATTCAGGAATTGCATGATGGCTATTTTTGAGAGCATTGAGAAACTGTTGAAAGAGGGAGAAAACTTTGTCCTGGCGACGATTCTCAGCCGGTGCGGGTCGGCTCCCCGGGATGTGGGATCGCGGATGATCATCCGGTCAGACGGCACAATTATAGGCACCATCGGAGGGGGCATCCTCGAAGCTGCTGTTCAGAAACTGGCCAAAGAGCTTTTCTCCTCCCGCAAGACCCTGGTGAGATCGTTTACCCTCAACCGCGAAGGTCCCGCTCCCATCGGAATGATTTGCGGAGGAAACGTGGACTTCCTCATTCATTTCGAAGACGCCTCCCAGCCTGCGCGGCTGAAGCACTATGAGGAGCTTCTGTCGGCACTGAATTCAAAAAAGCGGGTGTGGCTGATAATTAAGCTTCCTGATGGGGAAGTCAGCGAGGGGGCGCCGGCAGCCTATCTCTTTAAAGATGGCGGTGCTTCTCTTGAGGACCAGGGGCTGCCACCCGCAAAGGAATTCCTCGTGGAAGCAAGTTCAACGCAGCCCGTGGTCATCGAGTTTCAAGGGGAGCGGTTCTTTGTAGAACCCCTCTGCTCGGAGGGCTCCGCTTATATTTTCGGGGCTGGGCATATAGGTCAGAAGCTTGCCCAGTTGACGAAGTTTGTCGGGTTTCACACAGTGGTCCTCGATGACCGGGAAGAATTTGCAAACAGAGAGCTTCTCGGTTCCGCCGATCGAATCGTGGTGCTGAGATCCTTTGACGAAGCCATGAAGGACTTGAATATCGATGAAGAGAGCTATCTTGTGATTGTGACCCGCGGACACGTCCACGACAAAACGGTCCTTGGTCAGGCGTTAAGAACCCGAGCGCGATATATCGGCATGATCGGCAGTAGAACAAAACGGGACGCTACTTATGAGGTTCTCACAAAAGAAGGATTTGCCGCTGGGGATTTCGCTAGGGTCCATGCCCCCATCGGGTTGAACATCGGAGCTGAGACACCGGAGGAGATTGCTATCAGCATTGTGGCCGAACTGATTCAGGCCAGAGCCGGGAAGAGCTGATGAGAAAGAAACCTCGAGTCGTCGCGCTGGTTCTTGCCGCCGGCTATTCCTCCAGGATGGGAACCTTCAAGCCCTTGGCGCCCCTTGGAACTTCCTCCCTGATCGAGGAGGCCGTAACGCGATTTCTCAGGGCAGGGATTGCGGATGTGAGGGTGGTCGTCGGACACAGGGCCGATGAACTTACGCCCGTTCTGGACCTTTTGGGCATCAAATGGATCTTCAACGCGGAATACGACCGTGGGATGTTTTCCTCCGTGCTGGCGGGGCTCAAAAGCTTTGAACCCAACGTGGACGCCTTTTTCCTTCTTCCCTGCGATATTCCGCTGGTTAACCCTGAAACGATCCTGGCGCTCCTCAGTGTTTACAATCGAAACGATCCAAAGATTATCCACCCGCGCTTCGATGGGCAGCGAGGCCATCCTCCGCTCATCCCGGCGGCTTATCTCAAAGAAAATCTGTCACCCGACTACCCCGGAGGACTGCGCGCTCTCCTAAGCTGCTTTGAACCCAATACCATTGATGTGGACGTCCCGGACGAAAACATTCTCCTGGACTGCGATACGCCTTCGGACTACCGAATACTGGTAGAGCGCTGGTCAAGGGAGAGTATTCCAACGGAGGGGGAGTGCGAGGCTGTCTGCTCTCGGTTGAAAGTTTCAGAGCAAGTGATCGCCCATTCCAGGTTGGTGGCCGAGCTTGCACGGACGCTTGCCGCGTTTTTGAATTGTACCGGACTCGCGTTAGACCTTCCATTGATCATTGCAGCCGGCAGACTCCACGATATTGCCAGGGGGCAGCCGGATCATGCCGGGGCTGGATCGAAGCTTATTGCCCGGATGGGCTACCCGCGTGTTGGAGCCGTTGTGGCTAAACACATGGATATTCAGTTCCACGGTCCGTCGGTGGATGAGGCCGACCTCATCTACTTTGCCGACAAATGCGTTGAGGAAGACAGGCTTGTCTCGCTGGAGGAGCGTTTCGAGAGATCCATGAGCCGTTATGCTGGTCGGCCCGACATTTTGAAGAAGATCATAAGACGGTTTGAGGACGCAAAAAACATCGGCAGGCGCATCGAAGCCCTCCTTGGGTGTCCGGTGGACAATATAGTTCGCCGCTGCGAAAGGAGCATAAGGGCCGCGTCCATGGGCGGCCGAAGGGCGATCTATCTGGTGAGACACGGAGCCGTTCGGTCTCCGGTCGATCCCAAACGCTTCATCGGGCAGTTGGACCTTCCGTTGAATGGAGAAGGTTTCCTGCAGGCCGAGCGATTGGCAGAAGGCTTAAGGGACATACCTCTCTCTACAGTAATCTGCAGTGATTTGAAACGGTCCGTCGAAACGGCGCAAATCATCGCCAAACCGCATCATATTTCATGCGTTCCAAGGCGCGACCTGCGTGAGATCTCGCTTGGCCGATGGGAAGGCCTGCCCTTTGATGAAGTGCGAAGGCAGCACCCTGAAGAATTCCGTGCAAGGGGCCTGGATATCGTCCACTTTTGCCCCCCGGAGGGAGAAAGCTTTCTCGACTGCACCTTTCGAGTCATTCCGGCCTTCTATGAAATTTTGACCTCCACACGGGGAAACGTCCTCATTGTGGGACACGCAGGCGTCAATCGCATCGTTTTGTCTCAGGCTCTTGGCCGGTCTCTGGAAGATCTTTTTGGAATCGATCAGGAGTATGGTTGCCTGAACGTGGTCTTCCATCGGCATTCAGCACTCGAAGTGAAGTTATTAAACGGCTCGCTTTCCGACTCAGAGCCCTTCCACTCGGAACTCTACAGGGAAACTAAGTACTGGTGAGGGTAAAGCATGGGAACGTTAATCGATTTTTCAGAGTACAGGGCAAAGAAAAGCGGTTATCCCCGGGATGGGATTCAGATTGAGGTCGTCTCCCATGTGATTACCGTCAGACATTATCGAGGGGGCATCCTCATCGGAGAAGAGCGGGTCATCTCGGAGCGTTGTTTAAGAGATATGCTTGACGCAATGAATTAGGAAGTTTGCCGAACGGCGAAATGGAACCCATTGCACAGGCATCAGTTGGTCGATCAGCAGGGAAAAGAAGATGTCGTCGTCATCCTGGGCTCCCCCAATGGGGACAGCGCAGGGACCTATGCCGAAACCGTTACGGCAGGTGATCCCACCTTCGCGGGACCGCTGGCCGGAACGGCCCTCATGCTGCCTGTGCACCACATTCTTGAAGACAGGGTGAAAGAACTGATCGACCCTCAGGTCTACGAGGAGCAGGTGGGAATGATGGAGTTTGTCCTGGACAAGGAGGCCATCGTAAAGAGCATGGATACGTATCGGCCAAAGTCCTGATGTATTTGCGCTCAAAGTGTCGCAAAAGAGAAAAGAGCGAATAGGCGATTGGGCTTCCGGTGTCGGTCTGTAATGGCCGTCTTCGCCATTCCCGTTCGTTCCACATTTCCCCATCAATCTTCAGGCGTCGCCAACCGGATGGGGTGTGGGGGCCCGCCTTTAATCTTTGACAGCTCACAAGCCCCGGGGCAGATTTCCGCCGCCGCACATCTCCCGCAATTTTCTGTGCAGGATTTTCCCGGTCGGGGTCCTTGGCATTTGCTCCTGTTTGACAAATATGATCTCCTTGGGGCGTTTGAACCTCGCCAGACCGGTCTTGCACCTCTCCTCTATGGCCTCGCAAAGCTGGTCCTCGGCAAGGCCCGGCCGGGGTACCACCACGGCAACAACTCTTTCTCCCCATTTTTCATCGGGCAGCCCGATGCAGGCACAGTCAAATACGAACTCATGACCCCCTATCACCTCTTCAACTTCACTGGGATAAACATTCTCTCCACCTGTTATTATCATGTTATCCCGCCGGTCGACGATGTGAAAAAATCCGTCTTCATCTTCCCTGCCCATGTCCCCGGCCGAAAAGTACTCACCACGAAAAGAGTGCGCGGTTTTCTCGGGAAGCTTATAGTAACCGTCGAACAGCATCGGGCCGCGGGAAAATATCTCCCCTATCGCGCCGACCGGAACATCACGGTCTTTTTGATCGAGAATTCTGACGAGGTCCGTGCCAAGGCTTTCGCACCCGATCGATCCGAGCTTTCTCAACTGTTCTTCGGGCTTTAGCACGGTGACGATGCCGGCTTCCGTCGATCCGTATGCCTCGTAGAGCTGCACGCCCGCAAAGAAATCCATGATGTCCATCTTCATTTTCTGTCTGACCGGGGCCGAGGAGCAAAGCAGCTTCCGGATCGAAGAGACGTCCCGGCTTCGCCCCTTGCCGGAAACACTCAGTATGAGGATGTAGTGAGTAGGTATAAGCGAAATGAAAGTTATCTTTTCCCGCTCGATTATCTCGAGCACCTCTTCGCCATTGAAAGACAGAGCTGGATGAATGTAGACCGAGGCGCCCAGGTAGAGGAAAGTGAATGTGAAATAGACGGAGTTTATGTGGCACAGGGGCATTACGTTCATGCAAATGTCATCCCTGGTAAAGCCAAAATCGACCGCATTGATTATATAGAAGGCAATGTGGGATTCATGTGATCGAAGCACTCCCTTTGGTATGCCGGTAGTGCCCGATGTATAGATGAGAATCCACGTATCCGAGGGCTTTACCTCGCAGGCCGGCTCCTGCGATGACCCTGCGTCAATGAGAGTTTCATATTCCCTGTAGCCGCCGGCGGGACCGCCGACAACAAAGCGGCGCTGCGGCGGGATTTTGCCCAATTCGGCCCCGATCTGGTCGACGCCGTCCGTAAACTGTTCGTGTACAAAGATTGTTTCGGCATCGGAATTGTTTACGATGTATGCGATCTCCCGGCCCACCAGGCGGAAGTTTATGGGTACGATAACGATACCCGTCTTGGCCGTCGCAAGATAGAGTTCCACGATTTCGACACTGTTTTCCAGCAGTACGGCAACCTTGTCCCCTTTCTTGAGCCCCAGGGCAAGAAGGCTGTCGGCCAACCGGTTGACCCGCTCGTTTGTCTGTCGATAGGTGAAGCTCCTGTTTTGGTCCTTGATGGCCAAAGTATCCGGGTATTTCTTCGCGTTGACTTTAAAGTTCTGTCCCAGATTCAACCAGTGAGCCATGATCAACCTCCGCTAAAGCAGTGAGCAGTGCAGTGAAGAGTGAGCAGTGAGCAGTGAACAGAAAAAGAGAAAAACGCGGCCTCTTCACTCTTCCTCGCGTAGCGATAGAACCGAGAGGAGTCATTTTTTTCTATTCACCATTCACCATTCACTATTCATTCCCTGGACTCTTCGAGCTGCTCGATGAATGCCTCTACATTGGTTTTGGTCTGTTCATCCGAAATAAGCCGCAGATCGTTGAGATCGCCATTTATTATCAGGGCGGGGACACCGGTCTCGACTTGCAGGCGCTGAGGCATCCCATAGCGGCTGTTTGAATTGTTGGGGCATGTTTTTGCATCATGATAGATGATGCCGTCGCACTTGAAAAAGTCCAGCTTCTCCTTGATGTATTGCTCCTTGTATTCGTCCGACCGAACGACAAACAGCTCCGTGTAGGCCCTTGCCATGCTCTCGAAGGGCTTAGCCGGGTCCAGGGCATTGAAAATCCAACTGCTGCAATAGGTCGAAGCGATCACAGCAGCGCCCAGGCCCGCAAACAGCCTTGAGTGCATGCTAAGGCGTCCCCACACCGGCATTCCCTCCCAGAAGATGCGATGCCGTTCACCACCCTCTATTGCCCCTACGCCCTGCTCGATACGCTCATTCAATTCTTCCAGGAGCAGCCGATACACATCGATTGCCGCCTGGGTCCCTCTGCCGACAACCGCTGGGCCCATAAGCGTGACGGAGTCGAAAAAGGTAAGGGGAGACGGGGCCGCCGCCGCGGCCCCGAGGCATTTCTCCCAGAGGTCCGAGCATTGGCGGGCGAGGGCCACCCCGTTCTTCAGCTCGTCCATGTCGAGTCTTCGCCCCGCGATCCGTTCAAGCGGCTCGACCATATTCTCCATCTGTGCGGCAATCGATGACACATGCGCCTCGGTCACCTTCCTGACGCCTCGATGGGTTTCTATACCCAAAAGAGGCGCATGGAGCCTTTTGGCATACCAGGAAAACCAGTCCTGAACGTCACGGCACTGATTGGTGTTGTAGACCAGCACATCGGCCCTGGGAATCCGCTCAATTCCGGGAAAGGCTTTTGCCAGGGGGGTCACCCCCTGGATGCAGGCCCCGATATCGGCTGTCAAATAGGAGCAAATCTCAGGTGAGTACCCAACGGCATTGGCCGAAGGAATAAGGTCTGCGGCCATCCTGCTGGCGCCGAGCATGGCGGAGTGGGTTTCAGGAAAATAGGTTAGAAATCCCATGCTCCTGAGAATTTCAGCAGGCCCTACGCTGGTGCACCAGGCGATTTTCCGCTTGGCCGATTTGGATGCCTCATCGAGTTCGTAGTAGTAATCGGCCATGAATTTCCCGACATCTCGTGCAGTCTTCAGCCGCCTCAGGACTACCTCTCTTTCAGCCATAACAAGCACGTCCTTTCCCGGGCTTGGGAACCGGGACCGCCAGCCGGATTCGCCGCTTCGGGGAGCGGCTCCCTATAGAATCCCACGCCTCGCCGCCTCGATCGCGTAGATGGCCGCCCCGATTGCCCCTGTTAACTGCGGGTGCTCCGCAACAAGGACCTTCCGCCCGATCTGCTCTTCGGTCATGGTGACGATGTATGGATTGTTAGCCACAACGCCGCCGGTCATGACCACATTTTCAGAGAGCGAATCCATTTCGAGAATCCTTTGGATCACCGAAAAGAAAACTCCTTTGACAATGTCGGCGACCTTTTTGCCGTTTCGAATATTTTCCAGCACCTCCGTAGCCGAAAAAACGGTACAGAAGCTGCCCAGCCTTACCATATCGGTGGATTGCCTCGCCAGGGTGTCCATGTCGTCCAGGGCAATGTCGAGCCGTGAGGCCATCTCTTCGAGAAAAGCCCCGGTGCCCGCCGCACATTTCCTGTTCATCTTGAAGCCGGTGCGGCGTCCCTGCGCGTCCAGCTTGATAATTTTGTTGTCCTGTCCTCCGATATCGATAATTGTAATAGCCTTGGGGAAATAAAGATAGCATCCTCGGGCGTGGCACCCGATCTCGGTTTTCGTTTCCCCGGCGTAAGCGACGTTGGATCTGCCGTAACCGGTGGAGACCGAGTAAGCTATGTCCGCATCCCGGCGTCCGGCCATTTCGAGCGATTGTCTCAGGCAGTCCGCTGCGGTTGCCGAGAAATCGACGCCGGATTTCTTTACCGCGTATCCGAGCAGGTTCCTGTCCCCGTCGAGGACGGCCACCTTCGTTCGGGAAGCGCCGACATCAACGCCAACGTAGATCGAACTCATGCCGCGGGGTCCTCAAGCTCGTTTAGTGTATAACCGGGACGTCCCATCATCCTCTCCTGGCGGACTCTATGACGGATTCCAGGCCCTTTATCAGCGATTGAAGAGAGGCATTGTAAGGAGTTTCCAGCCCGGCCTGCTTCCCGTATTCGACGAACTTGCCGTTTATGAAATCGATTTCGGTGCGCCTCTTGGCCTCGATGTCCATCAGCATGGAAGGCTTGTGGTTGCCCGCGTTTTTTATGTACTCGATAGCGTGCGGATAGTAATCGAAGCCAAGAAATATGTCGTTTGCGCGCGCCACCTTGATGCACTCTTTCAGCAGGGCGTCAACCAGCCCTAGGATGATAGGATCGCTCGTGGCCTGCGCCATCGTCAGGCCGGTAACCGCGCACACCGGGTTCATGGCGGCGTTCATCACCGACTTTCGCCAGACCATGGAGATGATTTGATCTGTGTGCAAGGTGGGCAGTCCGCACTCAGTCAATATCCCTGCAATCTCAATGGCGGCTGGGCCGGATTCCGGGGCAAGCTCCTGAACGAAGTGCGGGGGGTGGTGGAACCCCATCATGACCCTGCAGGGGCCCTTCATGCCGCACCCCCAGTTTACCACGCCCCTTATGACCGGCTTTTTCCCGAGCACCTTTGAAATCTCCAGTTCGGTATCGATCCCGTTCTGCCAGCTTATTACATACCTGCCTTCCCTTTGGAATTCCTCGATTGCCGAAACGATCAGCGGCAGCACGTTTGCTTTGACCGTGATGAAAATGAAATCCGGATCATACTGCGCCAGTTCATCAACACCGTGGCACGTATGGGCCACTTTTGAGTGGAGCTGTTCTGCGCCCTCGATGTAAATACCCGTGGTCCCCGCCGGGTCGACCATCTCGGGGATAACATCGCAGATGGAGACCTCGTGGCCGCCCTTTGAAAGAAAAGCCGCTACTATGCAACCAACCGGGCCGGCGCCGACCACGGCAATCCTCTTGGCGATAAAGTCAGGATTTTCTTTCGTCATGGGCTTTCCTTTCATGTCTGCTTTCGCTTTCCAGTATTCCAAAGGCTTCGGAGTCCAGAATGGTCACTCCGTTTTCCCTGAGCACTTCTATGGCCCTGTCGTTGTCGCTGAACCGGAAGATCATGACCGCCTTATCCATTGCAAACCCGATAAATGCGTACATGCTTTCGGCATACACGCCGGCCTCGTTTAGCGGTTTGAGAACATTGGCCAGGCTTCCGGGAACGTCGGGGATGAGCGCTGCAACCACTTCGTTGACAAAGGCGGGCAATTGCAATTTCATGAGAATCCGCCTGGCTTTTACTATGTCGGACACCAGCAGCCTGAGCTGGCCGAATGCCCCGGTATCCACCAGGTTCAGCGCCCTGAGGTTTATTCCCGCATCACCCAGGGCGGCGGTAACCTGGTAAAGGCGGCCTGGAGAATTCTCAATAGACAGGACAAGTTGCTTGAGCTTCATAAGATCCTTTCCTTTCCGGGGACATCAGGTGAAGAATTTGCACCACAGAGCTCTGCGGTACAATCCTGTCTACGCGCGGTCAAGCCGTAAGCTTCATGACCGGCATGCAGCCGGCCGCGCGCTCGGGGGTCAGTTGTTCAAAGGGGAATTTCAGCCGGAGTGATCGTTCAATCGACTTCAACTGGATAGAGATGTCTTATTGGCCCTGCCGGGATTTGCGCTTTGCTCGAGGACCGGCGATCTCAGCTACAATACGGCTATACTGTAGCTTTAATCGCGTTGCGATGTCAATACTGATTTGACTTGGTTGGAAAAGTTAAGAATTGACCAATTCCGAATTGAGGGATTCAGGGATTAAAAACGAATTGAAGGATTCCGGATTAAGGGATTGAGGAATTATTCCTCAATAGTGAAGACAGGATTTACAGGATTAACGGAAATGTCTATTTCCAAGCCTGAGTCCCCTATGACACATTCCATGTAGAGCACCTACACTCAACAGATGAACCGCACACTTTGAGAATTGCAAAGGTTAACACCGAGGAGAGATGTCTTCATTTCGTCTCGTTAAAGAGGCGATATCGCCACCATCTGGACCAATGGCGGTACACCCTGCATGGATTGGATTCTTCCAGCAGAGACAAAGGACGTTCAGGGTTAGCATAAAAAATAATATGAGACTTGTACGCATTCCCCTTGGCACTCACAGAGGCGGAACACGCTCTTGACCGCCTCCACGGGATGGACTATCGTGGAAATCCGGGGAGAGCGGTTTCTGAGCACCTCACCTTAATGGATACTGCACAGCGATATAGCCCGCTCAACGAACAGTTAGAGAGTGAATCCAGACTTTCCCGACAAGGACAAATGAATGAACTCTGAGTTTTCGCCCTGGCTGATCTGGTTCCTGGCCGGCGTTGCCGTAATGCTCACAGAGTTGGCCGTCCCAGGCTTTGTGATCATCTTCTTTGGATTGGGATGCTGGGGTGCGGCAGCCCTGGCCTTCATCGCCCCAGGCGCCCATACCGCCCAGCTTGCCGTATTTTTGATAGTGTCGCTCGCCTCGCTTGTGACGCTACGGAAAGTGGCCATGCGCATCTTTGTCGGGCGTAGTGAAGGTCGTAAGAGCGAGGACATGGGAAATGTGCCTATGGGAGCACGGATCAACCTCGACCAAGATCTGGAACCTGGAATCACAGGACGAGTGCGCTTTCGTGGAACCATGTGGGACGCCGTCTCGGAAGACAGGCTCCCCGCAGGATCTGAAGCTGAAATTATTGGCATGGACAAGTCCAAAGGATCCTGCCTCAAGCTCAAGCGTGTCCCGCGTACTTGAAAGAGGTCTCTGGAGTTAGACTCCATGTTTTGTTTCTTGCTGGTGGACACGCTATGGCCGTCTTCGCCCAACCCCGATCATTCAAGTCCAAAAGGAGGATTTTTGATTATGACTCCGGCTCTCATTGCCCTCATCGCCATCTGCGTACTGGTGATTGTCGTGCTCATCAAGGGTGCGGTCATCGTCCCTCAAAAAAGTGCCTTCATCATCGAGCGCCTGGGCAAATTCGATCGCTCGCTTGAGGCGGGCTTTCACATTCTGATTCCCTTTGTGGACCGGCGCGCATATGTTTTCAGCCTCAAGGAGCAGGTGGTGGACATTCCCGCGCAGATATGTATCACCAAGGACAACGTGAGCGTCGAAGTGGACGGCATCATCTACCTGGAGGTTCAGGACGCCCACAAGGCCGCCTACGGCATCGACAACTACCTCCGGGCGGCTTCTCAGCTTGCACAAACGACCCTGCGCTCGGCCATCGGCAAGATCGACCTCGATAAAACCTTCGAGGAACGTGAAAAAATCAACAACGAAGTGATCGAAGCCATCGACCAGGCAGCGCTCTCCTGGGGCGTGAAGGTGCTCCGCTACGAGATCAAGGACATCACGCCGCCCGTATCGGTAAAAGAGGCCATGGAGGCACAGATGACGGCAGAGCGCCAGAAGCGAGCCAGCATCGCCACGTCCGAAGGTATGCGGCAGAGCATGATCAACCAGTCCGAGGGTGAAAAACAGAAGCAGATCAACGAGGCCCAGGGCAAGGCAGCGCAAGTCACACTGGTGGCTGAGGCCGATGCAAAACGGATCGAGCTCATCGCCAAGGCCACGGGCGAGGGCATCAGCAAGGTGGCAGAGGCCATCAAGGATCAGGGTGGGCTCCAAGCGCTCAACATGCGACTGGCTGAGCAGTATATTGCCCAGTTCGGCAACCTGGCCAAAACGACCAACACGATCATCATGCCCAGCAACGTGGCTGACGTCGCCGGTCTCATCGCCACGGCAATGTCTACGGTTAAAGAAGTTAAGCAAACCGGGTGATAGGAGACCATTCCCCAACGTGGAATAATATAGCCGTGGTCCGCGATGCAAGCAGGATACGATTATCTCGGAATAACGTCAATTAGAAGGCTTGGCGTTCGGTGCATTTTTATTTGTAGCCTGAAGGATTCCGGGGATCGGGATAGACACCAGCAACCGGGAAAAAACGTATAAATAAGATTAAAAATAAAGGCTGTTGTGTTGGCAGGCAACGTGCCGGCTTTGGGTACAGGTGCAGACCCCGGGGGTGTTCTTATTTCTATGAGGGGATTAGTAGCCAGGGCTAAAGGCTCTGTTGATCTGAAGTTGTAATCGTATCCTCCGCAAAATGAATAAAGGACAAATATGATGAATGACGTATTTGTTGTCAGTACTGTGAGAACACCCATAGGCAAGCGGAAGGGATATCTTAGGAACTGGATGGCGCCGCAGCTGTTGGGTGTCGTGCTCGACGAGGTTGTCCGCAGGATTGATCTCGATCCGGCATTGGTCGAGGATGTTATAAACGGTACGGTATATCAGGTTGGTGAACAGGGATTCACCTTGAGCCGCATGGGTGTTTTGGCATCGAAGTTTCCCGTCAACGTTCCCGGCATATCGGTAAATCGTCAGTGCGGCAGCAGTCTGTCCGCAATCCAGATTGCACACGGGATGATTGCTTCGGGGAACATGGAAGTGGTCATAGCCAGCGGTTGCGAGTTGATGTCAAAATACACCATAATGAGCGACATAAATGGCACTATGTTTACAGGCGATCCGATGGGCCATCCCTTCGGGGAGTTTTATACGAGTAAGTATGGCGTGGCGGATCAGATCGCAGCAGCACAGATGGTCGCCGACAAATATGGGATCTCTAAGGAGGAATGCTGGGACTTTGCTGTTTCGAGTCACAGAAAGGCTCATCAGGCGACCATCGGTGGATATTTCAAAAACGAAATTCTGCCGATAGCGGGTCTCGACGACAAGGATAATCCTATTGTCAGGGACGCTGACGAAACCATCCGGCCCGAAAGCACTCGGGAGTCTCTTAGTGTTCTTAAGGTGCTGCCGAATACCAAATGGATCACCGCGGGCATATCGAGCACTATCACAGATGGAGCATCTGCCGTTGTTCTCATGAGCAAAAAGAAAATGATGGAACTCAACATCCAGCCTCTGGCCCGGATTGTTGCCAACACGGTTATCGGAGATGATCCCGAGATCATGCTCACCGGTCCCATCTATGCGACCCCAAAGGTTCTGAAAAAGGCGGGTCTTAAAATGAACGATATCGATCTTTTCGAGATCAACGAAGCCTTCGCGCCGGTTCCCTTGGCCTGGTCGAAAGAGCTTGATGCGGACATGAGCAGGTTGAATGTGAATGGAGGCGCTATGGCCTTGGGGCATCCGGTAGGTAACTCAGGATGCCGTTTGACGGTAACGGCGGTCAATGAATTACAGCGGCGTAAGGTTCGCTATGCGCTTGTTTCTCTTTGCACCGGAGGAGGAATGGCGCCGGCGACCATTTTTGAAAGAACCTGAAAATACCGCCGGGAGCCCGATGTGACACGAATTTTTACGGTCTTACTTCGGAAATCGGATTCCGCTTTTTCCGACACCCTTAATTATAAGATGGTGTTTCGGGAACGTTTTCCTTCGCCTGAATGAATGGATCTTTAGGGTCACACATGATTCGAAGGGAGCCTTTCCAAGGCAACTCTGATAATCCTGCGATGGGCAGAAGAAAAGGCGAGTTTTTCCAGCTCATTCATTGATGCCCACCGAAGCTGCGTGGCCTTGTTAGCCAGGCCGGGAGCAGGGTTGTGGCCGCCACACCAAAATGCATAAAGCGTCACGCGAAATGATGTGTGGGAGTGCTTTATTACGCATAAACTCTCCATCGGCCCCAATCGGATGCCGAGTTCATCGAGCCATATATGCCGAAGCGCCTGTTCCGGGGACTTGCCCTCCGGAACCTCACCGCCCGGCAGTTCCCATAAGTTGGGCATAAGACCAATTTCCGGCCTTTTTCGAATAAGGACCCTGCCCTCCGAAACCATAATGGCGGCCGCCCTGACGATCTGCGCAGTCGTTTTCTTGCGGGCTTTTACGGGCCGGTCCGCGATGAGTCCCTCCCTGAAAGCGGCGCAGCAGCAGGATACGGGGCATTTGGCGCACAAGGGTTCATTGGAAAGGCACACGATGGACCCGAGATCCATGAGCGCCTGATTGAAATCCCGCGTCCTCCCGGGGGGCATGATGTTTGAAGCCAGGTGCCAGACGGTTTCGGCAAACTCTTTCGAGCCCGACGGGTGCGCGATATCGAAAACCCGGGAA
>Ga0181527_1002759_pt1 | contig 16126 bp, 12 predicted proteins | sample PEATcosm2014_Bin_30_FD_119762 | JGI IMG/M metagenome (GOLD analysis project Ga0181527, IMG submission 119762) | Peatland microbial communities from MTU Mesocosm Facility, Houghton, MI, USA - PEATcosm2014_Bin06_60_metaG | ecosystem: Environmental > Terrestrial > Soil > Wetlands > Peat | place...
CTTGCCCTTGGGCAGGCTGACGTGGTGGTACTCCATGTGCGTTTGCGACGCGGCCTCCTGGATGCGGTACAAGTCCGCCACGCCTTGGCCGGCCGCCGCTCCGCTCAACAGCGGCGCGAGCACGAGCGCCGCCGTCATGCCCACAGTCGTAAAGTGCAGGGTCATGCGAGAATTCTCCTACCGGCTGACCACCACGATGGCCATGTCGGCGTTGAGGTTCGGGTCGTCGTGGATGGTGCGGCCGGCCTCGGTGTCCAGGGCGATCTGCTGGTGGATCGAGATCCCCTTCTCGCGGCAGAAGTCCTCGAAGTCGGCGATCGAGAGGAAGCGGACGTTGGGACTGTTGTACCACTGGTAGCCCAGCAGGGTGCCGGCGCGGGGGGCGCGGCCCTCGTCGGCCAGGTGCTTGCGGAGCTTCCAGTAGCCGATGTTCGGGAAGCTCACCACGCCCCGCCGCCCCACGCGGAGCATCTCGGAGAGCACCCGCTCCACGTCCAGCACGGCCTGGAGCGTCTGCGAGAGGACGACGAAGTCGAACTGCCGGTCGGCGAAGGCCGCCAGGCCGTGGTTGAGGTCCCACTGCACCACGTCCAGGCCGCGGCGGGCGCAGGCCACGATGGCCTGCTCGTCCAGCTCGATGCCCATCGTCGGGCGGCAGCCGCGGCGGCGGAGCCGGGCCAGCAGGCCGCCGGTGCCGCAGCCCAGGTCCAGCACGCTGGCCCCCGCGGGAATCAGCTCCACGATCGAGTCGTAGTCCAGCCGGCGGCGGTGGAAGATGCTGGTCGGGGCGTGCCAGCAGGCATCGTCGGCCTCCGTGTCGGTCGGAAGGGATTGGGGATTGGGGATTGGGGATTGGGGATCTGGTGCCCGCGGTCCCTTGTCCGCAGCGGCTGACAACTGACAACTGACAACTGACTGCTCTCCTTCGTCCGTGGTCCGTGGTCCGTTGCCCGTTGCGACCGACAGGTTTGCCAGGAACGCCCGCATCAGCTCGCCGTAGACCGGCAGATTGTCGGGCAGCAGGAAGGCGTCGTGACCGCAATTGCTCTCGACGTCGCAGTAAATGACCGGCTTCCCCTCGGCAATCAGGGTGTCGACCATCTCGCGGGACTGAAACGGCGGGAAGAGCCAGTCGCTGCTGAAGCTCACCAGCAGCCAGCGGCAGCGGGAGGCCCGCAGCGACTCGGCCAGTTTGCCGGGCGTGTCGCCCAGGTCGAACAGGTCGATGGCCATGGTCAGCGCCAGGTAGCTGTTGGCGTCGAACCGCTCGACGAATTTGTCCCCCTGGTAGGCCAGGTACGAGCCGACGGAGAAGCGGGTCTCGAACTGGCTCTGGACCTGTCGGGGCTGGAGGCGATGGGCGTCGAACTTCTGCATCATCGCTTCCCGCGACAGGTAGGTGATGTGCCCCAGCATCCGCGCCAGCGAGAGGCCCACCGCCGGACCGGCGCCGTTGGCGTAGTACTGGCCGTCCTGGTAGGCGGGGTCGCGGAGGATGGCGTTGCGTCCCACCACGTCGAAGGCCAGAGCCTGGCTGGTTAAGCGGGCAGAAGTGGCCAGGGCCATGGTGCCGGCCACCCGCTCGGGACACTGCGTGGCCCAGGCCAGCGCCATGTGGCCCCCCAGCGATCCGCCGACCACCGCCCGCAGCCGTCCGATCCCCAGGTGATCGACCAGCAGTTGCTGCACGCGGACCATGTCGCCGACGGTGATGACGGGGAAATCGGCGCCCCACGGGCGGCCGGTCTCCGGGTTGGTGCTGTTCGGTCCGGTCGTGCCCCGGCAGCCGCCCAGGATGTTCGGGCAGAGGACGAAGTACTGATCGGTATCGATCGGCTTGCCCGGCCCGATGGCAATGTCCCACCAGCCGGGATCGTCGTCGGGCTGGTGCCGCGCCACGTGTGAATCGCCGGAAAGCGCGTGGCAGACCAGCACGGCGTTGTCGCCGCGGGCGTTGAGCCGGCCGTAGCTCTCGTAGGCCACCGTCACGCCCGGCAGCGTTCCCCCTTCCTCCAAGGCCAACGGCTCGTTGAAGGTCACGCTTTGGGCGTAGCGGAGCGGCCGGGAGTGGCGGGCGCTGTCGCTACTATCGAAGACTGGCGGATCGGCAGGCATGGAATCCAGTTTAGGGCAGCGGCGGCACGGCGAAAAGGGCCCCGGTGCGTTGCGGAAGGTTCGGTAAAGTTGACCGCGCCGGTTGACATTTCCCGTCGGAGGTGGTAGGCTCGCCCAGAGTTGCGGACCAGCGCACCTCGGTTCTTCCGGTCGCCCATGTGGCAGCGGTAGGAAGAAGAGGAGCCGACCAATGTTACGAACGGTTAGCCTCCTGATCTTTGGTGCCGCCTTTGGCTGGATTGGCGGGCAGGCCGTCGGCAGCGACCCGCAGCAGAGCTTCGCTGCCGTGCGTAAGCTGGAGGAGGAAGGGCGGCATGAAGAGGCCTTTTTGGCCTGCCTGCCGATTCCCGGGGCCCAGCACATCGCGCTCGAAATGGCGCGCGGCAGGCCGGCCGAGTACCTCAATCTGCTGCGCCGCAAGGGCGACGGCATCGCGACGCCCCTTACCAAGGCGGTCGAGGGTGACCTGCTCCTGGCCCTGGGCAAGACGGAGGAGGCCCTGGGCTGTTACCGCACCGCCGCCGGCACTTCTGCGGCCAAGGCGGGTGAAGGCTGGCTACAAGGTCGCATCCCCGCGGACGAGTACGTGGTCGAGCCACCTCCCCCGCCCCCCCGCGTCTTTCGCCCCAAGTCGCCGGTGGTGCCGTTCGCCGAGGGACCCGGGAGTCACCGCGACAATTGGCTATTGCGGCGCTTCATTGCGTTAGCCGCCTGGGAAGATGCCTCCCGCGAATTCGCCAGGGTTTGGGAAGCACACCGCGGGCATTTGCGACCCTACCGGATCCCCTCCTTCGCTGTACCCGGCTGGGAGCCGGCGCGGCAATACGTTGTGCATCCGGCCGGGTTCGGCCCACGCGCCCTGCACTTTGCCCTGGACTACGCCTTCTTCCTCCAAGACCGTCGGCAGCAGCAGCGGGCCCTTGCCGTGCTCCAGGAGCCGCTCTTGGCAATGGACATGGACCGCAATCCCGACACGGCCCACGTCCAGCCGGCCGGCGCCGGCGAGGACGTCTCGGGTTACCCATTGTGGGCGTGCGGGCCCACTTTGGAGGCGCGCGTCGGTTCTCTGATGATGTCGGGTTACATCGGCGAGCGCTATGCCGGCATTTGCCGCAAGGAGTTCATCCGCCTGGCCTCTGGTGCGTTTCAAACGTGCGGCAAAGAGGCGGAATTGATCGCCGCGATCCAGAAGCGAATCGACGCTGGCGAGAACCGCCTCCGCCGGGTGCTGGCGCGCATCCGCATGCACCAAGGCAAGATCGAAGAGTCGCTGGCTCAGGAATTGCGGTACGTCGAGCAGGCGAAGTTCGATCCCTTTAGCGCCGCCTTGCGCCGCGCGATGGTCTTCGAGGACGTCAGGCACCTCGCGGAAGCGGCGGAGGCCTATGAGCTGGCGATCAAATTGCCGCTAGTGGCCAAGACCCAACTGCCCGAGGGAGATGTCGAGGAGGAGGCCGCCGACTGGCAGTGGCGCAATCTCAGCACGTTTGACCCGGCGTGGCGGCCGGCCAATGGTGAAGGACTGAAGTGGGTGATTTTCGTGCGCCTGCAACGGCTTTACACGGCGCTGGGGCAGCCTGAGCGGGCGCTCCAGGCGACGTTGCGGAAGTTCGAACTCTGCCCGAACTTCTTCACCAGTCGGGACGCCTTGCGGCTGGCGGGGCAACAGGCGTCAGTGTTGCAGCGCAAGGAGCAGTTTGGCCGCTGGTTGCGGGCACAGGCCGCGGTCGTGCGCAGCGACGAAAGGGCCGGCATCGAAGCGATCCTGAGCGACTATCCGGCCGGGCCCGAAGCCGCCCTGGCGGCGCCTGCCCAGCAATGCCCGAGACCCGCAGGGGCCGCCGCTGGCTTCGGGCCTTGGGCGGCCGCAGTTCCCCGCTGCCCGGTCGTGGTTCAGCCCTCCGTCGGCCCGCCCCCGCCCCCCGGCTTGACGCTGAACGAGGGGATTCCCGCGGCCTTGGCTTCACCCGATCCCATGCGCCGCGCGGCAGCGTTGTCCCGCCTTATGGATGGCCACTTCAAGACAGACCCGCAGCACTTGGGTACGGTCGCGGCATTCGTTCACGACAAGGAGTTCCGGCCCCGCGCCACGGCCGTGTTCCTACTGTCGCACATGGACGCCGCGGCGGCGGTCCCGCCTCTGGAAGAAGCCACGAAGGACCCCGACCCCCGTATCCGCGCCGCGGCGGCCTTGGGCCTGATCCGCCAGGGCCGCGTGCCGCCGATCCCCCGGATTCGGGAGATCATGGAGACGAAGTACGATGCATACCCGGTTGGTGAATGCGGTGCCAGCGTTCTCGACATCAAGACCGTGATCGACGCCCTTGCCCCTTATGCGGACGCGGAAATCTTCAGACTCTGCCTGGAACATCCCGTCGATTGCTCCTTCGGTTTCTGGGACGCGACCTTCGTCACCCTGGGTCAGTCGCTGCTACGACACCCCGACGCGGCGCAGGTCCTGCTGGCCGCGTACGACCCTTCTTATTATCGGAGCCCGCGGCGAGAGTTCTCGCGGGCGGTGTTCCGCGCGGCCGGTCCTCAAATGCTGCCCGCGTTGCACAAAGCGCTGCAAAGCACCGATCGCGTGGTGCGTTCCAATGCCGCGCGAGCGTGTGGCGCGATCGGCGATCGCAGTTCCATCGAACCCCTGATCAAGGCGCTCGGTCTGGAGAGTGGGTTGGCCCACGCTTCCATCGTCACCGCCCTGGGCGAATTGAGGGCCCGCGAATCGCTGCCGCTGCTGACCGCTTTTTACATCGATGCGCGTAACGACAAGCAAACTGGCGGCGGCACGGGGTTTCTGTGGGCCGAGCGCGAGGCCCAGTGCCGCGCGGAGTACGAAGCGATCTCGGAGTCGGGTGCTATCGCCAAAGACGTGAAGGCGGCCGCGGCGCCCGGCCCCGTCAATCGCTGGGAGCCAGAACCACCGCCGGCCCTTTGGGCGATCTTCGAGGCGATCCACGCGATTGGGCCCGAATTGTCGCAAAAGTTCTATCGGAACCTGGCGGGTGAACGTGACACCAGGGCTCGCTTCCAAGCGGCCCAGCGCATGGCGGAATGCGATGCTGGCGACGCCCGGCTGAACGCGCCGGTGCTCCGCATGCTCTCGGTGGACCAGGAGGAACTCGTCTCGATGGAGGCGGCCGTGAGCCTGCTCCTCTTGGGGGACCATGAGGTTGAGGGACAAATCCTCGCCTGGATTGAGTCGCCGCAGGCGGGCCAGCGATTTCGCATCACTGAAGCGCTATACAGGGTGCGGGAAGGCAAGACTCTAGCCTTTACCCGCCAGTCGCTAGAAAGGCTGCGCGACGACACGTCTCCAAATGGTAATTGCCGCGACTTCGCCCGCGGGTTGCTCAAACGGATTTCGGGCGAACGTTGACAGCCGCCTGGGGCTTCTCCGTGAAAAGGCCGCTGAGGCCTCGCGAACTACGGCGGGTCTTGAGGAAAAACGGGACCCGGGTAGTACCCAGCACGTTCCGCCGTCACATGCTGTGCCACCGTCACGCCCGGCAGCGTCCCCCCTTCCTCCAAGGCCAACGGCTCGTTGAAGGTCACGCTTTGGGCGTAGCGGAGCGGCCGGGAGTGGCGGGCGCTGTCGCTACTATCGAAGACCGGCGGATCGGCAGGCATAGAATCCAGTTTAGGGCAGCGGCGGCGCGGCGAAAAGGGGCCCGGTGCGTTGCGGAAGGCTGGGTAAAGTTGACCGCGCCGGTTGACATTCCACGATGGAGTTGGTAGGTTCAGACGACATGAGTTGGCTTCTGTTCCTCGACGAGAGCGGGCACGACCACAAGAACACGCCCTATGAAGTCCGCGGCGGGGTCGCCCTCCATGCCGGCCAACTCTGGCCGTTCGTTCAGGCGATGCAACGGCTTGAACTGGACTGCTTCGGGGGGCCGTTGAGTCTCTACAAGAAGGAACTCAAGGGCAGCACCTTATTGGACCGGAAGCGTTTTCGCTTTGCGGCACAAGACGTACCAATGCTCAACGAGGCGCGCCGTAAAGGTTGTCGCGCGTTCCTCACAAAGGGCTTGGAGCGGAAGACGCCAGCCCGTGACGAGTTCACGGCCTATGGGCAGGCGTGCATGGAAATGGCGCGCGGCACCATGGAACTGCTGCGCGACCACGAAGCCGTATTATTCGCCGCCGCAGTACCGCAGAGCGTCGCGAAACCCGTAACCACGGAGGCCGAAGAGTACCTTCGCAAGGACCAGGTTTTCGTCTTGGAGCGATTCTTCTACTTCCTCGAGTCGAAGCGTGAGCACGGCTTGCTCGTGATGGACGAAGTGGACAAGACAGAAGACCGCCGATTCGTGGGGCGGTTGCAGCGATACTTCACGAAGACGAACCCCGGCCGATATCGCGCCGCCTGGATTGTGCCCGCGCCATTCTTCGTGGCGTCCGACCTCACCTATCCGGTGCAGGCGGCCGATATCTGCATCTACTGCGTGAATTGGGGCTTTCGGCTGCCGGCGGTCGGCATGGGTGCCCCGAGGCGCGAGGAAATCGCCCGGGAGTTCGGCCCCTGGCTGAACCAACTCCAGTTTCACGGGCAGGGCTACCGGGACGGGGCAGTGTTCGATTCCTTCGGGATTGTGTACGTTCCCGACCCGTATACCGGCAGGTGAGCGCAAAAAAAGGAGGCAACGCCGTCGGGGCCACCCAAACGAGTCGCCCCTAGGCCGAGCCTCCACCTAAAGTATCAGCCAATCGAACGCGGAAGTCAAGACCGAGAAATCGGCCAAAGCCCATATACTGACGCCCCCCGCAGTGGTGTACTCCCGGGTGAAACCGCGCAGGAGACATCCCGGGGTCGGTGAAGGCCGGGGGCTGTTGTCGCGTATTTATCCCAAGTACTCCGGACACGATCTCCAGAGAATAGGGCAAAAGTATGAGCAAGCCACGCCTCGAAGTCAACGCGATCGAGAACTCGGGGCCTAACACACTTGTTTCGTTCCTAAGGAATGCCGGGACGCGGGCGTCGCGGATTGAAATCGCGGTAGCTTTCCTGACCTAGGCGGGTGTCGACTCGCTCCTCTACCTGCTCAAGAAGATCGCCGCCAAGGGGCAAGTTCGGCTGTTGACCGGGCTGTACCAAGGGTTCACGGAACCGAACGCTTTGCGGACCCTGTTGCGGGAACAGGAGGACTCGGGTGGACACCTCGAAGTTCGCCTGTCCGCATCCCCGCATTTTCATTGGAAGTCGTACTTCCTCATCGGAAGAACGAGAGCAAACCTGGTAATCGGCTCCTCGAACCTCACCGAAGACGGCCTGTCGAGGACGGGAGAGTTGAATGCGGTTATCGGTCTGGCGACCACATCCCACCAGTTTGCTGAACTTCATGGGGTGTTCTCGGGCCAATGGGAATCGAATTCAAAACTACTGAGCAGCGAGATCCTGGCTAGGTACGAGGCTTGGCGAAATGCGCATCGGGCGACGGCCCGGAAACCTTCCCCGCCGCTTCGCAGTATTCTGGGGGTCGCGACCAAGGCGCGCCGCGCGCGCAGGATGCGGGAGCCCTCGCACTGGCGAACGTGCATCACCGGGTACGCGGCGCAGGAAACGGCGGCCCTCATCCACAACACGACCGACTGGGATCAGCGGGGATACACCTGGTTCAGTACGTGGAAACCCACGTACCGACGCGGGGACAAAGTGGTGCTTTTTGACTTGACCCTCCGCGCGGTCCATGTCGTCAGCATAAAGGACACCACCAAGACGCCCTCGCGCACGCCCGATGGCTGCTATTTTGCCGCCTACCGGCAGATTCGGGGAATCCCACGACGGCACCTGGTACCAAGGCGATGGAAGGCCTTGAAAGCGGCGGGGCTGCTACGGAGGCAGAACGACGCGAACCTTTCGCGCAAACTGTTGCAGAACCGGTTCAACCTATTTGTCGAGGTTCTGAAGAAACAATGACCTAGGCTTTGGGGCGTCGGGGTCAGAGCGCTCTCAGCCATAGGCAGGAGCAGCGGCGCCGCGGCGGGAACTCGCTCGTCCAGCGGTGTCAAGAGCGGCAAGTCGCGCCGACGGGCTGCCGCGGCGACCCAACAGTCCTCGGACGAGATAGGGCGGCCGATGCGCTGCCGGGCCGCTTTTACCTGGCTTCAGCGCAAGGTGGCCGACGGGCCCATCACACGCGGCCCCGCCGGATCAAGGCCAGGAAGTCGTCGAGCGACTCATCCTCGGGCCACTGGCCAGCCAGATCATCGGGGTCAACACAGGGCTCGACGCCCTGCGCGCGGGCCACCTCAAGCGCAGTTCAAGGAGCGGGGGTTTCCTCCGCCGGCAGGAAACGTATCTCGACCCGCCGCTTGAGGGCGGCGGCGATACGTCGGAGCATTGCCAAGGAGTGGCCCTCGTAATCTGCGTCCTCAAGGCGGCAGATCACCGAGGCGGTTGTGCCCACGAGTTCGGCCAGTTGCCGCTGAGTGAGGCCCGCCTCCTCCCGAAGATCGTAAATCTGTCGCCCGACGGCGGCGTTGGCCCGTTCTTCTTCGAGGAGAGCCAGTGCCTTGGGACGCCCCTGGAAATAACGACGATGGAGGATCGCGACCGCGTCGCTTGTGGTCTTCGGCCTCTTATTCGCGCTCCTCGCCCTTCCCATAGTCGTCCTTGAAGAAAACGATCGTGGTCGGAGGCACATCGCCCTCCCATTACTATGTTCGCATATTTGCGAACGCAAGTCAAGCCTCACCCCTGCGAGGCCCGCAGGGCCTGGTCGAAGTCGGCCTGGATGTCCTGCAGGTCCTCGATGCCGGTGCTCACGCGGACATAGTCGTCGGTCACGCCGGCGGCCGAGAGCTCCTCGGCCGTCTGCTGGCTGTGCGTGGTGCTGGCCGGATGGATGACCAGGGTCTTGGCATCGCCGATGTTGGCCAGATGGGAGGCCAGTTTGACGGACTCGATGAACCGCCGGCCCGCTTCCCGGCCCCCCTTGATGCCGAAGCCCAAGATCGCGCCGGCCCCCTTGGGAAGATACTGCCGCACGAGATGATGGTGCGGGTGCGAGGGCAAGCCGGGGTAGTTGACCCAGGTCACCAGCGGGTGGGACTCGAGGAAGCGGGCAAGCCCCAGGGCGTTCTCGCTGTGCCGGGGCATCCGGAGGTGCAGCGTCTCCAGCCCCTGCAGGAACAAAAAACTGTTCATCGGACTCAGCGCCCCGCCCAGGTCCCGCAGCCAGTGCGTGCGGCAAGTGATGATATAGCAGAGCTGGCCCACCGCCTCCTGGAACACGGTGCCGTGATAGGAGGCGTCGGGGCGGGTGAACTGCGGCCACTTCTCCGGCTCCCGCGTCCAATCGAACTTGCCGCTGTCGACGATCACCCCGCCGATGCTGGTGCCGTGGCCGCCGATGAACTTCGTGGCACTGTAGACCGTGATGTCCACGCCGTGCTCGAACGGCCGCAGCAGGACGGGCGTGAGCACGGTGTTGTCGCAGGCCACGGGCAGGCCGCGCTGGTGGCACGCCTCCGAGATCGCGCGAAAGTCCAAAACGTCGTTCTTGGGGTTGGCCAGCGATTCGATATAGACGGCGCGGGTGTTGGGGCGGATCGCGCGGACGATGTTCGCCACTTCGGTGGCGTCGACGAAGGTCACGTCGATGCCCAAGCGCTTGAAGGTCTGCCCCAGCAGGGTGATCGTGCCGCCGTAGAGCGCGGCGGCCGAGACGATGTGCGCGCCGGCCTGCGCCAGGTTGAACAGGGCGACGCTGATGGCCTGCTGTCCGCTGGAGAGTGCCAGGGCCCCGATGCCGCCTTCCAAGGCCGCCATCCGTTGCTCGAAGACGTCGGTGGTGGGATTCATCAGCCGCGTGTAGATCCAACCCATTTCGCGCAGGGCGAACAGGTTGGCCGCGTGCTCCGTGCTCTTGAAGACGTAGCTGGTGGTCTGGTGGATCGGCTGCGCCCGGGAGCCGGTGGTGGGGTCCGGCTTCTGCCCGGCGTGAACCGCCAGCGTCCCCAGTCCCAGCGGTCTGGAATTGTCGGAAGTCATGCTTCAGGCCCTTTCGTTTCCTCGTTCCCACCGGGCACCACGCGAAGCGTGGTCGCCGTGGGAACGCCCCGAGCGGCCGCTCCCGCGGCCTTCCTAGACGCGGCGCGATCCCGCGGACGCGGAGCGTCCATTCAGTGCGTTCCCACGCGGGAGCGTGGGAACGAGGAAAGGTCAGGGACCGACGGCCGCGCAGGACTTCTTCTGCTTTAGCGCCGTGCGGACCGCTTCGAGCTGGCCGGCCGAGCCGAGCTTCGTGTTCTTGTGTACGATGTAGTCGGCGTAGGCCTTCATGAAGATCTTTCCCGGCGGCCGCAGGTCGAAGTTCGCCGGGTCGTCGCGGAACGCCTCGCGGTGGATGGCGCACCAGACCAGGCGGCCGTCGGTGTCGATGTTCACCTTGCACACGCCCAGCTCGGCGGCCGGCAGATACTGGTTTTCGTCCACGCCGCAGGTGTCCTTCATCTTGCCCCCGGCGTTGTTGATCCGGTCGACCCATGCCTTGGGCACGCTGCTGGAGCCGTGCATCACCAGCGGGAAGTTGTCCGGGACGGCCTTCTGTATTTCCGCCAGCCGGTCGAGGTGCAGGCTCTGCCTTCCGGAGAACTTGTAGGCCCCGTGCGACGTGCCGATCGCCACGGCCAACGAGTCGCAGCCGGTCTGCTCGATGAAGGCGGCGGCCTCGCCGGGATCGGTGAGGCACACGCTGCCGACGACGTCCTCCTCGACCCCGCCGAGCTGCCCCAGCTCCGCCTCGACCACGATGCCCTTGGCATGGGCCCGCTGGGCCACCCGCCGCGTGATCTCCACGTTCTTGGCAAACGGCTCGTGCGAAGCGTCGATCATCACCGAGCTATAGAAGCCGCTCTGGATACAGTCGTAGCAGACCTCCTCGGTGCCGTGGTCCAGGTGTACCGCGAAGATCGCCTCGGGAAAGACCTGGTCGGCCGTGCGGATCATTGCCTCCAGGAACCGCTTGTCCGAATACGAGCGGGCGCCGCGGGAGATCTGCAGGATGAACGGGGCGCTCAGGTCCGCACGGCTCGCGTCGCTGTTGGAACCCGACTTGCCCAAGTTCCCGCGGAACAGACCGACCGTCTGCTCGAGATTGTTGATGTTGTAGGCGCCGACGGCATAGCTGCCATAGGCGTGCTGAAAGAGTTCCTTGGTCGTAACAATCATGTCCTTGATCCTGTGGTCAGAGTCCGGAGGAAACCGAACAGGTAATTGTAGGTTATCTCGCCGGTCGCGGGGAGCCCATCTGACCGCGCCCGAGAGTCCGGCAGCGCCGCGCTTCGCCCCTCGCATGCCACCACGGCATGGTATACCATCACCAAGCGTGGGCATGGCGGCCGCTCCACGCCCGGATGGTGGTCCCCAGCGAGCCAATCACTGCTATACAATATGGCCGATTCCGGTTAGGATGGAGGCGCAAGCGATAGCTTCGCGGCGGGAGGGCACGCCATGTCGATCCGCGTCGTCTGTCCGAACGGCCATGCTTTGCAGGTGAAGAACGAGTGGGCCGGCAAGACGGGCCTGTGCCCAACGTGCAAGACGCCGGTGGCGATCCCTTGTCCCTCGGCGGAGGATTTCTCGGAGGAATCGATCATGGACCTGCTGGGGCGGCCCGGGGCCCCCAGGGCCGCCGTCAGGCCGGCCAAGTCGGCCGAGGGTGTGGCGGCCGCCGATGCCCGGCAGCAGCCGCCCAAGAAGGCCTGCGACAAGTGCAAGCAGGAGATCCCCAAAGAAGTAGCGATTTGTCCGTACTGCCGCACCTTTGTCGGCCACCAGGACGAGCACTGAATTACCAACGCAAGTCCTTCTTTCGCTTGGCTTTGCCAAAACCGCGCCATCGACCGCTGGCCACCGCGCGCCCGGATTGGCTATACTAGAGTCGGATGAGTGAAACAGACATTTCGGTCGTTGACTCCAAAGACCTGCTAACGCTCTTCGGCACGTGCGATCAGCATGTCCGGCGGATTCGAGACGCGTTGGGGGTGAGCATTTCGGCCCGCAACGGTCGCATCCACGTCGAGGGGGACGAGCAGGCGGTCGCCCAGGCCACCGAGGTCCTTGAGGAACTTCAGGCTTATGCCCGGCGGCACGGCGATCTGGCGGCGGAGGACGTGGCACGGGCCCTGGCGGGGGCCGACAGCCATGAGGCGGTGCCCCGGCATCCGCCGCTGGTGGTGTTCATGCCGGGCCGGCAGATTCGGGCCCGCACCCCCGGGCAGGCCCGCTACCTGGAAGCCATCGCCCAAAATGACGTGGTGCTGTGCCGGGGACCGGCCGGCACCGGCAAGACCTACCTGGCCGTCGCGGCCGCGGTGGCCGCATTACGGGCCGAGCGGATCCGCAAGCTCGTGCTGGTGCGCCCGGCGGTCGAGGCGGGCGAAAGTCTCGGCTTCCTCCCCGGCGACCTGGCGGCCAAGATCAACCCCTACCTCCGGCCGTTGATGGATGCCCTGCACGAGATGATGGACCATGACCTCATCCAGCGATACACTGAGCAGGACCTGATCGAGGTTATCCCCCTGGCCTACATGCGGGGCCGCACGCTCAACGAGGCGTTCATCATCCTCGACGAGGCCCAGAACACCACGGTTGCCCAGATGAAGATGTTCCTGACGCGGATGGGGGTGGGCTCGAAGATCGTGGTCTCCGGCGACACGACGCAGATCGACCTGCCGCCCCACACCCGCAGCGGCCTGGTCGACGCCCTGGAACGGCTTGCCGGGATCGAGGGGATTGCCCCGGTCAAGCTGGGCCGCGGCGACATCGTCCGCCACCCGCTGGTGCAGCGGATTGTCCATGCATACGAGCACGGGCCGGCGAAGCGGCCGCAATAGCCGCGGATGCATATCCGCGGATGTCCATCCGCGGCTATTGAGGAAGCACGAGGATTATGGCCAGCGGTAGTCAACGACGCACACGATCGGAGCGCGTGGCGGCCTTGGAGATGCCTCGGGGGCCGTGGGAGCGGGCGTGGATCAGTCTCCGCCGCCGGGACGTGTTGGGGCGGATCGGGCTGGCCTTTCTGGCGGCGGCGGCCATCTGCGTGATCCTCCGCGCCTGGGATCCCCCGCTGCGGTGGCGGATCGGGACGGTGCCGCCCGGGCTGCGGGACGTGACCGCCCGGGAGACGTTCCAGCGGGAGGACGCGGCGGCCACCAAGGCGGCGCGGCAGCAGGCCCGCGAAAACGCCCCCGCGGTCTTCATTCAGGATCCGCAGCCGCTCGTGCGGCTCCGCGCGACGTTCCGCGCGTCGCTGGCCGAGTTGGCGAAGGGCCAGAAGCCCGACGCCGCCGGTCGGGCCTTGTGGCAGGAGTTCGCGGTCCCGCCGGGCCCGGCCGCGCCGGCGGCCCGGGCACCAAGTGCAGCTTGGTCGGCGGAGGATCAAGCCCACTACCAGGAGTTCCGCGCCGCGATCGCCGGCAAGGAGAACCTGGACCGGCTGGACCACGCCGTCGCCCAGGCACTGTCCCCCTTCGAGCACCGCGGCCTGCTGGGCGACCCCCGCCAGGAGCTCGACCGGGCCAACCCGGCGGAAATCCTGGTCTATCCGCTCGGCCACCCCGAGCGGAAGGAGCTGGTGCAGGTCAAGGACGCCCAGTTGGGCGACGCCGGCGCGATCCGCGAGAGCCTGCTGGCGACCGTTCAGCCGCCGCTGGTGGCGCAACACGTAGCCACCTGGTTCCAGGCGCATATGCTCCGCCCCAAGCCGCTGACGACGCTCACCCTCGACAAGGAGGCAACGGCCCAGTCCCAAGAGGCGGCCGTCGAGCAGGTCAAGACCGTCTGGCAGACCTTCAACGCCCACGAGTCGCTGGTCGGCCCCGGCGAGCTGATCGACAAGAACAAGCTCGATCTCCTGACGCTGGAGCACGAGGCATTTCTGGCCCAGCGGAGCCTTGCGGAGCAGATCACCCGCGGCGCGGCCCTGTTCATGGTGGTCTTCGTCTTGCTGCTGCTGTGCGGCGCGTACATGCGCTACCGGCAGCGCGGGCCGCCGGCCAGCGTCGGGCGACTGGTAGGTCTGCTCGTGCTGGCCGTGGGGACCGTGGCGCTGGCCCGCGCGGCCGCGCTGGACCCCTGGCGGGCCGAACTCGTCCCGCTGATGGTCTTCGGCATGACCATGGCCATCGTCTACCGCCAGGAGCTGGCGATACTGTTCTCGGGCGTGCTGGCCTGGATCATCGTGCAGGCCGTGGGCTCCGGGCTGTCGAACTTCCTGCTGCTGTTCGGCGCCACGGCCGCCCCCGTACTCAGCCTCGGGCGGATCCGCAGCCGCAGCAAGCTGGTCTACGTCGGCCTGTTCGCCGGCGCCATCGCCGTGCTGGTGGACCTGGCCATGAAAATGATCGAGAACCAGCCGTTCGACATGTCGCTGCTGGAGGACGCCGCGCGGAACGGGCTGTGCGCGGTGGCCGCGGGGTTCCTGATGACCGGCCTCTTGCCCTTCGTCGAGCGGACCTTCGGCGTGCTGACCGACCTGAGCCTGCTGGAGCTGGGCGACATCACCCATCCCCTGCTGCAGGAGCTGGTCCGCCGCGCCCCCAGCACCTACAACCACTCCACCACCGTCGGCTCGATCGCCGAGGCCGCGGCCGACGCCATCGGCGCCCGCGGCCTGCTGGTCCGCGTCGGCGCCTACTTCCACGACATCGGCAAGATGCTCAAGCCGGGCTACTTCATCGAGAACCAGGGGGAGGAGGGCAACCGCCACGAGACGCTGGTGCCGGCCATGAGCACGCTGATCATCGTTGCCCACATCAAGGACGGCGCGGACCTGGCTCGCCAATACCGCCTCCCCCAGCCGATCATCGACCTCGTGCTGCAGCACCACGGCACGACGCTGGTGGAATACTTCTACGACCGCGCCCACGAGCAGAAGGAAGCGGACCCCAACGGCGGCGAGGTGGACGAGAACCTGTTCCGCTATCCCGGCCCGAAGCCGCAGACCAAGGAGGCGGCGGTGCTGATGCTGGCCGACGCGGTCGAGAGCGCCAGCCGCACGCTGGTCGACCCCACGCCCGCCCGCATCGAAAGCCTGGTCCGCGAGATCGCGCAGCGCCGCCTGCAGGGCGGGCAGTTCGACGATAGCGGCCTGACGCTCCGCGAGCTGGGCACCATCGAGCGGAGCCTCGTCATGTCGGTGGCCGCCATCTATCACGGCCGCCTGAAATACCCGGAGCAACGCACGGCATGAACCAGGCGCCCCGGATTTCCGTCGCCATTGCCGACCGGCAGACCAGCGTGGTTGTGGACCGGGGGCGGCTGCGGCGGGCGGTCCGCGCGGCGCTGGCGGGCTCCCCCGTCGGCCAGGCCCGCATCAGCCTGGCCCTGGTCGACGACCCGACCATCGCCCGGCTCAACCACCGCTACCTGCGGCACGCGGGCCCGACCGACGTGTTGAGCTTCCTGCTGGACGAGGGGCCCGGCCGGTTGGAGGCCGAGGTGGTCGTCAGCGGCGAGACGGCCCGGCGGGAAGCCCCCCGCTACGGCGAGACGCCCCACGACGAGCTGCTGCTCTACGTCGTCCACGGCGTCTTGCACCTGGCCGGCTACGACGACCGCTCGGCGGCCGGCCGGGCGCGGATGTCGGCCCGCCAGCAGGCCGTCCTGAAACAGATCAGGGGCTCCACATGATGTCCTCGCCCTGGTTCTGGATCGCCGCCGCGGTGCTGCTCCTGGCCGCGGGCGCCTGGGCCCTGAGCCGCTTCGCCCCGCAAACATGGCAGCAAATCTGCCGGCGGTGCGGCTGGAAGGCATCCGACCCGCTCGGGCGAATCCTCCGCGGCCGCAAGGGCCCGCTCGAAGAAGAGGTCCGCGAAAGAATCGAAGGCGTTATCGAGCTGGGCGACGCCGATGTCTCGCAAATCATGATGCCGCGGACCGACATGGTCTGCCTCTCCGCCGCCCTGCCCTGGCCCGAGATGCTCGATGCCGTGCTCAAGGCGGGCTACACGCGGATCCCCGTCTTCGGCCGCAACCGCGACGACATCCTGGGCATCC
>Ga0181527_1002760_pt1 | contig 16124 bp, 8 predicted proteins | sample PEATcosm2014_Bin_30_FD_119762 | JGI IMG/M metagenome (GOLD analysis project Ga0181527, IMG submission 119762) | Peatland microbial communities from MTU Mesocosm Facility, Houghton, MI, USA - PEATcosm2014_Bin06_60_metaG | ecosystem: Environmental > Terrestrial > Soil > Wetlands > Peat | place...
CACGGATGAAGAGTTTGCCCATGTCAATTTGAAGCCCGACAGATTTCATGGCGAATGGAACTACACGATTCATCCCAGCTTCGACAATCACTTGTAAATGTTATTCGTTTACAGTGCCTTACCCCGGTCTACCAATAGCGGATAGCAACAATAGTGGGATTGGTGGGAATGTCGTTGACTACCTTTGTCTGCAGCACGAATTCCATGTTCTTCGACGCCCAGTCTTTTGGCGCGGACTTGAGCAGATCCCTGAGTGCTTGTGCGGAGGTTATGAACTCCGCGGCTGCTCGCGTGCCAAATTGAGTGATGCCGGCGATCGCGATGAGGGGTTCTCCGGCTTTCGAATGAGGGAGGCGAGCAACCAGAGCATAGTCCAACTGGACGTTCCCTTCAGACGAATTGACAGGACTCCATTGACGGGTGGTGTCTGCTTGGTCCCTTATTATAAGGCCGCTGCCGAATACGAATGGGAGGTCACCCGTCATTTGAAGGGTCCACACATTGTTGAATGCTCCGATCAAGATGGCAGGGAATTGGCGTAGATCGCCAAAAGCGACGTCCTCTCCAGAGCGCAGATCGAAGTTACGATTGAATTTCGTCAGCAGAGATGCCACATTGACGTTGGCGGATACATCCCCAAGCGTCACGAAAGCATTCTTCATTTCGATCAGATCCCCCGGACCAAGTTTCTGATCCTGAGTGACCGGAATGAGGAATTCGTGTCCCACATTGTCCAGATCGCTCAGGTGGTGCGTGGCCTTATATCGTTGAATCAGTTCAGGGCTTGGCATGTAGACAGGGTTTGCCCCTGTGTAAATCAGAACGGGCTTCGATGTCTCCAGCAGCGGAGACCAGAATTGCTCGAGAGGATCTTTCGGCAGAAACGTGTACGCCACCGCGCCGAGGAGGACCACTAGAACGGCTACTCCCAAAAACCGCCACGCTCTTGAACTCAGGTCAACTACACTGGCACTCCTCGGGCCACTGACTGATATCGAAGGTTCAAGTTGCGGGACAAGAGCTGGTTCCTGATGATGAGCTGGATCGGACTCGGGTATTCCTGATTCCTTGGCATGTGACCTGGAGGAATCGTAAAACGAGGCATGGTAGGATCCTGGACTGATTTCAATCCGAATCGAGCAGCGGTTGCCCTCACTCACGTAGTACTGTGCGAGCCTTTTCCTGACCTCGGCCGCGCGCCCTCGGACGATGGGGTCTTCATTCGTGTCATAGTCCGGAGGGCGGCCAAATACCTCCACACCGATTATGCGCTCCTTTAGAAGTTCGACGTGCCCTGACAAGGTCTGGTCGACGATGTACTGGAGGAGCTGTTGGGATTGCTTGCTGGTATGAAAAGGTGTGCTTTTGAGGATTTCCGAGAGAGCCTGTTGAACCTGTGTAGCGACCGCCTCTTGTGCGCCAGCCGTTGGTTCCTTGGAATCGATGATCTCAGCGGTGTTCCCCATCGGTCACTCCAAAGAAATCGGTACTTGCACAGTACTGTACTCCCCAAAGATTCGCGCTGACAAGAGGGGAAATGGGCCAGAACGGTCTCGAACAGTACCGTACAGTACGTTGCCATCCTGTGCGCGGTAATCGTTTTCTTGTGCGTGTTCAGGCTGGCGCCAAGTGTACTACGGGATGTCAGCCGAATCAACCAGCCAGTGTGATGCGGAGACTTCGGCTCCTCCCCCGGAAGGCGCCGTGGCCAATCACCAGCGAAATCAACAGGAAAGAATCTCAGGAGGCAAAATGATCAGATTACGTCTCGTACATTTGGCAGTCCTGATGGCCGCCATGGCACTTGGACTGCCATTCTCTCCGGCGCTCCATGCGCAGTCGAAAAGTACCACAGCCTCACTGTCGGGCACCGTTACCGACCCGTCCGGGGCCAGGGTCCCGAAAGCGACGGTGAAGCTCACCAATCCAGAAAATGGGACCGTCCGAACCGGCACCACGAGCGCGACGGGGGAGTTCACCTTCGCCTTTCTCCTGGAGGGCACCTATACCCTCGAGGCCAGCGCCTCGGGGTTCAAGACAACCCGGCAACCCGGGATCGTCCTCGCCGCGGGAGATACGGTCGCGGAAAACGTGACTTTGACGATCGGTGCGACCGAGCAGATCGCGGTCAACGCGACTGGGCCGCTGCTTCAAACCCAGGACGCGAACATCAGCACCGAGCTCACGTTCAAGCAACTTGAGGAACTTCCGCTCAATCTCAGGAACACGCTTTCCTTTGCGACGTTAGATTCCGCTGTGAATGTGCAAGGCGACCGGCAGTTGTTGGCGGCGGGTGGGAGTGAAGATACGGCCGACCAGGATTACTCCTTCCTGAATTTTGGAGGCGGCTACTTCGGGACCAATCTGTTCCTTCTGGAGGGTGGCTACGATGTCGCCCAGGGCTGGGGAGGAATCCTTTATGTGCCTGCCCCGGAAGACACGGAACAAGTCAAGGTAACGAGCTACTCGTTTTCAGCCCAATACGGATTCAGCAGCGGCAATGTGATCAGCCTTAACACCAAGGCCGGCACCCACGACTGGCACTTCGTTGCCGACGAGTTCATACGCAACCCGGATCTGGACTCCAACCTCTACTTCAACAAACTGAGCGGCGCGGCCAAGCCTAACGACCATCGCAATCAGTTCGGAATCGCCGGCGGCGGGCCGTTGTATATCCCGGGCATCTACAAACAGCGGGACAAAACCTTCTTTTTCGCCAACTATGAGGGATTGCGGCTCAACGGCTCCGGCACCTATAGCGCAGAGGTGCCCACCTCGGACGAATTGGCGGGCAACTTCTCGGCGCTGCTCACGACCACATCATTGGGCACGGATTGCCTGGGCCGGACCATTTATCAGGGCCAGATCTACAATCCCTACTCGGTAGAGTCCTGTCCGGGAGGAGGGGTGGTCCGCGATCCCTATGTGGGAAACATCATAACCAATATCGACCCTCTGGCGAACAAATTTGCCACGGGGAACTACTGGCCCGCGCCAAAGAATCCAGGCGGTGGCTACAACTTCAACACCACGGCGAGTGCACTGACGAGTTCCAACGAGTGGGGAATTCGCATCGACCACAACATCGACGCGAATAATCGAATCTACGGGCAATTCTCGAATAAGCACGAGGGAAAGGTCCAAACGTCGGCCTTTTACGGAAACGATATCGCGGGGCCCTATAATTACGACCCGAACAACCGCATGTTTGGGGTTTTGGGCTATTCTCACGTGTTCACGCCGACTTTTGTCCTGACCAGCTCACTATTCTTCATTCGCAATCCCGGGGGGAACAATGTCCAGGGCTATCCGTTCAAACCTTCCTCGCTCGGGTTCCCGTCCCAGCTCGATTCGTGGACGCCGCAGTTTCCGCAGGTTCAGTTTGGGAACACCTTTGGCGGGAGTTACTATGCGGGCCTGGGAGCGACGCAAAACTCCGGCGAAGCCACCTTTCCGCAGAATAACGGCAGCCTGACTGTAGACGTGAACAAATCTTTCCAAACACAATCCCTCTCGGTCGGGTATATGGGCATTTGGCAAACAGACGACGGCGGCAGACTCACCCCGATAAGACTCTATTTCTCGAATGCCATGACTGCAGGCCCTAACCCATCGAACTTGACGAACGAAAGCGCCGGAGACGCGTTCGCTTCGTTTATGGCGGGCGCCGGCACTCCCGGAGCCAATAATGCCGGCTTCACAGGATATAGCGCATTTCCGGCGCCAACGTACTACATGCACGGGATGTACGTTCAGGACGATTGGAAGGCGAGGCATAATCTCACCTTGAACCTGGGCTTCCGCTATGAAATCCAGATGCCGCCGACAGCGCGGCATAACGAGCAGGCGTATTTCGATTTCCACGCCCTCAATCCGATCAGCGCGGCGGCGGGGATTCCGGTTTATGGGGAAGTCGTCTACAACAACCCGGGCAACCGCTTTCTATATAACCCCAACGTGAAGGACCTTGCGCCCCGCCTTGGCTTCTCGTACGCCGTGATGCCGAAGCTGGTTATGCGAGGCGGCTATGGCATCTATTACGCGAGAAACTTTTACGGCGGCAATGGGCCGGACCCGGGATATTCGACCCAGACGAATTGGACTTCGTCGCCCGACGGGATCACGGTGACTACGCCCCTCGTACAGGCATTCCAATCGGGTCTTGTGCCGGTTACCGGGAACTCCCTGGCAGGCCTGACCAACGTTGGCCAGGGGGGCGGCGGAGTGAATCCGTTCCATCCCGATCCTTTTGACCAGCAGTTCAGTTTTGGATTCCAATACGCCTTCACTCCCAACGACGTGCTGGATATCAACTACGTAGGGAGCCGCGGAAGGCGCATTACCCTTGGCGGCATGAACTACGGCCAACTGAATCCAAGCTATCTTTCCATGGGCTCAGCGCTGAATACCAAGGTGCCCGATCCGTTTGCCAACGCATTGAAGTCCCTGGGACTCCCGGCCAATGCCTGCGATTCGTCGCCCGGCATGATCCCTCAGGGAGATTTACTGGAGCCGTATCCGGAGTTCTGCGGAGGCGCCTCAGCCGAGGACGAACCGGTCGGAATCAACAACTACAACGCATTGCAGGCAAGCTTCAAGCATCGTTTCGGCGCGGGCCTGATCTTTACGGCCTCCTACACCTTCTCGAAGTTCCTCTCCGATGTGGCCGGCCCGGAAGAGTGGGGTTCGATCAACGGCGACACCGGAGGCTCGGGTATCCGCAACTACTATGACCTGAAGGCGGAGTGGACGGTGGACGGCGACGATATCCCTGAGTCTCTGGTTTTGAACTATGTGTACGATCTGCCGGTTGGCCGGGGCAAGCGGTTCGGCGGCGGCATGAACAGGATTGAGGACGCCATCGTCGGCGGCTGGGCGGTCAACGGAATTACCACCGCGCAGAGCGGTTTCCCGATGTCGATCGGCCCCAGCGGAAACGCCGGGAGTGTTTTTGGCGGGAGTCAGCATGCCGTTTTGACCGGGGCCAGCTTTAAGACCGGCACTTGTGGCAGCGCCCAACACCCTCCCGAAATCCCTGTGGGAACGAAATACTGCTTCTTCAACCCGGCGGCCTTTGCGCCAACGCCTGATTTCACCTTCGGCAATGCTCCTCGCTACTTTTCCAATCTGAGGGCTCCCGGATACGTGGACCAAGATCTGACGTTGGGAAAGTGGTTCAACCTCACGGAAAAACTCCGCCTGGCGGTCCAAGTCCAGATGTTCAACGCTTTCAACCATCCCAATTTCGGTATACCCGACGCTCAAGTTGGGGACGCACTCACGACCATGGGCGAGAGCTCGAGCACCCAGGGAGCGAGACAAATGCAGGGTGTGCTGAAGCTAACGTATTAGAGCTTCCATTTATGCAGAGGATCGTACTTGCTCTCTGCCTGACGATCGCGTTCGCAAATCCAAGCGTGAACGCGATCGTCTTTGCGGAAGAGCCCGCGCAAACCCTTCAATCCCTCCTGGCTGAGGCGCGCGAGGCTCAGTCCAGGAGGGACTTCAGCGCCGCCGCGGAATCTTACCGCAAGGCCGTCAAACTCGATCCTTCCGTGCCGGAACTATGGGCCAATCTCGGGCTGATGTATCACGAGTCTGGGAAGCCGGATGAGGCAATCCGAAGCTTCAAAGAGGCAATAAGACTCAATCCGTCTCTGTTTGTCCCTCAGTTGTTCATGGGCATTGAGTTGCTTGGAACCAAGAACCCCGAGGCTGCCATTCCATTCTTTGAGAGTGCCGAGCAACTCAATCCAAATGACCTGCAGGTCGCGCTTAACCTCGGGAAAGCGTACTCATTGCTGAATCATGGCGATCATGCCGCTGAAGCTTACTCGATTGCGACCCGGTTGGCGCCGAATGACGGGAACATCTGGCTGAGTCTTGGAACCGCATATCTGCAGCAGGTGGAAAGCGATGCCCGTCTCATGACCTCTGCCTACAGCCATTCGGCATATGTCACTCTGCGGGCAGCAGAAACCTTTGCCGAGGAGGGAAAGCTGGTTCAAGCCGAGAATGCATACAGGGCCGCCATTGCCTCCGGCTCGCCTGCAGCTTGCACCCACGCGGAGTTCGGTATCACGCTCCTTCGCAAAAAGATAGTGGCCGAAGCGCGTGAGCAATTCGAACTGGAAACAAGGGCCGGATCTCATTGTGGACTGGCAGCCCTTGGTTTGGCAGTTGCCGAACTTGCTGAAGGACATCCGGATGTCGCGTTGGCGAGGCTGACTTCCATTTCAATGGCCGATCCTGGATTCGTCGAGTCGAGCCTTCCGCTGTTTCGCGATGCAGTTTCTGCCGATCAGGCAAGGCCCCTGATCGATCTCAGCCGAGCGCACCAGAACGACGACCGCGCGTCGGTCGAGATTGGGTCACTTATAGCGAAGGCGTTTGTTTCGGATGTTGCGCCGGCACAAATGGAATTCAGTGATGCGAGTCAGCCTTCAAGTATACGAACGCCGGTGGCAGCAAATGCCGAGAGGCTCTTTGCAACTGGTCAGTATTCTCAGTGCAGTGATGCGCTGAAGTCGGCACTCGGTGCGATCGACAGTACTCAATTACAGCTTCTTGCTTCCTGCTCCTTTTATACGGGCGATTTCCGAACCACGTCCTCTGCAGCTCAACGCCTGAAGACCAACACAGCAACCCGCGCGCAGGGATTGTATTGGGAGAGCAAGGCCGATCAGAAACTAGCGATTGCGGCGCTGATTCGGGCCGGCGAGATTGACGCAGACTCTCCGCGCATGCACGTTTTGCTCGGCGACATCTTCCGGCAAAAGCGGCGGTGGGACGACGCTGAGGCAGAATACAGAAAAGCCGTCGCTCTCGATCCAAAGAGCCACACCGCGCGGCTGAGCCTGGCAATCGTGCTGTTTACCGAATTGAAGACCGAAGAATCACTCGATATCGACCGTAACCTTTTGGCGGAAGATCCAAACGACCCAGAGGCAAATCTCCTGGCTGGCGAGATCCTCGTCCAACGGAACCTCTTTGCAGATGCGGAGCCATATCTGTCCAAGTGCCAGAATCTCAAACCGGAATTCGTGCCTCGTTTGCACGCCCTTCTGGGGAAGGTATATGCAGAGACGGATCGGATTCCAGCCGCAATCTCGGAGTACAAGGCGGGACTCTCGGCCGATGGAGATGGGAGTATTCACTTCCAGCTTGCCCGCCTTTATCAGAAGTCAGGCGACAAAAGCGCGGCCGAAGAGGCCTTCAGAGAGTCGAAACGCCTCAGGAGCCAGTGGGACGATCAAGCGCGAGTTGCGCTCGAACAGATGCCTACGGATACCAGCCATCAGTAGCATTTCAATCCGAGGCGGATCGAATGCCCCAATCAGCCGACTATCGAGCAGTACCGCTACAAGTGGCGCGACACACTACCGAAGTTCAGCGTCATTTGGGAATCGGACTAATTCTGCTTTCGAACTTTTCAGATGAGGAGCCTTGTTTGATGTTGAATATCCGAAATCGAGCCCTTCAATTTCTCACGATCTTCATCCTCATCATTGGGCTTGTTGCTTCGGCTCTTCGCGCGAATGCCCAAGCGGTTTCGCGAATGCCCAACGGAGTGATGGTTCACTCAGGAAAGGGAATTGTTCAGGTTGAAGTCTGCTCCGACCGGGTTGTACATATTCTTGCGAGTGCAACGGTCATGACCGAAAGAACAGTCGTACCAACTGTGATCCGGCCATGCGCGGGCGCTGCGTTTACCTCCTCATCAGACGATGCGGGGTTCCACATCCGGACAAGCAAGCTCAGGATCGACATAGACCGAGATACCGGATCTGTCCGCTTTTTGACACCGGAAGGGGACGATATACTTAGCGAGAAAACCCGAGATTGGCAGACTACGGGACCTAGCGAAGCGGGAGATTCTCCGAATGGAATCGAGCAGAACTTCCAACTGCTCCCGGGCGAAGCGCTCTACGGATTGGGACAACATCAAGAGGGATTCCTCAACGTGCGCGATATACCAGTCCGGCTTTTGCAGGCAAATACGAATATTGCGATTCCATTTCTCATTTCAACGAAGGGATACGGCCTGCTTTGGAACAACGCAGCGTTGACTGATTTCAATCCGGCGACGGAAGCTATCCCTCTCGACGGCACAGGCGCGGGAACATTCCGGACAGGGCAGGAGGGGGAATACGGATTCCTGCTGAGCGGCAATGACCGAAGCAAACTTCGGTTGTCCGTCGATGGCCAGCAGATTATCGATATCAAGAACATGTGGGTTGCGGGGTCGGCCGGCGCCAAGATACACCTGGCGGCGAATACTACGTATAAAGTGATGGCCGAGTCGGGAGGCAACACCAAGCTTTCCGTGCGGGCCCCCTCGGACACGATGGCCTTCCGCTCCGAGACGGGTGAAGGGGTTGACTATTACTTCATCTACGGACCGGAACCCGCCCAGATCATTGCCCAGTACCGGGACTTCACAGGAGCCGCTCCGCTGTTGCCACGCTGGGCATACGGCTTTTGGCAGTGCCGGGAACGCTATTCAAACCAGCAGCAGATTCTCGATACCGCCGCTGAGTTCCGAAAGCGGAAGATCCCTGTCGACGTCCTGGTTCAGGATTGGCAGTACTGGGGAAGGTATGGCTGGAATGCGATGCGATTCGATGAACGCGATTATCCTGACCCCGCGGAGATGATGTCCTCACTGCATCGGCAGAATTTCCATTTGATTATCTCGGTCTGGGCGAAGTTTGGTGCTGAGACTGCCGTGAATCGTGAAATGAAAGATGCCCACCTGCTGCTTATGAGCGCGGCAAGCACGGGAGATCCCGGAGAGACAAAGGAAACGGAGAGCTGGGCGGATCTATTCAATCCCAGCGCCCAAAAGGCCTTTTGGTCGGATATTGACCGCAATCTGTTTGCTGCAGGACTGGATGGATGGTGGCTCGATGCTTCAGAGCCCGAAGGCGATCCGCTCAAGAACGATCAGACCTTCTTAGGGCCGGGAAAAACCGTCCGCAACGCATTCCCGCTGTTTGAAACTTCCGCCGTGTATGACGGGCAGAGAGCCACGACCGCGGACAAGCGAGTCGTGATCCTGTCGCGCTCAGCGTATACCGGGCAGCAGCGCACCGGTTCCATCTCGTGGTCCGGCGATATCTCGGGCAATTGGGAGACATTTCGCCGGCAGATTCCGGCAGGCCTCGGATTCGGCATGACCGGCTTCCCCTATTGGACAACGGACATCGGTGGTTTCTTCCGTCCAATGGATCAGTACACATCGGCGGACTACCACGAACTTCTCATCCGCTGGTTCCAGTTCGGCGCCTTCTGCCCCATCTTCCGCATTCACGGATATCGATCCGAAACGGAATTGTGGAAGTACGGCCCTGAGGTCGAGAAGATCCTGACGCAATACGACCAGCTTCGCTATCGGCTTCTTCCTTATATTTACTCGGCCTCCTGGGGTGTTACAGACCGCGGCGAGATTCTCATGAAAGCGCTGCCATTCGAGTATCCGAGTGATCCGGCTTTGCGCGACATCGGCGATCAATTCCTGTTCGGCGATTCACTTCTGGTGAACCCTGTTACGGTGCGCAATGCAACTACCCGCGATGTTGTCTTGCCTTCCGGCGATGACTGGGTTGATTTCTGGACTGGCCAAGTATATGGGGGAGGGCGCGCGATCCAGGCGGATGCGCCCCTCGATCGGATGCCAATCCTTGTCCGGCAAGGTAGTATCGTTCCCTTGGGTCCGGTAGTACAGTCCGCAGCGGAACCCCAGGAGCCGCTCGATATTCGCATCTACGCCGGGAAAGATGCCGACTTTCAGTTGTATGAAGACGCTGGAGATGGCTACGCTTACGAGTATGGCGCGAGGACGGTGATTCACCTCCATTGGGATAACCGTCAGAATGCGCTAGTGATTGGGGATCGATCTGGAACATTCCTTGGAATGAAACCAAAACGAATCTTCCGGATTGTTCTGGTCAAACCCGGGCATGGTGTGGGAGCCGGTTCGGATTCAGAAGCCGATCGCACCGTAACATACCTGGGGCATCAAATGAGGGTCAGTCTGGGCAAGGCAAGCTGACGAGCCATTCAGTTCCAAGGTTTTTCTACGCCGTGATCTCGGAACATGGTCGACGTTCTAAGCCTGGGCCTGACGTGTTACACCCATCAATCAGAGCTGAACGGTGATCCAAATACCGAACCGCAGCTTCGTCCCAGAGTTATGGGTAATCCGAACAAGAGAGCGATCAGATCGAATTGGACCGCATAAGTTGGCCAGACCGGTAACTGAATGAGTTTCTGTAAGGGAGAATTGTAACGATGAATCGAAGATCATTCTTCGCAGGCGGACTCTCCATATTCGCGCTGGCTCGAATGGCGCATGCCTTGGGAGACTCGCAGTTTTTTCGGGGAGAGGTTCCGCAGGGTCCCTTCCTGCCATTTTGGGAGTCTTTAAAGTCCTACCAATGCCCGGATTGGTTTCGGGATGCGAAGTTCGGGATCTGGGCGCATTGGAGCCCGCAGTGTGTCCCCGAACAGGGCGACTGGTACGCGCGAAATATGTACATACAAGGTTCGCGTCAATATGAGTATCACGTCAAGCAATACGGGCACCCGTCGCGGTTCGGATACAAAGACATTTGCCCTCTATGGAAGGCGGAGCGGTGGGACCCCGACGCACTTGTCAAGCTGTACAAGCGAGCCGGTGCGGAATACCTCGTCTCCCTTGCTACTCATCACGATAATTTTGATTGCTGGAATTCGAAATATCAGCCCTGGAACTGCGTCAACATCGGTCCCAAACGCGATATCGTGGGAACGTGGGAGAAGGTCGCCCGCTCCAACGGGCTGCGTTTCGGCGTGAGCTATCACGGAACGCCGCATAGGGTCTGGGACGAGTTCCTTCCCGTTCGCTATAAAAGCGACACCACAGGCCCGCTCGCGGGCGTCCCTTACGATGGCATGCAGACGATTGCTGATGGCAAGGGCAAATGGTGGGAGGGCATGGACCCTCAGATGATCAATGGAAAGCCCCACCTGAAGAACACTCCGTGCCCGGAGTTCGTCCAGCAATTTCTCTTGCGCGTGCAGGATGTGATCGATAACTACGGCCCTGACATCCTCAACTTTGACGATGGCGCTCAGTTTGACTTCGATGCGGGAGGCAAATTTGCCCCGGATTTGAAGGTGTGGCTGGGTATTCCAGATCTGGCTCCGCAAATCATGGCTTATTACTACAATAAGAATGTGCAGGCGCACGGCGGCCACCTGGAAGGAGTGGTTGACCTGAAAGTGGTTCCTGAGCCGGTATGGGGCACACTCACCCGCGACTTCGAAATGTCGCTTGCCGATAAGCTTCAGGAAAAGCCTTGGCAGACTGAGGCCTGTATCGGGCATTGGCACTACGACCGGGCCGTCTTTGAGAACCATACCTACCAGAAGGCTTCGTTCATCATTCCTTTCCTTGTCGATATTGTCAGCAAGAACGGCAATCTCCTTCTCAGCATCCCCCTACCCGGACATGGAGAGCCTGACAGCGACGAGATTGCCTTCCTGGGCGAGCTTGCCGACTGGCAGCAGGTGAATTCCGAAGCAATCAAGGGCACCCGCCCTTGGAGTGTTTTTGGGGAAGGTCCGTCGACTGAAGCCAAAGAGATCCCGTCTTACCAGCTATCGAAAATAAGGTTCGATCACACAGACATACGGTTCACTTCAAAGAGCGAAACCCTGTACGCCATCGCTTTGGGCTGGCCACCTGACAACCAGGTGTTGATCAAATCGCTCGCAAGCACCGCCCCGTACTACGAGCGCCAGATTCGCAAGGTGGAACTGCTGGGCGCGAAGGGCGAGGTCAGATGGACGAGGGAGCCAGATGGACTTAGAATTTGGGTCCCACAAGATCCGCCCTGCCACCACGCCTATTGTTTCAAGATATTGCCGGCATGACGGCCGCAGTGAACCGGAAATCGGCATTGGAAAGTGCGTGAATCGGTTCGGATTTAGGGCCCGATCGTGCGGTAATCCATAGGAACATGAGCTGCCCAGCACACGGAATGCGAAACAAAACTCACCTTTTAATCCTAGTCGAAGGGCAAGTATGAGTAAACAAATGACTCGCCGAGATCTCCTCCAGAATGCCGGCATCATGGGGGCGACGACCCTATTGGCCGCTGCTTCAGGAAAGGCACAACCCGGTGCGGATGGGTTGCTCCAGGCGGCTCAGACCGGACAACCGCAAACGCTCTCGTCGCAACTTCCTGCGAGTACTCCTGCTGGCCCAGGACCGGACGACCTCGTCGAACTGGCTGTGGGAGACACGATCGTTGCTTTCGATCGAAGGTATGGGTCGATCTCCTCAATCACCAGGAAGGGCGACCCTTTGGGGACGAACTTCATCGGGAACGAACGCAATACGCCGGGCGTCGATGCCTCGAATTCCCGATGGACCGGAGACCTCGTCACTTCCGTTTGGAACGTCACCGACGCCAACCCGGCTCATCAAAATTGGTCGTGGCGCGCAGAGTTCATTCTGGAGGGAAGCTGGAGGCCGGAACTGACCGGAAGGTCCGGAGACATTCGCCGTGTGAGCTTTGACGCGGGAACGTTCTCAGTGAACTACGAGGGCGCCTCGAAGAATGAGAACGGTATTCGGAGCTTCAGTCTTGCCATGAAGTTTCACGGCGGGGAGGGCGATGCGCTGTTGTGGGATATCGAACTCCGAAACACCACGAACCGCATCCTGGAGATCGGCGAACTTGGATTCCCGCTGATGGTGAACGACGATCAGGGCGAGTATTATGTGGATCCAAAAACCGGCCAGCCTTTTCCCGTCGACGACACGGAGCACCCGCTAAGAATACCCGCCGATTATTTCTCGGTTTATCGCGAGCAATATCCGCGAATCCAGAAGCTCTATCACGAAAAAAAGGTCATTGCCCACCACTTTGTGGGCGGCCACAGCTCCTACGTGCTCATCGAGCGCCCTCTGGGCGATGCGCCCTTTCTTCTTCTCCAATCCACGCAGAACGCGGCGTTTGAGTGCGTCTATCGCGATCAAAGTTCTTTCAGCGAACATGCCTACTGGTGGGACGGGCCCAATATCCTCGCCGTGCACTCCTGGGCCACATCGAATATTCGCAGTTGGTACAAGAATCCCTGGATCAACGGCCATACCTCGCTTGTCTTGCAGCCGGGGGAGAAATGGTCCTGCCAGTTGCGCTTCTCGTTTGTGAAGAGTTACGACGCGATCCGGGATGAGATCTGCAAAGCCGGCAACCTCGGCATTCGGGTTCTGCCCGCCATGGTCGTCCAGGAGAATACAGATGCCTACGTCGAGCTGAAGTCGAAATCCGACATCGACAGCATCGAGTTCCTATCCGACAACATCACGGTAAAAGAAAGGAAGCGCGTCGGCGAAAGGACCCTGCTCACGCTGTCCTTCAAGGGCCGTGGCCAAAAGAGCCTGAAATTTCACTACGGCGGCCGCTGGACGAACATACACTTCTACTGCATCGAGGACATCGCGCAACTGCTCAAGGCCCGTGGGCGATTTATTGTGGAACGGGAATTCTATGAGAATCCCGAGGATCCCTATCACCGGAACCACATGTTCCTGCCCTTTGACCACCGGATTGGCAGCACGTTCCGCGACGCGGATGAAGTGTCGGAGGTGGGCGGAAGCGATGCCGAATTCGGCATTGCGGAACCGTTGTTCCTGGCCGAAAAAAACGTCTACTATCCTTCCCCGAAAGAAGTTGCAACCCTGGAAACTTACGTCGCCGATTGCCTCTTCAAATACATTCAGGACCCCGAGACATACGCCGTCCGTGCCTCGCTCTACTGGAAGCTAAGGTATCCGTCGAGCCCATGGAGCCATTGGACCGAGGAACGAACCAAAGATAGCTACCGGGCATATAACTACGCCCACGTCGCGAACATCTATCACGCACTTTACCAAGTCGGCAAGCGCTATGGGCTGCTGACGCGCAAGAGCCCTCAGGAGTACCTGAAGATGGCCTACCGTACCAGCGTGCACATGTTTCAGACCGACCCCTGGGGACATGTGGGAGTGATGGGCGGCGCGAACAGCTTGAACATCATGGAGGACCTGGGAAGAGAAGGATTTCAGGAGGAACGCGGCAAGCTTTTAGAGGAAATCCGGAAGTGCAACGAAGTCTTTATTCAAGACCCTTATCCTTACGCTTCCGAGTACCCCGCGGACACCACCGCCCAGGAACAGGTGTACTTCTTCACGCGCTACTTCGGTAATACTCAGAAGAACCTCAAAACGCTGCAAATCATCAGAGCGCTCCGAGGCGGGAACCAGCCCGTCTGGTTTCAATACGGCAATGACAACAAAGGCGATCTGACCTGCTGGTACACCGAGTCGACCAATGGCTGGGCCTTGCTGCGCGGGTTTGAGGACACCGGCGATCTGGACACGTTAATCAAGGGATTCGCGGGCGTGATGAGCGTGGAGGTCGACCTGCTTAGCGATGGCATGTGCTTTGCGCATTTCATTTCCACGCCGGGCATCTTCGACTTCACTCCCCCCCAGGACACTCGATGGCGGGATCGCGCAGTTCGGTTTTCTCAAGGCCGCGAAGTCCTATGTCATCCAGGATGATTCCTTTGGCCTGACCGGTTTCGGCTGCCGGGTGGAAGCCTCCGAACAGCAGGTCTGAGTCTATCCCCAGGACGGCCTGAGAAAGCGATTGCATTTCGTGCCCCACAGGATCGATTTGGAAGTTACTCAAGGAGAGGTCGACTGGGTGGCCTTGAGCGACGCCGGAAGGCGCCTGGAGCTCAGCCTGAGTGACTCAACAGGAGTGGTCAAAGAGGTTAAGTTCGAGATCAAGGGGTTACCAATCGGTAATTATCTCATTCGGCAGGGCGGGTTGGCACGTCGGACGCGAATTTCCGATTCCTTGCAACTCGCACTTCCTATTGCGGATGCAAAGCTGATCGGAATTGAAAAGGTGTAGGCAAGACGGGCACATCATCGCACCCTACCGGCGCGTTGATACCAAAGCTCATTCAGGTAAGGAATAAGAGAGGAAATCGAAGATAAGAGAACCCTGACGGAGTGGCGATGGCGCAAGTCAGCGCCGCTAATTCGGCAAAGCTCTCCGCCAGCGCCCGGGAAAAAACGTTTCCCGGGTGTCAGATTGCAACCTCATATTTATGGGAGCCAGCAGGCCTGCTTGGCTCCCAGTCTTTAGGTCTGCGAATACAGAAACTAGATGCCAAGTCTGGCCGCAGCATTCTGGCGAAATAATTCGCAGAGCCGGATGCTAAGCCGCAGTATCGCCACCGACCGGTGCCCTGTCTGCTCCATGATGACGAATTCGCTGACCCCGATCATGGCTGCTTCGGCACGGAACCTCCCCCGTCGAAAGCATGCACACAATCCGCACACTCGTGCGGCGTCGGTCAAGTGTTTCGGGAACCAGAGAGGCGTGTCACTGATAAGAAGTCTCAGTGGTCAGACCCAAATCAATCCTCCCTACCTCTTGGTCTGCTTATCGAGGGCAAGATCCATAGCATTGTCTCTGACCCATGAGTCGGTGAAGGCGTAATAGGCCCGGAAAGCGAGCCATGTACCGAACCAGGCCACCGAGGTCAACTCGTGGATGGCCGCCTCCGATGGCTTGCAGCGTTGAATAATCTGTTCAGTCGGCATGTCCGGCGGCGCGGGGTATTTGGGGAACTTTCCGCCCAGCTCAGTGAGCGCTATTTGCCGCCGTGCCTCGGCGACGATCTGCTCGCCGTAGGAGCCTGGAATCCCCTCCTTTACCAGCCAGTCGCAGATATTCCGGCATCCCTGGAGAGACGCTTGTGCGCGCTCAAACTCGCGAGCCTCGCGGTGCATGCTGAAGCGGCGTATCCCCGCCGCCTTGGACCGGCGGGCAAGTTCGTTGGTGCTGGTCTTGTTCTTGCGGGCGAGGAATCGGTCCGCAGGTGGAGCCTGGAGGGCCGCAAGCAGATGGCGGAGCAGTGATTCGCTGCAGTTCAGGGCCTTCGCAAGCTCGCGAAGGCTGGTGCCGGTCCGGTGGATAGCGAAGACGGCACTGGCCCGATCAAGATCGTGGAGGGTGTGCCACTGCGATTGCAGGTCGGCGACGGCGGAAGAGGTGGTTGACATAGGTGAA
>Ga0181527_1002763_pt1 | contig 16115 bp, 14 predicted proteins | sample PEATcosm2014_Bin_30_FD_119762 | JGI IMG/M metagenome (GOLD analysis project Ga0181527, IMG submission 119762) | Peatland microbial communities from MTU Mesocosm Facility, Houghton, MI, USA - PEATcosm2014_Bin06_60_metaG | ecosystem: Environmental > Terrestrial > Soil > Wetlands > Peat | place...
CAGGGTGGGCCAAAGTCGAACGGTGTGTTGCCAACGGGATGGCGTTATTCCTCGGCCTTCTGCACTGACCGACTACCCGCAAACAAGATCGGTGACCTTTGCGCAGGCTTCCCGAAAGGACACTGGCGATCCTGGTGAACGGCCTGGGGGCGACCCCGCCCGAGGAGTTGTACCTGCTCTTCCGCAAGGCCCACCAGGTCATCGAGGGGCGCGGCGTGAGGATCCAGCGGGTCTTCATCGGCGAGTACGCGACCTCGATGGAGATGGCCGGCGCCTCCATCAGTCTCCTGAAGCTGGACGACGACCTGCTGAACCTCCTGGACGCCCCGGCCTACTCCCCCTTCCTGCCCCAGTGGAGGCGCACGCGATGAAAGACGCCTTGACGCGCGACGACGCGTTGCCGCTCACGCAGAAGCTCGCGGCCGACCTCGAGGCGGCCTACGAGACGATCACTGGGCTGGATGCCCAGATCGGCGACGGAGACCTCGGGGTGACGTGCCGCCTCGGGATGAAGGCGGCGCTGGACCTTTTGCCGACGCTGAGCCAGGCCCCGGTGCATGAGGTCTTGCTGAGAGCCGGGATGGCCTTCAACTCGGCCGGGGCCTCAACCTTTGGCGCTTTGGTCGCCACGGGAGCGATGCGGGCGGCGAAGTATCTGCGGGAACAGACCGCCGAGACCGTGGACCTCGCGGCCCTCGCAGGGGCGCTCCGGGCGGCCGTCGAGGGCATCCAGCAGCGGGGAAAGGCCGCCCAGGGAGAGAAGACGCTGCTGGACAGCCTCTGGCCGGCGATCGAGGCGATCGAGGCCGCGGGGAAGAATGGGAAGAGCTTCGCTGAGGCCCTGGCTGATGCGGCCGTTGCGGCGGAAGTGGGCGCTGAGTCAACCCGACCCCTCCGGTCGAAGTTTGGGCGCGCCGCCTGGATGCAGGACCGGACCATCGGCGTCAAAGATGCAGGGGCGAGCGTGATGGCCCTTGTGATGAAGTCCCTGGCGGAGTACGCGCGGGGGTAATTCAGCAGGAACGCCAGCGAGGAATAGGGAATCAGATCAGGCATGCGGAGGGAGAAGTCCTTTCATCTTTCTTTCAGACGGACGCCGCGGGCGATCAGGCGACAGCTCGTTCCCCGGGAGGCCGTGTCCCGCTGGGTCTCGTGCATCTCGGAGCGTGAGACGATTCCCCGCCCAACCTCCTGCATCTGGCGTATCTTAGATCTGCAGGACGGACCGCCCTGCGCTCTGCGTCGAAGCCGTCCGCGGTCACGATGCCTTTTATTGCCCGAACTGCCAGCCCAACCGGTTTGACACCCGGCTTGGCCGCCGCCAGCTTGTGGACTGGTCCCGCCTCCCCAACCGCGGGAAGTAATCCCGGACGTCCTCGCGTGCAGTTCTAGTGGTGCCGGGTCAGCAGTTGAAGGTTGGCGGGCGCAGGCTTCAGTTCGCCCGCCTCCAGCCGCTTGGTGATCTCGACGATGGCCTCGTTCATCGGCGTGGGCACACCCACCTCTCTACCCTTGCGCACCACGTAGCCGTTCAGGTAGTCCACCTCGGTGCGGCGGCCCTTCATCACGTCCTGGAGGAGGGAGGGTCGCCCAGTCCCGAGGTTGCGCCCGGTCTCCACCCACTTGGTGCGCAGCTCCTCCAAACCGATGCCGCGGACCGCATCCAGGTACGCCGTCGCGGGGATGCCACCCACCGGCTCCACCTGCACGCCCAGCGTCTGCCCCACGGTTAGCGCCTCGCCCGCAACCTTAACGATTATGGAGAAGGCGTCCGGGTTGGCGCGCATCTCCACGCTGTTCATCCCGGTGATGCCCGCGAGGGCGTTGGCCATACAGTTGACGGTGAGCTTGGCCCAGCGGTCGCCCCAGAGGTTGGTCGTGGCGTGGGCCGGGCCTGCAGGAGCGAGCACCGTGACCAGCTCCTGCACCCTGGGGGTTATCATGCCGCTCAGCTCGCCCAGGGCAAAGGAGGGCCGCGAGGGCGAGCTGGTGCGGAGGACGTGGCCCGGCTCGTAGAGGCCCGCGCCGAGGGTCACCACGCAGCCGATGACTCGTGTGTAGCCGATGACGGGGGCCACCCACTCCTCGTTGATGCTGTTCTGGGCAGGGACGAGGACGCCCGCCGGCTTGAGGTATGGCTCGATGAACTTCGCCGCCCACACGCTATCGTAGGACTTCACCGAAAGGAAGACCGCATCGAACCGCTCGCGGAGGCTGCACACGTCGGCCAAGTGGACCGCCTTCACCTTGACCGTGAACTCCTCGTCCTGGGCGGTGACCTTCAGGCCGCCACGCTTCATCTCCTCCACGTGGGCGGGCCATATATCAATCAGCGTTATGTCACGTCCAGCGCGGGTGAGATAGGCGCCGATGTTGCTCCCGATGGCCCCCACCCCCAGCACCGCCAGCTTCTCGAAGGCCACGTTCTACCTCCTCTCCCGGTTGTTCAAGGCTCTCCCCACCGGTTTCGAGTTGACACCGCCCGCCTGCCGCATGTTCCGCTCGCTGCCGGCCGCTGCCCGGGCGCGCACGCACAGGGTCCCGCGACCCGAAGGCAAATTCCCATCACCTATTACCCCCTCCTGCTCTCAATTCTCCATGTGTCCTCATCTGCGAGAGCCAGGGCCTCCGCTGGGGAGAGGTTCAGAGACTGCTTCGTCTTTGTCGAACCGGTTTCATACGAGTCGATGTGTGCCGGTCCGTGGGTCATGTCGTGGCGGATTGCCGGTACCCAGGCCTGCAGCTGGACCTCGAGCTGGACTGCGACGGCAAGGACTTTCCCGCGCTTCGCCGCGTCGCACCGGCGCTTCCCCGCACGCCCTCCGAGCGGAAGCACATACTCGCCGATCACCACGGCGGGGTGCTCTCGATGTCTCGAATCTTGGCAAACCTAGACGCCCGACGCCCAAACACTATAGCTCCGATCGCGCTGCATGTCACCCGTGTCGGCGGCGCGGCGGCGGTATGCGATTGTGGACTGCGTGGCTTCGAGGTACCATGCCAATGCACGGGTGAGGGAGGCGCGGCGTGAATGCAGCGTGGAAAGAACAGATCGACCCCGTTCTGGCGCAGGACAACCCTGAAGCGCTGCTTCACCTGGCACGCCCTCAGACCGCACGGGTCCTACGATACCTGACCGAGCGCCTGTGCAGCGCCAGCGATGAGCAGAAGTGGCGGGCGGTTTGGGGGCTCGGCGTCCTCGTCGGGGACCGGCAACTTGTCAGCCAGGAACTGGCCACCGATCTGTTGCGCCGGTTCTTCTGGACGCTCAATGATGAGTCCGGGGCCGTTCCCTGGGGCGTGCCGGAGGCGATCGGCGAGATCCTCGCCGTCCGCCCCGAGTTGCGGGAGGCCTTTCTGCCCATGCTCTGCTCGCTGCTGACCGATGAGGACATGCGCCAGACCGGCGCCATCGAGCGCGGCGTCATCTGGGCGCTCGGTCGCGTCGGCTCGCCTGTAGCCCGCCGCGCGCCCGATGCGGTCGAGGCCCTCAGGGTCGCCTCAGAGACACACCCAGACTGCGGAAGCCGCGAGGTCGCGGCTCGATCGCTGGCATCCGTTCTGAAATAAGAAGCATGCGATTACAGACGCCTGGTCCCGATCCACACGTGCGGGAGGTCGGATGAGGATCACCGAACAGAACTGGATGCAGGTGCAAGCATGCCTTCAGCGTGAAGACCGCGCCGTGCTCCCGCTCGGCAGCACCGAGCAACACGCCTACCTCAGTCTAAGCACTGACGCGATCCTGGCGGAACGGGTGGCCGTCGAGGCAGCGGAGCCGCTCGGCGTGCCGGTCTTCCCGGCGCTGGCCTACGGCATCAGCCCCTGCTTCCTGGCGTACCCGGGGTCGGTTTCGCTTCGGGTCGAGACCTACCTCTCGGTGGTGCGGGACATTCTTGATTGCCTTGCGGGCAGCGGTTTCCGGTGCATCCTCCTCGTAAACGGCCACGGGGGGAACGCGCCCGTGCAGGGACTCCTTAGCGAGTGGATGGCCGACCATCCGGGGATGAGGGTGCGCCTCCACAATTGGTGGAATGCGCCGCGCACCTGGGCGAAGGTGATGGAGATTGATCCGGTAGCCTCGCACGCCTCGTGGATGGAGAACTTCCCCTGGACGCGCCTCGCGGGGGTCACACCGCCCACGGAGCGGAAACCCATGGTGGACATCGATCACGTGCGACTCTGCGACCCGGCGGCCCTGCGCGCCTTGATCGGGGACGGGAATTACGGCGGCCATTACCAGCGTGCGGACGCCGAGATGGAAGCCATCTGGAAGGTGGCGGTCGAGGAGACCCGGGAACTGCTCGAGCGTCCGTGGTTCTGACGGGCAGGAGGAGGCGTCGAGTATGCACCCTGGTCCGCGGTGTTCGCGCTGGGCTGATGGAGAGGTGCCTGCCCTGGCCTCTCTCTACGTTCATATTCCCTTCTGCGAGAGGAAGTGCCTCTACTGCGACTTCTACTCGGTGGCGGCCACCGAGAGGGTGGAGGACTTTCTCGCGGCGCTGAGACGTGAGATCTCCCTCCGGACGGATTTCCGCGACTGGGCCGTCTTCGAGACCATCTTCTTTGGTGGGGGAACACCGTCGCTGCTTACACCCGGACAAGTCGAGAGGATCCTGTCCCACCTTCACGCTGCGTTCCGGATCACGCCGGAGGCGGAGGTCACACTGGAAGCGAATCCCGGCACGGTGACGGATGAGAAGCTTCGATCGTTCCGATCGCTCGGGATCAACCGGCTGAGCATTGGCATTCAATCGTTTCACGATCGCGAGCTGCAAGCCCTCGGCCGCATCCATGATCGAGCAGAGGCACTCCGGTGTTTCGACGAAGGCCGCGCCGCCGGATTCGACAACATCAGCATTGATCTCATCTATTCGAGCCCAGGGCAGACTCTCGCCGGGTGGGAGGATGACCTGAGAATTGCAACGGACCTTGCCCCCCAGCACATCGCGGCCTACAGCCTGATCCTGGAGGAAGGCACGCCCCTGGCGCGTCTCGTGGAGGCGGGCACCATTCGGATGAACTCCGCCGATCGCGAGGCGGAGATGTACGAGCAAGCGATGGAGCTGTTGGATGCTCACGGGTACGAACACTACGAGGTCTCGAACTACGCCCTGCCGGGGTTCCGCTGCCGGCACAACGGCAATTACTGGTCGCACGAGAACTACCTCGGCTTCGGCTCCTCGGCCCATTCGTTCTGGAAGGAGCGCGGCGGGACGAGTGGCCGGAGGTGGTGGAACGCGGCGGATCTTTCGACATATGTGAATCGGCTGAAAAATGGGGCTCTGCCGGTCGAATCCGAGGAGCAGATCGGGCCGACGGAGATGGTCCACGAGCGCATCTTTCTGGGCCTCCGCAGCAGCGGCGTGGACCTCGCGAGACTCAGGCAGGACTTCGGCTACGACCTCGAGACCTTCCAGGGGGACATGGTGCAGCGGCTACTCAGCGAGGGGATGGTGCTCTTAGAGGGAGATTTTCTTCGCCTGACATCGAAAGGGTATCTACTCTGCGACGAGATCTGCGGCAAACTCCTTCTGTAAGAGCGACCCCCGCTTTTCTTAGATCGATGTACCACTGGTTCGCCTTCACACCCCCCGCATTATTGACGATGACCTTCCCCTGCGCGTCCACGAGGCGCGCGCCGCCCGCCACCATGGAGGCCAGCCACTGATCCTGCCCGCCGGCGCCGCCCCGCAGGCCGAAGCCGTACTGGTTCTTGGCGGGGTCCGTGAGCTTCTTGGCGGCCGCCAGGAAGTCGTCGAACGTCGCCGGGGGCCTGAGGCCCGCTTCGGCGAACCAGTCCTTGCGATAGTACAGGTAGAACGTGATGAACTGGTGCGGCATCATGTAGACGGGGCCGGCTTCCGTAATCTTCCCCGTGTTCCAGAGGTTCTCGATCACATCGGCCCGCCCCGGCCACTTGGCGATGTAGGTCGGCAACGGCTCCAGGGCGTTCAGCTTCACGAATTCGCCCAGCCACCAGTCCTTGAACCGGCCGGCATCTGGCCCGGAGCCGGCAGCCAAGGCCGTCACCAGTTTATCGTGGTACTCGCTGAGGGGGACAAGCTGGTACTCGACCCTGATCGTCGGGTGGGTCGCATTGAACTCCTTGACCAACTGGTCGAACATCGGCTCGGTCGGATCGTCGAGCCACAGCCAGTACCGGACAACGGTGGGGGCCTGGGCGTGCAGCGACTCCATCGCGCCCCCCACCAGCAGCACCAGGCCAAGGGCGAGGACACATACGAGCAGCGGTTGAAGCCGGCGCAGCCGCGTCATCATGCCACCGCCCCGAAAACCGGAGCTCGCTTGGCCAGTTTCCAATTGCGGGTCTATCGCATGGGGCATTGTGGCATTCTTGGGACAGCTGTGCAATGACCGTTGCGGGGATGGGGCATCTCGGTTATAGTCGATTGAAAGGGCCGATCGAGCTTCTTGAGTCATTCGGCTCAAAGTGCTCCATCGTGAGGTTGAGAAGGCAGATTGACATGCTTCCAATACAGAATCTTGGGCAGAGGGTGTCGCTCCTTCTCACTCATGGGGCGGTGCGGCGCACCATTGCCATGATGAGTCAGCGGATTCCCGGTTTGTCCGGCACAGGAGAGACCGGATGAGGCTGGGGGCCAAACTCACCCTGTGGGTGCTGATCCCGCTTCTCCTCGTGCTGATGACCTTTACGTTCGTGACCCTTCAGCGGGAGCGCGAAGTACACCAGCGGGAAGTGCGGGAAGAGGCGGAGCGCATCGCCAATACCCTGGCCATCTCGGTGACCGATGCCCTCCGGCGCCGGAGCCCGGCCGACATTAATCGCATCGCCGAGGAATCGGCCCTGGAGAAGCGTCGGTTCGGCCTGGCGGTCTACGATTCCGAGGGGCATCCGATCCTGACCTGGGGACTGGCCTGGGGGACAGGCGCCATTGGCCCTCGGGAGCTGGCCAGCCTCTCCAGCATCCCCCGCGGCGTGGGCGTGGTCGAGCAGGAAGGCGGCACGACGGTTCGGAGCCACCTCGTGACTCTGTCGTCCGGGGGCGAATTGCTGGGCGGCCTGAAGGTCTCGGTGAGCCTGCAGGAGGCGCAGGAGGTCCTTGACCGCGAGCGCAACTACTTCCTGGGGATGCTGGGGGTCGTGTGCGTTGTCATGATCGCGTTGGTTTCCCTCACGATCCGCCGCACGGTGAGCCTGCCACTCCACGGACTCATGGGGCGGATCGCCGCCTTGGGGCGCGGGGAAGCGCCGGAGGATGTCACGATCCCGGGGAAGGACGAGGTGGCCCAACTGGCGCGGGAGTTCAACCTCCTGGCGCAACACCTGGACGAGGCGCGCCGTCGGCTCCTCCAGGAGAGCGAGTACGCGCGCAACGTGATCCAGAACATCACCGATGGGATCATCGGGGTGGACAGCGGGCTTCACGTGCGGACCTGGAACCGGGCGATGGTCGAGCGGTACGGGATCGCGGAGTCCGAGGTGCTGGGCCGACACCTGTTCGAGGCCTTTCCCGCCCTGGAACGGGAAGGGTTACGCGAGGAGCTGGAGCGGCTCCTCGGCGGCGAGCGTCGGACGTTCAGCCTCCGCAACTGTGAGCACGAGACGCTCCGCCGCGGCCGCGTGGTGCTGAACATCCGGGGCAGCGCCCTGCGGGGCTCGACCGATCAGGTGGAGGGCGCGGTCCTGGGCATCGAGGACGTGACCGACCGGGTCTCCCTGGAGCGGGAGGTGCAGCAGGCGGAGAAGCTGGCGGTGGTCGGCCAGCTCGCCGCCGGGATCGCCCACCAGATCGGCACGCCGCTCAACGTCATCTCGGGTTCCGCCGAGTACCTGATGATGGAATGGGGGACGGACCGGCCCCGTCCCCAAGAACTCGAGATCATCGTCGCGCAGACGGACCGCATCACCAAGCTCATTGAGCAATTGCTGAATTTCGCCCGTCCGGCCCGCATGGCACTGCAGCCGCTCCGGCTGAACGATCTGATGCGGGACGTCCTGGGCCTGACCGAGCACCAGATCGCCAAGGGGCGGATCGCCATCAAGACGGACTTCCAGCCCGACCTTCCGGCGATCACCGGCGACGAGAACCAGCTGGAGCAGGCGTTCCTCAATATCGTGGTCAACGCCTGGCACGCCATGCCAATTGGCGGGACGCTCACCATCCGGACCCGGAGCGCGCCCACGGCGGACCGGCCGGGCCGCGCCGGCCGGGCCGCGCCAGCCAGCGTGGACGTGATCATCGCCGATACCGGGATCGGGATCCCGGCCGAACACCTCCCCCGGATCTTCGACCCCTTCTTCAGCACCAAGGGGGTGGGGAAGGGGACGGGGCTTGGCCTGGCCATCACGCGCCGGATCGTCGAGGACCATCACGGGATTATCGAGGTAGCCAGCGAGGTGGGGCGCGGCACCACGTTCACCATTCACCTGCCTGTGGAGGGGGTTCACGCATGACGATGATGGAGCGCGTTCTGATCGTGGACGACGAAGAGCAGATGCGGGAGCTCCTCGCCAAGGTCCTGGAGAAAAACGGCTACCAGGTCATGACGGCCGGCGACGGGGGCCAGGCCCTCACCCTGCTGGAGAAAGAGCCGATGGACCTGGTGGTGACGGATGTCCGCATGCCGGGGCTGGATGGGATGGAGGCGCTCAAGGCCATCAAGGAGCTGAATCCGGAGATCGTGGTCATCATCATGACAGCCTTCGGTTCCATCGACCAGGCGGTGCAAGCGGTCAAGGAGGGTGCCTACGATTACATCAACAAGCCGTTCAAGATCGACGAGATGCTCCTGACCATCAAGAAGGCCCTGGAGGAACGGCGCCTGCGGCACGAGGTGACCGCCCTGCGCCACGAGCTGCACACCCGCTACCACTTTGAGAATCTGATCGGGAAGAGCCGGGCCATGCAGGAGGTGTTCAGCCTGATCGAGCAGGTGGCCAGCAGCCGGAGTACGATGATGATCTACGGCAAGAGCGGGACGGGCAAAGAGCTGGTGGCCCGGGCGATTCACTACAACAGCCTGCGGGCGAACAAGGCCTTCGTCCCCGTCAACTGCGCCGCCATCCCCTCGGAGCTGCTGGAGTCGGAGCTCTTCGGCCACGAGAAGGGGTCTTTCACCGGAGCCATCGCCACCAAGGTGGGGAAGTTCGAGCTGGCCACCGAGGGAAGCCTGTTCCTGGACGAGGTGGGCTCCATGCGCCTGGATCTCCAGGCGAAGATCCTCCGCGCCCTCCAGGAGCGGGAGATCGAGCGGGTGGGGGGCACCCGGACGATCAAGATCGACGTCCGGGTCATCGCCGCCACCAACCGGGACCTCAAGAAGGCCGTGGAGGAGGCGACCTTCCGGGAGGATCTGTACTACCGCCTGAACGTGGTCCCGATCACGCTGCCGGACCTCAAAGACCGACAGGAGGACATCCCCCTCCTGGCGAATCACTTCGTCCAAAAGTTCGCGCAGGAGTCGAACCCCAGCGTCCGCGAGATCTCGAAAGAGGCCATGGGGATCCTCCTCAGCTATCCCTGGCCCGGCAACGTTCGGGAGCTGGAGAACGTGATCGAGCGGGCCGTGACATTGGGCCGCGGTCCGGCTATCCTCCCCTCGGACCTGCCGCCGCATCTGGCGGGGGGCGCCGGTCCGGTGGAGCGGGCCTTGGTCCAAGAGGCGAGCCTGGAGGATCTGGAGCGGGACTACATCGGGGCGGTCCTGCGCCGCACCAAGGGGCACCAGATCCGGGCAGCTGCCATCTTGGGGATCGACCGACGGACCCTCTATCGCAAGATCCGGCGGTACGGGATCAAGCTGACCCAGGAATGAAGCGCCACGTGCACCTGGAACACCCAGCGGGCACCCGAATGCGGAGTGAGGAATAGCGAACGCGAGATCCGCCGAGCTTGGCAACCCGAAGTCATCAGGCTGGGAATCGTGGCGCGCGCTCTCTTCTGTGATGGGTGCGGTGTGGAGATCACCTGGACGCCGGTCCTGCTCGAAGGGCGACATTATTGTTGTGTCCTCTGCGCCAGAGGGGGCGACTGCGGATGCGGGTACGCAGTCGAGGACGAGGAGGACACTGGGCCCACGATCACCGAGTCCTAGTACTGATCCGAGAAAAACCTTGAACCGCCATGACGCCAAGATCGCCAAGGAAGCGGTGGAATTCAAGGACCGGTGCACGCCAGAATTCCTGAAGGCACTGGCGCCGGCACCCGGTATCGGGGCCTTTAGCCGCTATTCCCCGCAGGCGGCGGATCGTCAGCACGCCGCTCTCATCAAGGTGGCCAGCCTTGCCCACGGCCGCGTGCTGGTGGGGCACCGCGGCCGCCACCTCGTCGCCTACCTCACGTTTCACCCGCCGGAGGATGAAAGCCGCTGGGCGTCCCTCCCGCACGGCAAGATCTTAGAGCTTGGCGGGATCGAGGTCGCCCGCAGCTTTCGAGGCATGGGTTTGGCCAGGCGGCTTATGGATCAGGCCTTCGCCTCGCCCGACTTCGACGACGTCATCGTGTACGCCCAGGCCTTGACGTGGTGCTGGGACCTGGAAGGGACCGGCATGAGTACGGCGGATTACCGTGAGATGATGCTTCGGCTCTTCGGCGCCTACGGGTTCGAGTCCTATGCCACTGATGAGCCCAACATCCGATACCATCGGGCGAGCATCCTGCTGGCGCGCCATGGACCCAAGACGCCGCCAGCCTTGGCAGAAGAGTTCCAGGCGCTGCTCATCAAGGGGGGCGAGGGGTGACCGGTGGGCCGTGGGACTCGTTTTCCTTCCCGTCGTCTGCGGCGACGCCGTGGTGAGTCTCGCGAAGGCACACGTCTCGCTGACCCCCGTGGACACGGCCTACGAGGATTCGACAGAGGACGTCCACACGCAGTATACGCAGGGCGTGGCCCCGACGGGGGGAAGGAGGTGGCGATCGAAATTCTGACCGCAGGAGGTTGACACTCCCCAGGGCGGAACCGAGATTCTGGACACCTGGCCGGTGGACCACGGTGAAGGTCCGAAGGTCATAGTCATCAGAGAGGGGCCGGGGTGGGCCGCGCCGGTTGGGCGGCGCCGGTCGCTCAGGCCACGGGATCTTGCGCCTCAGTGACATCCGCAGCGGACCGCACTGAGGCGTTCGTGTTTTCAGGGGCCCTTTTCAGTTCACTGGAATCCGCTGGGGACGGCGCACCGGATGCCCGAGGCTTCATCCCGGGGACGATCGACAGTCAGGATCGCGGATCCCGTTGGGCGAAATGATGGCACGTTCCTTGATGAGGTAAGTCTCTGGAAGGGCCGTCTGCCCGGAATTCAGACGGAAACTCACGTGATGCTAGCAGTGCAACCCACGGTCGGGGAAAGAGACGAGTCAGTCCACGACCACTGTCCATGCCTGAAGCCGGCCATGGCAGACTGGCTCTGGCCGGTCGAGGGACTATGTCGCGCCCGCGTGGATGGCCGCCTGATGGTTCCACCCGTCCCGCACTATCTGCACCTTTGTACCACACGAGATCACCAGCTGTGCGAGGTGTTCCGCGCCCGATTCCGCCTGCTAGATCAAGCTGCCGCCTGAGAGGCACTCTCGCTCGTCTGACTCCAATTCGGACAGTTCATTGGGCCGAAACCCACAAGCCGCATCAGGCGGGACCTGCCTGCGTCAGGAGACTAACCCCCGGGAAGGTCCTGCGCGGCTTCGAGGCGTCGGGATCGAAAGCGACTAGACCGGTACGCTCCGCGGGTCAATCTGCTTATCACGCTTGACGTTAATCACGCAACACGTTATGATGCGCCTGTGATCAAAACGTTCAAGTGCGCCGACACGGAAGCTCTCTCGAAAGGCCGGCGGGTCAAGCGGTTCGCGCGCATCGAGTCGGTCGCGCGCCGCAAGCTGCGGCAGTTGCAGATCGCGGGCCGGCTCGAAGACCTCCGTGTTCCGCCGGGCACCCGGCTGGAAGCACTCAAGGACGACCGTGCCGGGCAGCACAGTATCCGTGTGAACGATCGGTTCCGCGTGTGCTTCCGCTGGACGGCTGCGGGCGCGGAGGATGTCGAGATCGTGGACTATCATTAGGGGAGAAAGACCATGCGTAAGCTCAAGCCCGTGACGCCCGGCGAGTTGCTGCGCGAAGAGTTCCTGGTGCCGATGGGGATCACACAGTATCGCCTCGCGAAGGAGATCGGCGTACCCGCCCAGCGGATCGGTGACATCGTGGCGGGCAAGCGCGCCATCACGGCGGACACCGACCTGCGCCTGTGCCGGTTCTTCGGCCTTTCCAGCGGCTATTGGCTGCGGGCGCAGGCGGCTTATGACACGGAGGTGGCGGAAGAAGCCCTCGCCAAGACCCTGGCCAAGATCAGGCCGTGGGCGGGATTGCCCACTCATGCGGGTTCTCGGGCCTAACAGGTGCGTTCAGCCGACGCCCCCGGGCGGGCGCGGCTGACGCCGGCCGTGTGTGCCAGGCATGGCACAGAACGAGCGAGGTGAAAGTCCTCGCGCCAGGTGATCGCGGAGCCGAAGGCTAGCCGATGACCCGCGTCGCTCCGCTCCGATCATGATGCGCGATCCGGGTGATCATGATGCAGCGATCCCGGTAATCATGATGAGTGAAATCCCCACTAGCTGCAGACCAGGCGGAGGAAGCCCGGATCGAGATCAGCCGGATCCGGGGCACTTCCTGGAGGTTCTGACCCAAGATGTGTGCCCATCGCCCGGGTGTGAAGATCGTGGAGAAGGTGACGTTCAGCCAGTTGAGGAGGCCCTGTTCAGCCCACCGCTTGCCCACGCGCTTGATGCGGTTGGACACCTGACTGAAGGCCGACTCGATCGCACTGGTCGTGAGGGGGATGGCTTCCCCGGTCTGGCGCCACCAGCGGAGGAACGTGGTCACCGGCTCCATCAGATTCTGGATGGAGCTCCGGGCCTGGGGATAGCGTCCGGGGTTCAGCGCCGGCAAGAGCCCGTGGACGCCCTGCGCTGTTTTGGCGAGCATCTGTTCCACGGCCGGGCGATCCTCGGGGCGGAGGGGTTCCAGTTGCGGTCGGGTTCTGGCCAAAGCCGGGATGGCCTGACGCTGGGCCACCAGCGGGCCCTGCTCAGGCTTCTTGAACCCATCGGCGTAAAGGAGGGAGGGGAAGCGGCGTCTCCCATGCCACTGGCACCGCTGGTGCGCCATCCCCGGGTGGCGGAGGGACTCCTCGATCCCCGGCCCGCCATCGGAGAAGAGGACATCCAGGTTCGCGTAGGCGAGCCGCGCTTCGAGGTCCGTCTGGATCGCTGCCCAGGACGGCGGCGGCCCCGCCACGGACTCAGCCCTGCCGCGTTCGCGTCCCCCGCCGGGGCGTCGCCTTCCCCAAGCCTTGGGTCGGCGCCGCCTGTGGACCAGGGCCCGCGGCGCGGCGCATCAGAGGCACACCCCCGCCCGAGAAGCCCCGCGACAGCGCTCGGCCCGGTCCCGACGGCCGGCCGGGAAACCTCCCCCCGACCAGCCTGCCGGGACGTTGGAACGGGCGCCCAGGCTCCCCACGTCGCGCCCCTCCACCCGACCATTTTCGCGGGCGATTTTCCTATTAAATCCTGCATCGGGCGTTCGGGGATCGCCCACGGTACCCATGCCGCTCCGCAGTTCCAGCCACGGCCGCGCCGGGAGCGGGGAGCCACGGCCAGAGCTCCCGTGGGCACGCCGGCCGCGCGGTCAACGAATCTACAGAGTTAGCGCAGTGGCCAGGCCCATGGCACCCGCACTGAACCGCCCGGGCGAGGCTCCCGGCGACCACGCAGACCCGGACCGCTCGGAGAGCGCACCCGCCAGCGCACCCCCCAGCGCACCCCCCAGCGCAGGGGGATGTGCAATGAATAACCGTATCAGAAATATGGTGACAGCCTTCCCAGGATGGGTGTAGGCTCCCGCCCGATGGCCACCCACCCTGTCCAGCTCGCCTTCCCGATTGTCCTGACCGCCGCCGAGCGCGCCACCCTGGAGCGCTGGGCTCGGGGGCGCCGGATTCCGCGGCGAGTGGTCCGCCGTGTCAGCGGTCGCCTGTGGAGAGCCACCTGGGGTCGCCCAAACTGAGCCACCTGCGATTAGTCACTAAAGCCATAGGGTCCAGGAACGTCGGCTTGGAAAACGCCACAGGTCAAGTTTCTGGAACATAAGAGGATTCCGCCCATAGCCACCAGGACTGTTAGCTCATTGATTGAGATCACTGGGGTGGCTCAGTCTGGGCGACCCCGACTGGCTCTGCCGGGTGACCCTGGGTGGCTCTGGCTGGGCGACCGTTGAGACGCCGGGCCCGGATCGTCCTCCAGGCGACGAGACCTACGTGGGGGGCCACCGGCGGAACCGGCGCCGGGCGGTGCGGACCCGGGGCGCGAAACGGGGCCGCGGCATGCCCAAGACCCCGGTAAGCGCCGCCTGGTGGTCAAGGGCGGCTTCGGCGCGACCGGCTTCCCCTGTACGTCGGCAAGTACGTCTGGCGCTACAACCACCGGCAGCTTCCGGTGGCAACGCAGGTCCAGCGGCTGTTGCACTGTTTGGAGCTCCATAAGCGCTCTGGCGCAGGTGGCTAGAGTGCGACTAAACCTTTGCCCAAAGGCGCCTCTTGCCTTGGCCCCGCCAAGGCATGATGGGGGATGTCACAATCACCTGGTTTTGCCCCACGCGGGTAGAATACGCAGAGTCGTCGGTCCAACCGCAAATTGCCCTTGACTTGAACATTGAATCGAGATAGGGAAAGTTAATCAATCCCGTTTTGTCCGTCAGGGCTCAGGAGGGGTAGGTGTGCCCCTGAATCAGGCCCTCGTGCAGTGTGCGGATGCCGTCGCAGGCCAATCTTACGGATGGCGGGGGTGGTTGTGCATCCGGTTCTTTGACGCTGACTGCGCGGAATGTGCGGGCCTTGAAATCTAAAGCGAGGTGCGATCATGAGTACCATTACATTCGGAAACAAGACATACCAAGTGGATGCAGAGGACTTTCTCTCGGATTTCAATCAGTGGGACGAAAACTTCGCGCGAGGGATGGCTCCCAAGGTTGGGATAATCAGCGGGCTGTCGGAGGATCAGTGGAAAATCATCCACTTCATCCGCGACAGCTTCAAGAGAACCGGCAAGTGCCCGTTGGTCTACGAGACTTGCCGAACGAACCGGCTCCACATACAAGAGCTGAAGAAGTTCTTCCCGGCGGGATACCTTCGAGGGGTCTGCAAACTCGCCGGGGTCACATACAAGGAAGGCTACTTAGATCAATCCTGGGTGGAGGACCTCGCAGAGCGTGCCACAGCGGGCGATCAGGTTGAAAAAACTTACGAGATCAACGTGCGTGGATTCTTGGTCAATCCTTACCAATGGGACAAGAAGTTCGCCCTCTTCAAAGCTCACGAAATGAAGATGCCAAAGCTAACCGACAAGCACTGGCAAATCATTTACTTCCTTCGCGAGAGCTTCGAGAAGAACAACCTTGTGCCCACGGTCTATGACGCATGTGAGGCCAACAACATTGACATAGAGGATCTTGAGAAGCTATTTCCGGACGGGTATCATCGAGGCCTGGTTAAGATTGCTGGGCTGAGAGTGAGATGAACTGGAAACCGGGACAGGCTACGCTGTCCCCGTTGGGTGATTTGGTAGAGAGCTTGACTGCACAGAATGCCCGTCTTACGAAATAACACCGCGACCGCGTGCTGAGTTCGTCGTGATGCCAGACCAGTGGAAGCAACGCTCTCGACCTGGCCACTTTTCAGATCATCAGTGATCATGGCCAATGGGTCCTCCTGTTCCGGTTCTCGCCGGGGAGAGCACAGCCTCGGCGCTCCCCAGGGACCTCTCAGCCAGCGTAAGTGAGTCTGCCTCGCGGGGTTCCGGGGAGGAGGGCCCTGCTCCCCTAGTGTAGTGCGTCAGAAATAGGTTTACTTATAGCCTGACTTCGGCTATGGTGGGTGCATGAGCCGACATGCGCCCCCCATCATGCTCTCCCCGAACGAGGTCGTGACCTTGGAAACGTGGGCCCGCAGCCGGACGCTCCCTGCGCGCGTCGTCGAGCGGGCGCAGATTGTCCATTTGGCGGCCCACGGCGTGCCGAACCAGGCGATCGCGCAGCGCCTGGGTGTCTCGCGGCCGACGGTCCAGTTGTGGCGCGAGCGGTTCCTGGCG
>Ga0181527_1002764_pt1 | contig 16114 bp, 10 predicted proteins | sample PEATcosm2014_Bin_30_FD_119762 | JGI IMG/M metagenome (GOLD analysis project Ga0181527, IMG submission 119762) | Peatland microbial communities from MTU Mesocosm Facility, Houghton, MI, USA - PEATcosm2014_Bin06_60_metaG | ecosystem: Environmental > Terrestrial > Soil > Wetlands > Peat | place...
ACGCCGAACCAGCCGGTGCCGCAGATCGGTTGCCGCACGCCCGCCGCACGCAGGGCGTCTTTGGTCTTCTGGAAATAGCGGTTGTTCAGCTCGAAGTAGAACTTGAGCTGATCGGAGGCGCGGGCCCGCTTCTCGGGCTTGACCTTGTTGAGCTCCCAGATCAGCAGCCGCTTGACGGTTGCGGCGGCGAGCCGCTCCGCGCTCTTCAGGTCCGCGCCCCAGGCGGCGGCCAGCTTCTCCTGCGATCCGTACTTCTGCAGGAGCCAGCCGGCCCAGAGGCGGTCCAGCTCCTGGGCGTAGTGCGGCGCGACGCCGTCGATCGTGTAGAAGAACACGCCGTCTTCGTTGGTCACCTCGATCTGCGCCACCGCCGGGTCTTCGCCCCAGGTCTTGTTGTCGCGGTACGGATTGCGATGGGTCATGATCGCCTTTTCCAGCGCGATGTTGGCCTGCATCACCTTTTCGTCGAAGAACGTGATTCCCGCCGAGTCCAGGACGGGCTCTTCCTTCGGGTTCGGCTGCCGCCCGGCCTTCTGGTCGGCAAAGGCCACCGATTCGTCGAAGGCGTCCGCGCCGTCGCCGCGCTTGAGCTTGCGATACCAGAGCATGGTCGGGCGGCTGTAGATGCCGTGCTTGGCCAGCTCGGCCACGAAATAGTCCACCTGGTCCATGACCGCCGGGTTGAGGTGTCCGCTGTCGGGCTTGCTCCAATCCACTGCGGAGCCCGGCTCCGGGCCGGTCACCAGGTGGCCGATTCGCACCAGGTTGAAACCGTACTTGGCCAGCCAGCGCGCCGTATAGGCCGATTCCTTCTTGTCGCGCGGAGTGCCTTGCATGGTCGCCACCAGGCGGACCGGCGTGCCGTCGTCGAATACCCAGCGGCCCTCCACGGTCTTCATGAACCCGTGCTTGCCCGCCGGAGGGTCCAACGCGGCGGCCTGGTCGATGGGCGACGGTTGGAATTTGTCCTCGACCACCTCGACCGGGAACCATTGCGTGCGGTCGAGCGTGTCCAGGTCGCTTTGCAGGTACTCGGGCGGCGGGATGTCCTTGGGATCGGGCAGGTGGGCCGGCCGGTCCGAGGCCGTAATAGCCGCTACGACCACGATCCCATCCGCGTTCAGACTCTTGAACTCGATGTCTTTAATGACTTTGTCCGGCTGCGGGTTGTCCCAGCCGAAGACGAGCATTCCCACGTCGTCCGTTTGCGCGTTGGGCACGTGGATGGCCGCCCGGTACTTCGCCCCGTGGGTGGGCCACCACCAGTTCATGATTTCTTCCTTGTCGCGGATGGGGATCTCGGCCGCCGTGCCGTCGGCGTAGCGGATGACGTAGTCTGCCATGTGGCCGCCGGACCACGCCGCCGCGTGCAGGAAGTAGAGGCTGCGGGCTTTGCCGTCGAAGCGAACCGCGGCCGAGAGCGGCCCGGCGGGAAACTTCTTCGAGCCGAGCGTCAGCACGGCCTTGTGGCCGTTGCCGGCCGGGTCGATCAGATCGAAGGGAATCCCCAAGAGCTCGCGCCGGCCCACGGTGATATTGCGCATGTCGTTGTCGCCTTGGTCGGTCCAACCGCCTTTGCCGTCGCCCCAGACTTCGTCGCGCCAGTCCATATTGACGATGGGCTTCAGGTCGAGGGTCTGGAAGCCGGGGTCGGCGGCCAGCGCGGCAGCGGTGGCCAGGGTAAGGGTTGCCAGCAATCCTGTTTGCAGACATCTGTGCGGATTCATGGGATCTCCTTGTGGCGCCCATTGATGATAGCAGAAAGCAAGCCCCGCAGGGAGTTGCCGGGCTCAGGCGGTGGGGCCGTCCAGCGGGGGGCACCAGAGGGGCAGCGGGGGAAAGAGGACTTGCGCGGCGTGGCGGGCCAGCGCGGTGGAGGGCACGACACGGCCGTCCCCCAGGGCCGTGGTCCAATCGAGCTGGCCCAGCACGAGCCGCGTGAAATCAGCCACGTTCAAGCGGAGGTAGCTGCGGCCCATGTGGTTGGCCAGCGAGCGGGCCCCGCCGCGCGAGATCTCGATCTGGTACTTGCGTCCCTCGACCAGCAGTCCCAGTTCCAATGGCCGGGGCAGGCCGGCCGCGGCGGCCCGGCCGCAGAACTCCTCCCCCAGGCGCTTCAACAACGCGACGGGGTCCAGCAGGCGGGCCATCGTAACCTGGCCGTCGTCCGCCTGCGGCGGCGACCATGCTTCGCACGGTGCCCGCCGCCCGGCGGCCTCGCCGAAGATCCGCACCAACGGGCTGCGGGCCGGGGCACAGAGCACGATGGCGTGCCGGTCCTGCTCGATGGCGTCGCCGCAGGCCCGCGCCAGCAGCTCGATGGCCGGTTTCGAGCGGCGGGGGGTGGTCATCAGCTCGAGGATCCGGCCCCCCCGCACCGCCATGTAGCCGACGATCTGCGTGTTCTGCTCATCGAGGTCCCAGAGGTTGGGGCCGTCCAGGGCGACGTAGAGCTGGTCGTAAGCGTGTCGATCGAGAAGCCAGCGCCAGTAGGCCCGGGTCCGCTCGACCGGGCCGTAGCTGCCGGGCAGGTTCTGGTTGTAGACCCGCATCAGGCCCCGCTCCTCCCAGCGGCGCCAAGGCCGGATGTGCAGCCGCGGCTGCCGGCTCGGGCGCAGGCCGCGATCCAACAGCCGCGACAGCACGGCATGGGTGCCGGCCACCCAGGCGTCGGGCAGCCCGCAGAGGGCCCAGCCGGTGCGGCGGAAGAAGTGCGGCACGCCGGTCCGCAGCAGGCCGACCAGGGCGCCCGAGCGGGCCATTTGTTGCTCGGCGGCCGCCAGCAGGTGTGCGCCCAAGCCCTGAGAGCGGCACGAGAGCGCGATGGCCAGCCCATCCAGCCCGGCCACCGGGATCTGCCGGCGGCCGAACTGCATCACGCGATGCGTGAGGTGCACGTGGGCGATGATCCGCCCGCCACGCCGCAACAGCAGCCGGTCGCGCGGCTCGTAGAAGGGATCTTGGATCGACGCCCGCACCGCCGCTGCGGCCGACTCTCCGAACACCTCACCCAGGAAGCAGGCGATGGCGGCGTGATCGCTGGGGGTGGCCCTGCGAATCGGCGAACGGACCCGCCGCCGCCCACTGGCACCGGAACTCGACCCCATCGCCAGCCCGAGCGAAGCCGCTCCACCCATCGACATGAATCCTTTCCGCCAGTTCCTTGCGATCCGTCCGAAGAAGTGCGAGCGTGACCGCCTGCCGGGTGTCTGCGAAGACGCAACGCCGAACAGTCTGATTACCTGCGTCTATCAGAACACGTTCACACGTTTTTGGGAAGTAGTTGCTCCAAGAATTCCCGCAAAGTTTTTTCGGGATACAGACAGAAGCCGTACTCGCGCCAGCCGAGGACCCTCTGGGCGCGGAGGGTGTGCATCGCCGCGGCCTGCCGCTCGAGGAGCCGTCGCCGGTGCTGGGCCACCCACGGCTGGAGGGCCGCGTTGATCTCGCGGAGCGATCGCCAGCGTTGCCGGGCGTTCTCGGGCGTCTGAGGCGTTTCGATCCACTGCCGCTTGGCGGCCACCAGCTCGCGGGCCTCGCGCGGTAGGGGGGGATCGTTTGCCAACTCGGCGTGAAATACCAGGTCCCGCAATGCCCCCCGCAGGGCCCTGGCCTGCTGGGCCGCATCCTGGGGCACGGCGACGGGCAGATAGAGCGTGGCCGACAGGACCAGGATGCCGGGCGGCTGCAGGCCGAAGAACCGCTCGATCAGGCGGTCCGTCACTTGATCGTACTTCGCGCCGCCGATGCCGTGCACGAACAGGTCCCCCAGGGCCAAGCGGGCCCAGAGCGTAGTGACCAGGGCCCGGGAGCGGATGCGAACGCCGCGGCGGCTCCAGTCGGCCAATGCCTCGACGGCGGCGGCGGCGTCCGGCGGCCGGCCCCAGGGAAATCGCATCTCCAAACCCTGCCGATCCGACATCAACAGTCCACCGCCTTCATGGCGGACGAACAACCGCCGCCGCCGGGGGCTCTCGGCCGTCCAGACCCACAGCGGCAACTCGACCCAGGGACCGTCCTGGACCAGGTCGGGGACCGGGTGCGCAGCACTGCGAATCCGATTGTTGCGGCGGTACTCCTCGACCGCCCGGTTGTGGACCTCTCGAAACCGGACGGCCTCCGCCGCCAGGTGCATGACGAACCAGCGAAACGGCTCGGATTGGCAGACCCAACTCTGGGGGACCTCCTGCGTCCGAAGTCCCCAGCGGCCTTCGATTTGGTGCCTGGCCTGGGCCAAACAGTACCCCAGCCGGTCGGTGTGCCGCCGCCGCTGGAGCACCATCGGCCAGAAGTCGCCCAAGAGCGGGTGCGGTACCAGGGAAGCCATTTGCTCCGCCGCACGGCGGCCGAAATCGGCCAGCAACTCGCCGTCCACCACCCGCCGCTCTTCATAAGGCACCAGCGGCTCGGGGCGGTCCAGCGGGATCGCTTCCCGCCGGGGGTCTTCGAGGGTGCCGCCGGGCACCGGCAGCGAGGCACTCTTGACCGTGTCGCTGTCGATGACCAGGTTGACGGCGGTCGCTCGATACCGCAGGGCGAGGCTGCCCAACGCGAAGTTCTTGAACCAGACTCCCGGGTGGAAGAGCTCCGGTTGGTGGCCTGCCAGCAGGATCAGTCCCCGGGGGTCTTCAGCGGCCGGCTCAACCGGGCGGTACGCCGCCGTCCATTGCCGGGCTTGGGCCAACAGGTCGGCCCTGGCCGCCGCGGCGAGTTCCGCCAGCGACCGGCCTTGCACCTGGCAAGCAGCCAGGGGCTCCTTTCCCCGGACGTTGGCGGCGATCAGTCCCCCAACCTCCTCCCAGGGCGGGTCCACCAAGGCGGCCCGATCCTCGCGGGGCGCGGCAAAGCGGCGATATTCCAGGGATCGATGGCTGTGCGTCATGGCTCCGGAGAACCTCCGCTCGCCCGGTCCAAGACGCTGCGGTAGACCTGCAGTCGCGTGTCGGCCTGGTCCAGGGCCCCGCCGAAGGACCGCCGCTCGTCGAGGTAGATCAGCGGGACCGCAACCTCGACAATCGCCAGTCCGAGCCGCGCCGCCTGCACCCAAAGCTCCAGCGGCATGGCGTAGCCGTCTTCCGTCAGGCGGAACCGCCCGAGGACGGAAACACGATAGGCCTTGAAGCCGCAGAAGGCGTCGGTCAGGCGGAGGCCCAGCCGGCGATTGACCTCGTCGGTGATGATCTGGTTGATCTGCCGCCGTTCGGGGGGCGGGTCGCTCTGACCAGGAAACTTCCGCAGGTACCGGCTCCCCGACACGATGTCCGCCCGGTCAATCTTGTCCAGGAAGCGGGGGATCAGTTGCGGCTGGTGCTGACCGTCGCAATCGATCGTCACCAGCACGTCGTAGCCCCCTTCGCCAGCGAAGCGGAAGGCCGACCGCAGCGCCGCACCGTAGCCCAGGTTACGCGGGTGCCGCAGGACGCGGACGTCGCGGCGGGCCGCCAGCACGTCCGACGTGCCGTCCTGCGAGCCGTCGTCCACCACGAGCACCTCCTGGCTGTAGTTCAAGGCCCCGTCCAGTACGGCCGCGACATTGGCCGCTTCGTTGTAGACGGGCAGGGCGGTCAGGGTTCGGCGCGGCATGGTTCACCAACGATGAAGGACACAGGATGACGAAAGACCTCCGCGCCGGGCAAGCCCGGCCGCTAAACTCCCCCTCCACGCTCCGCCCCCATCCTTCATCCTTCGCTCCCCACCCACTGTATCGGGTCGCGCTCCTGCCGGCTGGCCCAAACCTCGATGTCGGGGAACTGCCGGGCCAAGAGGGCGGCCAGGGTGTCCAGGGCGAACCGCTCGCTGGCAAAGTGCCCTGCGAGCAAGACGCCGATGCCCTCTGCCTCGGCCTCCAGGCAGGTATGGAAACGGGTTTCGCCGATCACCAGGGCATCGCAGCCGGCACTGCTAGCCGGCCCGAGCAATTCGCCGCCGCTCCCGCAGGCTACCGCCACCAGCCGCACCGGCCGCTGCGGATCGCCCACCATCTGCAGCCGCTCGCTATGGAGGAAGTCCATCAGCCGCCGGGCCAACTGCTCCAAGGTAACGGGTTCTTCGAGCCAGCCGTAGCGGCCCGCCCCCTGGCCCTCCGCCTGCGGCACCAGGGCCACAATGCCGCGGAGCCCCAGTCCCGCCGCCAGGTGCTGGTTAATCCCCTCGGCCGCCGAATCCAGCGAGGTGTGCGGGCTGAAGACTGCAATCCGCGCGGCAACAAGATCCAAGAGCAGCCGGCCGACCGTCGTATCCGCCGTCACGCGTCTGACGGCCGTAAACGGCAGCGGATGGTGCGCAACGATCAGGTCGGCCCCGCCCTGGATCGCCTCGGCCGCGGTGGCCGGGGTGATTGTCAGGCAGGTCATCATCCGCCGGACTTCGCGGCGGCGGTCGCCCACCAGGAGTCCCACGTTATCCCACGCCTCCGCAAGCCGCGGCGGCGCAAGCTTTTCCAGCAGCGCAGTGACCATCGCGATCGTCGTCATCGGGTTGCCTCGCAGGCCGGAGACGAGGGGATACCGTCGATCCGTGGATTGTAGAGGAACTAGAGGAAAATGCCAGCCGCCGGCAGCGTCCCACTGCAACCGCTGAACTATACCATTCCGATCATCTTGCTATAATAGGGAGCGCGCCAAGCGTTCGGAAGATTGCCGAGGAATCGTACCAGACCGGAGGTTGAGCACATGCCACGCGGACAGATCTACGACGACGTCATCGAGACGACTTATGACACGCCGATGGTTCGGCTCCAGCGAATTGTCCCGGCAGGAGCCGCCACGGTCTTGCTGAAGCTGGAGTTCTTCAACCCGTTGAGCAGCGTCAAGGACCGGATTGGCCGGGCGATGATCGAGGCGGCCGAGCGGGAAGGCATCCTGACCCGGCAGTCGCAGATCATCGAGCCCACCAGCGGCAACACCGGCATTGCCTTGGCATTCGTAGCGGCGGCCCGCGGCTACCAGTTGACGCTGACCATGCCGGAATCCATGAGCCTGGAACGGCGGACGCTGCTGCGGGGCCTGGGGGCCAATCTGGTGCTGACGCCCGCTAAGGACGGCATGAAAGGGGCCATTGCCGCGGCCGAGCAACTGGCCGCCGCCACACCCCATAGCTGGATTCCCCAGCAGTTCGACAACCCGGCCAACCCCGAGGTCCACGAGCGGACCACTGGGCGCGAGATTTGGGAGGACAGCGACGGCCACGTGGACATCCTGCTGGCGGGGGTCGGCACCGGCGGCACCATCACCGGCGCCGCCCGCTACCTCCGCGCGAAGAACCGCAACGTCCGGGTGATCGCCGTCGAGCCCGCCGATTCGCCGGTCATCTCCGGCGGCAAGCCGGGGCCGCACAAGATCCAAGGCATCGGGGCCGGCTTCATCCCCAAGAACCTGGACACCAGCCTGCTGACGGGCGTGGAAACCGTGACCAACGAAGAGGCCTTCACCTGGGCCCGCCGGCTCGCCCGGGAAGAAGGCATCCTGGCGGGCATCAGCTCGGGCGGCAACGTGGCCGCCGCCGTCCGCCTGGCCGCCCGCCCCGAGAACCGGGGCAAGGTGATCGTCACCTTCGCGCCGAGCTGCGGCGAGCGCTACCTATCGACCACGCTGTTCGACGAGCCGGCCGGCTCGCTCTCGCACACCGGCAACGCCTAAGGGGGAAACCCGAAACTCGAAATCCGAAATCCGAAACCATCTCAAATCACCGAAGCACCAATGACAGAAACCCCGCCGGCCAGCCGGCGCACCCCGGCGCTGTCACGGGATTGGTTGAGAACATTGGGTATTCGGGTTTTGGATTTGTTTCGGATTTCGTGATTCGAATTTCGTATTTCGATTGCGGCCGTGCGGCGACTTGCCCCGTTAGGGTGCATCCGGCCGCTTCTCTTGGATCCACTCGTAGTAGTCGATCATCTTCAATTCGCCGGCCGCCGCGCGGTCGAGGATGACCACCACGTCGCGGTGGAGCTGCAGCGCGCTGGCGGTGATCATGCTGGTGACCGGGCCCTCGACGGCGGCAGCCACCGCGGCAGCCTTCTTCGCACCGTTGGCCAGCAGCATGATCTGCCGGGCCTCCAGGATCGTGCCCACCCCCATCGTGATCGCGTAGATCGGCACCTGGTCGGGCGAATCGAAGAAGCGAGCGTTGTCGTCAATCGTCTGCCGGGCCAGGGTCTTGATGCGGGTGCGGGAGCCCAGCGAGCTGGTGGGCTCGTTGAAGGCGATGTGCCCGTCCGAGCCGATGCCCAAAATCTGCAGATCGATCCCCCCGCACTCGCAGATCCGCTTCTCGTACCACTGGCAGAAGGCCGCGTAGTTGTCGGTCGTGCCGGAGGGAATGTACACGTTCTGCTTGGGAATGTTCACGTGCTGGAAGAAGTGCTCGTTCATGAAGTAGTGGTAACTCTGCGGGTGCTTCTGCGGCAGGCCCACGTACTCGTCGAGATTGAAGGTGGTGACTTGGGAGAAGTCCAGCCCTTCTTCGCGGTGCATGCGGACCAGCTCCTTGTAGAGCCCCAGGGGGGTCGAGCCCGTAGCCATGCCCAGCACGGCGTTGGGCTTGGCGTTCAGGACCCTGGCGACGGTTCGGGCGGCCGCCCGGCCCATCTCTTCGACGCTTTCCTTGACGATGATTTCCATAACAGGCACCTCGATCGGGTTAGGGGGGAAGGGTTAAGGATAAAGGATAAAGGATCAAGGATGAGGAAGGAAGGAGGAGGAGGGCACCTCCGCCTTCATCCGTCATCCTCCATCCTTAGCTGCGCGGCGATGAAATCCGCCGCAGCACCGACGGTCTGCACCCCCAGCGCGGCCTCCTCGTCTATCTCGATGCCGAATTCGGCCTCGAAGGCCGCTACGAGCTGGATCGACTGGGTGCTCTCCGCGCCCAGGTCGAACACGAAGTGATTATCGGGCTCGACCAGGCCCTCGTTCACGCTCAGCACCCGGCAAACCACGCCGACGACACGCCGGTAGACTTCACTCTTGTCCATGGGACTGCTCCGTTTCGGGGTTCTGCGATGAGGCGTTTTGGGGCGCCAGCCGGATGCGGACGTCGGCCACCGCGTTGCCGACCTCCGCCGGTCCGGCGATCAGCGGATTGACGTCCAGCTCTACGATCCGCGGGAAGTCGGCCGCCAACTGCCCGAGGCGCACGAGGCAGTCCTGGATGTTCTCGATATCGGCCCGCGGCGCGCCGCGCAGGCCTTCCAGCAGGCGGCCGGCCCGCACCTGCCGCAACATGCGGGCGGCGGTGGCCCGGCCCAGCGGCGCCAGGCCGAAGGTCACGTCCTCGAACAACTCGACGTAGATTCCGCCCAGGCCGAACATCACGGTGGGCCCGAAGGCCGGGTCGCGCTTGGCCCCCAGGATGAGCTCGTGTCCGGCGGGGATCATGCGGCGGACCAGCAGTCCGCGGATCTCGGCCCGCGGCACGGCCGCGGACACGTAATGTCGCATCCGCTGGAAGGCCCCGCGAACCATGCCGGCGTCCGCCAGGCCCAAGGCCACGCCCTTGACCTCGGACTTGTGGAGGATCTGCGGGCTGACGACGCGGAGCACGGCGGGGTAGCCGTGCGCCTCGGCGAAGGCCACGGCCTCCTCCGGCCCGCTGCACAGGCGGTGCGGGGGGACGGGCAGCCCATAGGCCGCCAGCACCGCCAGGGCCCGGTCTTCGTCCAGGTAGCCCGGCGGGGCCTCCTCGAGAATCGCCCGCGCCGCCGCAAAATCGACCGGCAGCCGGTCCGTGTCGCCCACGGGCTGGCCGCGCCACTGCCGGATGGTCTGGACGCGGGCCATGGCCTCGCAGGCCCACTCGGGGAGGATGTAATGCGGGATGCCGGCCTCTTGCAGCAAGCGGATTCCCCGCCCCACGTCCGCCGCGCCCATGAACGAGCAGGCCAGCGCCTTGCCGGCCTGGCGGTGGATGCGGCAGACCCCCTCGGCGATGGCCTCGATGTCGGTCATGGACTGCGGCGTGAGGATCACCAGGACCTGGTCGACGTTGGGGTCGTCCAAGACCGCCTCCAGCGCCGCGGTGTAGCGGTCGGCCCGGGCGTCGCCGATCACGTCCACGGGGTTCTTGACGTTGGCCGCGGCCGGCAGCGCGGCACGGAGCCTGGCCATGCTGGCGTCCGCCAGGCGGGGTACGCGGAGTCCGACGCGGATCGCCGCGTCCGTGGCCATCACTCCCGGCCCGCCCGCGTTGGTGACGATCGCCAGGCGGTTGCCGGCGGGCAGGGGCTGGTTTGCGTAGAGCACAGCGGCGTTGAACATCTCCTCGATGCTGGCCACGCGGAGGATGCCGGCCTCGCGGAACACGGCCTCGCAAATGGCATCCTGGCCGGCCAGCGACCCGGTGTGGCTGGCCGCGGCGTCGGCCCCCTGCGGCGTTCGCCCCGCTTTGATGGCCAGGATCGGCTTGGGGTGCTCGCCGCGCGTGACTTGCTGGGCCGCCTCGATCAGCCTGCGGCCGTCGCGGATCTCCTCCAGGTACAACAGGATCACACCGGTCTGCGGATCGTGGCGGAGATACTCGAACAGCTCGATCTCCGTCACGTCCGCCTTGTTGCCGAAACTGACGAATTTCGAGAAGCCGATCTGCTTCTCCCGCGCGTAATCCAGCACCGCCGTACACAAGGCGCCGGACTGGCTCAGGAAGGCGATGCGGCCGGCGGCCGGCATTTTGCGGGCGAACGAGGCGTTCAGCCGCACCGCCGGATCGGTGTTGATCACTCCCAGGCAGTTCGGCCCGATCATGGCGATCCCGTACTGGCGGCAAAGGGCTTTCAGGCGCTCTTCCCGCGCCTGCCCTTTGGCTCCCACCTCGCGGAAGCCGGCCGAAATGACGATCGCCCCGCGGATCCCCTTCCTGCCGCACTGCTCCAGGGCCCGCTCCACCACGTCGGCGGGAAAGACGACCACGGCCAGGTCCACCGGGCCCTCGATATCCAGCACGTAGCGGTAGGCGCGGACCGCGCAGATGCTTTGCTTGCCCGGCGCGACGGGAAAGACCGTGCCTTGGTAACCGCTGGAGAGGATGTTGTAGAAAATGTCGTAGGGGACGGTGCCCGGCGTGGGCGTCACCCCCAGGACCGCCACGCTCCGCGGCGCGAAGATCGCCGAGAGCCCGTCCGCGCGTGTGTCCACCCGGCCGGCCGCGTCGGCGCCCACGTCAGAAAGTGCCGCAACCTCAGGGGCGGACGGCGGGCCAGCCATGCAAGAAGAACTCCGCGGTGACAGTGCAACCGCTCAGTCTAGTGGAATTCTTCCGGCTGTCAACTGCCCCACCGCCGCCCAAGCTCACGCCGGGTGGACGTACCACAGCATGACCAGCGAGCCGGACAGGCCGAGCGCCCCGAGGAGCATGAGGGCCCAGCGAAGAAGGCGCAGGCGTGCGGCGCGGGAAGCGGGCGCGTGCTGGCCCGCATCTCCCGGCACGACGCCGACCACCGGCGCCCGCGCGGCAGCCTGCAGTTGCTCGGCCGTGCCGAGCGGGGGCTCGATGCCGGAGCCGGCGGAAATCATCCCCAAACCCACCACCATTGTCAGGCCGGTGGCCAAGGCCCCCAACAGTGCCATCGCGGCGGGCAGCCACCGCCGGGGTAGCGGCGGGGGCTCGGGGGCCGATTGGATCTCGATCGTCGGCTCGCGGAGCCGGGCCTGCCAGGCGAGGCGTTCCACGCGGACCGCTTCGTGGTGGGTCCGCCCCGCTCCCTCGACGGCCCGCTGAAGCCCTGCGAGCTCCGCCGGATCGGCCAGGGCAGCGGACGGGACCGCCGCCGCCGCCGTTTCCATTTTGACGGCCGGCGGAGACGCGGCAGCCCCCGGCACATGCCGGGGAACCAATGCCAGCCGCTGGCGTACCGTGTCGATGCGGGCCTCGACGTCTTGCACCACTGGGTGCTGTGGCGTCCGGCTCGCCAGCAGCTCCGAGCGATGACGGAGCAACTCGCTCAATTGGCGGTTCAACTCGGTCCAATCCGGGTTCTCCACCGGCGCGGGCACAGCCGGGGCCGGCGGCGGTTGTAATCGCTGCGAGGCCTCCCGCACGGCCTGGATCTGGCGGTCCAACACCGCGTCCAACTGTCCCTGGGCCTGGCGGAGCTGGTCCGCGGCACGCTCGGTCGCCGTCCGGGCCCCCTCGTAAGCGCGATCCACCGACACCTTCCATTCGGCCCGGTAGGTGTCGGCATACGACCCGGCCAGGGCGTTCACGTCTTGCACCGCCTGCTCCGCAGGCAGGGCACCCTTTGAGTCGCGGAGGGTGATGGAGACCTTCCATGCGCCCGCCGCGGCCTCGGCGGTGGTTTCAACCAGCAGCCGCTCGCGCTGCCGCTGGTCGGCCGAGGCGAGGACCTGCTGGCGGACTTGCTGCGGGTCGGGAAAAGGGATGGCCGGCCGAGAATCGGGGGCGGCGGGGGAAAATGCCGGTGCCGGCACCGCTCCCGCCAAGTCGTTGGCTGCCGCACCGGGCCGGCGAATCCAGACCACGGCCGTCGCATCGGTAGGCGCCGACCACTGCGGCGTGCCCAGCGGCATGCCCTTCCAATAGGCCAACGCGCCCATCCCAACAAACGCGACGAGGTACACGGGCAGCGGCACCTTCGCCGCTGCATCCCGGTACAGCGTGCAGCCCGATCCGCAAGAAACCATCGGCATGCGGCATCCTTTGCGGGCGTTCAACAATACTCCTTATCCTCCCATCGACACCCGCTGCCAGGAGCTTGTGGAAAAAAGGCGCCTTTCCGTGTCCGCCGCGTTGCAAGCACCACCCAATGGTACTATAATGGAGCAATCTTGCGGGAAACTGGAAAGTCCCGATGGCCCATCGCGCGCTGGACCCTTACGGCACGGCAACTACTCCGCGGCTGCTCGGCCTGTGGAGATCCCGCTGGCGGTACGCGCTGGCGCTGCTGGTGGCGGCAGGGACCGCGGGCTACGCGGTGGCACTCCACTACTTGTTGCCCGAGGTGTGGGTTGTCGGACAACGCCTGCTGGCGTTGGGGTTCGCCATGCTGGCCGTTACGACCTACGTCCTGGCAACGGAGCTGGCAGGACTTTCCCAGGAGATTCTACGACACACGGCGTACGGCCGGGTGGAGGGGCACCTGCTCGGTCGGCGGAGGGTGCGGCAGCGGATGGTCCGGATTCCCGGCCTGGGTGAGATCAGCTTGCGGCTCTTGGGCGGAACCGGCGTGCTGCTGGTCGCCGGGGGCTGGTGGCTGACGCCGTGGACGCCGGTGCGGGTGAAGCCGCCGGTGCTCGGCAACCTGACGGGGCCGCTGGCCGAGGACCTCGTGGCTGCGATGCTGGTCTTGCCCAACGACTGCATGGCGGTCGTCCAGCCGCCGCAGCCGCCGGCTTGGCTGCGGCACGTGACGCAGGAGTTCCGGGACAACGCGGCCGCGTACCCGTTGGCGATGCGCTGTCTTGCGGCGGGAGATTTTGCGGCGGCGCGTGCCTACCTGGCGCAGGCCGCGGCAGGGCAGGAGATCGATGCCCCCGCGGAGAAGGTGCTTACTGCGCAAGTCGAGATGTATGCGGCCCGTTTCCCGGAGGCAGCCCGCGGTTACCGCGCGGCGCTCGCGCTGAAGGCCGACGATCCCATGCTCTGGTGCCAGCTCGCGGCGGCGTGGATCCAGGCCGGCCAGTTCGACGCCGCCGCGCCGGCCTTGGCCGCCGCCGAGCGGCTGTGCGGCCAAACGGCCGAGCACTCCCAACGGGCGACGGCCGCCTGCCGCCATCTGCAGAGCCTGCTGGCCATGGCCCGCTGCAAGGACTTCGACGAGGTCGTCAAGTCCGTCGAGGAGGCCCGTGAAACTTGCAAGAAAGCCGTGGGCGAGGAACACGTCCTGGTGGCCGCCAACCTCAACAACGAGGCGGTTCTCTATGTTTTGCGGGCCACCGACTCGGGCGCGGGGGAGTTGTTCGATTTTTCGCTGGCCATCGGCACAAAGGCCCTGGGGCCCGACGACCCGCGCGTTGCCACCGTCCGCTGTAACCTGGCCGTGCTGAGGTATCGCGAAGCGCAGTACGACAAGGCCGCCGATCTCTTGGCGAAGCCCGTGGGCGTCCCGGCCGATCCGGCCTTCCAGAACCACCCGGCCCGCATTGCACGGCTGAACCTCCAGGCCATGCTCTGCCGCGCCAGGGGCCGCCCGGCCAGCGGCGAGGACGATCCGGCGCTGCTGGCCGTCGCGGAGGCCCAGGCCATCGCCCAAAAGACGCTGGACCCGGACCATCCCTGGGCAGCCGTGCTGGCCGGCAGCTTGGCCGCCGTCTACACCGATCACGCCCTGTACGCCAAGGCCGGTCAACAGGCCACGGAGGCCAAGAGGCTGACCCGCAAGCTCTGGGGGCCCGAACACCCATTCATGGCCGAACAGCTCAACCATCTGGCCGCCATTGGCGGGCTTCAGGAAGCATACGAAGAGGCCGCCGGCCTCTGCCAGCAAGCGCAAAAGATCGCCGAGCGGTCCTTCGGCACGCGGCATCCGGTCTTGGCCGACATCTTCGCCACCCGCGGCCGGCTGGAGATCGCCCAAGGCCGGCCGCGCAACGCCGAGAGGTCGCTCGCCCGGGCCCGCGATATCTATGAAGCCGTCTACGGCAAGGAGAACCCCGCGGTGGCATGCGTCCTGGGCGACCTTGCCTCGCTCAGCAAAGGCCCTGCGGGGCTGGAGCGCGGGATCGACAGCTACGCCCTGGCGATCGACATCATGGAGAAGTCGGCCGGCCAGGAGCATCCCCTGATCGCCTGGCTGCTGTGCGGCATGGCCACCCTCCAGATCGAGCAGCAGAAGTTCGACAAGGCCGAGGAGTCCCTCGATCGAGCCCTGGACATCCAACGCAAGATGCTCCCGCCCAACCACCCGGACCTGGCGGCAACGATGAAAGCCTATGCCCTCTGGTACAACAAGCGAACGCCGCCCAAGCCGGCCAGCGCGGCCGAGATGCAGGCCCAGGCCGAGGAGATCCTCGCCCGCCACCGCCAAGAGGACCAGTAGACAGTGGGCGGTGGAGAGAGAAATCGGTTTAGCGGGCGGGCCGGGCACCGTGCGAAGCATGGTCGGCCGTTTGGCGCGGTGGGTTTAATGGGCCGGGCATGGGGCAAGAAAAACGGGCGGGGCGACATGGGAACCCACGCCCGCCCCGCCCGCCCACATCAGGAGATCGCCCCGCAAGGGGGCGGCATGATGGCGCCGTTCCCGGGTGCCCGCGCAACAGCGCACAGTGAGCCATTTGCCCCCGGCACTGCGGCGTGAAAGGGCACTGCTTATATTTCCATAAGTCCTGATTATAAGTATATGGGATGGGTTGTCAAGCACCTCCGGGAGCGTGGTGCGGCAACACTTCCTGTGGGGTGCATACTAACCCGAAGCGCTGGCGAGGGCCGGCGCGAGGACCCTCGCTCGCGCTTCGGGTTGGTATATCGTTGGAAGCCCTGCCGGGAAAACTTGCCGCACCTCCCGGAGCCCTCGCTTGCAAGGGAAATCCGCCGTGAAAAGAGGGCGTAGACGGCAGGGGTCCGAGAACCCGATTTTTATCCTAGAGTGTCGGTTTCTGCCGCGTTTTCCGCATCCTTCTGCTACCACCGCTGCGGTCCTCGCGCGCTTTTTGGTCGCCGTTTTTTCGGTCGAACGGGCGCAGCTCGGCCGCGAGCAAATCCACGCTTTCTGCCGTGTTTTCCGCACCCTTTTGCTACGGCCGCTCCGGCCTCCGCGCGTTTTTTGGTCGCCGTTTTCGCGATTTTCCAAAACAATCCCCTCCACCGGGGAGTATGGGCGGCCGGATCTTGCCTGTAGGTCCCTTCTGCCGGAAGGGACCCAAACGACTGACAGACCTTGCCGGCGCGCAAAGTCCCGCTCGGCAACCGGGACCTACCGAGAACACCTGTGCTGCCAGAAACTGGTCCTGGAGAGGGCACTTTGTCCTGATTGTCAAACAGCGGCGCCGCGCGCGATCTCCGGGTGGAGAGGCCTCGGCCACCGGATACTAGCGGACGGCCTGGCCCGATTTCAAGTCCCCACAAGCGGGCACTCTTGGTATAATCGCCCCACTTGTAGGTCTCCTCTGCCCTTCGCCTGGTGGGAGTTGGAACGGGGACGCACCTGGGGGGAGTTGGAACCGAG
>Ga0181527_1002766_pt1 | contig 16105 bp, 6 predicted proteins | sample PEATcosm2014_Bin_30_FD_119762 | JGI IMG/M metagenome (GOLD analysis project Ga0181527, IMG submission 119762) | Peatland microbial communities from MTU Mesocosm Facility, Houghton, MI, USA - PEATcosm2014_Bin06_60_metaG | ecosystem: Environmental > Terrestrial > Soil > Wetlands > Peat | place...
ACGGTGAGCGAATACAACCATCCCGAGCCGAACCAGTATGCGGCCGAGGGTTTTCCGATGATCGCCGCCTTTGCGGCCTTCCAGGGGTGGGATGCCGTCTACAGCTTCTGCTACTCGGGCGACGCGGACTTCGAGCCCCGCAGGATCCCCGGCTTCTTCGACATCAAGAGCGTCACGCCGCGGCTGGTCCACGTGCCGGCCTGTGCGGCGATGTTCCTCCGCGGCGACGTGGCCGCGGCGAAAACCACGCTCGTGGCCCCGCTGACCCGCGAGACGGAGCGATCCAATCTGCGCGACGCCCTGAACGCCTGGAACCTGACCACCGCTGCGCTGGGCCTCGACCCGCGCAACTCGTTGCTGCATGCCATCGCGCTGGACATCGGCAAGCGCGGACCGCTCGCGCCCGCCGGACCCAAGGCAAGCCTGCCCAAGGAGCAGACGGTGTTCGTCTCCGACACGGGCCAGTTGCGCTGGGACGCCGGCCAGAAGGGCGGCGGATATTTCCTGGTCGACGCGCCGCGGAGCAAACTGTTCACCGGTTTCGTTCGCGGCCGCTCGTTCGACTTGGGCGGCGCGCAACTGACCATCGGCAAGACCCGCCTCGACTGGGCCACCGTTTCGCTGGTCGCCCTGGACGGCGCGGGCTTCGACCGGCCGGGGCGGATCCTCATCGCCGCCACCGGGGTGGCGCAGAATGAAGGCGCGCACCTGGAGTCGCGCGGCGGCGACACCGTGACCCTGGGCAACCGCTGGGGCGCCGCGCCGGTCCTCTGCGAGGGCGTGGCCGCCGAGATCGTCCTGCCCGTGCCCGCAGCGCGGGTCAAGTTCTATCCGCTGGACGAAGCGGGCAACCGCCGCGAGGCCGTGCCGGCGACGAGCCGCGGAGCCAAGGCTGTGTTGGCGCTGGGCCCCGAACACAAGACGCTCTGGTACGAGGTCGAGGTGCAGTAGCGCGGAGTCTACAAGGTCCATCCTGCCCGGTAGGGCGGGTTAACCAGCTTGTTGGCTGCCTCGGAGTTGGTGAAGCGCAGATTCTCGCCGTCCCACAAGAGCTTCTCCTTGGTGCGGATGGCGATGTTGCCCAGCAGCACCACCTCGGCCAGGTGTGCGGCGTGGTTGACGAAGTCCGAGCCGGCCGGCGGTCCGCCCTTGCAGGCCTGCAGCCACTCCTGGTAATGGCCGGGCGAGCGGGGCAAGGTCCGGGGCGGCCGCCCGATCTGCTGCGCCTTGCTCTCGGGGATGATCCGGTGCCGGAGCATCTTCCCCTTGTCGCCGACGATCATCAGCCAGTCGCCTTCGCCGAAGGAGCGGTCCGGCTCCAGCTCCTCGGGCCGCGGCGGCTTCAGGCCGCCGTCCCACCACGTCAGGCTGAAGGCCGGCCGATCCCCCAGGGCCGGGAACTGCCAGCGGGTGATCGAAGCCAGCGGGGCCGTCTCGTTGGCGATCTCCGGCCCGAACGGATGGTTCGAGGAACAGGCCTCGACGCTGGTGGGATGCCCCGGTTTCAACGCCTTGAACACCGGCGAGAACTCGTGGCAGCCGATGTCGCCCAGGCAGCCGGTGCCGAAGTCCCACCAGCCGCGCCACGAGAACGGGTGGTAGCACGGGTGGTAGGGCCGCATGGGCGACGGGCCAACCCACAGGTCCCAGTCCAACGCCGCCGGCACGGGCGGGGTATCCGCGGGCCGCCGAATGCCCCGTGGCGAAATCGCCGGGATGCGGTTCGAGCCGCCGTGCACCTCGCGCACGGCGCCGATCGCCCCCGACCAGATCGTCTCGGAGATCAGCCGGGCCTCTTCGCTCGCCTGGCCGAAGTTGCCCATCTGCGTGGCCACCTTGGCCTCCTTGGCCGCCTTGCCGATCGCGCGGGCCTCGTACACCGAGTGCGTCAGCGGCTTCTGGCAATGGACGTGCTTGCCCAGCTTGATGGCCATCATCGTGACCGCGGCATGGTTGTGGTCGGGCGTGGCGACGATCACCGCGTCGATCTCCTTTTGCGTCTCCAGCATCTTGCGGAAATCGGCATAGAGTTTGGCGGCGGGGAACTTTTTCGCGTTATTCCCCAGGGCGTTGCGGTCCACGTCGCACAGGGCGACGACGTTCTCGCCGGCCATGCTGCTGATGTCGCCGGAGCCCATGCCGCCCAGGCCGACGCCGGCGATGTTGAGCTTCTGGCTGGGCGGGATCTGGCCCGGGCCGCCCAAGACGTGGCGCGGCACGATGGTCACGGCCGCGGCAGCAACGCCCGCGGCGAGCGCCTGACGGCGGTTGATCTGGCTGGTCGGCTTCATGGCATGGTCTCCTTGGCGTGTCGGAAAGGACGGAGCGCTGACGCAACGTAGAGTTTAGCGCAGGCGCGAGGGGCCTGTCAAGCACAAGGTAGTCCGCAGCGGGCACTATGGGCAGCAGGTCGGTGTGCGGGGTCTGGCACACCGACCATGCCGACCATGCTGCGCATGGTGCCCGGTGGTGCCCGATGCTGCCCGATGCTGCCCGATGGTGCCCAGTGCCGCCTACGACAGGTTCGCCGCAATGGCCTTGATGTAGCTGCTGATGTCGTGGTCGCGAACGAACTCCGGCTCGGGGATTCCGGTTCGCTCCAGTGCGGCCAAGACGAAGGTCTTTTTTCGCTCCCAGTCGCTCATTCCCCCGTCCAGATGGCCGTGGCGATCGAGGTATTCCAGCGTGCCCACGTGCTTGTAGCGGCACAATTGAACGGCGTGCAGGGAGACCGGGACCGCCATGTACTCCAAGGGAACGTGCGGCACGACGTCGTTGTTGTTGACAAAGCGGTAGGCGACCGGTGCGTAATCACTATAGAAGTCGGGATCGCCGACACGGGGCGACCCGTAGGTGTAGACAGCCCGCACGGCGAATCGGGCCGCCTGGAGCCGGACGGCCGCGAGCGTCGCCAGCGCGGCGCCCAGGCTGTGCCCCGTCACCCAGAGCGGAATCGTTGACGTTGGCGGCGGCAGCTTCTGCACGAGGTCGGGCCAAATCCCCCTCATGGCACCGGCGAAGCCTTGGTGGACCTTCCCGGGATAGGCCGGGTCCTTGGTCTGCGCGGCCTGCCCGTCGGTCAGCCAGTTCTCGATGCTGGCAGTGCCGCGGAAGGCCAATACCGTGATGTCGTCCAGCGGGGCGACGAACCCGTGGAACTGGCCGCAGGCGAACGTTACCGCCTTGTCGCCTAGGCCCAGCTCCTCGACCGCCTCGCCCAACTCGTCCCAGTAAGCCGCCTCGGCGGCCTTGGCGAGATAGTAAGCCGACTTGATGCTGAAACCCGCCGCACCGGCATCCGGGTCGATTGACGTGGACATGATCGCATCTCCGGGGGAAAGTGATGGCAAGCTGGATCTCAACCCGATCCAAGGAATCGATTCCACAGTATGAAGCCGCCTTCTCCGAAGAGCGGCAAGGTCATCGCCTGGAGGAAATGGTCCTGCGTCCAATGACCGAACGCGCCCTCTTCTTCGCGTTCGATTTCGTCAGTAATGCTCGCCAGATGTTCCTTGACCGCGCCGGCCGCCGAGCCACAGGCGGCCAGACGCTTCTCGCGGAGGCGACGCGTGATGTTATCGCGCGCGCCATTCGCTGCGGCACGCAGTCGCCAGGTATGGAAGAAGAGCGCTACCAAGAGCAACAACTGTACGATCACCAATGCCGTGGGATAGCTCCAGGCGTAGAACACGTCCTGCCTGGCAACGACCAATAGAAACAGCACGATAAAGGGGGACCAAATCAACATGTTAACTGTGCGGGTATGGCTGGCGATGATGCGGATTGTCTTTCGCTCGTTGAGCGCGTCCCGGCCGTGCTGGGCGGAGCCAAGGGCCGTCCTGGCTTGGTTCCACCGTTTCCTCTCGTCGGCCGAAAGAAACTCCTCCGGCCATTCGCCCGTTGCGCGCCCGAGCAGGCGGACGAACCGCCGGCAGAGCTGCAGCGCGTCGATCACGAAGAAACACACGACGAGCATCACACCGACCGATGCGAGGAGAATGGTCTTGCTCGTCCACCGCGCCACGCCGCCGCGGGCAGGACAATTCGGCATGCTATCCAGTCCCCACATCACAGCAAGACCAAACGCGAGATAAATCGCCGACCAGAGGATGGCACGGGCCAACCGCAGCAGCGGGCGCCCGTACTGGAGATAGGATGCGACGATCTCCTGGGGAGTTGTAGCTTTGCCCCAACTCCAGAAGCGAACGTGCTTCGCGAGACATGGGAGCAACGTCCCCGCGGACATGCGCTCCGGCCAGGCCGCAAGCTGTCGATACCGCTCCTCGACGTGGGCGCCGGGCCAGGGTGAATCGTCGGCATCTTCCGCGGCGCCGAGCGTCACGTACTCGCTGCGTCTTATCCGCCACAACCCGACGGACACAAGCACAACGCCGGCCACCGCGGCAGCCGCCCGCAAGAGGGCCGACGGCCAGAGGCTGATTCCAGACGAGAGCGAGAACGCCTGGCCGGCCGGGTCACGGTGGCTGTGCCAGACCGTTGTGACCAGCGGCCACAACCAATGAACGGCGATGAGCACTACGGCCAGCAGAACGACCAACCCCAACGCCAGACGTGCTTCCGTCGCCGGCGCAGCGGCTCCCCCAGGGGTCGCCGCGCGCGATCCTTTGGGGCCGTGCCTGCCGGCGGGCTCCGTTTGGCTGCCCTTCGGCCGGGTGAGCGCCTTGGCCGGCCACATCAGCAGCCAAAGCAGAAGCCCGGCCGCGTCGCGGACAAACCTGACGTTGACCACCAGGACGATTGTGAAGGCGATACCCCCCGCGATGAGGCAGAACCAATTCCATCCGTTTAGCAGGTTCAACTCGCGTGGACTCGGCGCGTGCACGGCCAGGTTGAGGTCAAAGGCGTCGGCGGTAAAGGTGGCGGGCGCCGCGGGAGAGGGGGGCAAGTCGGCTCCGGCCGGCGTTAGCTGATAGGGTCCGTCGCGGCCGATTTCGAAGACCAGCGGCTTCAAGAAGGCCCCGCTGCCGCTCCAGGCGTAGGAAGGCGGTTTCCGCAGGGTTTCGGCCGCCTCGAAGACATGGTCCACGGAAGACCGGCTGGGGATCGGCCAGAGCGGAAGCTCTCTTTTCGCGGCCGTAAGGCGCTCGGCCAGAATCTCCTTGATGCGATAATCGCCTACCGCCTGCAGCACCGCGAGAAAAGTGGCCGTTTGATAGCTCTCGCGGAACGGGGCCACCTCGCGCTGTAGGGAGGGGTGCAGCGTCAGGCCAAAATGCGACGCGACCAGGAGATTCTGCGAATACTCCAACTCGCCGGGCCGGCAGTAGTTGTCGTCCAGGTCGTTCGTAAAGAACCAGGCGCGGGCGAATCGCTTTCGCAGGGCCCGCAGAAAGAGCAACTTGTCGTAAACGTCGGTACCCACCACGCCGATGGCGAGGATTCCCCGGCCGCCCCGCTTCTTGAACTGCCGGTCCCACTGCCCCAATGCGTCGCCCAGTCGCCGCAGGTAGTCGATCTGGTAGTCCCCCACCGACTGATAACCGGCGAGGAGATCCGCCTGCCGTGGATCGTTTTCGCCCGCCCGCGGCTTCTTGCTTTCCGGCTCGGATTGCGAGGCGGGCGAGCCGTCGATCCCGCGCAGGAACTTGTAGACGAGCAGCGGCGGGATCGTCCCCGTGTCCCGGTTATCCAGCGTGCTGGGAAACATCGACGCAAACAGAAGTGGAACAGACCGGCCATACAGCGTGTCCTTCTCCGTCACCAGCACAATGTACTCGTTCTGCGCGCCTTCCCTGGGCCATGCGTCGCGGAGCTTCAGCTCATCGCAAATCGCGTGGACCAGGTGCCAATCGGTCCCCACGATCGGGATGAACTTCGGCACCGGCGGATGTCGCTTCTTCACCTCTTTCGCGGGCCTTCCGATAAAATGATTGACTTGATCCAAGGTGATCCGCGGCAAGCAGACGTCGTCAGGACTGTCGTCCTTCTTCAACGCAAGCGGCTCGACGGTCGCTCGCGGCGAATAGATCTCGACTTTGCCTAAACTACGGTCGGGCCAACCGACGCCGGCCAGTGCGCATAGGCCTTGCGTGAGGAGGCTGTCGACTACGCCCAGACACTGCAAGCCTGCCGGCGGCTCGCGATCCGCAGCGGATTCGTGCACCATTTTGAGCAGCGTGTCGGAGCTGCCGGGCCCGATAATCTTTACGTCGCACCGCTTCTTGACCTTCGCCCCGCGGCTCGAAGGCCGCCCATCGAACATGTCCCGCAACGCCCTGACCGCGTGCAGGACGGATTCGCCCATTTCATCTTCATCGAGCCAACAGACGAGGACGTCCGTGTAATCGAGGTCATCGGCGTTGAAGTCGTAAACGCGGCGGCAAGCATCCGGCCGAAAATGCTCGTACGGAATCAGCAGGGGATTGCCCGACTCGCCACCACCATCGGACGGAAGCCGGAAATAGCGCAGTTGTCTCGCCGTGGACGGCTGGTAACCCGCCGTCGTCAGGGCGCAGGTGACGGCGTAGCGGGTTTTCCTGCGCTGCTCCTTGTCGTCGATGATGATCCCGCCGGGCACCATGACCGGCAGCAAGAGCGGCCTCTCCCGCACGTCGTCCAATACGCCTTCGGGCGATTCTCCTCTTGTGTCGCCTGCCAGGGTGTTCAGGCGGGCGATGAACGGGAAGAGCAGGCCATCGTGAGAGCCTTGGTTTCCTTGCGCATCGGCCGCAGCCCGGCGTTGCTTGGCCCGGATTCTCCGCAACTCGGCCTGGTAACCGTCGCCCAACGGGTCCTCCCAAAGCCGCGCAGGGGAACTGGTAATCCCTTCGGCCTCGATCTTGGCGGACGCCTCTTTCCCAGACGTATCCTTGGGGCGCGCCGACTCCAGCGACGGCATGAGCTTCGCATAGCCGAACAATCCCAGCAGGACCGTCAGCACCGTCGGCCAAAGAAGACCCGGCGACGGCGAACTCTTCGATTCCTTGTCCATCGGGCAACTCCTCAATGGGGACGCGGGTCGCCATGCCGGCTAGGGATAGCCGGACGTGACCGGCACACGTGAACCGGGCCAATGAAAGGGCGCGGGCATCGCCGCTGGCCCTCGCTGTCGCGAGCCTCTGGAAATGGGCGTCCCTGCGGCCGGCCGGCCCGCTGTTACCTGGCTGTCATGCAGGACTGGGCTGTCAGGGAGCGCCTATTCCAAAACCAAGGTGGAGCCGGCTCCCGCTAACCTCCGCCAGATCGTGCGCCAATACCGTGGTGTTGAATCCCTCCGGGGTCTCTCCGGCCGGGTACCAATCGGCAGCCAATATCGCCCATACCTCGTTGCACTGCTGGGCAAGGCCGCCGCGCGTCAGCGTACCTGGAGTGCCCCGCGTGACAATCCGCACCCCCCACCGAGTGTAGCCCACAACCTCGACGTCGTGACCACCCACGCCCGGCGAGGATCAAGCCTCTGATGTGCGACATCCGGAAAGGCCGAAAAAATGCCTCTGCAGAAGGGGCGTGCTGCTCAACAATCAAGCGCCCAGCAAGCGGAACACGGAGTGCCGCCGAGTACCCGCGCCCTGCCGCCCGCAAACAACCCCCTCGCGCCGTGGCATGGGCGGGCCCGCGGGAGTTGTGGTGCAGAGTCCCGCCTGCGTTCCTCGCGCGCAGGCGGGACGCCTGCACCACAAAGGCTCGTCATGTCCCCGAGGGCTATTCCGCGTGGCAGGGTTCCAGCACGGCGCCGCAAATCAAAGCCCTGCCATGCACCGGCGTGAGCGTCACCTCGACCACGCCGGCTTTCTCCAGCCGGACGGGATAGGCGAGCTGGATGGCCCGGCGGGTCCCGCCGGCGCGGTCCACGAGGTCGACGCGCTCGGTCAGGGCAGGAGGCCGCGCGGGGCCTTGCGTGCGGATGGCTACGTCGAACACCCGCCGTACCACGGCGGTCGCGGCCGGGTCGGCGAACAGCAGGCAGACGCGGTAGGACCCAGCGACCACGCGCTGGGGCAGGGCCAACTCCGCGGCCGCAAACGGCCGCATGTCCCAAGTGATCGGCCGCAGGTAGAGCGTCAGGGGCTGCGGGCTCTGGAGGCCGGCGCGGCAGATTTCCAGCCGATCCGTCGGCAGGGATGGGCCGGCCTCAATCGGGGTCGTTTCGGGCAGGGCGAACTCGGCGGCCCCGGTTTCGTGACGGCCCAGCGAGCGCCACAGGTTGTGTCCGGCGTCGACGTAGAAGCTCAAAGTACCGGCGCCTTGGGCGGACGGCTCGTGCGACGTGGGACCATACTGATAGCGGATGGGCGCCAAGGCCAGGGCCTGCCGCGCGGCTTCTATGTAGGGCAGCCAATTCAGATCCATCGCCAGCAAAACGCCCTGCTCGCCCCGCGAAATGCCGCCGTGGCTGGAGGCCCGCGCGTACTGCCGGACGACTTCCTCCGCCCGGCAGGCGGTGATCGCCCGCTTAGCTCCTTCCAAATCGCCCTTGGCCGACAATCTCAGCGATTGCTCGTAGAGCCATTCGGCGCGATGGAAGTCGCCGCAGAACTGCTCCATGTCGTGAAAATAGGCAAGGCACTCCCGCGCCGGCCGGTCCACGCCAGCCCCATCGCCGGCCGCGGCCTCCTTAGCTAGGTTCGCTAACTCGTCTCCGCGGCGACGGCAGGCCGCGGCAATGCCCTCGACGGCGCCCTGCTCCAGCGGGCGGTCGAAGAACCAGTCTGAAGTCTCGCGGCCGAACATCGGCGCCTCGCTGACCCAGCGGTGCAGGTACGCGCCCAGCCGTTCGCCGCGGCGCGGGCCGAGCAGCCGCTGGCCCATTTCCCGGCAGGTGATCTCCAGCGGCCGGTTCTTTTCGGCGGCCCAGACCTGCTCGGCAAGGCTTTTGAAGAAGAGGTCCAGCGGCCGGGTCGTCCAGTGGATGATGCCAAAGCCGGCGGCCCCAGCATCGTCGAGCTTGTCCATAAAGCGCGCCGGCGGCGTATAGCTGCGGCCGATGTACTGGCCGTCGTCGTGCTGGGCCCAGACGACGGGGAGAACCGGTCGCCGGGCGGCGATGCGGCGGACCTTCGCCCGCTGCTGGGGATCGTCGAGGCTGGAGCGGCCCGCCAGTATGTCGTAATCCAGCGGCACGAAGGCCATGCCGGCGGGGAAGAAGCGGTCCGCCGGCTCCAGCCAGTCGAAGCCCCAGCTTCCCGTCATCAATTCGACCCGCTCGTGCCCCAGCTCCCGCATGGCCCGGCCAAACGCGGCCAGCACCTTGCCCAGCGCGAAGCGACCGGGCAGCCGGGCTTGCGCGGCCGGCGGCACCTCGCGGGTCGCCGCCTGGTACTGCTCACGCCACGCCGCCGGTATCTCCGCGGCCGGCAATTCCATCCAGGGCGTGTTGGCCGGGCGAATCCAGAGCACCAGGCGGTCGATCTCGGGGTAGAGCCGCAGCAAGGCGTCCGCCTGGGCTTTGTAGTAAGCATATCCCTCGGGCGATTCCGGGTTGACCAGCCAGAGCCGCTCGCGGCCCTGGCTGATCAACTGCCGATTCCCCGTCACGTGCATCTCGAAGCGGGTCGCCGCGGGTAGGGTGCGGATGATCTCCTGCGGCTGACTGGCGGCCGTGTCCACGTCCAGGGCGAAGCAGACGTGCATGCCGCGGCGGGCGGCGTGCGCAAAGACCTGCTGCATGAGTTGCTGCGCGGCCCGGGCGCGTTGGTCGTCCGGCACCTTGGCGGCATCGGCGCCGAACTCGGCCTCGTGGAACACCGAGCCGCCCGGCAACCGCCGCACGTCGTTCACGTGCGAGGTGCCCCAGTCGCGGCCCTTGCGCGTCGTGGGCAGATAACCGCACGGCTTGGTCACGCCGTTGTAGGTGAAGGTGAACATGGGGTTGTTGCCGTAGGCGTGCACCATGATCGTGTTGAAGCGCATCTTCTGCGCCTGGTCAATCCACCGCTGCCAGTCCGGCAGGTTCCAGGCCGAGCAGCCGCTGAGGAAGTTGTGCCAATTGAAGACGATGCGGTGCCGGACCAGGGGGCGGTCCGAGAGCTGCCAGCGGCGGAAGGAAAACGGCTGGCTGCTTTCGCGCACCACGTCCTGCGAGAGGTAGAAGCCGCAGCCGAGATGCTCCAGCAGGGCGTAGACGCCAAAGACCGTGCCCGGCGGATCGGCCCCGGCGATCACTCCCACGCTGAGGCTGCCGCGCTGGGTGACGGCGACGGTGAACGCCTCGGCAGCGTCGGGCTTTTCACCGTGCAAGTACTTCGATAAGGCCGGATCGCGAGCGAGGCTCCCCAGCAAGATCGCCGACCCAGACTCCGGCAGGACTTCGGCCATCGGGAATCGCGTCGCCGGGTACAGCCGGCGGAGGTCGGCGGCCAGCTCCGCGGCCGCCAACCGCTCTTGTGCGGCGGCCTTGCTGGAGACGACGACAGGGACCGCCGCCGGCCCGGCATCTTCCGCCCCGGCGGCCGGCGGCAACATCGGCCGTGTGGCGAAGAGGACCGCGATTGCCGCCGGCAGGCACTTTAAAGCGGCCGACGCCAAAGAACGACGTTGGCACAACATGGGAAGAGGCTCTCGATGTTGTCTTGCCTGGAGGAACCCTCCCCTGCGCGGAAGGGTAAGTAGTTTCAGTTGCGGCAACGTTGCCAATTCTACAGTTCTAGCCCCCCAGACCGGCAACGCGGGCCACTCTACCGCGCGGCGCATCGGCTCGCAAGGGTCTTGGGCCGACGTGTGCGGACTACATTGCCAAGAAACGTTGCCGCACCCGAGAAATACGGGCTCTTGCTTTTCCGCTCGACGTTTGCCAAGATAGGCATGTACTTGGCTCGAACATCCCCGTCTTGGAGCAACCTATGTGCACCAGCAGAACTACGATTGTCGTGACTCGATCGGTAGCCGGACTGTTTGCGGTATTCCTGGCGGCCGCGGCTGCTCTCGCGGCGGAAACGGTGCGGCCCTCGTCGCCCGACGCGAGCAAGACCAAGCAAGGCTCGGGTAAGGAAGCCATAATCCTCACGCCCAAGCCGCCTGCTGCACCGCGGATCAACGGGGCAAAGGTGTTCGGCGTGCGCCCGGGCCGGCCACTGTTGTTCACCATCCCGGCCACGGGTCAGCGGCCGATGCAGTTCGCCGTGGACGACCTGCCCGCCGGTCTGGCGATCGATCCACAAACCGGCCAGATCACGGGCCGCATCGCCAATCATGGCGAGTACGTGGTCACGCTCCGCGCGCGGAACAGCCTGGGAGAGGCCCGGCGGAAGTTCACGATCTCTTGCGGCGACCGGCTCGCACTGACGCCGCACATGGGCTGGAACAGTTGGTACATCTGGGAGAACCACGTGACTGACAAGATCATGCGCGAGGCGGCCGACGCCATGGTCTCTTCCGGCCTGATCGACCACGGCTACATGTACGTGAACATCGACGACTGCTGGATGGTCAAGCTCAACACGCAGGATGCGGTGCTCGGCGGCCGGCCGCGGGACGCCCAGGGCAACGTCAATCCCAACAAGCGGTTCCCGGACATGAAAGCCCTGGCCGACTATATTCACCGCAAAGGGCTCAAGGCCGGGCTTTACACGTCGCCCGGCCCGGGTACCTGCGGCGGTTACGTGGGGGCTTATCAACACGAGGCGCAAGACGCCCGGCAGTTTGCCGCTTGGGGGTTCGACTTCCTCAAGTACGACTGGTGCTCTTACGGCCAGATGGCCGGCGGGAACGACCGGGCACATCTCGTGAAGCCTTACGAATTGATGTGGACCGAGCTGCAAAAGCTGGACCGCGACATCGTCTTCAATCTGTGCCAGTACGGCATGGGCAACGTCTGGGAGTGGGGCCGCAGCGTGGGGCACAGTTGGCGCACAGCCGGCGATCTGGGCGGCTCGTTCCAGGGAATCCCCGCTGCCTTGTTCCGTGATGTCTTCGGTCTGTATGGCCGCAACGAATTGCAGAAGTACAATCGCCCGGGCAGTTGGAACGACCCGGACTACCTGCTGTTGGGCTACCTCTCGAACTGGCAAGGCGGCACGGCCCCCACGCCGCTTTCGCCGAACGAGCAGTACGCTCACGTTTCGCTGTGGTGCCTGCTCTCGGCCCCGCTGATCCTCAGCGGCGACATCACGCGGCTGGACGACTTCACCCTCGGCCTGCTATCGAACGACGAGGTGCTGGAATTGGACCAGGATCCGCTGGGCAAGGCGGCCTTGCGGGTGGCGAAGACCGGCGACGGCGAGGTCTGGGCCAAGGACCTGGAGGACGGGACGAAGGCCGTGGGACTCTTCAACCGCGGCGAATCCGAGGCCCCGCTCACAGTCAAGTGGTCGGACCTGGGCCTTCAGGGAAAGCAAGCCGTCCGCGACCTGTGGCGGCAGAAGGATCTCGGAGCGTCGAGCGGCCAGTTCACGGCGCCGGTGGGCCGGCATGGCGTGGTATTGATCCGCCTGCGCCCGGCATCATGAGGGTACGCGAAAGAACAAGTATAAGGTGGCTTCACCATGCATTCGATTGTTTCCATTCACGGTAGTTCCCCTGCCAATCTGGATCCCCGCCCGTCGCGGCGGCGCTTCCTGGCCGCCGCGGCCGGCGCCCTGGCCGTGCCTTATTTCGTGCCGGGGTCGGCGCTCGGCCTGGCCGGCCGCGCCCCGGCCAGCGAGCGCATCCGCACGGGCCATATCGGCGTCGGCGGCCAGGGAAGCGGCCACTTCGGCGCCATGCTCGGCAACCCCGGCACGCAGGTCATGGCCGTCTGCGACCCCTTTCAATCCAAGCGCGAAGCGCGGCAGAGGGACGCCGAAACAAGCTATGCTGCCCAGATCGGCAAGGGCAGCTACAAGGGCTGCGCGGCATACGCCGATTTCCGCGACCTGGTGACGCGCGACGACATCGACGCGGTGATCATCGCCTCGCCCGAGTTCTGGCACGCCCTGCACGCAATCTGGGCCATGCGGCAGGGCAAGGACGTGTATTGCGAGAAGGCGATGACGCTGACGGCCTACGAGAGCCAGGCCGTGCGCGAGGCGGTCCGCCGGCACGCGCGGGTCTACCAACTGGGCACGCAGCAGCGGAGCGACCGCAATTTCCGCTTCGCCGCCGAGCTGGCTATTAACGGCTACCTGGGCAAGCTGCACACGGTGAAGGTGGCCGTGCCCGGCGGCAGCGCCCTCGGCGTGACCCCGCCCGCGCCCGTTCCACCCGGCCTCGATTACGAGATGTGGCTCGGCCCGGCGCCCTGGAAACCCTACAACAACGTCAAGTGCAGCTTCAATTGGTACTTCATCTACGACTACTGCATCGGCTGGATCGGCTCCTGGGGGGTGCACCACATCGACAGCGCGTTGTGGGGATCGCCGCTCTTCCACACCGGCCAGGTCGAAATCGAGGGAACCGCGGTCATTCCCAGCGAGGGTTTGGGGAACACCTCGACCTCCTGGCACGTGGAGGTGACGGCTTCCAGCGGACTCCGCATGATCTTCACCGACGACAGCGGGCAGCCGCACGGCGTGCGGTTCGAGGGCGACCAGGGTTGGGTGCACGTGGTCCGCGGCGGCATCCAGGCCGAGCCGAAATCGCTCTTGCGCCTGGCCCTGAAGCCCGAGGACCAGCACCTGTACGAATCGAACAGCCACCACGGAAATTTTCTGGACTGCATCCGCACGCGCCGCGACCCGGTTTCCGACGTGGACGCCGGTTTCCGCGCGACCGTGTTGACGATCATCGCCGACATCGCCACGCGCTTGGGCCGCAAGCTCACCTTCGATTGGACCAGCGAGCGGTTCGTCGGCGACGAAGTGGCCAACAGCATGTTGCGGCGGCCGATGCGCAGCCCGTGGACGCTGTAGATCTTAGGTTTTGGATTTCACGTTGGAAGACAACCAAACAGGGCGGCTGCCATGAAATACCTCGCATCGGTCACAATCCTGCTTGCGGCTTTGGCACAAACGGCGGCAGCGGGCGAGCCGCCAACGATGTCCTTTGATAAGGCCCTGGAGTTGCTCAAGACCTACGACTACGGTCAGAGCGACAAGGCCCTGCACTTCATCGAGCTCCACGTGGTCCGCTATGCGACCGACGCAGCGCACAAGGCCGAGGCGGCGCGGCGGCTGGCGGCCGTTCTGGCCGAGCCGAAGACGCCGCAGGCCGCCAAGGTCTTCATCTGCCAGCAATTTCTCCTGGTCGGCACCGAGGCGCAGGTGCCGCTGGTGGCGAAGATGTTGGACGATCCGCAGACCGCCGAGATCGCGCGATTCACGCTGGAAGCCATCCCCGGCGAGGCTTCGCTGGCGGCGATCCGCGGGGCCGTGGATCGACTGAAAGGAATGCCGTTGGTCGGGGCCGTCAACTCGCTGGGCATCCGCCGCGACGGGAAATCCATCCCCGCCTTGACCAGACTGCTGGGCGATGGGGACGCTCAGGTGGTCGCTGCGGCCGCTGAATCGCTGGGCAAGATCGCCACCGCGGAGGCTGCCGCAGCCCTGCTCAAGGTGGAAGTTCCGGCCAAAGCCGCAAGCGCATTGCACAACGCACGGCTGCAGTGCGCCGAGCGCTTGGCAGCCGCGGGCGATGCGGCGACCGCCGCGCGAATCTACGAGCTCGTTTGGTCCTCGCAGCGTCCGGCGGCATGGCGCGTGGCCGGGCTGAGCGGGTTGGTCAAAGTGGCCCCCGAGCAGGCCGCCCCGCTGGTCCTGGAGGCACTCGGCGCCGAAGACCCGCTCCTGCAGGCCGCCGCCGTGCACCTCAGTGCCCGTCTTCCGGGCCGGCAGGTCACGGCCGCCCTGATCGAGCGATTGGAGAAACTCGATGCTGCCGGCCAGGCCTTGTTGCTCGACGTGCTGGCCGAGCGCGGCGATCGCGCGGCGGTCTCGGCCGCAAGCCAACGCATGGAGGACAAGAACGAAGCAGTCCGCGTGGCGGCAGTGCGGGCGATGGGCAAGCTGGGCGATGTTGCGGCCGTCGAGCCGCTGGTGCGCCTGGCGGCCGCGGCGGGCGGCGCCGTCCAGCAGGCCGCACGCGCCGGTCTCGCACGCCTTTCGGCAGCCGGCATCGAACCCAAGCTGCTCGCCGTGGCCGGCGAAGGCGCGGCGGCCGTGCGGGTCGAGGCCATCCGCGCGCTGGCCGCGCGCCGCAGCAAGATCGCCGCCGGCACGCTGCTGAAGGCGGCCGGCGACGCCGAGCCTCCGGTTCGCACGGCCGCCTGGGACGCCCTGGACGCCGTGGCCGATCGCGACAGCCTCGGCAAGATGGTGCAACTGCTTGCGGCTGCAGGCGGCGGCGCCGATGCGGAATCCGCCGAGCGTGCCGTGCTGACGGCGGGAAGGCGGATCGAGGACCTTCGAGACCGCTCGGCCGCGCTCGTCGCTGCACTGGCCGGCTCGCCAGCCGCGGCCAAGCCTTCGCTGCTCCGCGTCCTGAGCGGGCTGGGCGGACCGCAGGCCTTGCAGGCGGTTCGCGCCAGCCTGGGCGATAGCAACGCCACGGTGCGCGACGCCGCGGTTCGGGCCTTGGCGAACTGGCCGGACGTGTCGGCCGCCGAGGACCTCTTGAGCATCGCCCGGACATCGGACAACCCTGCCTGCAAACTGCAGGCGGTCCGCGGCTACCTGCGTCTGGTCGGAGAACTCAAGGACGCCGCTGAGCGCCTGAAGATGCTCCAGCGGATTCGGCCCATCGCCAAAACCACGGCATCGAAGCGCATGCTGCTGGCAGGCTTGCAGGAAGTTGCCGACGCCGGCGCGCTCAACGTGGTCGCCTCCTTTTTGGCGGATGCCGACGTTCGCCCGGAGGCCGAGGCGGCTACTTTGAAGATCGGACGTGCCCTGGTGCGCGTGGATCGCCCGGCCGTCCGCGAGGCCATGCAGCAGCTTCTCGCAGCGACCAAGGACCAGGCCGTGGCCGGCGAGGCGACCGCCTTGGACGAAGAAGCCGGCAAGGCCCCGTCGCCCGGCGCCGGGCAGCAGGCCCTGCAGTACGACAAGAAGCGCAGCGACGCCCAGAAGGCCTCGCTCGGCAAGCGTGCGCCCAAGGGCTATCGGCTGGCCTGCTACCTGGATTGCGGGCCGGACGAGGCCGACGGTGAGAAAGGCGGCCCGCGGCTGCGGCTGGTCAACGGCACTGCGTATTGCTGGCCCGATGCGGACCGCACCGCCGACGCGCGCTTCGCCAG
>Ga0181527_1002768_pt1 | contig 16098 bp, 17 predicted proteins | sample PEATcosm2014_Bin_30_FD_119762 | JGI IMG/M metagenome (GOLD analysis project Ga0181527, IMG submission 119762) | Peatland microbial communities from MTU Mesocosm Facility, Houghton, MI, USA - PEATcosm2014_Bin06_60_metaG | ecosystem: Environmental > Terrestrial > Soil > Wetlands > Peat | place...
CTACAACGGATCAGGCGTGATGCCCGGCCGCACGTGGATCATCGCCCCAGACCCGGAGTCTTTGGAGCAACGTTGGCAAGCCCTCATTGATGCGCCGGCGGACAAGAAGGAAACCCTCTTTCACCCGCACCTCGCCAACGGAGGGCTCGGTGACCGCCATAGCAGGCGCGTTCTAACGGACGGCCTACCCGGATACGATGCCCCGGGAAGGTCGGTTGCTGAGGAGACTGGCACCTGTATTGCCCCGCTACGCTATGGGTTTCGCTCTTTCGACCGCCAGTGGATAATTCCAGACAATCGCGTTATCAACCGGCCTAATCCCGAACTGTGGAGATCGCACTCAGCCCGGCAGGTCCACTTGACGGCATTGGCGCGGACCTCGCCCACTACGGGGCCAGCCGTTACGTTCACCGGCCTGATTCCGGACCTCGACCACTATAAAGGTTCGTTCGGAGGCCGGGTCTTCCCCTTGTGGCGAGACCGCACGGCGACGGCGTCCAATGTGTCGTCAGGATTGCTCGCCCTTCTGAGTCAGGCGTACGGCGGCGCGGTAGGTGCTGATGATGTGATGGCCTACATCGCTGCGATCGCGGCCCACCCGGGCTTCATCGCCCGTTTCCGGAACGACTTCGCCACTCCCGGTATCCGCATCCCCCTGACCGCCGACACGTCGACATTCCGGGAGGCCGCCGAGCTCGGCCGTACGGTCGTCTGGCTTCACACCTTTGGCGAAAGGATGGCAGACCCGAAAAAAGGGCGGCCAGCACGGCCGCCGCGCCTACCGCACGCGCGCATGCCACGCGTCCCGGCGGCGGGCGAGATCCCGCAAGACGAGTCGGCTATGCCCGATGAGATCAACTATGACGCCGAGAAGAAACGCCTGCTGATCGGGCGAGGCTACGTCGAACACGTGGAGCCGGACATGTGGAACTATGAGGTGTCGGGCAAGCAGGTCCTCCTGCAGTGGTTCAGCTACCGAAAAGCAAGCCGGGAGCGGCCCCTTATTGGCGACCGGCGTCGCCCGTCGCCGCTCGGCGAGATCCAACCTCACTACTGGCTTTCCGAGTATACGACCGAGCTAATCAACCTGCTCAATGTGCTGGGCCTGCTAATCGACCTGGAGCCCGCGCAGGCGAAGCTGCTGGAGAGGGTCTGCGCCGGTCCGGCTATCTCAGTAGGGCAGTTGGGTGAAGCTGGGGAACTGACGACCTCGGCGCGACCGAAGGGGACAGAGAGCAGGGCTGCGGCGCCGGGACTCTTCGGCTGGGACGACTGAGGGCAGGGCAAGAGACCCCGGCCCGCAGCTATCGGTCACCCGCTTGCACCTTCGAGCTTGAAACCGCCGGCAACCGCATCTCCACTTCAAGCCCCGGATGCGCGTTGCGGGCGGTGATGGTGCCGCGGTGCAGTTCGATGGCGCGGCGGGCGATGGACAGGCCCAGGCCGATGCCGCCGGAGTTGCGGCTGCGATCGGCCCCCACCCGGTAGAAGGCGTCGAACAGGCGCTGGACCGATTCTTCGGGCACGCCCGGACCGTAGTCGCGGACTCTCGCCACCACCGAGCCGTTGGCGGTTTCGAGCGACACTTCCACGTCGGAATCGCGCGGCGCGTAGCGAATGGCGTTGCGGATCACGTTTTCGAACGCGCGGCGCAGCAGCTCGGGATCGGCGTCGAGGGCCGCCGGCATTCGGGCGGTGTAGCGTATGCGGCAGCCATGCGCGGCGGTTTCGATTCCCGCGTCCTCCACGACCACCGCCAGCAACTCGTCGAGCCGCACCGGCTCGCGTCGAAGCGAGCCGGGATCGCCCTCCGCGCGGGTGACCTGCAGCAGCTCGCCGACCAGCGAGTTGAGCCGGTCGGATTCCTTTTGGATGCGGTTGAGATGGGATTCCAGCTCGTCGCCGGAGCGGGCCAGCTCGATGGCTACTCCCAGCCGGGCCAGCGGCGAGCGCAGCTCGTGGGAGATGTCGAGCAGCAGGCGGCGCTCGGCTGCCAGCAGGGTTTCGGTGCGCTCCGCCATGTGGTCGAAGGTGCGGGCCAACTGCCCCAATTCGTCCCGCCGGGTCGATCCCACCCGTGCGCTCAGGTCGCCGCGCCCGAACCGTTCCACCGCTTTCTGCAGGGCGCGAACCGGGCTGGTCAGATGCAGGGCGAACCAGTAGCACAACATCACCGCCGCCACGAAAAAGAACAGGTGGTCGGGGGTGAGGAACCAGGAGCCGACTTTAGGGTGCGGCACGATGAAGAACCAGTAGCGGCCGTCGTCGGCGGCGCGGGGAATTTCCGGAGCCGAATCCCCAAGGAGCGTGAGAATCGGATGATGGCCGGCGCGGCGTATCAAGCTGGAACGATCCTGGTTGGTCAACAGGTCGCGGCCGTTCTCGTCGGTGAGAATTCCCTTGGCGTCGTAAATTCGTCCCAGGGTATCCATAAAAGCCTGCAGCGCGGGCCGGCCCCCGCTTTCGTAGGCCGCCCGCGCCTCTTCGAGCTGAAAGGTGAGCAGGCGCGGATTGCGGCTGGCGTTGAGCGCCGACAGGAATGCCGACCCCACCAGCGTAATCGCCAGCGTGCACCAAAACCACAGCAGGATTCTGGCGAACAGCGTGTTCATTCGGCCACGGCGTCCTGGGGCGAACGCGTAAACTGGTAGCCCACCCCGCGGATGGTCTTGATAAGCGTATCGCCGTGCTCGAGCTTCTTGCGCAGGTGGCTGATGTGCATATCGATCGACCGGTCGAAAGGCGTGGCTCTCCGGCTATAGAAATTCTCCATCAGAGCGTCGCGGGAAAGCACCCGCCCTGCCGAGCGCATCAGCATTTCCAGGATGTCGAATTCGAAGGTGGTCAACTCCACCGCTTTACCGTGCGCCACTACCTCGCGCGTGCCCGTATCGAGCGTGATCCCGTTCACCTCCAGGCGTCCGCCGGATACCGCCGGACGGGGTTCATAGCGCCGCAGAATGGCGCGAATGCGCGCCGCCAGTTCGCGTGGGTTGAAGGGTTTGGGCAGGTAGTCGTCGGCGCCCAGTTCGAGGCCGATGATGCGGTCGACGTCCTCGCCGCGGGCCGTCAGCATGATGACCGGCACTTTGCTGCGCTGGCGCAGGCGGCGCAGGATCTCGAAACCGTCCATGCCCGGCAGCATCACATCCAGAACCACCAGGTCGACGGCGCCGCTGGCGGCCCGCTCCAGGCCCTTCTGGCCCTCCAGTTCGCATTCCACCGTGAAGCCTTCACGCTTGAGGAATTCCGTCATGAGGGAACCGAGCTCAGCGTCGTCGTCTACCAGTAAAATGTTCACGGCTCAACATTATCACAACCCAAATGCGGCGTACGTAAGGCTTGTCGGGAGATGCGTAAAGAGTTCGTCAAGGCGCTGGAAGAAGCTGTCGGCTTGCGCGCAAGTGCATTCTTACAACCATTTGGCGCGCCGGCAACCCGGCCTTGCACAGGTAGCCTGCCGTACCGATCGGGAGGCAGTAAGACCAGCGTGAGCGGACGGGACCGACGGGTAAACGCCGCCTCGCCCAGCTACCTTATATGCTTAAAGCCCGGCTCATCGTTTTCCGAGCGCCGGGCTTTTTCGCATTCTCTGCAGTCTGCCTATGGTTTTCGCCAGGTGATTGTGCGGCGGTTCCGCCCGCCTTGTCGCGGCGAGCGGCTTGCGAATGTCAAAGCCCACCGGTCTCAACCGCACCACCCAGGCTCTGTTACAATACTTACCAAAGCCGTGTGATGCGGGGGAAATTCATTATTTCTATCCCTCCCATTCACAATATTTTGCCGAAGCGGCACTGCAGGATTGGGAGAAGGCCTGCCGCCGTCGAGCGGGCGGGTCCTCTTAGCGTTCGCCGGATCCAAGGCTCTGGCTGGGACTTTATGGATTTCGATCAACTCCACACGTTTCTCGAGATCGTTCGTTTGAAGAGTTTTTCGAAGGCCGCCCAAACCTGCTATCGCACCCAACCCGCCATCAGCGCCCAGGTCCGTCAACTCGAGCAGGAACTGCGGACCGAGCTTTTTGAACGTTTCGGCAGCCGCATTTCGCTGACCACCGCGGGCCGCATTTTCGCCGAATACGCCGAACAGATGCTGGACTTTCGGCGGCGGGCGCAGGATGCCATCGCCGAACTGGAGGCCAACCCGCGCGGCGAATTGGTGATCGCGGCCAACGAAGCCACCTGCATCTACGTCCTCCCAACAGTCTTCTCCGAATACCGCCGCCTGTTTCCCGCCGTGCAACTTCAGGTGGACCGTTCCTACGCGGCCCACGTGGTGGAAGCGGTGCTCGACAACTCCGCCGATTTCGGCCTGACCCAACTGCCGGTGGAAGAGAAGCGGCTAGAGGTGGTCAACGTCCACCACGACGAAATCCGCCTGCTGGTGCCCGCCGGGCACCCCCTGGCCGCGCACGCTTCGGTTACGCCCGCCGACGTGGTGGAGAGCTTCCTGTTGCTTCCCAAGCACGGCAAGACCCGAACCCGGCTGAATCAATGGCTGGAACCGGTCGAGGACCGCCTGCGCATTTCGATGGAGCTCGATTCCACGGAAATGATGAAGCGCTTCGTGCTGGCGGGACTGGGAGTGGCTTTTGTAGCCGTTTCCAACAGCCGGGCGGAGGTGGCCGCCGGCACGGCCATCACGATTTCGCTGGCTCCCGACCCGATGGTGCGGCGTCTCGGACTAATTTACCGCAAGGATAAAGCGTTATCCAAAGCGGCATTGGGTTTCATCCAGGTTGTGTTGGATAATGTCGGTGACGAAGCCGCAGGGGCCAAACGGCCCAAAGCGCCGAAAGTGGTCGCTTGATGACCTGCCACCGTTGCCGAAAAACGATTGACGCACGCGAAGCACGCTGCCCCTACTGCGGGGTTGTCAATGCCGGCGCCGATGGCCTTTATCAGACTTCGGTGGTGAGGATCGCCGCCGGCGCCGCGGATTTGGTGTACCGGTCGGTGGATGAGGTTCCCACCCCACTCCGCCAAAAGCTGCTGGCGTCCACCAACAGCCCCAATTCGGCCACCATCCTGATCGCCGACAGGCGCGGAAGGAAAGAGATCGCCAAGGCTGTGCGGGGCCTGCCGGGTTCCGCCAATCGGCGGCTGTACCGCTCACTGCTGCCGGAGGCGGATTCCGAGCCAGCGCCGTCCTGGTTCACCAAAGGCCGCCGCACTGCGATCCTGGTCGCCATGGGTACCTTTGTGGTATCGCTGGTGGCATTCGTCCTGCACTATCGCTGGTAACTGGGCCGCGACCCGCCATGGAGCGGCTTTTCACCCTTTAACCGCAACGCCACCCTATTGTTTCGTCCCTCGAGTGCCGATAACTGTTGCATGGAACGGCGACGCGAGCCAAGACTCAAACCTCAACAAACAGTGCTGATGACGATCCTGGATGACGGTGGCCACCATCTGGACGCGGTGGTGCAGGATGTTTCCGGGCGCGGCCTCGGATTGCAGGTCGCGCGGCCGATTGAGGCCGGTAAAGCATTGAAAATTCAACTGGAAGGCGCAATGCTCCTGGGTGAATCGGTGTACTGCCAGGCAGCCGGCGCAGGTTTCTACGTGGGCGTGGAACTCGACCAGATTCTGGACGGGCTGACCAACCTGGCGCGATCGTTGGAAGAGTTTTCCTCGGAAACGCCTGCCCCCGCCAGCGACCCGGTACGCCTGCGCCGATGACCCTGCGCTCCGCATTTCTCGCGCAGCCCCGTGGCGTCAGCCATGGGGTTCTGAAGCCCGGCACGGCGCAAGCGGGCAGCCCATGGAGTGAGCCCTGAGAACTTCCCGCCAGCAATCCGTGCATGCGTTATTCTGAGGGTTCTTATGAATCGAAGAGCCGCGGTGTTTGGAGCTACCGGCCAATTGGGAGTCGAATTGGTCCGCGAACTGAAGGCCAGGCAATATGGCGTGATCGGCTGGGAGCGCCAACACGTGGATATTACCGATGCTTCGGCGGTGGAAAAGGCTCTGACTCAATTCGACGCCCAAGTGGTTTTTAATGCGGCATCTTACAACCAGGTGGACGTGGCCGAGAAAGAACCCCAGGCAGCTTTCCTGGTAAACGCGCTGGCGGTGAGGAATCTGGCTCTGGTCTGCCGCCAGATGGATGCGCGCCTGGTTTACTTCTCCACCGACTACGTTTTCGACGGTCATCACCGGCATCCTTACGCCGAGGACGATCCCCCTCACCCGCTGGGCGCCTATGCGGTTTCCAAGCTGGCCGGAGAATTCTATGCGCGTGCCTATCTGGACCACGCTTTGATCGTGCGCACTTCCGGCGTGTTCGGACCCGGCGGATTTCACACCGCCAGGGGGAACTTTGTCGAGTTGATGATGCGGCTGGCGGATGGCGGCCAACCCATCCGCGTAGTGGAAGATCATGTCGCATCGCCGACTTACGCCCCCTTGCTGGCGGCGCGCGCCGTGGAACTGGTGGAGCGCGGACAGAGCGGGATTTTTCACGTGGGCGGCGGCGCGCCGGTTTCCTGGTATCAATTTGCCCGCACCATTTTCGACGTGGCCAAACGCGAACCGATGCTCCTCGCCACCAATGAGCGCGAGTACCGCGCCGTTGCGCGGCGTCCGAAGTACTCGGCGCTATCCAACGGTAAAATGGAGCGGGCCGGGCTGGCGCCCATGCCAACTTTGCGCGAAGTCCTGGAACGCTATTTCGCGGAGCGGAGCCGGCGGGTCAGCGGCTCTCCGGTTTGATGGCGTAATAGCCCTTGCGCGCCTGCGCCTTCAAATCCTTGCTTGAAAGCTTGATATCGAGCTTGCGATAGGACCCGTCTTTGACGTCGTTAATAGGTGTGTATCCGATCGAGTATTGGGTGCGCATTTCCTCCTGGAGCTGGTGAAACACCTCTTCCAGGCTATGACTGCGGTCTACCCGGTAGACGTGCCCGCCGGTGTCGTCGGAAAGCTTGTGCAAGGCGGCGTCTCCCCCTCCTCCGAAACCTCCGAACGGACCCATCCGCGCATAGAAATACGGGTCGAGATATTCGATGCTGTAGATCACGGCATCGGCTTTCTGCGCCGCTTCCACCGCCTGGTTGATGTTCAGGCGGCTGCCTTCATCCACCCCGTCGGTGATCACCACGATCACCTTGCGGCCCACTTCGGTCCGAAGCTTATCGGTGGCCGCCAGGTAAACCGCATCGTAGAGTACCGTGCCGCGCGGGCCTCCGGCCGTGGGAACCGGGCCGGGACCGATCCCACCCACTCCAGAGCTGAGCCGCAACTGGCTGAGCGCCTCGTTGAGCAGTCGCGCGGAGTTGGTATAGTCCTGCAGCAATTCGGCCTCTTCGCCGAACATGATGAGGAACGCCTCGTCTTTCTTGTGCAGCACCTGGGAAAAGAACTGGGAGGCGGCGCTGCGCTCGATGCCGATCAGGTTGACCTGGCTGCCGCTGGTATCCACCAGCATCCCGATCGTCAGCGGCAGGTCGGTCTCCCGCGTGAAGTACTTGATTGTCTGGGGCTTGCCGTCCTCGAGGATAGTAAAATCGTTCTTTTCGAGGTTGGGTATCAGGGTGCCATGCTTGTCGCGCACCGACGCCAGCACGTTCACCACGTCGACATTCACTTCGATCGACGGCAGACCTTCTTCGGGCGGCTTCTGCTGCTGCGCCGGGAGCGGCGCCAGGGCTGCCATCAGGGTGAGGAGTGTCGCGATTCGCATACCGGTAGAATAGAGTTGACGCAGCCTTGAGCGCCCGTGTTTCAGAATGAAGCAAGCCATTTACCACCTCAAGAAGTCCGACCCGGTTCTGGCGGCCATCATCGACCGCGTTGGTGACTATGGTATCGAATTCCGCGACCCGGATTTTGCGACGCTGGTAAAATCCATCGTCTATCAGCAGCTCAGCGGCAGGGTAGCCAGCGTCATCTTCGCACGGCTGGTGAAGGCCGCGGGCAATCCGCTCACCCCCGCCGGCGTCCTGAAATTGCGTCCCGCCCGCATGCGCTCGCTCGGCCTCTCCACGCAAAAAACCAAATATATCCGTGACTTAGCCCGGCATACGCGGGATGGGCAGGTGGTTTTCGAGGAATTGCCGCAGCTTTCCGATCAGGAGGTCATCGACCGGCTGACCCGAATCAAGGGGATTGGCGCCTGGACCGTTCACATGTTCCTGATCTTCGCCCTGCGCCGCCTGGACATCCTGCCGACCGGCGATCTCGGGATCCGCAACGCGATTCGCAAGGCGTATGGATTGAAAGAGTTGCCGCTTGCCGCGGATATGGAAGAGCTGGCTGCACACTGGCGTCCTTACTGCAGCGTGGCGAGCTGGTATCTCTGGCGCAGCCTCGAACCAAACGCGAACCTCTAGCCCATCCGATGGCTGCGTGTAGTGCCCCAGTTCTTTAGCGGAATTTAATTTTTGTAGCCCATTTTTGTGGTATTTCTCTACACTGTCGGTGCTATGATCGTAGGGTAAGATTCAGATTTAGAGGTAGCTTACTCTTCAAGAGTCTTAAATAAGGAGAAAATATGCGCGCGTGGAAACTGGCGATTCCCTCCGCCATCCTGAGCTTGGGCTTTTTGTTCTGCGGCACGGCAACCTACGGCAAGCCGGAGTATGCCAAAAAAGAAAGCAAGAAGTGCGTGGATTGCCACACCAAGATGGGGTCCAAGGACCTCAACGCCTACGGACAGTGCTACAAGGACGGCAATCACTCGCTGGCCAAGTGTAAGCAGTAGGGGAAACCGTGGAGCGGGCCCGTCCGCGTCCGCTCCATCCGTCTATCCCGAATAATTCAACTTCCACTTCTGAATCTCGTCCGCGAGGCCCGACCTGACCGTCACGTACTGATCGTTGTCGGCCAGATTGTTCCGTTCGCCCGGGTCGCTCGCATAATCGTATAGTTCGTTGGGCCCTTTGCCCTGGTTGCGCAGGATCAGCTTGTAGCGCTCTACCCGCGCCATCTCGGTGTCTCGCTCGCGCGCACACACCGCCTGGCGCCACTCCTGCTTTCGCGGCAACAGTTTGCCGGTGGCCAGCGGCACGTAGCTGAGCCCGCAGAGATTGCGTTTCGGGGTCTCGATTTGGGCGATGTCCGCCACCGACGGAACCAGGTCGTAGGTGCTGACCAATTCTACCTGAACGCCCTCGGCGGGCACTCTGCCCGGCCAACTCCAGATCAGGGGTAAACGAACGGACTCCTCGAACATGTTGGGCGGGTCGGAGGCGTCTCCCGCTCCCCAAAGGCCATGAGATCCGAACAGGGAGCCGCAAGTTGCCGTCAGGATCACCAGAATATGGTCGACGGCCTGCTTCTCGTAAACCTTGTGGATCAGGCTGCCGACCGCCTCATCCACGGCGGAGATGCCGGCTGCCGCCTGGCGCCGGCTGAGCAGGCGGTTGGCGAGCATTTCCTTATCGCCGGTGGCATTGGGCGCCAGCGGTTCGACGGTGTAGTTTTCAAATCGCTGGCTGGCGTAGAGGTCCAAGAACTTTGCCGGAATGCCGCGATATGGCGGCCGGAGACCGGTGTAGCGGACCATCCAGAAACTTTGCTTGCCATCGAATTGGTCCAGAAGTTTGAGGGCTTCGGCGGTCACATCGGCGAACGGTTGGCGGCCGGTGGCGTGGCAGGCGTAACCGCCTCCGCCCAGCATCCTGTCCAGGGTGACATCGTCGGGCGCAAGCGTTCCGGAAGGGCCGATTTGCATGGGCGTGCGGCCGGTCGCGAGCGTCCGGAAATTCGCCTCCGCCTCGGGAACGGCTGCAAAGTGGTTCAGGAAGCGGGTACCGGTGCGGGCCAGCCGGTCGATGTTGGGCGTAAGAATCTCTTTATTCCCGTAACAGCCGGTCAGCCAGGCCGGCAGGTCGTCCACCACGATCAGCAAAACGCTGGGCTTTTCGGGCGCCATCTTCGGCTTCTTGGCGGCCAGCGCCGGCAGCGCAAGGCTGCCCATCAAGAATTCGCGGCGGGAAACGGGCATAGGTGAAATACAAGTATAAGCCGCCCGTGGGGCAGGCGCTCCGCCACCTCCTGTGTTACAGTGCAGAATACTATGGCCCGAAGCGTCAATAAAGTCATTCTTGTGGGAAATCTCGGCAAGGACGCCGAGACCAAGTTCACGCCGAGCGGTATTTCGGTTTCCAAGTTTTCCCTGGCCACCGGCCGACGGACGAAAGATTCCCAGACCGGCGAATGGAAGGACATCACCGATTGGCACAATATCGTGGTGTGGAAGACTGAAAACATCGCCAACTATCTCTTGAAGGGCAAACAGATCTACCTGGAAGGCCGTATCGAGACCCGCAGTTACGAAAAGGACGGCCAGAAACATTACATGACCGAGGTGATCTGCGATGCAATCAACGTGATGCTGCTCGGCGGCGGCGGTGGTGGCCGCAGCGATACGTCCGATCAGCCCGGCGACTTCGACCGCCCCGTTTCCATGCCCCGCTCCGCTCAACCGCGCCCGCAGCCGGCGGCCGCCCCCGCCGAAGAGTTCCATCAGGGCATCACCGACGACGACGTTCCGTTCTAAGACGAGTTCTCGGGAGCGTGTCCACCTCGCAGTGTGCGGTTCTACGGCGCCCTGGCGTTCTTGACGCCACCGAAGGATGAAGCGTTGAATAATTTCAGGTCCTAGGATTGAACACCCGCGCCTCATCGATCCCAACAAATCAGTGAGAACTTTGGGGCGGTGCAGCCACGACATCAAAGTATAGGAGGTTTGATTTCATGGTCTTTCAGGACAAAACCAGCGCGCCAGTCGTCGATCTGACACGGTTTGAGGATGAATGGACGAAAACGTCGGCATCGTCGGACGACATGTACAGCGACATGCCGGATGGGACCTACGACGCTATCATAGAGGATGCTCGGATCTCGGAAGCCGCATCAACGGGACGCCCGATGGTGATTTGGAAACTGAGGATCAAGGGGCCGCAGGCGGTAAACCGTGTTGTGACGAAGAATCGGGTAATCACTGAGAACACTCTGCCGTACCTCAAAGAGGAGCTGGAAAAATGCCGTATTCAGGTCTCTCGCCTTTCTGAGTTGCCCGCACGCCTGGCAGAGTTGGTGGATCGTTCCGTCGGCGTTGAAAAGCGGACGAAAGACGGATGGGCTAATTTCTATTTCCGCCGGGAATCCAATCGAACCGGCCAAATTGGTCTGGACGACATACCATTCTAAGCATTCTAGACCCACGCCAAGGTTCTGGTGTGCACTCGCAATCGGTGACCTGCCCTTCGCTGGGGGCCTGGAGACGTCTCTGAGAGGAATAATTCCCTCGCCCCCTCATTGATGCGGCGTGCGCGCTGTTGGAAAGGCGGGCTGAAGACTGACGCCGACAGGCGAGCGATATGACCGAGCGATTCGAAATGGAATGGGAGGGGCGCAAGTATTTTTTGTCGCCGCAAGGATTCTACGATTCCCGCACATTCTTGAAACCACCGGAGGCGATCCATCAACGTCTCAAAGCGGTGTATGCACGAGAACTTGAAATCGCTTTCCAAACAGAAAGAGACGTTCCTTTGCTCCTGAAACATAGCCGGCTGGCGAAGGATCTCGGCTTTTTGGATCTGGCCGAGAAGATAACCGAACAGGCCCTGTCGGCTGACCTCAAAACTGTTTTGCGATTGCCCGGCTCTCTTCCATCCTCCGGGCCAAGGGTCAACCCCGGCGAGCACTCGAAGTTACGGGCCGCATTCCTGAGGGCGATCAGACTCACCCTATACTTACCTCCAGGGCCGCGGCGCTCTGCGATCTTGGCCGGTGGTCCGAGGCAAACAAGATTATCCGGCGCGCCCTGGCTCGGCTGAGAGGCCGTCCGAAGCTGGAGGCTACCGAAGCGTTCAGCGTCTTTCAGCGTATTCGGCATTCCCTAACCCTGTGACGCAAGTCGCCCGCTTCGCGGCCCGTCAAGGGGAACATCCGGGATCTCGGCTGAAACCCAACTAGCTGGGAAACAATACCTTCTGAACTTGAACACTTCAAAATCCCGGTAAGATCGTTCCAGCAATTAAGAATCTGCGATACTAATTTGCTGGCCGATCGAGGAGTCGTCGAGAGTGCATCCGGACAACCAGGCGGCGTTAGAAGAACGGGTCGTACGCGCGGCGGAGGCGGCATTGGAGCGCCAACAATACGTCAGCGCGATCGACGTGCTGGCCGGCATGGGGCTGCTGCCGGCCTCGCGCGTAGAGGACTGGCGGAAGGGGCGCATCGATTTTCTGGAGCGCGCGATTCAGGGAAACGCCCGGAAGATTTCGTCCTCTGTGGCCGCGTTTCGCCGCTGGGCGGAAGCCAAAGGGCTCCGGCCGAGCGAAACCCGGTACGTTCGCAGAACGCGGACAGGAACCGTGGAACTGCGATTCAGCATGAGCGGAGATCCGTCCATTGAGCAGCATTACCGCACGCATTTTGTATCAGCCGCGCTGCCCCAACGCAAGCGTGAAAAGCTCGAAGAGCGCTTAGGACAGGCTCCCAAGTTGGTGGTCTTCGAGATCTTGCGGGACTCTCAGTGCTCCGAATGCGGGGCGGAACTGCCAGAGGGCAGCTTTCTTGCCCTGGAGGCGGGGCAACCCTTGTGCCTGCCCTGCGCGCGCCTGGGAGATCTGGAATTTCTTCCGGCCGGCGATACCGCCCTGACGCGGCGGGCGGGGAAGTACAGTGAACGAACCGCCGTGGTGGTTCGCTTCAGCCGGTCGCGCGGACGTTACGAACGGCAAGGCATACTGGTCGAACAAGCCGCGCTGGAGAAGGCCGAGCGGGAGTGCGTGGAAGACGCCGAAGAGCGGGCGCGGGCCCGTGCCGGCGCCGCCGAGGCGCGCCGCGGGCAGGACCGCGAACTGGTTCGACGCATGATGGAGCGTCTGGCGGACCTGTTCCCTGGCTGCCCGCGCGGCGAAATCCTGGCCATCGCCGAACACACCGCCGTGAGAGGGAGCGGCCGGGTGGGCCGGACGGCGGAAGGCCGGAATCTGGAAGAGGAGGCTCTAAGGGCAGCCATGATCGCCGCGATCCGGCACACGCATACGAATTATGACTCGCTGCTCGGGAGCGGCCTGGACCGGGCGCTTGCGCGCGGCCGGGTTGCGGACCGGGTAGAGGAAGTCCTGAATGCTTGGAGACAGTGAGCGGCGGGCGCGCGTGGGGCTGGCCGCACCGCGGCGCGGGCACGTGCGCCGGCTGCGTCGGCACTCTTGCCGTCGCCTTGTGGGGCAGGCGCTTCCGCCCGCCCGTGCCGGCGCATGCGCCGGTTTTGCGCAGGCTAAAGCATGCGCCACCCCAACTCAAATTCCACGACGCCGGGAGTTCGGAGTCTTGGCACGGGAGGCGCGAGTCCCTGCGCCACGTCGGCTGGTGGCGTGTGAAAAAAGCGGACCAGGGCAACCCGCACACAACGATGGTCTGCCCCACTGGCACGGGGTTCGCTCATGACCATCCGTCCGGCCAGCGACCGCGCTTTGCTGGTGGAGTTCGATCGCGTGATTTCGCCCGCGGCCAACGCCCGGGTCCGTAGCCTGACGGCGGCCCTGGCCGGGTTGCGCGGCATTCTGAATCTTCACCCCGCCTTTGCCAGCGTACTGGTGGAGTTCGATCCGCGCTTGGTGGCCCAGGATGCCGTGGAAGCCCTGATACGCGAGCGGGCCGGCGCGTCATCGGAGCCGGGCGCCCAGGACCGGCTGATCGAGATTCCGGTGCGCTACGGCGGCGACGGCGGGCCGGACCTGGAAGACGTAGCCCGCCACGCCGGTCTTGCCGCGGAGGCCGTGGTGAAGCTGCATTCGTCGGCCACCTATACCGTCTATTTCGTCGGCTTCGCCACTTGCTTTCCTTACCTGGGCGGCTTGCCGGAAGCCCTGGCCACTCCACGCCTGGCCGCGCCGCGGAAGCTTGTGCCGGCGGGCAGCGTCGCCATCGGCGGCAGCCAGGCGGGCGTGTATCCGCTGGCATCCCCCGGCGGATGGCGTCTGATCGGGCGGACGCCGCTCGCGCTGTTCGACATTCATGGCGAACCTCCGGGGCTGTTGCGCATGGGCGATCGCGTTCGCTTCGTGGCCATCGAAAATGGCCCAATGCTCAGCAGAACGTGCGCTTAGCTGCCCTGCCCTGCTAAGGCGTGAAGAGCTTGACAACTGACAACATCCGGTTTACGGTATATCCTGATGATTAGGAGCTTCAAGCATCGGGGCCTGAAGCGCCTCTATGAGCGCGGCGACCGGAGCGGGATACGGCCCGATTTGGTGGACACGGTTCAGGAGATTTTGACGGTCCTCGATAAGGCGGTTACGCCGGAGGCGCTTAATCTTCCCGGTTATCGTCTTCACCCGCTGAAAGGCGATTTGAAGGGGTTTTGGTCTGTGACGGTGCGGGCCAACTGGCGTATCATGTTTCGTTTTGAAGGAACCGACGCATTCGACGCTGAGTTCATCGATTACCACTAAAGGAGAAAAAAACATGCCCATGAAAGACCCCGCACATCCTGGACGCATAGTCCGGAGCGCGTGCCTTGAGCCTCTGGGCCTGTCCGTGACCGCTGGAGCGAAGATTCTCGGCGTCACCCGGCAGACCCTCACCAAAGTGGTGAACGGCAAGTCCGGCATCAGCCCGGAAATGGCGATTCGGCTCACGAAGGCCTTCGGCAGCACGGAGGAGACGTGGTTGCGCATGCAGCTTGCCTACGACCTGGCCGCCGCCCGCAAGGACGCGAGCAAAATCAAGGTGCGCCGCCAGCCCGTCCCTCAAGAATTGCACGTGCAGTGAAATCGGACGCGAGAGAGCACCCGGCAGGGCAAGAGCCATGAGCCGGATCCGGGTGATCGCGCCGGGCCTGGAGTCGAGCGTCCAGGACCTGGGCCGCTTCGGCTGGGCGCACTTCGGCGTATCGGCTTCGGGTGCGGCCGACCCGCTGGCGCTTCGCGCCGGCAACCTCCTGGTAGGCAATGCCGAGAATGCCGCCGCAGTGGAAATGACACTGGTGGGAGCGGAGCTGGAGTTCGAATCCGCCGCCGTGATCGCGCTCACCGGGTCGGATTTCGGCTCCGGCCTGCCGCTCTGGACTCCGGTCGAGATTCCGCCGGGCGGACTGGTCCGCTGCACGGCTACGCGCAGCGGGGCACGCTGCTACCTCTCGGTCCGCGGCGGCATTGAGGCTCCCAAGATCATGGGCAGCGCCTCGGCTCATCTCGTCACCGGGGTGGGCGGCGGCAGGCTGCGCAAAGGCGATGTGCTCGCCATCGGCGATGCCGCCATCCGGCGTCCCCGCAAGCCCGCGCGCGGATTTCCATCCTGGGATCCGGCTCCCACCCTGCGCGCCACCGCCGGGCCGCAGGCCGAATGGTTCGGCGAAGAGTTATATCGCAACGCTTACCGCGTGTCCGAAGAATCCAACCGCATGGGCCTGCGCCTGCGCGGGCCGGCGCTCACCGGCGGTGGCGGGCACATGATCACCGAAGGCGTACCGCTCGGCGCGGTTCAGGCGCCGCCCGATGGCCAGCCGATCATCCTGTTCGTCGAGCACCAGACCACCGGCGGCTATCCCAAGCCGGCCAACGTGATCTCGGCCGATTTCTGGCGCCTTGGCCAGATGCGTCCGCGCGACGAAATCCGCTTCGAGCAGGTTACCATCGACCAGGCGCTCCGCCTTCTACAGCGGCAGGAAGAGTGGCTGTACTCGTTGTGAGCGGGCGGTATCGGTAAGCCGGGTTATTATCAAACCAGGACTATGCGCGTCGATTTGAATTGCGACATGGGGGAACTGGAAGACGCCGCCCACGAAGCGGCCCTGATGGAGTACGTTACCTCCGCCAATATCGCCTGCGGCGCACACGCCGGCGACGAAACCATTATGGAGCGGACGGCGCGCCTGGCCATCGAACGCGGCGTGCGCATCGGCGCGCATCCGGGCTATCCCGACCGCGCCAATTTCGGGCGCCTGGAAATGCCCATGGCGCCGGCGGAAATCGAAGCTACGGTGCTCGATCAGATCGCCCGGCTGGAGGCGATCGTGACGCGGCTGGGGGGCGCCATCGTTCACGTCAAACCGCACGGGGCGTTGTACAACGTGGCCGTGCGCACCCGCGAAGTGGCTGAAGCCATCGGCCGGGCGGTGGCCAAATGGAACCCGCAA
>Ga0181527_1002769_pt1 | contig 16092 bp, 11 predicted proteins | sample PEATcosm2014_Bin_30_FD_119762 | JGI IMG/M metagenome (GOLD analysis project Ga0181527, IMG submission 119762) | Peatland microbial communities from MTU Mesocosm Facility, Houghton, MI, USA - PEATcosm2014_Bin06_60_metaG | ecosystem: Environmental > Terrestrial > Soil > Wetlands > Peat | place...
AGCGCAAACGGGGCAGATGAACGCGGGCGGGCGAAGGGGCCATTTTTTGGAAGTAAACAGAAAAAATGCAGATCACGTTTAAAGCAAGCACAACGAGGGCGGAGGAGGATTGAACAATCTGAGAAGTCGATGCACTCGTTAGTCGGGTTGCTCGGATCTTAAGGCATGTCCATAAAAGGAGAAGAGATGCCAACGAAAGAACACATAACCGAGTATTTGGAGATTGATCTGGAAAAAGAAATGTGGTGCTGCAATCGTTGCGGGCGAGAGCTGATATCGGCCAGGGACAACTACAAGGAGGGATGCCTTGTGCGGGAGAGAGATCCCGGAGAGATTTATTTCGATTTAATAGACAAGGACGCTCCTTTTAGATTCTGTCCTGATCCGGAGTGGGTGAGAATGGTTGAATTCTATTGCCCCGGCTGTGGCGTCATGATCGAAAATGAGCTTCTGCCGCCCGGTCATCCTATTACTCGCGATATAGAGCTGGACATAGATAAGCTTAAGGAAGGGCACCGAGGAGGCGAACATGGCTAACACGAGTATTGATGTTGATATCGGCGGTACTTTTACCGATTGCCTGGTATACCGTGAAGGCAAGCCGTACACCGTCAAGGTTCCCACGACCGGATACAGGCTTGCTATCGGTTTCATGAAAGCCCTAAGGGAGGCAGCTGCACTTATAGAAGTATCAACTGAGGAGTTACTGGAAGAAACGGAAATCATACGATATTCGACTACTATCGCTGTCAATACGTTGATTCAGAGAAAAGGGCCTCGGTTGGGGCTTATTACAACAGAAGGTGCAGAGGATACGACCATCATTGCTCTCGCGTCGCAGTGGCTGGACGGCCTTACATTCCGAGAAAGGCGTGAGGTTTATAAGGCGATCAAGCCGAAGCCTATAATCGAGAGGGATATGATTATAGGAGTAAAGGAGAGGATCAATTGTTTCGGAAAGGTCGTCCGGCCCCTGGACGAGGATAATTTTAGAGAAAAGCTCTCGGCGCTGGTGAACAGAGGAGCCAGGGGCTTTGTTGTATGTCTGCTCTGGTCACAGGCCAATCCCGCTCACGAAAGACTTATTAAGGAGATTATCGAAGAGGAATATCGCGACTGCTACCTGGGCAGCATGCCCGTTATTCTTTCCACCGAGGTATTACCCAAGCGCAACGAGTACCAACGTTCTATGGGCACGATCCTCAGCGCCTATCTCCATGGATCCATGGTAGAAGAGTTGAGCGGTATGGGCGACGAGTTGAGGGACCTGGGATATAACCGGCCTCTCATGATGGTGCACAATAGCGGGGGGATGGCAAAAGTTTTCAGAACGTTCGCTCTTCAAACGTATAACGGCGGACCTGTTGCAGGCCTCATGGGCAGCTCTTACCTCGCAAGCCTGCTCGGTTATCACAGCGTTGTCACAACAGACATGGGAGGAACTAGTTTTGACCTGGGGCTGCTGCTGGAGGGAAGCCCTCGCTTCTATGCTTTCCAGCCCGTGGTTGAGCGCTTTATGGTGGATTTCACCATGCTGGAGATCAAGTGCATAGGCGCTGGCGGAGGATCAATTGCATGGCTCAACCCTGCCATTAAAGATCGTTTGGAGGTCGGGCCTCAGGGCGCAGGTTCAATGCCCGGTCCTGCAGCGTATGATATGGGCGGAAGGGAGCCGACCGTGACCGACGCCGATCTTGTTCTCGGCTATATTAACGGGGACTACTATCACGGCGGGCGATTGCGCCTCAATAGAGACAAATCGATAGAAACCATAAGAGACAGAATAGCGAAACCTTTGGGGATGGAGGTTGAAGAAGCGGCCCTGGCAATCAAGAAGGTAGTCGATGGTAAAATGGGGAGTGCAGTCTTTACGGAAACAGTGCTTCGCGGCTTTCAGCCGAGCGAGTTCGTCCTGTTTGCTTTTGGTGGAGCCGGGCCCACTCATTGCTGTGGCTACACAAGCACCGCCGGCGTGCCCAAAATAATTATACCTCCCCTCTCGCCGGTTTTTTGCGCCTTCGGTTCCGGCAATATGGATATCGTTCATATCTACGAAAAGTACGGAAGAATCCTTCTAGTGGAACCGATGACGAAACAATATTTTTCCGATTTCGGTCAATTCAACGATATCATAGGCGAGTTAACGAAAGCGGCGTTGGAGGAGCTGAGAACAGAGCAACTGCCGACCGATAACGTCGTTTTTTCTTTGGATCTGGACATGAAATTCGGCGGATTACTCAATGTGCTGAGGGTGCATTCACCCCGCCTCACTCTTCAGAATGAAACAGATGTGAAGGCCATATATGATGCCTTTGCTCAAGAATACGCGAAGGTCTATTCGCCTTTCGCTATCATTCCCGAGGCGGGAGTCGAACTCGTGAATTTCGTCTTCAAGGCTACGGTACCGCGCGCCAAACTGGAAGTCCCCAGCTATGCGCTGCGAGGGGAAATACCTTCGCGGGACGCACTCAAGGGCAAGCGCCAGATGTATTGGGATGAATATAGTGGTTTCCGGGAAACGAATGTCTACGAGCAAGAACGGTTGGAGCCGGGTAACATCATCGATGGTCCCGGGGTCGTCGAAGCTAAAGACACTACCGTGGTATTGCCTCCGGGGAACAAATTGACCGTCAACAAATATCGCTGTTTTGTGATCGACAGATTGTGAGGAGGCGCAGAAATGAGACCTACCTGGAAAGAGATACTTGCGATGCTCAAGCCGGAACCGTACCCTCCGGATGAACTGGATTGGGGATACAAAATCCCGCGCGGTGAATATGAAGTTCTGATAGAAAGGCTGCAGAACATTACGCTTGAAGGTCAGGAGATATTTACAAGAAGCGGCATGACCAGCTTCCTGCGCATGGGGGATACTATCGTCGGCATTCTTACTGCTGATGGAGATATGGCCGTCTCCTGGATGGGACTTTACATCCATGCCGTGACAGGGCAGCCCCCCATAAAATTTGTGATGAAGAACTGGAAGGATAATCCCAGTGTGGGAGTTAGGGACGGAGACATCTTCTACGTAAATGACCCCCTGTATGGGGGGATGCACCTACCTGACCAGTTTGCTTTCATGCCGATATTCCATGATGGAGGATTGATCGCATGGGCGATCGCCGGCACCCACCAGACCGAAGCAGGCGGTATTGACCCGGGGGGGTTTTGTCTCAGTGCCACGACTAGATATTCTGAAGGCATAAAAATACCTCCCATAAAGATCGGGGAGAACTTTACGATTCGCGATGACATGATGGAAATGATGATGCATGCGGTGCGAACACCGCGGCTCGTGTGGGCAGACGTGAGAGCGCGGGTGACAACCGCCGACCGTGTGCGCACGCGGGTAAAAGAACTTTGCCAGGAGAAAGGAAAGGAAACGACCAAGGGGCTGTTGCGGAGGATCATCAAGGAGACGGAGGAGGCAGCGCGAAAAAGGATCACGAGTTTGAACGACGGTACCACGAGAGCCGTCATATTCCGTGAGACCTCCGGGGACACTCCTGCGATGCAGCGCATATTCTGTACCCTGCATAAACAGGGGGACAGCCTTCTATTTGACTTCACCGGAACATCGCCGGAGGACGACAGTCCTTTTCATCAATTTCCCCATCACGTTCTCGCTTCTGTCGCCCTCTCGATATTTGCCTACAGCTTTTATGACCTTCCCGTCTGTACGGGCACCCTGGCCCCTATAGACGTCGTGGCGCCGGAAGGCTGCATGCTGAATCCCCATCCTGACGCAGCGTGTTCCGTCAGCCCGCCTCTGGGCGTGGTTATCCATTCGCTTGTCAATATTCTTTTGTCGAAGCTGGGATACGACAGCGAGTACAGGCAATTCATGGTGCAGGCCGATATCGGCCAGGGGGCAGGCCTCACAATAAGCGGGATCAATCAGCATGGCATGTTTGTAGCCGATCTTCTGCCTACCACCCTTCACGGCCAGGGACAGTCGGGCCGTGTCGACAGGGATGGAACGGACACATTCGGGTTCGGCTATTGTCCGTCTACCGCAAAAACGTCAAATAGTGAGGATGATGAGGAGGATCGGCCGATAATCCGTCTCTATACGACACAGTCCATCAATACGTGTGGTTTTGGCAAGCACCGCGGTGGGGTCGGGGTAGAGTCTGGCTACGTGGTGTATGGCACGCCCTATGTCGCCTTATCCACCCCGGCGGCTTCCGGCTCCAAGGTGCCCCTTGGCCAGGGCCTGTTCGGTGGCTACCCTCCTCCGCCCACACCTGTAATTCTTGTGAGAGACAGCAATATTCTTGATTTGATGAAAAACGGTGATCCCGATGTCCCGTCTGATAGGGTCGAGTTGTTGACGAAACGGCTGAAAGGAAACTACCTCTTCAAGGGCAATAATCTCATGCCTACCGTCTTGAAAGAGGGAGATGTGATGGTCGGTACGTGCATAGGTGGGAGCGGATATGGAGATGCGCTCGAGCGCGACCCCAACGCCGTGATGGAAGATGTGAGGAAGCGAATCATCCACGAATGGACCGCGAAAAACGTTTACAAGGTCGCGTACGATCCTGTTACCCTCGATGTTGACCTGGAACACACGGAGGAATTGAGGCGGCAAGAGAGGGAGACAAGGCTCCAGAAAGGCAAGCCTTACAAAGAGTTTGTAAGGGAGTGGGCGCAGAAGAAACCCAGAGAGCACATCTTGTCGTCATACGGCTCTTGGCCAGATGCGGGCAAGGTGCGAGAGATCAGGAGAATCTAGGGCTGGCGTGACGAAAGGAGGATTGGATGCGATTTACAATCGATATCGACACAGGCGGGACTTTTACCGATGGCTTTACAACATGCGACGGCAAGACAATTCAGGTCAAGGTCGATACCACGCCTCATGACCTTACCGTTTGTTTTCTTGACTGTATCAATGAGACCGCCAGGATGTTCGAGATTCCGGTTACGGATATGCTGAGGCAGACGGATGTCCTGAGATTCTCCAGCACAATTGGCAGCAACACGCTGATCCAACGGTCCGGCCCGAAGCTTGGATTGATTGTGACGAAAGGCTTTGAAAACAGCCTGTACGGCCGCGAAGGAGAAAAGAGCCCGGCTCTCGGCTTTCTTGTGGCGGACAACATGGTGGTGGGTATCGAGGAGGAGGTGGACAGCGAAGGTAGCCAGGTCAAAGAACCGGACGAAGCTGACGTGAGAGCGGCAATTCATTCTCTTCTCGAAAATGGAGCCAGGGCCATCGTCATAAGTCTTCGCCGATCATCGCTGAACGCGTCAAATGAGAGAAAAGTAAAGCAGATCGTCAGAAAAGATTATCCCCGGCACTACATCGGTGCCGTTTCTGTATTGATCGCTACTGATGTCAGCAGCACGCACGACGATGCTGCTGCAACCAATATTGCCCTGCTTAATGCGTATTTCCATCCCGACATGGTCCGTTTCTTGTACAAGGCGGAGGACGATGTCAGGAAGCTGGGTTTCGCGAAACCCCTGCTTATCGCACACTTCGACGGGGGCGTAGCCAGGGTAGCGAAAACTACTGCCGTCAAAACTTACGGCTCCGGCCCAGCGGCTGGTATTTGTGGTACAGCCTGCATGAGCAGACTCTATAATCTACCTTATGTCGTCAGTCTCGATATAGGAGGGACAAGCACGGATTTTGGCATTACCGTAGACGGCAACCTTATCTACAATAGAAACCCGCTTATCGAGACTATCCCGATCAAGCTTCCCATGATCGATCTCCAATCCATCGCAGGAGGAGGCGGTTCCGTGGCCAAAGTGACGGGCACCAGCATACGCCTGGGGCCGGAGAGCGTGGGAGGTGCGCCGGGACCGGCGTGCTATGACCTGGGGGGTACGAAGGCTACGCCGACAGATGCCTGCGTGGTCCTAGGATATATCGACCCAGATTATTTCCTTGGCGGCAAAAAGAAATTGAAGGCAGCACGGTCGAAGGAAGTTATTGAAAGGCATATTGCGCGGCCCCTAGGCATCTCGGTGGAAGAGGCCGCTTACCTCCTCATAAGGGAACTTGAGAACATGGCAGCGGCATCACTGAGCAGTTTTATCTCCGCCAGGGGGTACGAAGCGAAACACTTCGCCCTGTTCTCCTTTGGTGGTGGCGGAGGTCTTTACTCCAGCGCTATTGCTGATATAGCCGGGATACGGCAGGTTTACGCGTTCCCGTTCAGCTCTGTTTTCAGCGCCTACGGATCCTCGACCATGGATATATCCCATACGTACGAATCATCCGACATCATAGTCCTCAGTGTGAATGGCAACTCTGACGGCCAGATAGAGGAATTCAATCGGGTGGTAGCAAGGATTCAGCGGGATGCCATTAAAGATATGAAAGGAGAGGGCTTTCCTGAAGAAAAATTATCGTTCTTCTTAGAGATGGAGGTGAGTTCAGGTGATGTGTCGGCGGTGATAGATTCACCTTCATTCTTGCTTCAGAAGAAGGAACACGTGAAAGGACTTCTGGACAATTTTTTCAAGAAGACCGGGGCGAGAGTCAGCCAGGTGACCGTGCAGCTTTTTCGGCTGCGAGCAGTGAGTTCCATCCCCCATCCCGCGCTTCCCTCATTTGAGACAGCCGGAGAGGATGCGCAAAAGGCGGTTAAATCGCAGAGGGATGTGTACTGGAAAGACGGGTTCGCAAAAACCGATATTTACGAGAGCAAACTCTTGTCCTGCGGGAATACCGTGCACGGCCCCGCCCTCATCGAGAGTGAAACCACAACTATTCGCATTCCTCCGGGGAAAAGATATACCGTGGACAAGTTCCGGGTAGGCATTGTGGAGTGAGGCTTAAGACCTGACGTGTGTGATATGAGTATCGCTCGTATAAAAGGATACCTGGTGCGTCTTGCGGCACCAGGCTTGAAAGTCAGCATGAAGGAGGGTCGCGATGGATGACGAGATAATGGCAATTGATATCATGAACTATTTGTTCACGCCAGAGTTTATGTCGGAATGGATGAGCTCGGAAGAAATGACGACCATGGACCGAACAGTAATGAAGGGCAAGAATAAGGACGTGGTCTCGAGGGGGTGGAGCAGCGAGCAATTTATCGCGCGGATGGATGAGGGCGGCTATGAAAAGGTTTTCGTCTCCGGCCTGCAGATGTATTCCTATCTCAACAAGAAATTCATGGCTTACGGGACGGTAGACCAGGTCTATGAACAGGTGAAACAGTATCCTGATAGGCTCGTAGGGATTGCGGGCTATAATCCGCTTAGAATCAAGGAAAGCCTCAGAGAGATAGAGAAAGGGGTCAAGGAGTACGGATTTAAGGGGGTCTACGCACATGTCCACGGGTTTGGTATCGCTTTAAACGATAAAAAAATGTATCCGTGTTACGCCAAGTGTGGTGAGCTGGATGTACCTATCATCTTACAAACAGGACATGCCTTGGAACTCCAGCCGAGCGAGGTAGGACGGCCGATTTATCTTGATGAGGTGGCATTGGATTTTCGTGACCTCAAGATTGTCGGCTCACATACTGGCTGGCCATGGTGCGAAGAACTGATAGCTCTGGCATGGAAACATGAAAACGTCTACCTCGATATCAGCGCTCATCTGCCCAAGTATCTGGATAAATCGGTGATCCAGTTTATGGACACGCGAGGGCGTGATAAAGTGATGTTTGGCACGAACGGATTTCCTTTTGCATTAAGTATTTTTAGAAATCAGTTTCTCGACCTCAAAGTCAAGGAAGAGACAAAGAGAAAGGTGCTGCGGGAGAACGCGATCAGGGTTTTCAATCTCTAACTTGAGAGTTCCCTGTAGCTTGCTACAGGGGGTCTTTGTTATACTGCGAAGGTGGACGATGAAAGCAGAGTCAGGAAAGGGCACCATTGTGCGTGGCAGATTCATTATCACATCGTTTTCCCGGTCAAGTACAGGAAATCCCTTCTCGACGAAGAGGTTGTCCAGATAATCAGAGAGACGGCTGCGGGCATAGAGGAGAGATATGAGATCGAGATGGAGACGATGGGCATGGACAGAAATCATGTCCACCTTCTTTGCGGAGCACATCCGAAACTTTCCCCCGGACGCATCGTCCAGATCTTTAAGAGCATCACTGCCCGGGAGATATTCACACGAAAGCCCTCAGTCAAGAAGCACCTCTGGGGCGGTGAGTTCTGGACAGATGGGTACTATGTGGCAACTGTCGGAGAAAGGGCCGATTGGAGAACGGTCGAAAAATACGTCCAGAAGCAAGGATTGCCAAAGCAAGACCTCAAACAGTTACCGCTTTTTGGTTTTTAATACCCTGTAGCTTGCTACAGGGTAGTTTATTGCTGTCGCAGACGGTTACCAGCGAGAAATTGGCTTTAACTTAGCGGGAGACAGGGTACCGATTTGCGAGGGCACATTGGCGCAGGGTTGGGGTTTGCTCAAGTCGGGGGTTCATGGAAAAATGCCTTCCGGGCAGCTGAATACCACGCGGGAAAGCAGAGAGTCTCACGAAGGAGCCCGGAAGAAAGTGACGTTGCCAAAAAAGGGGGGGTTATGGCAAGGAGATGGCGATATGAATACACGGTCGTATTGATCCACTGGTTCATCTGGGGGTTCGTTGCAATGGACCGGCTGGTTATTGGGTATCTTTTTCCGATGATAGTGCCCGACCTCAAACTGGACTTCACGCAAGTCGGTATAGTCATGTCGTTGATAGGCATCACCATGGGGCTCATGGGTATTTTTGGCGGGGCTTTGTCCGACAAATTCGGACGAAAAGCAATCATCGTCCCGAGCACTATAATATTCTCGCTGCTCTCATGGGGAACGGGACTGGCAAGAAGCTTTGTCCAATTAGCCATGGTGAGGACAGTCCTGGGTATTGCCGAGGGGCCGTACTATCCCGCGGCTGTCGCTACTATTGCAGAGGAGGCGACGCCTAAGAGAAGGGGCCTGATGATCGGACTCCACCAGACAGCGTGGGGAGTCTGGGGCGGGTTTTTTGCAGCCATTTATGCAACGCAGGTCGGAAGCCTCCTCGGTTGGAGGTGGGTCTTCTATTTTACCCTGCCACCCGGCATCATACTGGCCATTGTCCATCGGATCTATGTGAAGGAGCCTAAATCGGTGGCGGCGAGGATTGAGGCGAGAAAAAAAGGTATCGCCCACAAGATTGTAACTCAAACGGGAGAACATGTGACGGTAGGAGATGTCCTGAAGTTCCGCAACATCATTCTGACAGCGCTGATCAGCATTTGTTTCATGACATGGCTTTTCTTCATTATTGCCTTTGGAACCCTCTACCTGACAAAGGTCCAGAACCTCGCCATCACAACTGCCGGATTCGTCATGTCGGCGTGGGGCCTCGGGGCTCTGTTCGGATATATTTGCGTTCCCTGGGTCTCTGATTTTGTTGGCCGGAAACCTGCCCTGATCCTTAGTGCCTTTCTAGCTGGGCTCGCGACTTTGTGGTTCGCGCGTGCGGGAGGAAATCCGACATCGCTCTATTTTATCATGCTCCTAGTAGGGTTTTTTGGATATGGCTGTTATCCTGTTTTCATGTCACTTATCCCTAGCGAGACAGTTCCTTTTGGACTCGCCGGCCTTGCCATTGGGATACCGACGGGCATAGGGGATATCATTGGTGGAGGCGTTCTTCCCACTTTCGGGGGCATGCTGGCAGACGCCTTTGGCTTGGGTGCGCCTATGCTGGTGACGGCCGTCGCGCTTTTTGTGGCAACCGTCATAGGTTTTTTTATCATTGAAACCTGCCCCAGGAAGGTGCAGGCCAAGAGTACCGCGACAGCGGCGGCTATGTAGAATACGAGATGCTCCGACGGTATCGCGAAGAGACGCAGGCAGGACTGGCGGTCCTGCCTGCTATGCCGAATGCAAAATGATGGAGGAGCAAAACAACTTTGACCGAGAAAAGCTTTTCCCCGCATGGAAGCGCCGGTGTCGAGCTGTGAGCTGATAGTGCGCGTGCATCGCACACCAAGTTAACGAGCCAGGAGGATCGGGCTGTGGAAGAATGGTTACAGAACTCAATGAGCAGCATCGCGCAAACGTTTGAAAATGTTGTACGAACTTATGCAGACAGAGAAGCATTAGTTTTCAAAGAGGAGCGGCTGACTTACAAGCAGTTTGGGGACCACGTGGACCAATTTGCGAAAGGGCTGATAAAAATCGGGGTAAAGAAGGGTGATCATGTCGCGATCTGGGATACCAACAATCTTGAGTGGCTCTACGCGCAGTTTGCCGTACACAGGCTCGGCGCCACCGTCATCACCGTCAACACCCGCTACAGACCTTCGGAGCTGGAGTATGTGCTGGAGCAGGCAGACTGCAGCACATTGATCTTCAAGGACGGTTTTCTCGATAAGATAGATACAGTAAGTATGGTAAACGCGATAATACCGACGCTTCAAAATTCGGAACCAGGACAGTGTGCAGGCGAGAAACTGCCAATGCTGAAAAACGTCATCTGTCTGAGTAATAGGAAGCATCCAGGAATGTTTAGTTTCCGAGAGCTGATCGAGTCAGGCAGTGATGACAGCATGAGTCAAGCATTGACACAAGCTGTCGCTGAAACTTCATCGGCTGATATCGGATATATCATGTACACCTCAGGAACCACCGGCACGTCGAAGGGCGCAATGATCCCGTGCCTCAACACATTGGCGCTCTGCTACCAGTATAACCATTTTCACATGCTCACGGAAAAAAGTAGGGTTATCTGTGCGGCTCCCCTGCATAGTAATTTCGGGTGCAACACGTCGGTGTTGACGGCCCTTGTCTGCGGTGCCTGCGCGTGCATCCTGGAAAGCTGGGATACCGATCAGGTGCTTGATCTGATCCAGAAAGAGAGAATTACTCATCTAACAGTCGTCCCCTCAATGGCAATTATGATGTTCAACCACGCCAATCTGGCTGATTATGATTTGACATCTATCAAAGTCTGGGCGTCCGGGGGAGCGCCTCTTCCTAAGGAATTGGCGCGCGGCTTCATGGAAAAGCTGAAGATAGACGTACTGGTACACGGCTACGGGCTCGTTGAGGGGGCTGGAATTATCAGTACGTGCTCCACGCAGGAGGCGCCCGTCGAGGTGGTAGCGACGACAGTGGGCAGACCCTGGCCTTACTGCAGAGTCAAGATAGTGGACCCGGAAACATGTGAAGAGGTGCCCGAGGGTGAAGACGGGGAGATATGGAGTACGGACAACTGTGACCCTCCGTGTCATGTCATGAAGGGCTATTATAAGAAACCAAAAGAGACTGCCGAGGCAATTACAGAAGGCTGGCTGCGAACCGGAGATATAGGGGTCATAAAGGATGGGCTTCTCACCGTCACAGGACGATTGAAAGACATGATCCTGGTGGGTGGCTTTAACGTCTTTCCTGCCGAAATAGAGGACGTTATTCGTACCCATCCCCGGGTAAGGGATGTGTCCGTCGTCGGGGTGCCCGACCAGAGACTTCAGGAAGTACCGATGGCGTTCGTGCAGTTGAAGGAGGGCAAAGAGGCAAGCGAGCCCGAACTCATCGATTTCTGCCGGGATAGGGTATCTAACCTTAAAGTGCCAAGATACATCAGATTTGTGGATGAATTTCCCCTTACTCCGGTGGGAAAAGTGCAAAAATTCAAGTTGAGAGAAATGGCTGTCAAGGAGCTTAATATAGGGAGCTGAGGCACCGCATTAGTACCCGGCATATTATGACATGGACCATAAGGGGATGATGATGTCGATTAACGGTAGAGATTTGGTGAGACGTCTTTTTGCGTCTTCCCCGCTTCCCAGGATTCCATTTATTCCCTTGATTTGTTCTCATGCGGCCAGGATCGAGCAAACGTCGACACATGACATGCTTACGGACCCGACTCAGCTCAGTAAAGCGCTTAAGAATGCACAGTCGCTCTATAACTACGACGCAGTGACATGTGTCTTCGACCCGAGCTTGGAAGCCGAAGCGTGCGGGTGCCCGGTCATCTGGGGTGACGATTATGATATCCCTTCTGTTTCCGCACACCCTGCCGGTGATCTTGCCGAAATCTCCCGGATTGATATTACTGATATTGCCACGCGGGGCAGATTGCCTGTAGTGGTTGAAGCTGCCAAAAGACTGAAGATAGCGTTGGGGCGGCGGGTCGCGATCGTCGGCGTGGTGACGGGTCCGTTAACCCTGGCAGGCTCGTTAATCGGCCGGGATATAATCGAGGCGCTCGACGAAAGACAGGAGGAGGCGCAAAGCCTAGTGGCAGTTGCGGCAAGAGTTGCTGTTGAGGTGTGTAAAGCTTACTGCAGTCTTGAGCTCGACGGTGTGATGGTGGCGGACAGGTTCGCATCACGCCTGCCCCTCAAGCACTCCGACAAGCTGCGCTCACTGCTCACCCCGTTATGGAATATAGTGCGATTCCATAACGCGTACTCAATCTTGTGGAGCGAGAAAGGCGACCCCAGCGCGCTGGAGTGTCTCTGCAGTGCAGGGGCGGACGCTGTGGCGGCCGCTGTCACGCCCGGTTTTGCCGATCTGAAAACAATGATGGTGAATAAAAGCAATCTGGTTTTCGGTGCCGCCATCCCCTCTACACTGCTCGCGTCGGGCGCAACAGAACTCGAAGAATACGTGACAAATTATCTCAGGGCAGGAACTGACAGGAGGATGTTCCTGACGACCGAAGGGGAGGTCCCGGGTAATACCTCTCCCGAACATATACACGGGATTATGAAAGCCATTGCTTCCCCGAGGTAGGGAGACGACGTTAAGATAGAGAGGCACACGAGATGAATGAAGATGAGATCATCCTTGAAAGAGAAGCTGGTGTAGCAATCTTGACTCTGAACAAACCCGAAACGCTCAACGCGATGACGGCAGATATGTGGGCGCGATTACCGGCATTGGTTGGAGAGGTGCGTACCGACGACAGCGTCAAGGTGCTGATCGTCACGGGCGCGGGCAAGGGTTTTTGTGCAGGATCGGATGTGGGCCGTCTTGCCTCCCGCATTGCCGGCGAAAAAGCCGCGGAAGGCCCGAAAGACATCACCGCGCCGCTGGGCTCCGAAGTCCTCTGCCTGGCCACACTCCAGAAGCCCACGATCGCTGCTCTGAATGGAGTGGTTGCCGGCGCAGGCGTTTCCATAGCCCTCGCCTGTGATATGAGGATAGCGTCCGAGCAAGCGAGGTTCGTGCTGGCCTGGGTAAAGATGGGACTGGTACCCGACGGTGGAGCGACATATTTGTTAACACGACTTGTGGGTCCGTCGAAGGCCCTCGAGTTTGCACTCACCGGCAGCACCATTGATGCCCAAACAGCAGAACGACTAGGCATGATCAACAAGGTTGTACCTCATGCTGAATTGATGGCGGCAGCAAAAGAATTGGCGGCCACCATAGCTCACGGCCCTCCAATCGCCATTCAACTGATGAAAAAAGGGATATACAGGGCGTTGACGCACGACCTTGAGTCTCAACTTGATTACGAAAGCTACATTCAGAGCATTTGCCGCGGAACGGAAGATCATAAAGAAGGCGTCAAGGCTTTTATGGAAAAGCGGAAGCCCGAGTTTAAAGGGAAATAGCTATGTCCGACAGCGACGAGCAAAAAATAGAAGAAATGGCAAGACGCTTCAAGGCGCCCCGGGAATTTGTCGAGGCGTCCCAGAGTATCAAGCAGGCCAAAACCGTGCTGGCCAGACTGCAGGCTTTCAATAAAGAAAAGGTATCGATTGAACAGGGAGACACACACGCAATCGCGAAGCAACACGAGAGCGGAAGACTCACTGCTCGGGAGAGAGTGGCGAAGCTGCTGGACCACGCCAGTTTTGAGGAATTGGATCTGTGGCATCGCCCCTATGAAACTGGCTTCGACATCGGGGAGGAAAGGGGCAGAGGCGACGGTGTCGTTATCGGCTATGGCAATGTGCACAGGCGGCCAATAACGGTCTGGGCGCAGGATGCTACGGTCATGGGAGGAACCGTAGGCACGGTCCACGCGAGGAAGATAAGCATGATCATGGAGAATTCGCTGAATGCCCGGACGCCCCTCGTAGGTATCTTTGACTCCCAGGGGCTGAGGGCCCATGATGTCATCCAGTATCCTGAATTTTATTCGACCAGCACGATGGTTCGCTTTCAGACCATTTCTTCCGGCGTGATCCCCCGGATATCCCTCATAATGGGGCCCTGCTTGGCGGACATGGCAATTGTTGCTGCCCTGTCCGATTTTGCTTTTATGGTCAAAAATACCAGCTACATGCATCTCGCTCAGCCTCCTTCCGGCAAAACCGGCCAGGAAATGGGGGACCCTTTGAACGTACATGCGAGGCTGACCGGTAGCTGTCATGTTCTTGCCGACAGTGAGGAAGAGTGCCTCCGAAAATGCAGGGAATTACTCGCTTATCTACCGGCCAACAACATGGAAAAGGCGCCCGTCGTTGACACAGGGGATGATCCTAATCGCTGTGAGGAAGGGCTTTTGGAACTGGTGCCTCTCGATTCTTCCAAGCCCTACAGCATGTATAAGCTCATCTCTCTGGTTGTCGATCAGGCAGAGTTTTTTGAGATCAGAGGTCAATGGGCGCGGAATCTCATCACAGGATTTGCCCGGCTTGACGGACAGACGGTCGGCATTATCGCCAACAACCCTCAGGAGAAGGGGGGATGCATGACCCTCGACGCGGCGGACAAAATGTCCCATTTTGTGAGGTTCTGTGATGCTTTTGGCATTCCCTGCATCTGGCTAGCCGATACACCCGCATTCTTACCTGCGGTCGACGAGGAGAGACGGGGGTTAATCCGGCATGGCAGCGGCATGATCTTTGCCAATACCGAGGCAACTGTTCCACAAATAACTGTCTTTATTCGTAAGGCATATGGTGGAGGTAGGCTGGCTATGCCCGGACAATTTCTCATGGGCGATCTTCAGGTTGCCTGGCCGACCTACGAACCCGGTTTGATGGGGGCGGCGGGTGCGATTTCCATCATCTACAGGAAAGAACTTTCATCCATCCCGGATGAAAAGGCGAGAGAGGAACAGAAGTCGAAACGCATGGAGGAAATGCAGTGGGGATTGGATATGCTCCTGCGCGAATCGACGCAAAAATTTATCGATCCGAGGGAGACGAGGCCTTTTCTGATCCGAGCGCTAAAATGGTTGAAGAATCGACAACAGAATCTGCCGCCAAGAAAACACGAGAATATAAGGCTTTGAGCGGTGATTTGAGGAACCAAGAATATGCAGGATAAGATCAAAGCTGTTGAAGACAGGAGGAGACGTCTTCTCGAGGGCGGAGACACAAAAGAGATCGAGAGGCAGCACCAGCAGGGCAAGCTCACTGCGCGGGAGAGATTAGCAAGGCTATTTGATGAGGGATCTTTTCAGGAGATTGCGCTGTGGATTCGCCCCATCAAAACAGGCTTTGACATCGACCGCCGCGATCTCCCGGGTGACGCGGTTATCACCGGGTTCGGGATGATACACGGCCGCACAGTGTATGCGTATCTTCACGACTTCACCGTAGTGGGCGGGAGCATGTCCTCAGGGCAGGACCACAAGGTCACCAGGCTGATGGAAATGGCTATGGAGGCGAGAGCGCCTTACGTCGGAGTGGTTGATTCCGGCGGAGTGCGTATCCACGATCTCTTTGGCCGGCCCGCGTTTCGGCCTATACAGGCGGGTCGACTCGGGATCGGCGGTACATCGGGAATCTTCGCCGCTCCTTCAATTGCCTCCGGCGTTATCCCTCAGGTCTCCCTTCTGCTGGGGCCTTGTTATGCGGGATCCGCATATTCTCCGACGCTGGCCGATTTTCTCGTGATGCAGAAGGAGACGAGCTTCATGTCGGTAGCATCTCCCCAAGTGCTCAAAACGGTGACGTACAAAAACGTCACCCATGAAGAAATAGGCGGCGCCGAGCTTCACGCCACCGTTACAGGGACTGCTGACTACCTCGCCGGGACGGACCAAGAGGCTATCGGCTTCTTTAGGGAATTAATCACGTACTTGCCGCTCAGCAATGATCCGACGACTTTGCCGGTTGTCGATACCCATGATGCACCCGACCGCAGGGATGAGGAGTTGCTCAACATCGTACCTGCTGATCTTTCCCGGCCATACGACATGCATGACATAATAAATCGCATAG